>Ga0169931_10002619_pt1 | contig 29162 bp, 26 predicted proteins | sample Kivu_15m_20L_FD_129675 | JGI IMG/M metagenome (GOLD analysis project Ga0169931, IMG submission 129675) | Freshwater microbial communities from Lake Kivu, Western Province, Rwanda to study Microbial Dark Matter (Phase II) - Kivu_15m_20L... | ecosystem: Environmental > Aquatic > Freshwater > Lake...
CCCAGTGGAGATGTCGTTCTAGACTAAGTAGCAGCAATTACCTCCGCCGCCCTAGCTCAGTCGGTAGAGCGTCGCTCTCGTAAAGCGAAGGTCGCGGGTTCGATTCCCGCGGGCGGCTCAAGTAAAGAGTCTTTATTGCAGAAAGAGCTTCGGGCATTGGGGTAAAGTCAGGAGGACGGTGGCGTTTTTTAGGTGAATTGAGGCGATGATGCAAAGTTTTTTTCAGAACGTGCTAACTGAAGTTTTGGCCAACTCTCAAAATCACTCTCCAGAAAAAGAATGGTATAAGCAGATTAGAGCAGAGTTGTATGAGAACCTTGACTTTGGGAGTGATACCGATGTGAGGATTGCACTGGAGTCCATTGGCGACATCCATTTTCCCCAATTCAATATGGGAAAAATTGGCGTAAAGCACCTCTTTGGTTTAGACGAAATTATAATTTTTGCTCTATACAAATCAAGGAAATTTAGAGGTTTGGCCATTGACTTGGGGGCTAATCTGGGCTTACATTCAATAGTCCTGTCTAGACTAGGGTACCAAGTCGTTGCCTATGAACCGGACAAAAAGCATTTTTTGAGGCTTCAAGAGAATTTAAAATTGAATTCAGTTGAAGATGTCGTAGTCATGGAGGCAGCAGTCGGTACGAAAGATGGGAACCAAGACTTTATACGCGTCATTGAAAATACCACCGGATCTCATCTTGTTGGATCCTCCGGAAAAGTTCCATATGGAGAGGTGGAAGTCACAAGAGTTCAGGTTATAAATTTCAGAAGGATAATTGACTTGAAACCATCTATTATAAAGATAGATGTTGAGGGCTACGAGGCAAATCTAATTCTGCAACTAGAAGAAGAAGACTTTGAATCAACAAGCTATGTACTAGAAGTTGGAAATAAGGAAAACGCTCATCAGATATTTGAACACTTGAAGAATCTTAAAATTAGAGCATTTTCGCAAAAGAATTCTTGGCGTTCACTTACCGAAGTTGCAGATGTCCCATTCTCCTACAAAGAAGGTTCTCTCTATATACCGTCCAGCGTTGAACAGGATTCAATCAACTATCTGCCTTTCTAGAGAAGCAAGACATTAGGCGGTTTGCAAACCTTCTTCATAAATTACGACTAAATTCCTGGATTAAAAGAGCAACCTCCATGAAATTTTTTGCCGTAAGGGTATCTCGCCTTGATTCAATCGACGGCGATTCATTTGATAGGAGTATTGGGGTAACTCCATAATTTAATGCAAAGTCTATGTCAGCAGAGGTATCACCAACCATAAAGGAAGATTCCTTATCTATAACTTTGTCATAGATAGAGTTTTCTAAGAGCCCTGTCCTCGGCTTTCTGCAATTACAGCCAATATTGGGATGGTGGGTGCAACACAAAAGGAAATCAATATGTATTTCCTTCGACTCAAGAACTTCTACAACCTGAGAGTTTACTTCAATTAGTTGTTTGGGTGAAATGAAACCACGACCAATGCCGGACTGATTTGAAATTATTCCAAATGCAAAACCCATTGACTTGATAAACTTCAATCCAGCAATAACGTCTTTAGGAATGCAAACTTGAAGATAATTTGATAAGTATGGCACATTTCTAATTACTGTTCCGTCACGATCCAGAAGTACATATGGTCTAGTCGGCATGCTCAAATGCTATATTCAAATACTTCACCCTTATAGTTGTTGATTTGAGAAGTGTTCTAGTGTACGCTCCAGGCACCGTTAAATACTCAATTCGAGGGAACGCCGACAACGTGCAATTCTTAATTCTTGTGCTCAAAATCTGCAAGAGAATTGAAAGAGTACTTGACATGCTACGTTTGAATTTGGCTTTACGAGTGATAAGCAAAGAAAACCACTCATTCGGAAATGAATTCTCAAGGATTTTGAGTGAATTGGCTCCAAATGAAGTTATTAGCGATAGAAAAAAATCGTATCTAAACCTGAAAAGTGTACATCGTAAGTGGTTGAAAGGTTCAGAAAATTTCATGCTCGGACACTATACTTCGGGCACAAAGTGGAGAATCGCCGCCCTCGAAGAAGTTTATGAATTTCACGGTATAGACATTTCTTCTAGCTACTACCCTCCCCTGATAAGCGATGGATATATAGGTGCTATAGGTCATCTTGGAGTTTTGATGCTTCATCAAGAATGTAGGGGCTTTGAGCTTCCCGTCGGCCAACGTGTAATCATTGAGCCGAAGAGGATTGGCAATAGACAAGTTTACGACTTCGTTAAAGATAATGATGTTTCGGTTCCCATTAAAGGATTCAATACAACCAATTCACTTTTTTTGACTTCTCTAGTAGAGAATCTTGAAATTATTAAATCAAAACAGGGTTTTGTTGGACTCTATGATCTAACGGAGAGTTTCGCAGATAGACAAAGGGTCAATTCCATAGAAAGGAGACGAAAACTTAGGACGAGACTGGAGTCAAGAATGCCCGATTATTCGCAAAAGGCAGTCTATGAATTAACAAAAATCGGCGTCGACCTATCTGCTCCGTTTATTATCTTGCATGTGAGGAGTGCCAAATCTGGCAACGACTCAAGAGGGGCTTCAATCATCAGCTACGTACCATCCATACAATTTTTGACAGAATTAGGAATTCAGGTAATTCGAGTTGGATCTTTTGAAAAATCTTTCATTGCTTACCAGGACAAGAACTTTTTTGATTTAGCGGGAATTCCGCAATCTAGCGAACTCCTACTCTACTTAATGCTACACGCCAACGGATTTATCGGTACAACTTCAGGTCCCTACTTTTTATCTCTCTTGCTAGATTGTCCAACATTAGTAACAAACCTCACTTCGGCCGGTAGAAATTCATTCTCGTTCCCAAAGGCGCTCTATCTTCCCAAATCGGTCATCATCGACGGAAATTTCGGGACTTTGTCTCAACATCTCTCGGGCGCCTTAGGTTTAGGCGAAATGTCAAATGGTCATTTAAGAAGACAACACATCGAATTAAGAGAGAATACTAAAGAGCAACTTTTAGGGGCCACCAAAGAGTTCTTCGACCTATTGGGTACTCATAATTGGGATGCGAAGAGAACCATAGACAATGTAAGATTTGGTGCAGTGACGAGAGGAAATTTTGCTAATGCCTTCCTGGAGCAAATACTGAATTAATAAACAATTACGTGCCTACGGTTTAAAGAGGGGGATAATCGTGTTGAGTTGAATTTCAGGAAGCAATGTAGAAGGAGTTTTCTCAAAAACATCACTCCCAATCAAAAGCTTCGAATTAAGTTTACCTAAAGGCCGCAACATGACTAAGTTTGTACCCAGATTGGTTTCGGCTAGTTCTAATCTTAAGATACTATCTTTGAACTCAAACCCACTAGAATAGGACCAATTTGCTTTTCTCGTCAAATGTTTACTTACGGATAACCCGTGAATGCTATTCCAGATTGGACTCAATTCAGAAAAAGAAATTTCTAATTTTGGTGATTGCGGGAGCAGGTGTTGGTGTTCTTGATTTACTAGGAGTACTGATATTTGGACTAATTGGCACTTTGGCAGTAAGAGGTATTCAGAACATTAACCCTAGTCCACGGATAAGCGAAGTCCTTCAATTGCTGAGCTTAGACACTCTTGACTTCAGGGTGGTTGTGGCAACGCTGGCGATATCTGGAACACTTTTCTTGATTATTAAATCCATGGCTTCAATATATTTCATTCGTAAGCAAATTCTTTTCTTGAACAATGCGACAGCATCAATTTCACAGAATTTGACTGAGATAATATTTGGAGACGGTCTAGAAGTCCTAAGACGTTTGAGCTCTCAAGATATTCGATTTATGACAAGTAATGGAGGGAGGGCAATAACTTTAGGGGTTCTCTCCAGTTTAGCGACTCTCATCTCGGATTCTTTTCTTTTAGTATTGATGTTAGTCGCAATTTTTGTAGCTAGCCCACCAGTGGCCCTTGTTTCGACTATAGTGTTTACAGCGCTAGCCTTCCTACTTCACCGAAAGCAACAAAAGAGCGCATTTCTATTCGGTGGCGAAGTAGCAAAATTGGAAAGAGTAGTTGATCAATCTATAACTGAGCTAATAGCTAACTATAGATCGATTTTCGTGAGTAATACTTTAAAAGGAAAATTAAGCAAAATAGATTTGAACTATAAGCAACTGTCACACGCAAATGGGAAGGCAGCGATTTTACCCAGTACAGGTAAATACTTGATGGAGTTGTTTCTTATTCTAAGCTTGTTAGTTGTAGTTGCAGTTCAGTTTACAATTTCAGATGCGGCTAGATCTATCGGTGTACTATCATTATTTTTTGTTGCAAGTGCAAGAATTGCTCCGGCGATCCTTCGAGTACAACAGTCCCTATTAACGATAAGAGCAAACACAAACACCGTCGATTTCGTTTTCAAGTTTTTGAATAGCTTAAGATCATCAGGGAAATCGAATTTGACTTTGAAGAAAAAGGCGAGGGCTTTCTCGACGAACGAATTTATACCCTCGATTGAGTTGTCTCAAGTATCTTTTTCATATGAGAAAGATGGATTACATGCTTTAAATGATGTAAGTTTCAGGATTAATCCAGGAGAACGCGTTGCTTTAATTGGCAAATCGGGAACAGGGAAATCGACTTTAGTTGACCTTGTTCTTGGCCTGAATATTCCAACCAGTGGAATGATCTCGATTTCGGATTTGCCACCACGAGTAGCCATGGCCACTTGGCCAGGGAAAATCTCCTACGTTCCGCAAGAAGTATTTGTCTCTCAAGGGACTTTAAGAGACAACTTAGAATTGACAAATAGTGGAGAAAGAAGATCAGACGAGGAACTTTGGATGGTTCTCGATAAGGTAAGTCTCAAGGAAAGATTTTTACACATAGATTTAGGTCTTGATTTAGAGTTGGGTGAATCTCATGTTATGCTAAGCGGTGGGGAAAAACAGCGACTAGGTATCGCCCGAGCATTGTGCTCGCACCCAAGCCTCTTAGTTCTGGATGAAGTTACAAGTGCCCTTGATTTGCTAACCGAAAAAGCGATTCTAAAAACCATTTTTGATCGAGACGAAAGAACCACTATCCTAATCATTGCTCATAAACTAAGCACTATCAAAGCCGTAGATAAAGTATTTTTGTTAGAGGGCGGTAGAATTCTAGATTCAGGAACCTATGAAGAATTGCAAAGTCGTCACATACAATTGGACAAACTAGTGGAAAAAATGTCCAAGAATTGACTTTATCTTCAGGATTCTTAGGAAGAGTCGATCCAATAAGGGTAGGTTTCCAGAAAAGATGGCGCAATCATACCTTTGCTGACTCCCTTTAACTCTTCTCTTACCTTAGCTACATGTTCATTAGATTTCTTGATTTCATTGTATGCTTTTTCGGAGTAAGAAGCAGTAAGTTGTAACATATGCTTTACTCCTTCCAAAATATCTCTCTCGGAATTGTCAATAAACTGCACGCCAGTTCGTTTTACCTCTTTTGTGCTCTCGCAATATGCAAATGGAGTTGATAAAGTTTCATGGAAATTTAGCAGTTTATGACCAATCTGAATTCGTTTGGGAATATGTAATGAGTTTTGATTCAAACCTAACAAGTTACGACCGATTGAGGTAGCATTAGTGTGCAAAACAGGAATGTCTAGAGCGTGCGCAAAAAAAGTGGGACCCGAAGTGGTTCCTACATGAAATCTTGACTTAAGAAGAGAATATACCTGATCGACAAATGTCCATTCATTTCTTAACGCGCTATATATATCCACCTCAGCTCCAAAAAAATGTTCTTCATGACTCCCAAGGAAGACGACCTGGTGGCCCTCACTTTTCAGGAAATTGATAGCTGCAATATAGGTTTCAAACTCTTGATTTCGTATATCAAATGAGCGAGTCGATTTACGGACTTGAATAGTAACAAACTTGTCTTCTGTTTCGAAAAAATCTTTGGCCGCCGCCGATAAATGCTCTTCTAGTGACGAGAGGAGACTCACCGTATATGATTTAAAAAATGGACTACCTGAATGGAGAAAATCACTTGCATATTGATAATAATCAACAAAGGTGCTTCCTACGCGAAAAGTGTCAAGACGCTCAAATAAAGCTTGAAAATCAAAAATCCCACTCCAACTGTTTTGACGAGGCAATGAAATCACTTGATCTTCAGGAAAGGCTAATCGTAAGAACGGTAACTTCATGTCTATCTCATTACACAGAATGATTCTTGACAACATTGAAGGTTGTGCATTTAGCAAACCTCGGAAATTTGAAAAGAGGTTACCGAGGTGTCCAATATTTGTAGTGTACGAAGGAGAGTAGAATCGAGGTACGGGCTCTGTCGAACTGAAACTATTGTCATACATCTCATGCAAGATTTCAATTCTCTTATCAACGGCCTTGTGATAGAAACCGTTATTCCAAAGCGATTCTATTTTTTGCCATTCGATCAAGTACCTTGAACGCTCATCCATAGATTTAGGGAATAGATTCGAATTCTGAAACAGAAGAACTTCCAACCTGCTAGGCAATACTGTGGGGTTACCATCAGAAAATAACCATAACCACAACAGCATGCGGCGGAATAGAATTCTAGTTTCACGAATCAAGGCAAGGAGTCGAAGACATAAAGAATTCTTGAGCTTAGTATTTGAAGACAAAATACTTCCTATTCTCATCCACTCATAAGCGTAACGTATCAATCGAGCTGCCAAAAGTCTCTTCAATCACACTTGAAAGTTCGGTTCCAATAGCCGAGAAGCAGTCCGAGCTTTGGAGTGAATCATATTTATGTAAAGGCGTTAAGCCAATTTGTTCTCTAATTAGGCTTTTCGGTAAATTGTAAAAATCAGCAATCTCATTAAGCAAGGTGAAATAACTTAAATATGGTAGAGGGCTAAAGTGCAAAAGTCCAGTAACTTCTTCTTTGATAATGTGAGTGATAACTTTCGAAACAATATTTGACGAAAGGGGCGATACAAATTTCAACTTACTTGCGAACACCGGCTCACCAATTTTGAGCGCCGACAGACTTTTACGAAAAAAAGCTTCGTGGGGATTGATAACCTTACTTAATCGTACAACTGCTGATTTTGGTCTCTGGCTTAGAATGAGTTTCTCTGCGTTTGATTTTTGGTATCCGTATTCATCAATAGGACAAGGTGGAGTCAAACTTGAATAATTTGGAGAATTACCATCAAAACATCTTGACGAGGAAAGATATATGAACTTACAGTCCTTGCGGCTCTCTTTAATTACATTAGTCAATCCAAGCAGGTTTATATTCCGTGATTCGATTGGAAAGCTGTTTATGTAAGAAGCTGCCGAAATTCCGGCCAGGAAAACAATAACGTTGCTGTTCTTTATGAAGTCAATTGCCTCAGGGTAGGAATCAACATAGGGAAGATCAAGCGTAGTGACATCTAGACTAGTTGGCTGTCTGCTGGTTTTAAGCAAAGAGCCTAAACTCATCAGTTTCCAATGTTTTGCAAACTCACCCCCAATATAACTGTCATAACCAATCAACAAGATTTGACTTTGATTCAGATTGTTCACTTTATTTATCTTGAGTTTGATTTCGATAAGGTAATAATTTGTTTTCTGGCTCCATTACATCTATAGGCTGGCCAAACCTATTTTGTGGTATTACTCTCGCCTCCGGATTAATCATCACTTCGACAAATGTGTGAGAACCAAAAATACTTTTATCACTAAGGACTCTAGCCAAGTCTTCATTGTCTCCTATTTGGTAGTAAGTAAATCCAAAAGATTCAGCTAATTTTTTAAAATCTGGAAAGTGGATTCCCGTCCCTGTGTCCGAAGCAAAATATCTAGATTCGAACCATTGCTCCTGAGTTTGCTTGATCATTGAATACCCAGAATTATTAAGTAAGAAAATTAGAGAAGGCTTGGGTTGTGATGTAATTGTGGCGAGGTCGCCAATGCTCATCATGAGGCTACCATCGCCGACAAGGCAAATGGTCGGCACGTCATCCAAAACCAAAACAGAGGCAAGAGTCGCCGGAATGGACCATCCCATCGCCGTATTGTTGAAGTCATGAAAAAGTGACTGTCCGCTCGATACGGACCACGCCTGCATTGTCCAAGCAATCGTACATCCCGTATCTATGATGACGCGACACTGATTTGGAGCTCTATTGGAGAGTTCTCTGACAAAAACATAGGGGTCTATACCTTTAGAAGAAAAATCGATAGTTTCCGAGAAATTCAAGATACCTTGACAGTATTTTTGCCAGTTGCGCCAATGACCCCTCTCCAATTCTAACTTAAGCATTATTTTCATGACTGTCTTGAATTCACTATCTTTGAAATCAATCTTGAAAAATTGATCAATTAATAAACCCTTATTATTAAATTTACGAAATTCGTTTGAATCAATGTCAAACATTATTTTTTTGGCAAGCGGAGCAAAAGTATCAGGTGGTGAACCAGTTGCTTTTGTATCAAGCCTAGAGCCAAATGAAATGATCAGGTCCGCTTGTTGAATAACATGGTTTGCAATTCGACTCCCGTGAGTACCAAAGGTTCCAAGTAAGTACTGTCTGTTGCTTGGAACTAGAGATTTCGATCCCCATGTAAGCGCAACAGGTATTTCCAGAAAATCAAGCACTTTAAGAAATTCCTCGTCACATCGCGACATAGCAATACCAGATCCACAAATCACGACTGGACGAAGTGAATCTTTCAAAAAACATTTTAGAGACTCGATAATATCTTTTGCTAGAGTTGTATTCTTGTCAATGTAGCGATGATGAAAATCTACACTTCGATTACTATCGCAAAAATCATCTTCAATAAATTGCCTTTGTATGTCATCAGGGATATCAATGACAACCGGACCCTGCCTCATTGCGGAAGCTGCTAGAACAGCTTCAGCCATCACGGTTGGAACTTCACGTGAGGAACCGACACTTTTCACGAACTTACAGATGTGTTCAAAAATATCTGCAGTTGGTGTTTCTTGAAACCCATATTGCCGAACACCAAGTCCTGTTGATTTTCTAAACGTACTCACTTGACCGGTTATGAATAAGCAGCGAACCGAGTCATAAAAAGCCCCAGCCACACCGGTAACTAGATTTGTAGCGCCAGGACCGCTTGTAACTATACCCACCCCAATATTCCCAGTTATCCTCGAATAGGCTTCTGCCGCCATTGCAACTGTTTGCTCGTGATGTACAGTGATGAGCTTTAGGCTCGGGTGTCGTTGAATTGAGTCGAGTAGGTGTAAAGAGGCTCCGCCAGAAACACCGAATATGACGTCACAACCACTCCGAAAAAGTTGATCTGCGATGTAGTCAGACACTTTAATTTCAGCGCTCATTGACTTCCATGTCTCCTAATTATGTATTCTCCTAAGCTTATTATTGTCATGATCCCGCTCAATTTTTTGCCAAAAATGGTCATCTTGCCAGGCATCACCTTGAAGACTAAAGTTTCGACCTGAAAAAACGCTGTAATCTAGAGAAAATATCTTCTCTAAAAAAAATGAAATTAAATCGGGATCTCCGAATTTTCCTGATGCCATCCTAATATTTGTTTCTCTAACGACTCCATGAGGGGCTGCCGAAGATTTCTGAACCACATTGTGAATTTTTGTATTCATCCAACCTGTCCCAAGGGATACAAATGCCTTGTGTGGATATTCTGCCGCAAGAACCTCCATTGCTTTAATAAGCATGATTTTAGCCAGAGTGTAAGATGAGAAGTGAGTAGGCGCTGAATTGGTCCCATTACCCGCATAAGTCAAGAAGACATCCACGTTATCCTTACGCAATTCCAGAAATTTCTGGATCAAATTCAATGGGCCAACGCCATTAACTCCAAGAGCATAGTTCCAGTCTTGAATTCCGACATCTCCGGCAAGGCCAATTGGTTCTAGGGTTCCAACCGATAGAACGATTAGCATGCGGTCTTCAAGTTCAACCTCAACTATTTCCTGTGCACAAGTCTTTATTGAATCAATCGACGAAACATCAAGGTGATAAACCTTGTCACAGTCTGAAACAACAGGTTCTGACCGTCGCGAAGTGCCGATTAGTCGCCAATTCATATTACGTGCGAACCGCACAACAGGCATAGCAAGATCGCTATCCAGACCAACAATCAAAACAGTTGTCATGTTGAATTGTAACTCGAAACCTACTGCGTCAAAGTGCAAGGAAAGGAGTATTTTTAGACTAGCGAGAGTATACTTTCGCTGTGCTTCTCGATTCATACCCCCAACGCATTTCGAAATTAATAGAAAAATGGCCAACTAAAGAGATTTCCAAAGCCGCAGAACTAATTCACGCTGCCAATTTGTCAGGATTATCATTGTATTTGATTGGCAATGGAGGTAGTGCAGCAACCGCCAGTCACTTTGCTACAGATCTAGGTGTAGGATCCTTAAATAAGGCGAATCCCATTCGAGCCGTTTCTCTAACTGATAACAATGCGGTTGTTACCGCTAGCGCAAATGATTTTGGGTACGAACAAATTTTTGCACGTCAGATTGATTTACTAGCGCGTAAAGGGGACGTCCTCATAGCGATTTCCGCTTCTGGGAATTCTAAAAATCTAATTTTAGGAGTTGAAAAGGCTAAAGAATTAGGTTGCATAACAATTGGGATGACAGCTTTTGACGGAGGAGCTTTGAGGCAGATTGTTGATTTATCCTTACATATTAATACTAATTTCGGCGAATATGGCCCGGCTGAAGATTTACATGCAATGATGAGTCACAGCATTACTGAGCAAATAAGAGTACTTAATTAACAATAGTGAAAATTCTAATTCTAGGATCATCATCTTTCTCCGGGAGAAGCCTTATCAGGAGTATTTTAGATCGTAGTGATGAAAATGAAGTTATAGGTGTGTACAGGAATACGGTTTTAAACACTCCTTATGACGCGGCTGAAATGCACAAACAAGATTTTCAAGACATTTGTTTAGATATCAATACTGACTATTTGGAAATCGCAAATATTGTAAGAAAAGAAAGAGTAACTCACGTGGTTAATTTTGCCGCCATGAGCATGGTGGCGGAGAGTTGGTCGGTTCCTTCTCGGTGGTACCAGACGAATATTTGGTCTCTGGCAAAATTAGTGGAAGTGCTACACCAAGAAAAGTGCAATATTGAGAAGTTTGTTCACTTCACCACCCCTGAAGTTTATGGAACAACTCCCGGGTTGCTTAGAGAAAACTGGGACTTTCATCCCTCAACCCCATATGCAATATCTCGGGCAGCCGGGGACTGGCATCTACGGGCACTCTTTAACACAACTGGATTTCCAGTTGTGTTTACAAGGGCCGCAAATGTTTATGGAGAGTATCAACGCCTTTATCGTATAGTCCCAAAGACTATATTTTCGATTATTTCAGGGACTAAATTACCTCTGCAAGGCGGAGGAAATTCAGTCAGGTCTTTCATTCATATAGATGACGTTAGTGAAGCGCTCATGAAAATTCTATCTTTTGGTCACGATGGTTCCAGTTACCACATCTCTACAATGGATTTTGTTTCGATTTCAGAGATTGTAGGCAAAATCTGTAAAGCGATGGGTGTTCACTTTGAAAACGCTGTTGATATGGTTGAAGATAGAAAAGGTAAGGATTTTGCTTACAAGTTAGATAGTTCAAAATTGCGCGCAGATTTTGGTTGGAGTGATCGAGTTTCTCTTGATGAGGGAATCCTGCGTACTATAGAGTGGGTTAAAGAAAATTTAGCCTCTTTCTCTGCCTCAGACTTGAATTACAGGATGAAAGGATAAGCAATTTGAAGATCCTAGTAACAGGAGGCTGTGGCTACGTTGGGTCCGAACTTGTTCCGACACTCTCAACAAAGGACCACGAGGTCTCAATTATCGATACTCAATGGTTCGGTAACCACTTACCGCAAACCAAAAATGTCACGATAATTAAGAAGAATTACTCGAAGATTCAGCCCACCGACTTAACTGACATAGAAACCGTCGTTCACCTGGCTAATGTTGCAAATGACCCAAGTGTAGAATTGAATCCAACGCTTTCATGGGAAACGAATACTTTGTTTCACACCCAGTTACTGGAGTTATGCAAAAGAACACCATCGCTAAAGAAGTTCATTTATGCGAGTTCAGGAAGTGTTTATGGCGTTAAAGAAGAAGAACGAGTCACTGAAGATTTAATTCCCATTCCAATCTCTGTTTACAATAAGACTAAAATGGTGGCAGAGAGAGTCGCGCTTAGTTACGTAGATGATTTTAAAGTATATGTAGTAAGACCGGCTACAGTGTGCGGACTTTCAAATCGCATGAGGTTTGATGTGGCAGTGAATATGTTTGTTTTTCAGGCATTCAAATTTGGTGAAATCAGAGTTCTTGGGGGGAGTCAGATAAGGCCAAACATCCATATCTCGGATATGGTGGCAACCTATTGTCATTTGTTAGATAATGATTTACCCTCAGGCATCTACAACGCAGGTTTTGAAAACATGAGTATTTTAGAAATCGCAGAACAAGTTTGTGAGGCGACCGGGGTTGGAATGAGAGTAGAAAAGTCAAATGATCCCAGATCGTATAGACAGGACTCTTCAAAATTGATTTCTACCGGGTTTTTACCGAAGTCTAGCGTTCGAAACGCGATTCATGAGATTTATGAAGCGCTCAAAACTTCTAGATTAATGGATAAACCAGAGTGGCACACTGTCAGTTGGATGAAAAAGAATAATCTACATCTGGAGACTTCTGAATAGTGGCCGAAATTGATCTTCTCATAAATTACCCAAAAGCTGTTAGAAACTTAGACGAAAGGGCTGCATCAAAAACCGAGGATGTACGTAAAACTGCAAGAAAATTTGATTTTGACTACTTTGATGGTGATCGAAAGTTTGGGTATGGAGGATTTGTTTATAGGGAGAAGTTTTGGAGTAAAGTAGTTGTAGATTTCTATAATCATTATAAATTGAAACCGGACTCATCAATCTTGGATGTTGGCTGTGCAAAAGGTTTCATGCTTTATGACTTTATCCGCACTTATCCTAGTTTGAGAATCGAGGGAATAGATGTATCAGCCTATGCGATAAGTAATGCAAAGGAAGAGGTGAAGGAGTACCTGAGACTCGGCAATGCAACAAATCTTCCATACCCGGATGGGTCTTTTGATTTGGTAATTTCCATTAACACCATTCACAATTTGAATGAACGAGATTGCAAAAAAGCTCTTTCTGAAATTCAACGAGTAGCGAGAGTCGGTGCGTTCATCACCGTTGATGCTTTTGCGACCGAAGAAGAAGAAAAGAGAATGTTCGATTGGAATTTAACAGCTTTAACTATAAAGTCCGTGATTGGGTGGAAAAAAGTCTTTGAAGAGGTCGGTTATACACACGATTATTATTGGTTCAAGCCGTGAGTATCCTAGATAATCAATTAGATTTTGAAATAAAAGAACTATTTAGTATCGCTCTCAGGGTTCGAAGAGTCGAGGAAGAGATTGCTAGGGAATACGACAAGGGCAATATGCGTTGTCCAGTTCACCTCTCTATAGGTCAAGAGGTGGCTGCCGCACTGATTGGAGCTCTTCGAAACTCGGAAGACTCTTTTGTTAGCTCTCATCGATCACATGCACACTATCTTTCCGTTGGAGGAAAGTTAAATGAAATGATTGCGGAAATCTATGGAAAGGTGACCGGTTGTTCAAAAGGGAGGGGTGGTTCAATGCACCTCTTCGATAAAGAAGCAGGATTCCTAGGTTCCTCTGCAATCGTGGGAAACAGCATACCCATAGGGACGGGGCTAGCGCTCAGTAACAAGTTAAAAAACCGAGAGGGCTTAACCTTTATCTTTTTCGGAGATGGAGCAACCGAGGAAGGGGTTTTCTACGAGTCTCTGAATTTCGCGGCGCTGCAGAGTTTGCCCGCAGTATATGTTTGTGAAAATAACAGATATTCGGTTTATACATCTTTAAGTGAAAGGCAACCACCAAATCGATCTATAACCAGAGTTGCGGAGAGCCTTGGTTTACATGCCATAGAAGTAGATGATAGAGATCCCGTAAGCGCTTTTGAACGTATCGCCATCGAGTTAACCAAGACAAGAAAATTAGCACGCCCACTTTTAATCGAGATTAATACTTACAGATCTCTTGAGCATTGTGGTCCAAACGATGATGACCATCTGGATTATAGGCCAGTCACTGAAATTGAACATTTAAAGAGGAATGACCCGTTAATTATTCTACGCGACATCTTGATGGAATCTAATTTATTGGATCTTACTCAACTACAAGAAGAGGAATCGAGAATTCAAGCTGAGATATTAGAGGCATTCAAATTTGCCGAGGTATCTGCCTTCCCTACACTAAGTGATGTCTTGGATCCTAAATCGTGAAACACACTTCGACCTACGCTGAAGAAATACGTAATGCACTTTTTCATGAAATGAAAGCAGACGAATCCTTGATTATTATGGGGTTAGGGGTGAATGATCCGAAAGGAGTCTTTGGAACCACAACGGGACTGTCCAAGGAATTTGGAAAAGATCGGGTCATAGAGACTCCTACCTCAGAGAATGCGATGCTGGGTGTAGGTATTGGACTTGCAATAAAAGGTCATAAAGTTGTTTCGGTGCATCAGCGACTAGATTTCTTTTTGCTAGCCCTAGACCAACTCATTAATGCTGCCAGCAAGTGGGATTATATGTTTGGAGGACAGACTCCCGTACCTATAACAATTCGTCTGATATTGGGGCGGGGTTGGGGTCAAGGCCCTACACATTCACAAAATTTGCATGCGTTCTTTGCTCACACACCGGGGTTAAGAGTTGTAATGCCCGCACTTGCGGCAGAGGCAGGAAAACTGCTTTCTTCGTCAATAAACAGTAAATCGCCGGTAATTTTCTTGGAAGATAGATGGCTACACTTCCAAGAAGTTGGGAAGTTTTCTGATGAAAAAATACCCATTGGAAAACACTCAGTAGTTAGAGAGGGTAAAGACTGCACAATAATTGCTTCTGGGTTTATGTTGATTGAAGCTCTTCGAGTCGCATCTACTCTTAGTGAGATTGGGATTTCAACAAACATCGTAGATCTGCGCACTCTTAAACCTTTAGATATGAATTTTCTAGAAGGGGAGGTGAGAAGAACTAGTAGAGTCGTAATTGTCGATTCAGGTCCCGCGTTTGCAAACTTTGGTAAGGAAATCGCATATCAACTCAACGAGACTCTACACGGCATCTTGGCTCACCCACCGATTGTCGTATCAGCAAGGGATGCACATGAACCAACTTCGCATGGAGTAATTTATGAATTTAAGGTGTCTGCCCTCGATATCTCAAAAGCTGTTTTTAAAGTTTTGGATTTGAGTCCTGACGAAAGAGTTATTACTAAGCTTATACTAAGTAGAACTGACGTTCCATATGAAGGCTTTAAGGGTCCATTCTAATGTCTGAAGTATTTACCGATTCAGCAGTTATATCTTCTTTTGGAAAACAAATTGAGATAAGAAGAATTAGGATCCCGGATTTGAGGCCAAATCAAGTGTTGGTGAAGATTCTCTATGCTTCAATTTGTGGCAGTCAGATTTTTGAATGGAGGGGCCAAAGAGACAACAAAAAGTGGCTCCCACATTTGTTTGGACATGAGGCAATTGGGGAGGTAGTTGCAAGCAAGGATTGTGCAATAGACTTTAAGTCGAATGAGAGAGTAGTACTCAGTTGGCTTAGTAATGGATTGTCGCCTTCGGAGGTCCCGGTCTATCTAGACGAGAACGAGAGAAGAATTAACGCGGGAAGTTGTGCCGTATTCTCGAGGCTCGCAGTAATCTCCCAGGACAAAATTTTCAGAATTCCAGTTGAGATTGACCCGAAAGTGGCACCGCTCTTTGGATGTTCCATACCAACGGGGGCGGGTATGGTTAAAGAGTTTAGTCAGAAAAGATTTCATGAGCCTATATTAGTAAGGGGGTTTGGTGGAGTGGGAATTGCTACTAGTGTCTACTTAAGAAAACTAGGAGTCCAGGAACTGTTTGTTGAGGATTTATCAGATGAACGTATAAGTAAGGCTAGAAACATGGGATTTAAGATTTTTGATAGCAAAAAAGGTACAGAAAAATTCCTTGAAGTCTATGATTCGACAGGCTCAGCGACATCCATTGAAACTTCTTTTGAACTTCTCAAAGCGAAAGGGACTTTAATCTTTGCATCCCACCCACCTAAAGGTCAGAAAATCTGTATTGATCCATTTGAATTGATTCAGGGAAAACGTGTCTACGGTACTTGGGGTGGTGGAATTTCATCTCAGAAAGACTTTAACGAAGTGGTTAATACTTTACATGAGGAAGTTCGGCCGGGAGATTTTCTAGGTAAAGAATTTAGACTGGAAGAGATTAATGAAGCAATGCAATATTCTATAAGTGCTCAAGGTGGCCGAACCTTATTAGTTTGTGATGAGTAATTTAAATGCCAAATGATATTGTCTTAGTTCCTGGTCGCTTTGCGGTTATTCATCCAGGTCACGTGCGACTCTTCCGTTACGCGGCATCACTTTGTCAAGAAGTTGTAGTGGCACTTGACGCCACGGGAATTGATGTAGAAGAAATAGCTTGGCGAGTTGGCGCCCTAGAAGGCATTCCTTATGTAAACAAGGTAGTTAGAACAAGTGACCGCCTCGGTCAGGTAATCGAAGAGTTTAAACCTAAATTTGTTCTCCGAGGTTTGGAGTTTAGAGATAAAGAATTTCCTGAATCTGAAATTTTGAAACGATTTGGGGGCAAGCTGGTCTTTAGTTCAGGAAACTATCTCTTCAATGCTGAAGATCTAATTCCATTGACTTCCGTTCAACCAGAGAAGTTTTGGAAATTGGCAAATGATTATGTCCTCAGGAACTCTCTGAGTGAGAAGAAGGTGAATGATTGGATTTCTAATTTCTCCGGTAAAAAAGTATTAGTTGTAGGAGACTCGATAGTAGACGAGATAATCATGTGTCATCCGTTAGGAATGTCTCAAGAGGAGCCATCAATAGTTGTATCGCCCATCGAAGAGAAGCGATTTGTTGGTGGTGCGGCTATTGTTGCAAGTCATACCGCGGGCTTAGGTGCCGAGACTTCATTTGTATCGGTTTCAGGAAATGATTCTGCTGGCGAGTGGGTCGCCAAAGCCTTAGGTTCAGCCGGAGTCGAAACTCGAATGTTTTGTGATGATTTGCGAAAAACAACATTGAAGCGACGCTATCGCACGGGCAGGCAGACTCTATTTAGATTGACTGAGTTAACTACTGAGACCATAAATCAGGACTTCCAAGAGAGAGTATATAAGTCCATCGCGAACGAAATCGTTAATCTCGATGCAATTATTTTTTCAGATTTTTCATATGGAATGTTTGATGACGAATTTACAAAATCATTAATTTCACTTGCAAAAAGGAATTCTGTGTTTACCTCCGCGGATAGTCAATCTTCTTCTCAAATTGGAAATCTTTCAAAGTTTAGAGGTGTGGATCTTGTAACACCTACTGAGAGAGAGGCGCGTCAAGAACTTAGAGACGAGCGTTCAGGAATAGTCCAAATTGCGGAGGGAATTCAAAAAAAGCTTGACTGCAAAATTGTCCTACTGAAATTGGGGTCAGACGGTGTTCTTCTGCACGGTATAGATTCTATGGGTGGAGTACTAAGAACTGACAGGATACCAGCACTCAATTCCTCACCCATTGACGTTTCTGGAGCAGGCGACTCACTTCTTGCAAGTTCAACGCTCGCACTGATTTCCGGCGCGGACATTTACGGAACAACATTGATTGGATCAATTGCTGCAGCAATACAAGTTTCAAGGGTGGGAAATACGCCAATTCAAATTGAGGAACTGAGACGAGAAGTGATAGCAACATGAGAGCACTGATCCTATGTGCTGGATTAAGTAGGCGATTAGGTGATGCCGCACAAGGGGTACCCAAACCTCTAATTCAAATCAATGAGCGACCTTGTGTCATGTATCAAATATCCAAGCTTGAAAAACTTGGCGTCAAGGAACTTATGATAAACACACATAAGAATTTGGATATTTTCACTTCCACAATTGATTCAAATAGCAGCGATCTCAAAATTTCTTTTTCGAACGAAGAATCGCTTTTGGGAACGTTAGGAACCTTGAAAAAGCATTTGCATTGGCTATCCGAAAAGGATTTCTGGGTCATGCACGGCGATAATATTTTTACTGATGATTTAAGTGGAATTCTTGAAGTTTTTAAAGGGGCCCCAAGTGAAATTCTTGGTGTGATGGGAGCATTTCGCACACTTCACCACAAAAAAGTTGGAATAGTTAAAACGGACTCAAAAATGCGACTTAGTGCTCTATATGAGAAGAGCAAGTTGAAGAAAGGTTTTCTAGCAAATACTGCAATTTATTTGTTCCGTTCAGAAATAAGGTCCATAATAAGTGAGCTAGATGATAGCAAGAGTGACTTAACAACCGATTTACTGCCGCTCTTGAATAACAGAATGTTGGTGTATCGATTAAAAGGAAGATTTATTGACATAGGCACCCCAGATGATTTGTATAAGGCAAAGAAATATGGCAAGGAGTTCGCCCTTGAATAACGAGAGAGTTAAATGAATAAATTGAGGATTGAATTCCTACCGGAGATTCCAAGTTTTAATGTTGATTTGGAAGGAGATGGTTACGGCTATCAATTCTGGGAAAAGCTAGGTAGTGGACTTTATGAAGCGGATACAATCTCAGTCATTCAACGTTTTGCTGGCCCGAATTCGGTGCTTGTTGATCTTGGCGCGGCAACAGGTGCCATGACTCTTATTGCGGCATCACTTGGCTTTCATGTTGTGTCAGTAGAGGGAAATAGAGAAGTTTTCGAGTGTCTCGTACGTAATGTTCAATCGAATCCAATTCTTCAAGACCGAATCAAATTGGAGAATGTAATAATCGCACCAAGTTGTGAGATTGACCAACAATCGGCTGGAAATATTTCGAATAGGATTTTGACCGAGATAACATATAGTGGTACGGGTAAAAGTGCATTTTTGGACGTTCCTCTTGTAACTCTGAAAGAGATACTACCGCCGATCGGCGACTCGGGTTCAGTTTTAGTAAAGGTAGATTTAGAGGGTGCTGAATGGGCACTATTTTCATGTAAGGAGTTTGTGGATCTACTAGAGAGCAAAAATGCCGTGGTGGTTGTTGCTCTCCATCCAGGCCTTAATAGACCTTGGAAAGGCGAAACGCGAAAAGAAAATTTGTTGAATCCTCTAAAGAAGTTTATTTGGTGGCGAAAAAATATTCACGATGCCAAACTATTCTTTGAGTCTGTTGAAAATTTTGCTATACAAAGAACCAATGGGACCTTTGTCAAATCGAAATGGAAATTTTTAGCATTGGTAATAGGCGGCTGTCATGAATTCTTACTGCTACCGAGAAAGTAGGCACCTATTTTGGACCTAAGGGTCCGATTTCCAAGAGCGCCAAAGAGTGACCCAGTTGCGCCAAAGTACGACGACTCTACAATTTTCCCGTCAAACTGGCTGTCTTCAAACTTAATGTAGCCCACATCCATTTTCAAAATATCAACAAAAATACTAATCGAAATTTGTTCTCTAAGTCGCCCAAGATATTCTTCACGTTTTGCATCGGGGAGCAAAATATCTTCTAGCGAACTATATATTTCATCAAGAATTTGGAATTGTGCGGCATCCGGAACCTTACCCGACCAAGAAAAAATAGAGGTATTTCGATTTGTGGAGGCTAAAGTTTTTGATTCAAGAATGTTAGTTCGTTGAGGCTGAACTAGAAAATTCTCTTCCTTAACAAAAAAAGTAATAGTCCTCAATAAGGGAAGCCTTCCGTTAAATTTTAAATCAGCATCCAAGAAGATATCATTAGGAGAGTTCAGTTGGGTCAGCAAAAATAATTTAGAAGTTTGCCATGTGTCATCGGAGTCAATTAATTTCAAAGTGAATACATTAGCTTTTAAAAGGCGAACGAGAAATAGTCTTCTTCTTAATGAGGATATGGTCGCCTTGTCACAGTAAATTGACACTTGTGAATCTGGGTGATGATAGAGGAAACTTTCGATGCAAGTACGAACCACTTTTGCATATATAGGTTTTTTTACAACCAATAAATGGGCGTGAATATTTGAACTACTCTCATAATTAGATTTAGAAAGTAACCACTTTATCCGAAGAATCGTATAGTCAAGACTATTGCGAGTTAGGGTTTTTATTCTCGTTAAAATCAAACCTACTCCTTGGCTCAGTTATTAGACAACTATAATGGACACCATGAACGCCTAAAGGATTTTGTAAATATTATCGCTATAATTGCTTATGCATAAGATGATTAAGGTTTGGATTTTGCTTAAGGGCATAGTTTCTGTTGCCTTTGATAAGAAAAAGTGGGGTCCTTTTATTCAATGCTTTCTTGAAACGCGATTTGATCACTCGTTCACGGTAAGTTGGAGTCAGTGTGGCTAAGATTTGATTTTAGATGCGTTTCTCCCAAAACAAACGCAAGGTTTCTATATAGATATCGGTGCCCACCATCCAAGTCGCTTCTCTGTCACTCGGCGCCTTTATGAAAGAGGTTGGTCAGGAATCAACGTAGATGCCAATTCTAGCCTTCAAAGTTTATTTATGAGGGATCGCCCTCGAGACACTTTCATTGCCGCGGCGATAGGCCTTGAAGACAGTTATCAATTGTTCAAAGGCGATGAATTAGCTGTGTCGACAGTTAATCTTGAATGGAAGAAGAAATTGGAGATGCAAGGGATGGTCTATAGAGATATGGAAACTGTGCCTGGCTTAAGCCTCAAGCAAGTTATGTCCCACGAAGCGTGTCCCTATTTTGTTGATCTAATCAACCTAGATATCGAGGGAGCGGAGCTTGAAGCCATAGTTAGTATTGAATTTGAGACTTTAGATAAGAATAGGTGGCCAAAGTTTATATTATTGGAGTCATTAAGGGTCGATGAGGAATTGCACGGAAACGATGCAATTGATTATCTAATTGGTTTCAAATATGAAGTTCAATGTAGGATGCCCTACACAACTCTTCTCAGGTCACCTCACACGCGATTAAGTAGCACTTGAGAAGTTGACTGCGATAAGTCCAAACAGGAGATGAATAGAGATAGCGATGGGGAAGTCGCAATCCATCTAAATGCATCAGCAAAAGCGCTTAACCCAAAAGAGACCCAATAGTTAGATGAAACAATTCATTTTGATAGGAAGTACTGGAGGCCTAGGAAATGGCCTGATATCTCACTTGCCAGATTCCACAATTGCAATCTCTGGACAGCGAGTCCGGCATTGGATTTCACAATCAAATTCGCGCAATTTTAAAATGGCTCTTGAAACAGACTTACCAAATTTAAGCAAAAGTAGCCTGGTGTTGATCAATTGCGTGGGTATCACTAACCCTCTAGGTAATATTGATGAGTTAGTTAAGGTAAACTACGACTTCCCCCTTAGATTATTGCAAAGTCTTGATGAGAAAATAGCAACTTTTGTCAATTTTGGATCTGTTCTTGAAAGCTTTGTACAAGATGACACCAACGCCTATCTAAACACTAAAGTAAGAATATCAACCGCCTTAAGGATGTTTGATACAAAAACACGACTTATCAATTTTAAGCTAAATACAATATACGGAGGATATAAAAACCCTGCACACTTGCTGATAGGTCAACTTGAGAATTCCATAAAAATGAGAACCACCCTTCCGTTAAGCAGCGGAAGCCAGATACGGGAGTATCACCATCTAAGAGATGTAAGTATAGTTCTTTCTGACATTATTCAACAGGGTTCGGTATTTGGTGAAATTGATCTAAATTATGGATTCGCCACAACAATTAGGGACGTTATCTACCAAATCATGAGAAACCTAAATCTAGATCACTTATTGGACTTCAACTTTCGAGAGGATCCAGTAAACGATAACTACAACTATTGGCCGTCTAAAAGCGAATATTTGAAGGGCTACACCTTCCGTGACCCGGTAGCGGGTATCACCTCTTACCTACAATCTCGGATAGCTCAACATTGAACGGTGTTGTCACTTGTTATGCGACATCTTTCAAGCAAGAAAAATGAGAATTCTTTTAGGAGACGAAATTAAGCGCTGGGGCGCTATTATTGTAGATATGAAAGGGAAAATATTCATAAAGTCAAACTTCCACCCTTTTGGCCATGAAGCCTCTACCAATTAACGCCGCTTTTGTTTATCTGGGCTTTTCGTTACCAAAATATTTCCTGAAGAATATCGAGAACTTCCGAGAGACGTTTCCACACATTCCGCTATGGGTAGTTGTAGACGATTCAAGAATGGCTTGTTATTTAAGGAAACGTAACTTTAATGTTTTTATTGTTGGCGAACAAGTAGTCAATAACTCCAAAACTTTATCAAAGAAGCTCAGACACGATGTTGAATTTCGAGCAGGATTTTGGGTTAAAACCTTGACTCGCTTTCTAGCCATACGAGACTTGATGCAAGAACAACAAATTTCTAATGTGCTGCATATTGAAGGAGATGTGCTCTGTTTTCCAACTTTTCCGTTCGAGAAATTCAAGTCCCTAAAAGAAGAGTTGGCATTTCCCCTTGAGTCGCCGAGACTAGGAATAGCAAGTATTTTATATGTTAGAGATCTTAAGGCAGTCAAGAGATTGTGCGAGTTTGCTCTGGATGAAGTCGAAAGAGATCCAACTACAACCGATATGCGCGTCTTGGGAAGATATAGGGAGGAATTCAAAGAGAGAGTACTAGTTTTGCCAACGTTTACTTGCCTCGAGCAAGTAAACGAGAGATACATTAATGAAGATCTTATACATGAGATTCTGAGAAGTGAAAAATTGTTTGGTGGTATTTTTGACAGCGTATCTCTAGGTCAGTACTTATTTGGTATCGACCCAAAAAATCATAGAGGTATCGTGAAGAGTTTTTTAGTTAATAGCGAACATCTCATCAATCCACAAAAGTACAGATTCATCGATAAGAGAGATTCAATCGCAGTAGAGACAGACGAAAAGAATCGTCTCAGTGATATTTACTCTTTACACATACACAGTAAAGACATTTCTGCATTTTCATTTCCTCGGAACATTGGCTTAATTATGAAAAAATATGAAAATTCAAAGCATGGAATCTCAAGTAGATTCAGTGCATCTACGTTTATTTCACAAGCAATCTATGCGGCTAGAAGAAGACTAAATGCAAGATAACACCAAACCCACATGGCTTTTTATCACGGCGGGCTTGACCGCGGGTTCTCTAAGGGATGCTGGAAATCGGGTGGCTCAGCAAAGTGTCACACTCTTTCCATTCGCAAAGACGGTTGTGATTACGGGAGACAACCTTAAAGAAATCTGTCCAAAGACTTACACGACCTATAGCAAATTCCTAGACGAAACCATTAAAGGCTATGGCTATTATGCATGGAAAGCGGAAGCCGTTAGTAATGCCCTTGAAGGTAAAATGGGAGTATGCAATGGCGTAGTTTGGGTGGATGGCGGATGCGAGATCAACGCAAACCTGCTATCAAAGCGAATTTTTAATTTAATTCTTAAACTAGCTAGAAGACACGGCGGCTGGTTTTACGAACTCGAGACACCGGAACGAGATTATACAAAGAGGGACTTGATAGACCGCTTTAAGGAGGCAGTCGACTCAAGGCCAAGCACGCAAGTCCAGGCAAATTTTTTTGTGCTCCAGGGAGAAGCTGGCAGGCGTCTTGCAAGAAAGTGGATGGATTTGACTTTGGAACGCGTTGAAAACGTCGATTTTTCAATGTCCTCCGATGGAGAGGCGGAAAACTTTATCGAGCATCGAAATGATCAATCCCTTTTTTCAATTTTGGTAAAGGATATGAAGTTCCCAATATCAAGATTTGTTCCAACCTCAAGGCCGAATAGCTTGATTGGTATCGGCAAAAGTTTTATCAGTCCTGTTTGGATTGCACGGAATAGATCGGGGAAATCTATTCTTCCGAGGAGAGGAAAATAGATTGGCTAAGTTGGAGTCAGCCTTGCTTATTTGCCATGTTAGACACTCTCATACAGGAAGAGTGTTAGAGAAATTAGAAAGATTCGGAATTCAACGAATATACGTATCAGTTGATGGGCCAAGGAATGAAAAAGATAGAGAAATGCAATTCAAACTTTTTGCCGAATTGGATGTGAGATCAAAGAACTTTCCAAAATTTGAGTTGCGAAAAAGTGAAGAAAATCAAGGCATAGGGGTGGCTGTTATCTCAGCTATCGATTGGTTTTTTCGAAATGAGCAAATGGGAGTAGTAATCGAGGATGATCTTGATTTTGATTTAGATTTCCTTAGATATGCTGAAGTGGCTCTAAACGTATTTGAAACTAACCGAGAATTTTGGATGATTTCGGGCAGTAGATTAATTCCTGGCGACCTAGAACAAGAGAAAGTCCAAAGGAAGAGTCTAGTTTGCAATTATCCAATAATTTGGGGTTGGGCATCTTGGGCCGACCGTTGGAAAGAGATGTTAGACGGAATAGTTCAGCTCCCAAATCAGGAAGTCAAGCTATCTTCTCAAGTTAAGAATTTTTGGAAAGTTGGGCACAAGAGAGTATCGAAGGGCATTGTAGATACCTGGGATATTCCTTTAGCTGCTTCAATGCGCTACCTAGGAAAGAAATGTCTTATGCCTCCAGTTAATCTGGTTAGCAACCTTGGTTTTGATGTATTTGCATCCAACAAAATGAACTCTGGCTTCCCACTAGGGATTCAAATAAGAAATCTACCAGACCTCCACTCACTATTCTTTGAAGAGATAAAGGCACAAGCAAGTACGGATTCCTCCGAAATTCAGGAGGTCAACCATATTCTAGAGAGGTATGTATTTGGCATCAAGAAAAGACATAGCATAATTGAATGGTACTCAGCAGTATTGGACCATTTGAAAAAAATAGGGAAAGTTCGCACTCCCCTAATCAATCGTCTCCCTAATCAAAAACAGGTATCAGAAATAGAAATATTAAACGACTAATTATGCAAAACTCAAAAGTCATATTGACAGTAATTATTCCATTTCACGAGGCCTCTAGATTTCTTTTTGATTCAACGTCCTGGAGACTTGGGTTGGAAATCTGGAATAGAGAAGTACAGTTAATTCTCGTATGGGACCGCGCCCGTAAAGATGATTCAACAAAAGCCTGCATCATAGATGCCTTCAAAACTTATCATCATCTTGAAATAGTTGAAGGTCACTTCGGAGGGCCCGGCCCTTCACGTAATGCAGGGCTACTTCGGGCAAAAGGCGAGTGGGTTCTATTTTGGGATTCAGACGATCAACCTTTGCCAAGAGAACTATTTACAGTTTTACATGAAGCGGATTATGATGAGGTGGACTATATAGTCACAAGTTATTCGACTTTTGAGCAAAAGACAGGTTTGCCATTTCCAAGTGCAAAGTATCACCCGCATTTATCGCGACCTCTTAACTGTTATGAAAATGGATTAGGACTATGGAGGATAATATTCAAGAGGAATGGTATCGAAAATATCAAATATCCTGATATCAGTATGGGCGAGGACCTAATTTTCTTTATTCGATTTTTACATCGTAAGCCGAGACCACACTTTTCTAAAGTAACAACATATATGTATCAGGTGAAATCAAGTAATCAACTAACTTCAAACCGAGATTTAAAACAGCGAGAGAGTTCAGAGGCATTTTTTATGGCGGACTTGGAATTATGCCTTTGGAATCAAAGAGATATTACGGAAGTTGTAGCTGGTCTTTACGTAAGACTCTTCTTATCTGCCGTTCGACACTCTACTCTCTTAATGAAAATGAGTGTGCTAGGTACTTTTACAAGTCGAATTCTAAGAACATCTTTGCTTGGCAACTTTGCGTTATTCACCACTTTGCTTTGGCGATTACAAAGTAGCTATCTACTACAAAAAAGAAGAGCAAAATAATTTTGATTAGAGTAACTCTTCAGGGAGGAATTGGTAATCAGCTCTTTCAAATCGCTTTTGGAGTAGCAAATTCAAGCAGTCGAGAAGTTATTCGATTTGTACCCAGCAAGAAAAGCGATTTTGTACCTACTGGTGAGACAGAGTTGATTGCCAACTTGTCCAAAAATGGATACCAAGTAGAGGGTTTAGATTTGCCAACTCTGATTAACAAGGCCTGCAATTTTGTCATGCGCGAGTATTCAAAGTCACAAGGCAATCGAATTGTGCCTAGACTCGCAAAACTGGTCGTAGAGCGCTACCTTCGCAAACACAAATCTATTGAGAGATTCATTCCGGGAGAAGGTCTTGGGTTTTTTAAGTTGCAAGAGAACAGCGAGCTTTGTAGCGCTTTGGCCATGGGATATTTTCAAACTTATCGGTGGGCCGAAGAGAGCGGAGCAGAAATAGCAAGAATCGTAGAGTTGACTAGGAGCAAACTGAGTGACAACCTGCATAGAGAGAAACTATCGAGCATTGTGGTGCACGTTAGAAGAGGAGACTATGACCAAGAAGGTTTTGGTTTTCTCGGACCGTCTTATTACCAAAATGGTTTAAGAATTCTGCAGAGGAGAATTGAAGCGCAACAAATTCTTCTATTCTCTGATGACGTTTTCTACGCTAAGAAAGTGATTAGCGGAATCACAGATCTCCCGATAGAAATTGTTGAAGATCCAAAAGACTCGGCCCTTACAACGCTAAGGAAAATGACAGGGGCGTCTGGCTATGTAATTGCGAATTCAAGTCTGAGCTGGTGGGCTGCCTACCTCTCGGAAGTTCCGGACGGAATGGTCGTTGCGCCTGACAAGTGGTTTAAAGGATTTAAAGATCCGCAGGATTTAATTCCTCACAACTGGATTAGGATAAATTCAAACTTCCTCTGATAAGAACTTTCAACTATAAAGGACTTTAGACCTAAGCCTTTATTGCCACTAGGGCCTGATCAGTAGAAGTAATGAGGAACCAACTTCCTTCAATTGAGAGTACTTGACCCAAGGTTGACGGAATCTTTTTTCCACTAACTAGTTTTACATCAGATTTCAAATTGCTAGAGTGACAAATTCTCTGTTGACAACCAAAAAAAATGCCCCCCGCATAAATTGAAAGAGGGCCACTTGGAAGACCAAAATTTGTTGGCGTAATGGTTTTTAGTTCAATACTGTCTAGTAACTCTAAGGAGACTAACTGATGAGCATTAGGGAAATTTTCTCCATTTGATCTCAACCAAGAGCCCCATACTTGGCCGCTCTTTTCCACGATAGATACGGCGTACCCAGAAATGTTATTTCCACTCATTGGGCCATCAATAGTTTGGTACTTCCAATCTTCGGGGTAAACAGTCTTTCTGGTAGCAATTCTTACTTCGCTTTCAGTAACTTGACGGCTTGAGTTCAGGACCAATACTGAATCATAAATCAAATAAACAGATCTGTTTACAGCGATCGCATCCAGCGCGAATGCCACATCGCCAGTTGTGCGGTTCTCAGTTATCTTGTCACCGTCCACGATCTCATAAGTCCAACCATTTTTAGTTTTAACTGCCCCGAGTAAAATCCCTTGAGTTTCATCGCGGTAGAAGACTTGAATTCCACTTTGGGTAATTGCACAAGCATTTGAAACGCTGACATCAGATGCTGTTCGAGTTCTATCTCTTTCTTTGTAGTCCTGAACGACGCGTCCGTCACCATCTACAATCTCATGACTCCACTTCTCACTTATTCGGGTCGAGTGCATTAGGTTTTTTTCTTTGGTTTCGCCATAGAAGACGTGAAGCGTTGCATTATTACCTTTGCCTTCTATACATAGAGAAATTGGGCCAACCGATAGATTTCGTTTAATGGTGGAGATTCGCCATTTGCCTCCGATGAAGGTAGCCATTTTTAGGCTTTTTGTAACTTCATCGCCATAGACGACGACTGGCTTTCCTTGATATTCAATAGCGGCTAGGCCCGTGACCTTAGATGCGTTATCGATAACTGTTAAAGGTTGTGTCTTTTGAGGTTTTACAGAATTGCTATCTACTCCTTCTGAGCTACCTTTATTGTTTTCAGCAAAGATAGTGAATCGGTAGCTTTTGCCGTTCTGTAGCCCACTTATTCGTATTGGCTGAGAATTGAAAGATTTCTCTCTACCTCCGGGTAGGGTTCTAACCACATACTTCGTTACCTGATCAACTCGACTGCAATTAGCAGAATCAAAAGTAATAAGCGCGTATTTATCGCCCACCAGAGCTTTAACATTTGTTGGCTTTGAAGGTAGGCCAACTGCGTCACGAGCGGGTGGTTTACTCAACATATCTTTTAACATTCCCATAACTATCGGGCCAGGGGATTTAAAGACTTCTCCAGGTCCAAGATTCGGGGTCATCATGGTGTTTGCCTGGGACTCGGAAAAGGTCTCTTCATCTAGATGAGTTATGGAAGAACCATCTACATAGGAAGACGGGGTGTACAACTTCGGCTTGACGCCGCCATTTGCGGCTATTCCATTACTCCCGGACCAAACGAGGGGGCTAGTTAGGGTTTTGCCCAGTTCAGCAGAGCGCGAGCAGAAGTCAATCAATGTCCTTCCATCGGGCAGTTGGACGTAGGCGTCATATGGCGTGGGTTGGAAGATATATCCGGTACCAAAAAGGCTGTCGTATTCAGCATTTGAAAGAAAACCTAATCCATGAGCGATTTCATGCATGACAACGGAGGCCAAGTCATAACTTCTGGGTGATGGATTCCCATCCACCCCTAGGTACCACAGAGGAGTTGAGTTAACTTTGAGGAAAATCTCCTCCTGATTAGGGTCAAGATCTCTTCCCGCCAATGCATTGGCAAGCGCCGAGGGGTACCAGAGGTCATCATCTGGCGCCCCTAGGAAAGCGCTGAAGTAGTAACCGGGTCGAGCTGAGCCGAGGACATTGTTATTTGGATTTGTTTCCCAGGTAGCTTCGACATTTATAGGTACTTTGGATTCAAAGTGTCGTGACCAAACATCAATCGCGTATTGAACTGCCTCCTTTGCGCTATTTGGAAAACCAGAGAAAGTGATTCGCCAGTCGGACTTTTTCTCACCCTCAAGATTTGCGCTCTTGTTGCCCGAAACTTTTTCCTTCGCGGCGACATCACTTGCTACAACATTCCCCCAAAATCTTGCCGGCGCAGATTTGAAGGTAAGTGCCGAGGTCTTAATTGGAACTAGGACCGATAGGAATATGAGCGGCGTAGCAACAAGGGCCAATAGACGAACTCG
>Ga0169931_10002620_pt1 | contig 29160 bp, 23 predicted proteins | sample Kivu_15m_20L_FD_129675 | JGI IMG/M metagenome (GOLD analysis project Ga0169931, IMG submission 129675) | Freshwater microbial communities from Lake Kivu, Western Province, Rwanda to study Microbial Dark Matter (Phase II) - Kivu_15m_20L... | ecosystem: Environmental > Aquatic > Freshwater > Lake...
CAAAATTATTGAATCACTTCGTATATTTTTCTTAGAGGTAACTTGAATACGTCCTAGCATGCTATAGGAGGCAAGAATGGATAGCCTGTTGGGTTATTGTTTAATTTTTTGCGGTACATAAGGGCTAGCTTCACGTAATAGTACCAGCACAGATGGGTTGAAAAAAATATATTTTATAGGTCTTAGGCCATATTTTTGCCTCTGAAACCAGCGCCTCCACAAAGTTTTTGAACTATACTGAATCTCTTATGAGTATTCTTAAACTATTTAAGACTGTAAATAAAATTTTTAAGGAATATTTGAGCGATACGTCTACAGCCTGTTCTTACCACAAACCAGTCGACCAGATAGTCCTATAGCGACCTTAAGGCCAGTTTGTTACGCACTAATTAGTAATCAAATAGAATTTTATCGACGAAAAGCACAGTTGTGAGACTGACCGTTATTTCTGGACTGAAGGAAAAAGGAGTGACTACCTTATCGAGGAAGGTATTTAGGGCACTTGTGTGAATAGCTCCTCCCTGACTCTGCTGAGCAGTGTTCAATAAATACACCTGACTGCCATAGTTAACCATCTTCGGTCTATTGTTGTTCCAGTAGTTAAGCTTTTACTTGAGCTGCTACAGCTAGTCCCTCAGCTGTTAGCACTAAAGCCGCCATTTTTCTTCATCTTTCTCGAGTCTAAACATAGTTTTTTCATTTGCTTTGTGTCTTTCTTCGTGAAATTTTATTATGTTATTCTCGAGGTCCCCTCTTATCAGGTCCTGAGCATTTTGGCGCAACTAAAAAAGCTTTTCATAATCCAACTGAATCGGATTGTAGTCGCTTTTTCGACCCAACATCGACTGATACTTGTTGCGCTACTGCTCCAAGGCTGAGTACTGAGATTTCAATCTAACAAGTTCTCTCTGGTAAGCAGTGAAGTAATCCTCGGCTGATTATAAGAAATCTATGCTGCTTTTGATGCGACCCAAGGCCTCTGCCTTGAGTTCGTTCCTGCGACTGGCAAATTACTATATGTATAAAGCCATTCTTTATTTCATTTTAGACTGAGAATACGAAAACTTTGGATCGTATATTTCTAGCAATCTTTTGAACAAATCTTAAAGAGCGACCTATTGTTTCATAAGTCTTTAGTCAGGCACTCTTCTTACGATATCAGGAAGAAGTTCTTAGTAATCTTTGACTGTTCTGATGATTTATTTAAACAGAATAGATACCATTCCTTTTCTATCCTATGAAACGAGCTCCGACCATTACTTTTACATGAAACTTTAGATTAATTATTTAAGCCAGTTGCTGCGATGGATCACTGATTGAACGTATCCTTGCAATTTTGTTTATTTCACTAATCGCTGGTCTATCCCTGACCAGTCTTTGTTCAGGTACTGCACCACACTCTTCGTAAAAGGTCTCTCAAAATGTTTTTACAATAGACTTTAAGTGCTCTGTTGAGGAGTAGGTCTTGGCGTAGTTATCTCACTGCCTTTAAGCCTGGACTTGAGCAGAGAAGATCTAAGCGAAACATCGTTGGAAAGAGTGGAGGAGGCAAATGAGCGAATGGATGATCTTTCGGTTATATTTGCAACAGAAGAATGGCTAGAATGACTATCGTTTATTTTTTTAAGCGGAAGACTCTAGAGGATACGCAGTTTTTTGAGGCTACCGCTGACAATATCCTTAGAAGCATTTTTTAGTAATTATTCGTCACTGACCCTGCGAAACATAATAAAATATAAGACAATCCTCAATAAGCATCACACTAACTATAATGCACACAATAAGTAACAAAATAAATCATCTCGAATTAAGAATTCTTTATGATTAAAAGATATGTTCATATTGGCAAGATTGAATTGATTGATGAAAGAGTCTTATTAACTATTATTTGGAGGCAAACTATTAATTTGGTCATAATATTTGTATTACCTAAGCCCATGTAAAAAATACTAGACATCGAAGTACTTATTCAGAGCGGATCAGGCATAATACCTGCAATAGACTACCCCTTCGCTGCCTGTTTGATGGGTTTCTTCGTTGCCAAAACAAGACTAAGTCATTAATCTATCTTCACTTTCGTCTAGATGCTGTACGAATTGAAAGGGTAGAAACACATATCCGAACTAATTTTCAAACAAATTGTGCAATTAGTAGAGTATTTTCCATAACAATTCGAAGAAATAGCTGGCACTTTGAAACGTATCGGCAAAAGGGAGGATATCGATATTGTCTATTGGATCTAATCACACTACTACTAGATTAATAACAAGGGTAGACTCAAACCCGAAGACCAGTCGAAATTAAATGGCATCGAGAACGAACATCAGATGAAGTCTATCAACGGAATACATAAAAATCACATTCAAAAAAGCAACCATGAACAATAACATATCCACAAAAGCAAGAACTAACATGAGCACATTATAAGTCATAAAAGCAAGCATTAACACGAACATATCCAAAGTCACAAAAGTAAACACTAACAAGAACATATTCACAGTCACAAATGCAACCACTAGCACGAACACGGACATAGCCATCATGCTTACAAACCACAACCAATCAAAAAATCAGATACTATAGATCTAACCGGCTAAAACTCAGGAGTAATTATGCCCTAATATAGACCGAATAGCTCTAAATTCAGTAATCCAGATAGTCTAAGGAGTAAATCTAAAAAAGAGACATATAGATAGCTCGACGTATGCAGGCATAGTTCGACAGATAGCAAACTATAGTGCGCTCATAAAACCAGTAGTAAGAACCCTGCCAGATCTGCTATGTCAACCTATGGGACGACTAGATTGAAACACTTGACTCTTGTGGCCACCTTTTCCACAAAAATTGCATGATGGAGACATTCAAGACAAACATTTTCAACAATACCTTTCCCATGCGTTGTCCTCAGGAAAACTGCCAAAAAGAAGTAACCGAAAACGACCTGAGGGCAATATTGTCGCCAGAGATGTTTGATAAATATCAATCACATACCCTCAAAGCCTACGCAGATCAGCATGGTCAATCAGTGTACTTAATATATAAGAAAGATCGTGGTGCCCTACTGCTAATTGCGGATACATGTTTTTCTACGAAAAGGGAGACAATAATTTTGCATGCCCTTAGTGCAAGAAGGAGTACTGTTTGAACTGCAGAGTGTAGTGGCACAAGGACATGACTTGCAAGTAGTACCAGGTGACCCACAGCATGAACGATGACGACAAAGCTTTCTTGTAATTCGTGCAGGGAAAGAAGTACAAACAGTGTCCTAAATGCAGATTCTGGGTATAGAAGAATCAAGGATGCGACCATATGACATGCAAATGTAAATTTTAGTTTTGCTACAAATGCGGAGGAGTATATGGAAAATGCGAATGTGCATAGCTTCAAAGAAGACAGTACTAATAGAGGATGAGGGAACATAGAGAAAGGGCCGAACAGAGGAGGGCACTAAGAGCTGAACAAACGAGAAAAAGGAAAGAGTAGACGAGAATAAAAAGAGAGGAATAGAGGGCACGCAAGAGAGAGGAGAAAGAGAGATAAAAGGAAAGGAAAAAGTAAGAAAAATAGCGCAACAAATCAGCAAAAAGGTGATCATTATTAATTAATACTTGTATCAAATAAAATGTATAGTATTCATAACAATAGCTGAATATAAACGATCAATCAAGATATGAGTATTAACTTTACATAAAATTCAAATTATCACTTCTCTCTCTACTTTTTTCATCAAGTTTTACACCTAGTTTTATTTCTATTTGTCCTACATCAAGTAACCACCCAAATCTACGATCTTGCCAGAGTTAGCGCACTACAACAGCCACTACCACTTCACAAACTTGACCGTTTTGTTATCCCTCTTTATGTCCTCATATCTAGTCAGTCCTGCGTACTTTTATCCGCACAAGCAATGAGTCAGCTAGGCTCTGTTTGGTGCGTTTTTGCCCGAACCAAAAGTATTGTAGAGTTATTTAAGTCTTAATTTCAGCACCTCGTCAACGCCTAGAACGTCGAAAATAATTTTGTGGAAACCCATTATAGGCGTTTTAAAGTTAAATGGCTTGTAAATGAAGCTGTCAGTTTTGCGATAGTCTATGAAATGACCCTTGGAGAGACACTAGTTAAGCCATCTGTAGCTGATAGGCTGTATTTTGCTTTATCCAGTTATTTTAAGGTCTGTTTTAAGCTGGGCGATGTATTTCAAGCAATCTGGACTGTCTTTAAGCACGTATAGAAACTCTTCGTTTGCTTTAATGGCATTGCGAGTGTTGAAAAGGAAGCCACCGTTTTTTACTATTTTGATTTGCAGATCACTCAGTTATGTCTATTTCTTTTGATTCGACTAAATGTAAAAATATTTTCCTTTGAAGATATTGCTCTAATACTTTTTGGTTGGCCTTATTTATCTCACACTTCTTTGTTATAGTTGTTTGGCTGATATGCTGTTTCTGTTTGCCAAAACTGGCAGACTGCCGAAAGACTGTGAGTTGAAGAGTCCACTAGTGCGTTACTACATCTGCATGATCTGTCCGTTTTTGGGTTTAAAAGACCTGATTGTATAGTCTTCTTATGGTAATCTCTTTTGTAAGTATATTGAATCGATGATCCAGGTCACCCTTAGAACATGGGTCAGATTGCCAAACACTTTAAGTTAGTTATACTCGGATTAGGTTGTCAATTAGGTCAGGATGTGCGTGGCTACTGGCGAAATGGCCTAGAGGTAGAAACCTCCATGGACCATAACCAACTTTTTCAGTAATTCTGCGAGCTATTTGTTGACGTTGCTGGGAAAATATATTATGGTATCTTGTAGAAAAAGATTGGGGGTGGGTGTCTTGATGAGATCTAGTCCCAACTGCACTTATAGCTTGTTCTTCATCTTACGGTAGTGATCTATGGCTTCCTTAGGGCTTATGAAGGACAAGTTGAGAGCATAGTCATTAGGATATTTGCAGTACCCTCCTCTGAAACTGTCTTACAGCCACTCCAAACTCACAACTGGAAACGTAATAAGCTATAAGTAGTACTGCATTCTCATAAAATTAGCGTTAGTCGTTACTATTACCCTTATTTTTTCTCTCCGTCTAAGCATCTATCCCAGTTAAGTATTGCTAGGTATTATGCGAGCCTATCCACCCTTCTAATTAATCTTCTAAGCTATTCTCGCAGATTTTTCCTTATCGAAGTCCAACAAACAAACAGAAGCTCCAAAAAATATTTGACTTATCAAGTATCCCTATATTTTTTGAATACGATTCGCTCGATGTGATTCGAGCAACCACTGCACCGACACTGTAGCTATTTCTGGAGTGTATAATTTAGCTATCTGCATATATATGGCTTTACTTTGTATTTTTATGAAGTGACGTCTTTGACGATCAGCAGACAAGTTTCTTCGGAGAGCGTGGTGGCCAGTCTCATGCCCAGATTGGTGATCATTTGTTTGTATTATTCTTCGCGCGGGTCGTGGAGGAAGCCAGTCATGGTGACTACCATCAATTATTCAGTCATGGTGCGGTTTATTTAAGTTTATAATCTTTTTTGGAGCCAAAATAGGTTAATAGTCGCATCTAAATAATTGCCTTTCAAAAAACTCAATCTTAAGTAAGCCAAATCTATGAAAAAATACGAGAAAAACATTAATAGAGGTTAAAATTTACAATTCTTGATTTTTTATGCTTGTCTATACTAAAATTTATGGTTAAACTGTAAATTTAATCAAATGGCATAAATACTAATAAAAAAAAACAGAAATAACATTAAACTCATGTATTTTTCTGGCATTTGTTAGAATCTTTATAATTATAATTATGAGAAAACGTTTGGTCAGAACCTTGAGGCAATCCCTGCCTCGACCAAAATAAATAATAACATTCGATAACAAAGACGACAATCACTGGCTGTTATAGCCACAAAATAGCAAGTCTAAAAGTGCAAGTTCATCTGCTCAGCAGGCTCAAGCATAGGTCATGAGGATATCAGCAGCCAGAGCCAACTATGTGTGTCTTGCTGCTAACCAGATCGAATAAAAAATAAAAATGATTGCGATCAATAGATAAATAATCGCTAAGGAACATGTTTAGTGGTTCAGTGAGAAGTACTCTTAGCCCTAGGGATTCGACATTTACTCGCAGCCAACTATTTTAAAAGCAGCTAATTTAATCGAAAGCAGGTAGGAATCTATTTCTTTTCCCTTTTTGATCTTCACCTCCAGAAGATACAATCGTATCACCGTCTCCTATAAAAATAACTCGGGAACAAGAACATAAAAATAATTATAAGGGCCACGAGCATGGATTTTTCAACATAGTTACCAACAACTTAATGGTGTTATTCCTTTTGACTGGCGTTAAAGCTATGCGGAAGTTTAATTCAATAAAGACCTCATCAAATACTTTCCAAAGAGCGTAACAGTGATATAGTAGTACGTAGCCGACTTACGCAAAGTTTTCTAAGAATACCCAGCTCTACTGTAAAAACCTGAGTAGGTAACATGGTGGTAGCAATCTAGACCTCCCTTACAGCGATAGATAATTCCTTTTGAGTCTGATTACTTCAATAGATTGATAAAACACTACAACCGATAGATGTTATGTCTGACATAACTGATACAAAAAGATGCGCTTAACTTGCCCAAAAGTCACACTAATTCCAGCCCTCCTCAGGTAAAAATAATTAAATGATAAATTTATATGTACATGTATGAATTGATCTTACCATAATATGTTTAATCGTTATAAATGATAGTTGATTACAAAACCTACTGATAATCAGTGATGTTGATTTTTCTGAATTAGCATTATTAGCTCATCTGAGGTCTACAAGTCTTTGAATTTTTATATAAAAGGGTGCATTAAAATGGTCGATGCATCTGGTCGTTTAGTGTGATTTTTTCTCAATATAAACGTCACAAAACTTCTCAACTAAGGTGACCCTTGAGTCATCTCGAAGTCCTAAGTTATCACTTTATTAAGATCTTAGTTAGTCTGAATGCGAAAGGGATCAAAGCCAGTTGATAGCTAGTGAGCTATTGACCCGATTGCCCAAGAATCTACTTTCTTGTTGTATTGCTGTCCAGTTAGTATTTAAGGAGAAAGATATAAAGGAGTTCCACATAATGTGCTTCTAAACTCCTTAGGGCAGTATACTGACCATCCGAAATCACAAAGCTTAGCCATACCCTGAATATATAAACTTTTACCAATGAAAGTACAATATTTTCTAGTTTTACATCTCTATGTATGAGTCTACGTTCATGCATATACTCGATACCTTGCGTGATCTCTCTTATAACTATCGATGTCGTCTCTTCTGAAAATATATGCCCCTTGCTGAACAGCGAATACAATTCTCCGTCACATGCATACTACATGAAGAGATAAATATTTTAGTTGTCGGCAAAGCAGTCGTATATGGCTATGAGGTTGGGATGGTTCATGTAAAATTGTATCTTGATCTATCTGATAACCTGGTTGATAGTCTTGAGATTGGTCTACTAGTCACCATTCAGTAAGTTCTGCTTGTTTATTTTCTTGAGGGCCCCGATCAGTCCAGTTTTTATGTGGCTAAGTTTATGGAGATACATACACAGAAAGGTAGACTTCTCCGAACTGTCCATTTCCTAATTTTCTTACAATCCTGAACTAATTAATCTTTTTCTTGATGGAGGCCATGCTCTTAGGTGTACCCTGCTTGGAAGTCCAGTGGGTCTATCTAAGTCCGTTGCCAAACTTGGGCTATGGCAACTTAAGTTGTTTCTTTTCCTTGGTTTCTACTGCTCTGGGGGATTATTTTGCGTATATCTATAAATTTTTATTACTTTTGTTTCTGCGCAGCTCACCGCTACCCTAGGGTAGTTGGGTGTAGGAAGTGAAGTGAGTTATCTGGCTATGACCGATACCATTTTTTTCGTCTTGATCAGGCTTGTGTTTGTTCTTGAAGTCTTTGGGAATGAAGCTAGAGATGGCAGTGCTGGGTTTGACTTCGCCTGAGTGTCGGAAGGTAGGTGGTGGCATAGTTGGCACCTGGAAGCCAGGTTTGGGGCTATTCATTGATTATTTGGGGTGATTGTGCATGGATAGCAGGATAGATAAAAGTTAATATTATTTAAAATCAGGTTAAGTACTTAACCAGCTGGTTCTAAGACCATACGCCCTTGACTATTTTGCCATTTTTGCTATAAAACACTCCCTAACCTTCTACCATGTCCTCTCTAAAAGCCCCTTCGAAATATTAGCCATTAGCAAACTTTAGAACTCCTCTTCCGTTTTTGAGATCTCCTATGAACTCACCTAGATCACAGATAATATACCTTAGTAGTACTACCAGTTATCTTCGATTTAATCGAAATTGCGGTAGTCGAAAGATTAACTAGATGGAACAGGTTACTAATTATAAAGCTTGCCTCTGCCTTGAAAAGTATCTTTAAGCCATGCTCCCTCATAGGCTAGCTTATTTGACTGGTAGTAGAGTTTTCCTTGTCCGTCCATTTTGTTCTAACGCCAATCACCTTAATATCTGCCTCCGTCTTGGTAGTAGAACTTGCCAAAGCCATGTCTCATGCCGTTTAGTTTGTAACCTTAGTAGCGACTACCCATCTTGAAGTACTATTATACGAATTGCAGAGTATTGGCAGGCACATTGGGTAGAACAAATTTATTGTTGTTAGCTGGATTAGATGCAGGCTTAAGAGTGGGTGAGTTTATGGCTTGAGTAGGTGATAGTAGCTGGGGTGACTTAATCTAGGGATGGTACTGAACTAAAGGAGGAGATGCCATAAGATTTCCTTGATAGAGTTGAGGCTGACGTGGCTATACTTTAAATTACTGACCAGTGTACCTTCTTTCGGGTAGATCGTGATTGATTTAAGGCACAACATGACTCACTCTTACTGGCTGAGGTCTATGCACTTAACCTCTAGCAGGCTAATGTAGTTGTTGGGAACGGGCAGTATGGTTCAGCTAGCTTCTTTGTTGTTAGTTAAGAGGCTGGGATCTTACTGTATGAGCAGGAGCGTTGCCAATACTTCCCTAGTTATGCCCTCTTTCAGTTGAAGGATTGGCTTGCAATTTAGAAGACATATGAGAAGGTCCTGCAGATAGATAACTGCCTTATACACTGGGAATCATAGGCAAGCCCAAAGGAATGCCTGCAAATGACTTAGCTCCCTACATTACAAAAGAAGGCTGTTTGACTGGCCGAGGTGAAATATTATAGGCAAGACTATTTGAATAATTATGATTGATCCCCGATTGCCTAAACGCTTACTGACCCATCTACTTGCTCTAGTTATTAATTACTTGATTAATCTAGAACCAATCTGGTCGTCTTCTGATGTCCATAGTCAGCATTGATTCAACTACTTTTCTCATTCTTGTTCCATATTTAGATGACAATTGATTGAGTTGTTGTGATATCTCGCCTTGGTTGACTTTTGAGCAATCGTTTAGATAGCATTTATCCATTTGTTACAGTTTAGCGCACTATAGCATGATCATTCCCATCGTAAATACGTCATTTTTGTATGGATTTTTATTGATGATCGGTTTATTGTTCTCAATGAATTAGCACTGCTACGGAGACAGGTAAACTTGTTTGAGATGCCTGTCTGATTATACTGATTCAAGATTGCTTATGACTCCAAAGGCACTAGGATCGGCCACTTTCACGTTTCTAGCTTTGTCTAAAAGAATAGTCTTGGTAGTCAGAGCTTAGTGTTTGATTTATGACTGCTGGAGGACTGCCATGGCCTGAGAGGTACTACTCAGTATATTCCAGAGCTAGTTTTGACTAAAAGGCTATCTTTTGATTACTCTTGCGCTGATTTAATCTGCGAGACAGTGCCTTGGATACTACCAGAGCGTATATATTTTGTAGAAATTTGAACACATCTGATCCTATGTACGCTACTATAAATCTTGCTTAGTTTCTTAGTACTTATGAGGTTGGTGAGCGTGGGGTGTCTTATTTTCGATCTTTTTTTGAGTTTTTAGGATGTGGTGGTGAACTCTCTGATATCGTTGAAGGGCAGTTCCCTCAAAAGGTACTCTTGACCGGTTTGGGTATGAGTGAGGTAGGTGATCATGTAATCAGGAAGAGAGCTGTGGACTGCGTACTGCTACATGATCTACTGCTTGAAGGGATTGCTTTTGGATTGGCCCATCACGTATTTAATATAAATCGAATTATCGTTGCAAACATTTATCAATAACTCATAATAACACAATAAAAACCCAATTATTTTCTTAGCCATTCGTATAATTAAATGCAGCTAATAATGTTTTTTTATAGTAAATTTATCACCAATGTCTTATTTCTGTGTTTCTAGATAATTTTATTGTATGGGTAATAGTGATTAAGGCTAATTCTGTAGCAAATAGAGAGCAATATAATAATTATAGTAAATGTCTCGAAGAGATAGATAGTAAAGATAATAAAGAGCCCAAAGAGAAAGATAGTAAAGGTAGTAAAGGTTGTAGAGAGAAAGATAGCTCAAAAGGTAGAGATTGTAGCGTTAAAGGTAGCTGAAATGGTAGCGGCAGGAAAGGGAAAGAGAGTTAAGATAATAGCAGCAATACAGGATGCAGAGATAGAGGGAATAGAGGGAGTAGAGAGTACAAAGGGAGAGATAGCTGAGGTAGTAGAAATAGTATAGGGAAAGATAGCTGAGGTAGTAGAAATAGTATAGGGAAAGATAGCTGAGGTAGTAGAAATAGTATAGGGAAAGATAGCTGAGGTAGTGGGAATAGTTTAGGGAAAGATAGCTGAGGTAGCAAAGATAGTATCGAGCACAGCAGTAGAGATAAGAAAAACTATAAAGAATACAAAGAGAAAGATAGGAAAGATAATAGAGATTACAAAGATAAAGATAGCTTAAGTAGTAAAGGTAGCAAATAGAAAGATAACTTAGACAAGAGAGAGCTTAGAGAGAAAGATAGTAAAAGATGTAAAGATAGTAAAGATAAAGATAACTAAGGTGGCAGAAATAATAAAGAGAACGATAATTAATACAGTAAAGATAATATAGAGCACAAACGTAAAGGTAGTAAAAACAATACAGGGCTCAAAGATTAAGGTAGTAAAGAGAATAACAGTAGCAAAGGGAAAGATAGCTAAGATAGGAAAGATAAGAAAGAGAAAGATATCTAAGATAATAAAGAGCCTAAAGGTAAAGATATTAAAGGCAATAAAGATAAGAAAGAGAAAGATAGTATATGATACAAAATTAAACAGGATCTTATAGATTTCAAAGATAATATCAGGCATAAAAACAAAGATTCTAGGCTTAAATAAATAATATAGAAGCATAAAGACAAAGACTTTAAAGATAAAAACGATAATATGCTATACAGAAATAAAGATTATAGCGATAAAAAAAATAATAAATTCAACGCCTTTAGCAAAAATATCAAAAACAAATAATATAGTAAAGACAATCTCTGCAGAACAAACTTCAAAAGTAGTAAGCAAAAAGCAAAATCGTATCATCCAAATAGAATCCTGAAAAGAATAGCAGTAATAAAAAATCAGATTTAAAGCAACAAGTAAAAGTGTAAAAGAAGATGGAATAGGATTACCCTTAGTATCTGAACTGCCCAATCACTCAAGGTAGATTAAAATTTAGATAGATTTGATGCGTTCACCCATGATTTTAACATCGTGTGGACATACCTTTTAAGAGGATGCTATACGTTAGTGGCTGAAAAAATAGTTGAAATGTCCTTTGTGCAAAAAAGCCACTTCTGAGCAGATGCTTCTCAAGAATTTTGCATTAGACTAAGTGATTAGATCATATAAGAAACAGTGATGTTCGATAAACTATTTTTAAAAAACTTTATTAATTTTTGATACTATTTAGGTGTTTATGGCTTAGGTTAAAAATGCAATCATTAATAGAATCGAAAGTCTATTGGTTTGATCTAGATTAGCCCAAACTCTAACGATTCGAGATTGGTTTTAAAATCTCTTTTTGATTTTTTGATCTTTTCCTCAATTAGCCTCTACTTCTCTGCAAAGAATGCCTTAAGGTCGTTGAGAAAATTGTGATTGTTGCTGTTTTAACCCTCGCAAAGCAAGGAAATCTCCATCAGCTCATCTAGCAAACTATTGCACTACTCGCATCGTCTTAACTCTGCATACCCATGAGCCTTTACCAGTATGGCTAGGGTACTTACTGAAGAAAAAGAACCGTTTTTTCCTTTCTTGACCTCGTACTAACGCTTAATACTATCGAGTTTTCCCAACATCTAAAAGATAGTATTACTATCAGTTGCGATAGACTGATAGATACTCAGAATAGACACCTTAGTTTGATCCTCTTAAGAGCCCTTCAACTCTTCGTTGTACTCCTTCACTTTCCTGAGACTCTTTGCCATTCTCTGCAAATCGTTAGACAGAAAATACAGCTAAGCCTCAGCTACGTATATTCTTAAAGAATTAGGCTTGTATTAGTTAGTTTATGTGACTACTTTCTTGATTTTCTAGCGGAGTTAAACATAGCTTTTGATTAATTATTAGTTATTTTTACTTTTGAGACACAATTTTAAGGCTTTTGATTTGAACTATCTTTAAAAAATGTTAGTTCTGGGATTGCTAGAGCTCACTGAAAGCAAGTTATTGATTTCGTGTCTAGAAAATTGTTAGTAATAGTCCGCATGGTTGCTGTAGTGACTGCATAACACCTGTCCCGGAAAAGACTCGATCATGTATGATATGAACCTCGAGTGCATTTGCAAAGAATAATGCTAACCTCCTTTTTAAATATTCTGAGTTTTCAGAAGCATGACCAACTCAGCAAAAATTTTGTTCTTTTCTCCGGCCTTCTAAGCTACGACGACTTTTGTTATTTTGAAAGGATTTCCAAGATTGATCAGACCATAAAACTTTTTTTAATTTAGCCAATATCCATTACACTATCTATTCGAATCCTTTTTAGGAATAGAAAGTTAAAAATCAAATTGATTTGTTTCTTGGGGAGATATATCTTATGCGAATCCACAGCGCTGAAAGGTTCCAAAATAAAAATACGGTTATTACTGCTTGAATGATTTTACAAGGTCAAATTAAGAGTGACTTAGTGGTATTCTTACGTAGAGTCTATTGATTTCATATGGAGTGCTGTTGTAGTGACTTTTTATGACACTGAAGATATCAGCCACTGGTTGTCGAACAAAAGCCAGTTTGAATGGATTCTGACATGTTAGCAAAAGTTATGCTGGGATACTAAAGAAAAAGTTTTACTTTCCAAGCCATTAGAGAACCATATTGTCTTTTTCCTATAATATTTTAGCCAGGTTGTAGTTTTTAAAATAGATTGAAAGTTCTTTTTAAATCACCCATTTTTTACAATACTAAATAAAATCTGCCTTTCCGATGTCTCTCTTGGATTACTGGAGCAATACACGCCAATTAGTGATCCAGCAGTTCAGTTTAGGCATCGTATTGGGTCTTAAAAAGAGCATTTGTTGTCTATATTCTTATTGAAGCAGAGCCAGCTATTTTTTAAGATTATTAAAAGAAAACACAGCAGTGGAAATCTTGCCATAAGATTGTATAAGCTACTAAGCTTTGGGACGATGGGAGGCAAACAAGATCATTTTGTATATGATAGCACATCCCTGGACATACTGGTACGTGTCATCGCCCATACCTGCAGAGCTGACGATAATGACCCTACCTTACGTCTATTTTGTTTGATCAATTATAGTTCTTAGCTATTACAGACTCTGGCATGATTTTATGGGAATATTTTTGCGCAGTTATTTCAAGTATTTTTCGTTATAGTTGTTGCTGATGTTTCTATCAATCCAGATGAACTGGTAGGGAAGGCTATCTACGAACTAACTAGTAGGTTCAGATGTGAAAAAGTCTGATTTGTTGTTACCCATGCTTAATAAGAATTATCAAGGTTATATATTAGAAAGGATTAAAAAATATAAGAATCTTAAAAATCAATAGGAAATCACATCAGAGGCATATCCTTGCATACTATAGTCTTTTGCAACAGTAGTCGTAAAAATTATAAATTTGTTCCTTAATTTATTGCGTGCTATACAGCTTATTGATTATTACGATGTTTTACAAAATGCTGTAAAGTAGATAAAGCTTTAGTAAGTTTTTAATTGTAAAGTTTAGCCTAGTTTAGGCGTATCTCCAAGTGATCGAAATCTTGTCTGATGACTGATTAGTTTAGACTTTATTAGCTGAAAGTGGGTGATTAAAATAGATTGTGTCTGCTATATGGATTTTGTCTTAAAAATGATCCTCCTCTTAGCACCCTTTCATGTGAGTCCATTATGCTAGATTATTTCAATATTTTTTCTTATTTTCTGTCTATAGATGGACTTTTAATTAGCTGTTTGTTTGATTCTTCTTGATTGTAAATGGGCTAGCTTATAGAGTTCAATACTATTATGGAGGGTTAATACTTGTATCTAGTAGTCAGACTGCTCTTTAGATTGCTCTAAGATTACTGAGCCTCGCTTACATTTTATATCTTATTTTCATTTCTTAATGCTGACTATGATTTGATTCCATGTGAGTTACCTTGAAAACCACAAAAATCCTTATCTTATAATCCCTAATTTAAGTTTCTATCGATAGATCGATTATCTTCGAGTCTATCTATGATACTTTATTTCTAATCTTGGGTCTTTAGCTTATATTGGGAAAGAGTAGGAGACATCTACTCGAATCCACTGTTTCTGTTGTGGGATACATGGCGGTAAAGCGGTGGTCTAGATTTTGATATTTTTATTGGTTGTATATTTATTGTTTTGTCTGTTTACATATTTTATAAAGCGTATTAGGAGTTAATCACTCATTGCAATTCCTCGGTAATTGCCAGTCTTACGAATCCAAGTCTGTTACCCAAACTTATTTATTCAATAGTATCGGAGATGGCCTGGAAATTAAGTTCGCCCATTCTGAACACCTTCTTGAGCTTGTAGTAGACCATCACGGTGTCGGGATAAGAAGTCACTCCGACCTGTTTAGCGTAAGCATCTTGCTCTCCTTTCCTAGATACTAAGAAGGTAATGGGCTTGTTGAGGTTGGCTAGGGCAAGTCTCTGGATTTCAGCTTGGGTATTCTAGGCTTCGCTTCCGTCCAAAAAGACTATAATACAAGTGTTCTTAGACTACTTGCAAAGAGTTTCAAAGTTTTGCTTGTTAAGAGGTGCGATATCAGCAGTTTCAGTCTTCTCGCTTAGCCTTTCGTTAAGCCATTCAAGAATAGAGAACTTCTTAGAAATTCCTTCGTAAAGGGAGAATTCTCCGACTTTTTTGGGTCCATTTTTGTAGAAATGAATCGAGGGATATCTTGAGAGCTTTACTTGCTCTTACAGTTTTTAGTTATCGCCTTCAGTCATGTTAATCTTAGCAACTTTGACCTTTCCTTTGAGTTAAGTGCTCAAAAGTTCCCACTCTTTGTTGAGTCCAATGCAGGCCGAGTTGTTGGCTTCGTAGAAGTTGATCAAGAAAGGTTCTCTTTCTTTCAAGAAAAGAGTTTCCCAGTTCTGATAGTCAAGCAGAATGGTGTTGCTTTTCTTTCTGAGTTCTTGCTCGTCAGCCCATTCTTTATTAGCTCTTTCCTTCTCTCTTTCCTGGTATTCCTGAAGATCCTTGAGAGCCTTAGCTTCTTCAGATCGAGTAGAAATGATAGTGTCGAGCTGTTCTAGAACAAAAGAGACGATGCTCTGAACATTAAAATCACCAGTGTATTCAACAGGAGACTCTCTATTGTCGTTATAGAGGCTGAGCGAGTCTTCTCCTGACTCAATATTGGCAGCCTTAAAGAAGCCTCTGAGGATGGTTTCCACTCTTTCTACGACTTCGAGATTGTTTCCAGTTTCTGCATGATAGTTTGATTACTTGATCGGTAGACCAACCATACCTGACGACCAGTATCGAGTTCTTTGCTGAGATCTTCTTCGCTGTAGGTTACCACCGTGGCCTGGAGAAGGATTACCAAGAGACTCAAAAGAATGATTTTTCTCATTGTTTTTTTATACGTGTAAAATAAATATCAATAAATATACCAAATTATTTCATAGTATATCTTTATTCTAGAAAAGCAATATATTTTTCTAGTTTTTTGTATTAAAATTGCTAATTTATTTGAATGCGATATAAAATAAAGGCTCATAATAATTTTACTTGAAACTCTGCGAAAAATGGGATCATAAGCAAGCGCCTAAAACCGTTAAATGGAAAGAGAGTACCTTCGTTCCTCTGCCCAAGAAGATCATCTTACAATCAAGCAATCCTTGAACCTCCTTAAGGCTAGACAGAAAAAGCAGCAAGGACAGTCTTCGCCCTACGGATACCAGGCTTACCAAGCTCATCAATAAGAAAACTAGGAATAATATGGTAGAAGGCAGCCTCGTCAATCAAAACGTAGGTTTCTTTTCATTCAGAATATGATCGAGTACAATCTGAGGATAAACGCAAATATGTAGGGTCTAGCAACAGCTACCACCACGACAACGACGCCTCCTCGGGTCGAGTATCTCAAATGCGAAGAGCCTCAAAAATCCCTCAAGAGTACGCCCCATAAATCGTTGATAAGCGAAAGTATCAACGTTATAGTGATGGCCTTAATTACGGGTCTGATTAGTACATGCACAACAGCAGTATTTTGAACAAATCACAAAGAAACTAGCATGATAGCATTAGAAAAAGCTATAATTAGCATAACTCTATGTCGATCCGACACAGTGCAGCCAGATAGGTTGAAGATTAAAGAAGATATCAGCTGAAGAAAAGCCCTTTGAAGGATACTAGAAGCAGTAGCTAGGATTAGGAGATACTTCCTATCGGCAGAAGAAAAAATATGAATAATCAGCAATAAATCAATCTTTATAGGAAAGGCAAAATGAATGACACTTATGAGGAAGAGTAGGAACCGCCCAGTCAACCAGCATATAGGAAATATAGTCGCAATAGTGATAGTAACTATTAGAGCAAGCTTTCTTCTGGGACTTATGGCTCTAGTCACAGCCACTAACCCAACTTCAAGAAAAAATAGATATCGCGTCAACCTTAGCCGATAATGGAATAAGAAAGGGGACTCGATAACAATGGAGGCGAGTTTGATGTCAGCTAATATGGAGATAATCCTAACCTAGTATTGTGTCGAGCAGGTTGTGGCCGTAAATTTCTGCCTGATCGCATCAAGAAGCACGAGCAAGTATGTAAGAAAGTCAACCAGCGCAAACGCAAGTAGTTTGATGCTCAAAAACATAGAATGGTAGCAAAGGACCAGGCTCGATTAATGAAAAAAGGATAAGTGATAATGGATAAGCTAGATCGTCAAAAGCAGAACTAGTAAGTACCCAAATGGAAGGCACAATCATTGGCCCTGAGAGCCAGGATCAAGATGGGTCAAGACCCGAACTACCAACCATCCCGTGAGTAACAAAAGATGATGCGATAATAAAACAACACTTAGATGGTCGATTGTCCTTATTGTGGCAGACATTTTAACGAAAAAGCAGCGAGCAAGCATATACCATACTGCAAGAATCAGAGTTTGAAACAGCCTAGAAGCAAAAGATGATGATTTTTACAATAATAGCATAGTAAATACATTCGCTAAAATATAGTCCTCAACTTGTATAAATCGATAAAGTAAAATATACTAAAAATTATCATTTTGAACGATTTATCACCTCAGAATGCATATGCAATCTTATACTGTCTTTTTCCTTTGTCATAAACTAATTTTACGACTACCTTATTTAAAAATATGGCTATCTCTATGTGTCGAATCTGGATTAATTTTTTATAGAACTTTGATCACTTATGTACCCGTTTTTGGCTGCCTACTACTTTATCTTGGCTGCAAGAAGAGCATGTACGTCCAATTAATTGGCAAGCTAGTTCATAAAAGCAGAGGCATACAGATTTTTTATTGTGACTTCCTGTAAGTTTTTAAGCAACATACTGCTCCTGTACTTCTATCTTGCCAACTCAGCTTATACATCCCTAAGACGCTATTTCAAAGTTTATTCTTAGGCTATCACTGTATATAAATGTTTTTAGTATTTGCAAAGAGACATTGATAGATGAGTTATACACTTTTCGTAGAATTATCCCATCCATTTTTATATTTAGCTTAGTATTTTCTGCATTTTCTTTATCTATTTTTTCTATTGAGGATGACTCAAAGCCTAAAGTTAAGTCAACCTGCTACTACCTTAGTAAACGTTTTTGTTAAACAGTTAGAAGAATCCATATATGCTATTATCGCTTTAAACATCACTGTTTTTCTACATTATTAATATCTAATTTGATCTTTTATTCTTTATTTTAGCCATAATGCTATCTCTCTCTAAAGAACGATTCAGCGTCATTTACCTTGAAGAACGATTGCCCAGCTTAAGTCTGGCCGATGAAACAGTCTGATTCTGTCCCACAAACACCTACCTGAGTATTTAAAGCATCTGCGGATAACATTCAACTGGCGATTTGCTAACAAAGTTATCTTTTTTCCGTTACACACTTTAATCTGCTTCAGTCTTCGTTATGTAATTGTTAGCAAGATTGTATATCATATCTTTTTTATTAGTGTTCTTATTGTGTCCGGTTTTACTTTTATATGTTCTATCTCTTTATACTTGTGAGGAAGTATCTTACTAAATGAGTAGAGCTGGGTTATCGTTGGTTTAGAATTTTTTAAGTTTCCTATACACTTTAGTGATTTTATCGTTGCGAGATATTTCTATTTTTTCATAACTGTGGTTCATATCCATAAAATCTTTTTATTGATGTTCCTGTCTTGGTATCACAAAGTGGTTGTTTATGTTGTTGTAGCTGTGATTAGGATGCATGGTCATGGCAGTGCTGGCTGTCTGTTTTTTATTCATATTGTGATGTTGTCGGGTACTCTTGATTTCCTTATGTTCTCGACTCTGGCGCTACAAGTCTTGCTAGCGAAAGGTTCTTACTTGCCCTGTTGTTTTATTTTGGGCGTTGATTACGCTTTATATTCCCCGTTTGGTCTTCAAATTCAAATGCATAACAATTATCAACTACATACAGCCCCAAGTTACTATTAATTAATCAATCACATAGTATTACGCTCTATATTTTGATCACTTTTTTGGTTAATTTTAGCGCATGATCAGTTTAGCAAACATCTCGTAATTCATGGTTTATGCCCCCTGTGCCTCTATCCATAACATCAGTTGTCTAATTTCGTTCTAGTTTAATTACTACCCAAGACTTTACATCACTTATTTTAGCTAACCAATACTTATCTACCCATTTCCATCTCTGTCAAATATGCAGAATGCTCTTTTTAACTATTTTGAAGGCTATACTCGTTCTAGTAGTCTACATCACTAAGATATTACAATTGCATTAGTGACAGGAACTAGTTGATGTCTACTAGTCCATTTTTATCCAAATCTATGTTCTATAACAGTTTGTCTATTTTTTAGTCGTCCAGATCCTGACCTAAAGCTACCATCAGGTTCTTCAGTTCCTACATATACCATTTTTTACCTCTTTTGTCATGATTTAGTCACCATTATCATCGAACTCTTTAAATACTTTCCTTAAGTATTGCTAGTATTCAGGGCTGAGTTCATCTGACATTCTAAAATCAAAAATATGATAGAAATCACAAACAAACAGCAAAAGTTTAAATCAATATAAAAAGAATGCTGTCATTTGTTGAGACGCTGCAGGTATATTTTTTAAAGCGAAAGCATCTTTCTACGATTTTCATGACTCATGCCTTACTTGCTAATACTGTTATCTCTAAAATGGCTTAGACTTTTGCTTCTGTCGGCAGTTAGAGTCATTTACTTCATGGTTGTTTTAAAATCCTTACTAAAAACATAATGATTGCGAGTTAGAGTATTCGATTAACTTTGCTTGGATTAATTCACGGGTTGTTTTTGCTTTCTGTAATTGTTGCGAGTAAAAACATTAGCTCTGTTGTCGTGAGATTCGGCTACTGTTTGTTTTGGTTTACTTTTGTTTTGTCTTGGAGCGTATACTTTTGGTTTATTGGGCGAAAGTTGATGACTCATTGCAGGTTTTAGTGGAGGCTGATCTTGTAAAGTATTAGTCTCTTAGGTGGATTGATGTTTGAACAGAGTTGGAACTAGTAATGTCTACTAACTTCTGAAGTTAGTTCTTTTGAATTATTTCTCAGGCTCAGATTCTTCAGACTCAGTCTTTTTTGTTTTCAATAGCAACAGTAATTCTTACTTTTTGGTTCTTTTTTGCCCTTAAGTCCTAAGCTGAGTGCGTGGACTTTACACTATTTCCTATGAACTTTCGCTTCGACTTTGAGGCTTTTTGGGCGAGGTAGAAATAGGATAATTCTGATGATTTTTGATTCTTTCAGAACTTTTATTTTTCAGAGGCGTCTACTAGTGACCCTGATCTGATATTTGTATGCCTGAAGATGTATTGACTCTAATGTTACCAGTTTAGGCTTTGCTTTAATACTATTTTATCAATCTTTTGTTGTTTTTAGCTTTCTGATTGACTGTAGTTGATATGTAGAGCTTTGCCTCTTTTTCTTGTTTTTCTTTTAGTCTTTTTTGTTGCTCTTATTGTTATTTTTATTTTAGAAAGTGGCTTTAATCGGGAAGCGGTTAGGATTGATCTGCCTGAAGCAGCTAAGTAACTTAGTGGTAGTTAGAAAACAAGCTCTATCTTTGTTCGGTCAGGTGAATTTACTTATCTTAGATTGCAAAATAAATCTATTACTTTACTATTTTTTGGGTATTATATCTCTAATGCTATTCTTACTAGACTTAGAGTTTAATTATAGGAATTTTTGATTCACCTTCGTACTGATATAGCTATTACTATATCTACTCGATCTCTATTGGTTTACTAAGCTCTAATTGTTATATTTTTTATCTTTAAGCTTTAATCAAGTAGTCTGCAAGGTCATTAATTGTTTGATTGCTACCACTTTTACCTTTGTTTTTGTCATTATCGTTAGAATTTTCAGCTATTATAATATTTGGCGTTATAGGCTGCTATATTTTTTAGAGAGGTGGATTGCTCAAGGCACTCGGACACTTTATCCTGGCACTTTCAATCTGTTTATTATCTAGTATTTCTTCAGGCTCTATATTATCATTTTATTGCTAGTTGCTTAGATATTCTGCATCGATCATCAGAATGTTTTCTTATTTTTTATTCTATTACTGCTCTTTTCGCTAATCACTTCTATTTTCTTGTATTTACTCATTTTAGCTTGGATTTTATCTGATTTCCTATGGTGCAATCAGACTACCTGTCATTTAAGTGTTATCTTACTGACTTTCTTATTTGACTTCTGGTATCTACTATTTGATCTTGCCATTTCTTTTTCGCTTGGTAGTCACATGCAGGTCTTAATCCATTTCAGTTATATCTGACAGACAAATTTGTTTATTCTATCTCCAAATCTAACTTTATATGACAATACTAGTGACAGACTCCTCAGGTATGTTCACCACCCTTCCGCAACGAATCCCATCCACTTATTCCTAAAAGAAAGTGTTATGCTTAGGCACCACCAGCACTGAAAACAATATATTAAGAAGAAGAACTATTATTGAGTCAATCATGATCAGAAATATTGTATCGCCCGAATTTGATTTCAAAAGTACGGAAAAGGAACAATAAAGACCTACGATTTAAGGAAAAAGACCAAAGAAAGAAAGGAAATTGAAAATTTTGAATTTTTATACTGATTACAACTTACACTTGAAACATCCAAATCCGAATAATCGAGAAAACAGTAGCATTTTGATTTTGTAGTTGACCAACAGACCTATGATAGAGGTTAGACTGAACCATAACATATTATAGCTGCATTATTTTTTCTTTTGCGTTTTAAGCCATTTACGCAGATGTTTATCAGCGAATAAGATGGGTGTCTGTATTATAAACCCTAGAATGTTTAGCAAAACTAGGGATCCGATTGATATTAGAGACATAATTTTTACTATTTTTTAAGCGTGTTCCATGTGAAATATTTATATTGTTATCATTATTAGTGCCGCGGATTAGATTAGACCTATGACTGCGTGGCAGGCTACGATAAAATAAGTTGCAGATGACTGTATTTTAGAGACCAGGAAGGCGATTTCTAGGAAGATAGCACTGATGCTGAGAACAAAAGTCATGAGCGTATATTATAATATCACTAATAAATTCAAAAACTATCAGTTCACTCGTATACTTATCGAAGCCCTCTTACTGACGACTACCATTTTTTCCATTGAGTTTGTTTGTTTTGTCGGCACAGTACCATGAAACTGAAAGATTTTGCGTTGTTGGCAAAAAACTAGTTTATTGAATCTTCCTGGAACTCATTATAGTAAAGAACTAGAAAGATAGAATGGATTAGTTCTTTCTGATGAGCTTGAATCCAGTATCTGGAGGAAAAGGATAAAAGAGCAAGCAATTCAAGGGGAAGAATTGTTTTCTATAGTTTGTGCTATTAAAGAAATTAATTAAGCATTACTAAGAGATCTCCTACACTCAGAATTGAGGGTTAGTCTTAAGTGCTACGTGTCCAGTTCATATCTCCCATGCTCAGATCACCTACTGAGTTTATAAAAGACATGAATCTCTTATTCTAAAGGCAGTTCATAGTCGCTTCATGGGGGTTTTAGGCCAAAATAAGACTATCACAGAAGCAGGGAGACTCCATACATATCTAACACTGTCCATCCTCTTCCTAAAACTCTAGTTTCATGATTTACTGATGCTTGCGGGCAGGTCTTCCCTTGCGTCCTGTATTTTGTTTCTAAACCAAAGGTCTCATACTATTGTCACGATGCTAAGAATGTTTATTTTTGATATGCGTAGACAAAGCAGCATAAGAACCGTATGCCTTTCCGCAAAGCTATATAATACATACGAAATTTCGCAGCAATTATTTGCGTCGATGCGATCTTTGCATATTATTATCATCATATAGAGGCTATAATGGAAAGTTAATAAAAGTGTTTTTAATTTAATTTATGGCGTTATGTTTTCGATTGTAAATTTATAAATTTCTATAGGAATGCAGATGATTAAGAAAATATCGGAATTCTTATACACTGCTGCTGGCTTACCTAGTCTAACACTAAAGAAAAAGACAACTAGTTACAAGCCAGTCAGTCGGATTGAACGGATTAATCACAGTTTAACTCGATACCCGACTAGCAGTTAGGCTAAGTTCATCTTCATATCGAGTCTTGATGGGGTTGGTTTCCAGAGATAAATATATCCCACCTGTCCGTCGAGCATTTATTTGGACTAGATGCTCGATTAGCTCAATAGAGTATGCTATAAACAGTGGGAGCTCGACCGCTAACATCAGTCTAAAAGACCTTTCTAAAAATTAGATAAAATCACGAATTTTATGTTCAAACTGTCCATATTCATAACCTCTATAGTCTTTTTGCTGTTCGTGAGCATAGATCTCGCTAAATTCATGGAAAATCTTATTGGCTTCAGTTTTTTTGCTTTCTTTTTAGGTATTTTTAAAATTATACAGTCTTAATCAATCTGATGCTTCCTCTAATTGGATGTTTCTGGCCATTATAGCCCTTTGATCCTTAAAAAAACATGATAAATGCTATAAAAAGTACCCTTTCTACCTTTAATGAGGACTAAAAACGAGAAAATTAGCCTAGGTTCAGCTGGACCTGTCACAGTGACTGCATTTGGATTGCAATAGAAATATACAACATGACATAAATTTTCTGATTTTATTCGATTTTTTATTCTTTATAGATGTTTATTTTTTACAGACAGATATTGTCTTATGATGAACTTTGACTACAAGCTGATCCATAAAGGGACAGCTTGCCCTTTAGTTTCATCCTTTATTTCAGATATCGCTACTTCACGTCCAGACACTACTTATTCTGGAAATTCAGCTTATCTTTATGTTTCTATTTCAAAGGTCTCAACCTTCAATTATCGATGACTCTTATAGTCTTATTAATATCAAATATGGCAATAATTATTAACCAGGGTCTGAGATAAACCATGACCCTTCATTATTTAAAATCAATTATCGTTTACGCGCTGATTTTTGTTTGAGTTTATGAAATTCAATTCTTCCCTCACACCCTGGCTTTTATTTAATTTATGAGTTAGCTTCAATTTCTGCACATGAGTCTTTAGAAGTTTAAGATTATTAAGCTTTTATATTCGTTCTCTCATCCAGAGATCTTTCTGCTATAAATCATCTCTCTGTATTCGAGATGCTCCACTCGTACTTATTTTATTTAGATTTTTTTATTATGTTTTTTGCGAAAGCTGATTGCTGTCGACGGTGCAGTAAGGGATGTTTGTGCAGGTAGGCACTACATGTCTTTTGATGACCATTTAAGGGATCTGAGAGGATTGAGTTGAAACGTTCTGACTTATCGTTCGATTGTAATTCCATCGAGGCAGACCTTTTTTAATCGGCTCTGAAGCCTGTTCTCTGAGCTGGAACATATCTTCCTTGAAGATTCTATTGATTCTAAGCGCACTTTTTCTTTAGCAAAAATCATTAAACGTCTCTTTTTGAAAAGGCTATATAGTCTTTAGAGTCACTTTTTGATTATCTGAGTGCTACATACTATGACTGACTTTTTTAGACTATCGAAGGACATCTTTTAGTCTTTTACTTGATTATTTTTATAGTTCTTTAAGAAAAAGATGATTTTTAATCAGTGAGTCTTCTACTACTATCTCAGGATTGATTTATATGCTTTAGAAGAAATGATCGACCACTCGATAGGGATTAATGCTGAGTTCTGTCCTTTTGCAAGCTTGACTATTGATTCTAATGTTTTATAGATATCCTGCGATGTGCATTCTTGATGATATTTATCTTTTATTGTGTGATGTCGTTCTGATTTTGTTGACCTTGGTGCCACCTGACATCGTGTCGATTATGTTTCTGCACATTTATGCTCTTGTTTTAGCCAAATCACATTAAAATTGGTTTTAAGAAGGCACGAGGGGATATATTCTTCTGTATCCTCCCATGTTTTGCAATTATTTTTCTTATATGTTTTTAATTCTATATGAAGTGCAGTCTTGCTGACATTTGTCCCATATCTAGCGATGCTATTCTTATATATTGAGGATATTGACAGTGTCCATAATCAGACAGCTTTTTATTGTCGTGTCAAGAGGCGAAGTAGCAGAGAGACTGGGCTGATGATTGACCTAGAGTAGAACAGGGCGGCCACTTTACAAAAGCATTATATCGAAACCCATCAACTAAAAGCATACTGAAGGCTATTGACTTTCCTATCTTATCGCAGATATTTCTTCTTTGAAATGTGTTTATTTGAACTTTTTGAATGGAGACATTGCCTATCTAGCCCTCTGATAAGCTTCAAACATTTTCTTGTAACACGAAAGAATAGTTTTTAATACAATTTAGTCAATCTGCGTCTATATAGTTGCTGGATTGTGACCTTTTTACTACAGTATTTTGAGAGCAGCAGTGAGTGATCTCTTGTGACCTTTGTTGTCTTACTTTATACTAGAATTTCCCACAAAACTAGGTGAAAATTTGTTAATAGCATAGTTCGTAAGGTGCATTTTATCGTTTTTTATGTTCTATTGCTGTGGCTGCTAGTAAGTACTAGTGGCCAGTCGACAAAGTCCCTACTTATATACATAGATTCTCAGCGGATGCAGACTTCGCAATAAAACATATATTCTTAGATCAAATTTGCATCCATCTATAAGCATAGGCCTTTATATGTATTACTGCACTATACATTCTTCCTTAGGCATAAATTGTGGATTTTTTGTAAGATATATGCCTTTTCCCTGGCAGCTAGCATATGGCTTAACTATGTAAAACTTATCTTCTTTTCTTTGCATTTTAAAAAGGTCGGATTGTTGAGGCAGGACCCAAGTGCTTGGATGGAAGTCATAGAGCTATGGCATTAGCAAATTAGCTTGTTGCATATTTTGAGCTAATAAATGTTTTTTGCCGAGTTAGTTGCTTAAGGGAAAGTGGTTGATGCGTTGGTAGCCCTTGAGTCTTTTGATGAACTACTATGAAACGTAGGAATCAACCCAAATTAGGAATATGTTAGCCTGTTGGTCCTACTTTGTATAAGACTTAAAGTTAAAATATCTCTACATTAAGCTATGCACGAGGGGAAATTAGGTCTTTAGTAATGTTTTTATATTGCTTTTCTCGTGGGTTTTTCTCCTAAGTTTTTTTAGAACTGACAAATACGAAGAATGTATAGCGTTTGTGGGTGAATGACTAGTCTAAGACGTATCATTTTCAAAGATCGGTTTATTAATTTATACTAAATTTTATATTTGTTATTAATATTTTTTGGGAGATCTGGCAGCCCCTTAGATATTGTGATATCGAACTTATTTAGGGGAAGAGAGCGATTACTTTGTTTAAAGAATTTTAGGTAGCTGAGCTGAGTGGTAGAAGTCTCGGGTTTAATCTAACTATTGACGGCTTTTTCTGAAGGAAGGCTGGAGATTACTTCCGATCATTTTATTTACAATATTATAACACTACAATAAAGTTAACAAAATTGAAGAAATATGTTTAGTAAATATCATGAAAATCATAATAATTTTTAAGATTTTATTTCAATTTGACTGGCATTTGAATTCTTTTCTGTTAACTTATGTCAACATTTTGTCATATATTAATAAGTTTTTAATCGATTCGAAGCATTAGTTTTTTATTAGAATGTGTATATTGTTGATTTATTGATTGTAATATGCTTTTTACACATGTTTAGTCATATATCTATGAATTGTTTAGGCATAGTTATCAGTAAGGTCGATTTCATGTGTATAAATAAAGACCATATAGATCATTAAACAAGCAGATCCTCTTGGATCTCAAAATTCAAATACTGAGAAACTTATTGTTCCTCCTCATACCCCTCAAATGTTCGACTACTGTCCTTCATCTACAACTAAAACTTTTCAACATTCAAGGGGGCCACTCCCCGCTTGGCTCTTTCCTTGTAAATTCTTTTTGTTTTTTTGCCCGTAACTGCCAATTCTACTCGATCTAGCTGCTGGTTAGTGCTGCCTTTGAGCGGCAGTTCATTCCCTTGTTTGTTGATGAAGAAGGCCTGGATTTATTTAGCAGTGGCAGTTTGTTGTAGTTTGAGTAGTTATGTGAGGGTGGGTGGAGCCGTTAGGGCATGGGGTGGCTAAATGAAGATATTTTATGCAAGCGTACCCCTGCGTTAATTATATTCGAATGAGTCAAAGCGAGCCTAGTATATATCGATGGATCCATCAACAAAATAAAATGATCGCATCAAAATGTAAATATTGTCAATAAAATTCATTTCAAAAGCATAAAAAACAAAAGCAGTAATTATTACTACGAGTAAATGATAACAGCGTATAAGGATTATAGAGAAATAATTTTTAGTGAAAAAATATGTAAATAAAATTTTTGTATAAAAATGCTAAGTTTCTCCAAGTACTTACGGTAACTTGGTTTCTATGCTCTTTAGCTTATTAGCTTATATTTAGTGATCAATATTAAAGTTTAGCTATTTAACATTAGTCCTCGATCATTCATTCTGATAGAGCATAATCATAATATGCACTCCAACTCAGTCGCTCCACTCTCCTCTCGTTACCCTACTCCTCAAAACTCTATTAGTATCTCGTGCGATCAGCTCAAACCATCGACTAGTCCCTGCCCTATCTGCAACCAAGACACTCTGAGCCTACCTAAGAAAAAAATAGGAAAAGCAGCCATGTTCTGGTGTATGTGCTTATTGATCACAAGCGGATACTTGTTCTTCATTCCACTGTTGTGCGAGGACTGCAAAGACACTAATATCTGCTGTAACCGTTGTTTGCATGTAAAGGAAACGTTACCAGTCAAAATATGCTGATACAGTTCATTCATTATTGCATGTATGTTACAATTAAATAGCTCATTCAAATTACACTTAAAGACGCTACTCATGAGTCACCTACTATTAATATTATTTTATTAACCATGGATAAGGGGGAGTCCTCTAAAAAGATGTCGCCATTGATGCTGCCTAGAGTTAGCAAAATGTCACCATCGCTCAAACAAAAGACCTCGATTCATCGTTTCATGCAGGTCTTGGCCAATAAAAAGAATCACTATTAGCAGGAACTAACCAAACAGTAGAAAATATAATAGAATGGGGAATTGTACTACATTCATCGGCACTAGTAAGATGGGCTTGACTAAGTTTAAATGAAAAACAGGCAAAGACTAAGGACTGACTATTTGGCAAGAGGCAGTACAATAGAGTAGACAGTTGAGGGTAGGAATGAGAGGAAGAAAAAAATGTTGCAGAATTCAGTAGTAGGACTTGCTCTACATGCAGTGTAGTAATAATAAAAGCTTCCTTCTAAGCTCAAAAGATACAGGAATGCATCTCTGAATATATAGTCTGAAACACACTCACAAACAATATAAAAAATAAAAGGACCATCTGCTAAAAAGATAAAAGTACTTATCAGCTAAAAGTAATAAGCAGGAGTCGAAGAATAATTGCCTGCTTAGCAGCCTTAATCTTCCAAAAGGTATACGATCAAACCGTTTGCCAAGGAGGCATCTCTGGCTGAGTCCAAGATATAATTGATTGAAGAAAAGGCTTAGATTAAGCTAGATGCAGTAGAAACTGCTAAAAATCAAAGCAAGAGGCAATTGGTTGATATATCTAGCAATACTAAAAAATAGAAATTTCAGCCAAGAAATGAGGAAATAAGTGAATTCAAAAGAGATTAGGCTTCACAGACTATTGATATTTAACGAACATCTCCTAATCAAACAGCTCAACAAAGCAGACTGAGGCAAATAACTCATTCAGTCAAAATGTCTAGCTTATAATCTCGCAAAATACCAAGGCGCAGTACTAAAAATAGAACCTAGTCCTAAATGCCTCTATCTAAGCCACAATAAAATTAGAATAAATAGCTGAATGAGATACTACAAAGTTTAAAAAGGGGAAACAAGACGACCTAGAGACTCTAGAATGCAATTTCTTTGCTATAAAAATCAAACCCTATGTTTCTCAGACTTTAAAGGGTAGTGGGTGTTTGTCTACTCAGGATAGGTAGAATCAAATCTTATTAACCGCAGCAACGGATCTATCGAATGTAAGAGTCTTACCCTCATTTTTTTATAATTCTAGAAGGCAGGGTCAAGATC
>Ga0169931_10002621_pt1 | contig 29147 bp, 29 predicted proteins | sample Kivu_15m_20L_FD_129675 | JGI IMG/M metagenome (GOLD analysis project Ga0169931, IMG submission 129675) | Freshwater microbial communities from Lake Kivu, Western Province, Rwanda to study Microbial Dark Matter (Phase II) - Kivu_15m_20L... | ecosystem: Environmental > Aquatic > Freshwater > Lake...
GATGTGTTGTAGTTGACTACCAACCTCCTGTTCGGGGCACTGCCCGTTACGAAATACCCGATACTGCTACCTGCATTCTGTGGGTTAAGGTCGTTCCATGCAACCGCTATCACGTTGTTCGGTGCCGCGTTTCCTGGCAAGAACGGGCCATATACAGGTGTGGCAGGCGTTCCGGCAGTGAAAGCTATGAATCCGTTTGAACAGATTCGGAACTGAGTCTGATTCTGTCCCCAGAATGGGAATGTGAACCCGATGTTGATGGCCGGGCTCACGGCATCGTCAGTAAGTGACACCGCGGTGGCAGTGCCTGTCAATGGTGCATAGGTAATGGGCTCTACCGCATATGTACTGATGAAGTTGCTGCCCGATGCCGAGGCTGAGAGATTGACCGACTCGCCCAGACAGATTGAATTGTCTGACACAGTAGCCGTAGCGGTGAACGGTGCGGCCCCTACTGTGATATAGTTCGTAACTGTATTGCTATCGGAACCGATGTTGTTCGTAACGCTGAGTGACACTGTATATGCACCCGGAGTGGAATAGGTGTGCGCTGGGTTCTGGAGCACTGATGTCGCCCCATCGCCAAAATTCCAGAGCCATGTCTGTGGCTCGGTCGATTGGTCAGTGAAGTTCACTGTACCGTTGCACGATATGCTTGTAGCAGAGGCTGTGAATGCCGCCACTGGAGCATTCGATGCCGGTGAGCAGGTCGTAGGCATATCAAATGCGGCAACCTGATCGGTGCTGCTCGATGCGCTGCCCTGCGATGCACTGAAACCCATGCCTCTGCGTGCAAAGGCCTCCCAGATACGGCAACGGTGCGCACTGTTATATAAGAGGGCATCGGCCAGTAGTATGGCATCACGAGCATCGATGAAACCAGGTCCGCATGGCTGCAGCTTCATGCCTTCGAGCACAAGCCTGATGGCAATGTTGTTGCCTGCGCTCAGGTTCGTAGGGTCGGCACTGAAACCGTGATCGTCAGTTAGGAACCAAGTCATGTCCCAAATAGCAGAACACCATATCTCACCTATCTGATGAACTCCGGAACTGCTGGCAACATCAGCATAGGTCTGGCCATTTATCCCCATATCAGTCGAATAGCGAAATCTTCTGATTCCGCTTCCATTTGTGTTCTGTCCTAGCAAATAGGTGCCTATGCCGCGAGCGTCAGACCCTTGGTCTCCCGCTTCCATGGTCATCACCAGACCGAGCCAGTCGCTCCAGCCTTCGCCACCTTGCTCAGCATTGGCAAGACAGCTGGACTGAGATGGCCCACCCGTAAGTCGGTTCGAAACACCATGCCCATATTCATGAGCGATCACACCATTGTCGAAGTTCGCATCCAGTTGCGGAGCAGTGCATGTGGTTATGGAGGCGTTCACCGTTCCGCCCGATAAGGCGTTTTTCAATGAAGTCCCATCAACTTGAGAGATCATGACAACCGGGATGCTCAGTGCCGGGCTGCCTGTCATGGCGAACGGTGCACCGGCCTGATTGTTTGCAACGATCACTCCTATAGCACCGGCACTTTGTGCAAATTGTGCTTTGGACAGGAATGTGCAAGTCCCTCGGTCAATGAGAACGATCTTGCCTGATACGTTATTCGTCAATGCAGTGCACCCATCTGAGGTAGGCGCAGCATTATCAACAGCAAGAACAACCTGACCGTTTGCCGTTCCTATTGAAGAGAACAAAGCTGTAACTGCTGTAAGAGGGCCATTCAAGGTCCCTGACGTGATACTCAAAGCGGTACACCCTGCTGCCGAACCGTTCCACAGGTACATCTGCATGCGCGGTTGGCTTCCGTCCGGTGGTGTGTTGAAATTGGCATTGTTGGTTCCGCTGCCATCAAAACCTTCTGCGTTAACCGCATCGGCCCCAAGTCCACCATTGCCATAGTTGTTATGTTGGAAATTGCCCGCAGATTCATTGAATCCCAAACCATGCAAAAAGTCATGGATCTGATTATTAGCAGTGAACAGGTTTGTAAGCGCGGCATCCCGATTGGTCAATGGCGCTGCGTTGGGCGCGAAAGTGTAATTGAAGGTCAGATTGGCCCCACCGTCCGGAGAGTAACCAGGAAGGTTGTCATTGTTGGCATCTTCATAGGCAAATACGTTATTCCCTCTGGTTATCGTGAACTCGGCACCATCTGCGCCATTGGTGTCGTGCCAACCGTATGGCGATGCCGAGAGCGACTCCGGATTGGAGAGCAAAGACCTCGACCCGAACGAAGGGGCTTCTATTGGGAATGAGAACATATTGTAACTGGCCGATGGCGGGGGCGGCATATCATATTGCTCGCTACAGCTGTGAGCAGCAGAGGTCATAGCGTGCTGATCATGGAACGTGCACTGAACTGTATAGTCGTTCTTCTCAATGAACTCGCCAGTACTAGCATCAACGCGGATATTCCACCAATGCGGTTCTCCAAGTGGCTCGATACTCACGCTCCATGCTAGCCGGGCACCAGCATCAGTGACAACATAGAACAGCTCAACATCAACGGGTGATGGCGATACTTCGGGCAGACTGTACCTCGAGATGGTTCTGCTTTTCGGATGCTGGCCCTCGACCAATGTCCCTTTCATTTCCAATTTCAAATGCGCGAGGGCAGCCTCTATGGCACCCTGCTCATCGAGGCCCGCAGTAGGCTTGCCTTTGGCCACCAACTCTTTGTGAAAGGATGGATTGAACACCGCCACTTTGCCGTCCTTGATGGCCAATGCACTGATCGCGTTGAACACCGGAATGCCGTTGAGGGTCTGCTGGACATAGGCATGAGTGATGCCGGTGGCTTTATCCGAGTATGAATCGGAGATACGCCATTCGCCCAGATCGGCATCAGCAAGCCGTTTCTGGCTACGCTCGGCCTGTATGTGGCCATTGATGACAGCGCGCAGTTGCGAGTCATCAGTCTGTGCCGTTGCACTCAAACTGCTGGCAAGCCCGATTGCGCACAACGCCACGGCAAAACGCAGAGATCTCATGTTGGACTTCATTTCCAGATAGGGGTTGGTTAATCGTCCAACAAGCATACGCAACCCTCCACCGACAGGAGTACCTAGATTTAGTGAGGGCAGAACCGACTTGAAGCAAAAAAGGCGGTGCCGTCTCCGGCACCTCCTTTTCAGAGCGCTATTCGCACATTACCCTTCGCCTATCATAAGACTTCAGGACGCCCGATACAAGAATAGAGGGGCCAGAAGCCCGTACTCCGTCACCAACACCCGCTCGTTCGAAACTGCCCTTCGGCAGTCACATGGTCTGCCAACAGTGGTCTTGATCAGCAACTCTGTCAAAAGAACGCCCGCACCTGCATGCTGCCCGTATGCACCGGGGCGTTGTCGCCACTCTTGCGGCCGTTGTAGGTCAGGTTCAGTTGTATGTTCTTGGCCAGTTTCCATTGCAGCAGGGCGTTCCACGTGTAGTTGAAACCAGTACGCAGACCATCGAGCATCTCAAACTCCACGGTGCTGCCCTGCGATCCACCATAGGTGATGCTGATGAAATTGAACCCCGCCTGTATGGAGCCCTTCTCCAGAATGTTGTAGCGGGCCTCGGTGCCTATGTCGCGTAGCACGGCCCGCTGGGCACTGTCTATACCCAAAGTGTTGAGGCGGTCGGTGTAGCGGCCCTGAATGCTCACGCGCAGTTTGGCACCGGGCTGGTAGCTCAGTTTCGGTTCTATTCGGAAATAGGTGATGACAAAACTGTTCAACTCGAAGAACTCTGATATGTTGGCCTTCCAACCATGTTCGTACTCGCCATTGAATGATATCTGCTTGGTGATGTTCCACCGCACCTTGCCGGTGTGGCTCTGCAGGGTGCGGGTCTCGAAACCGTTGGCTAGGAAGCTCTTCTGGCGGTTGTCCTGATAGGTGTAGTCGGCCGCTATCTTGTTGCTGCTGCGGTTGAAGAAGAAGGTGTTGCGCAGGTTCTGGCTCAATGTGACCAATGTGCTGTCCTCTATGGTGCCGAAGAACGGGTCGAGGGCCTGCAGCAGGTCATCGCGCTGGGTCTTGCGCTCTACGCGGTACACCAGCTGGTTGCTGAACATGGCCAGCACCTTCTTCCAGCCCTTGGCGCTGCCCCATGCGGCACGGGGGTCTATGTTGAAACTCTCGCTGAACTGGGTGCTGTACACTTTCATGAATGCAGTGGTAGGGATGAACACCCGTATGTACCTCGCGGTGTCCTGAAACACCGCCTGCACATACTCATTCAGTTCTTTGATGCCGTTGCCGTTCTGATCTATCCACGAATAGGCGCCCTGGCCGGGGTTCACCTCCACATACTGGAACTCCTTGCGGCTCTCGAGGCCCGACCCCACCTCGTAGAATGTGCTCGATGATATGGTACCCTTCAGCACCCGCAGGTTGTACTCGATGCGGTTGATCAGTGTGTTATCCGGCTTCTGACCCGAGGCTATGCTGTCCAGGATCTGCAGGTTGCGGTAGGCCATGGTGGCGCGCAACTGGTGGCGTGGGTCTTTCATCACTTCGGCTGTGAGTCCCGCGCTCTGACCCAGAGTGGCGCGGGTAAGGTCTCCGTTGCGTGGCAGGGCTTCGTCCCTGCGCTGATAGAACACGCTCACACGGTTGGCCCATGCATCGGGCAGGCCTATGCTCAGCTTCGCATCGTTGAAGAAGAAACTGGTGGTGAGCATGGCCCCTGTGCTGTCGGTGCGCTGGGTGTTGTGCTCAAAATCATCGCGCAGCCCTATGGTCAGATACTTGAAGCGGTACTTGGTGTCCATGAGGAACCGGCCGTAGCGCAGGTCGGTGGCGCCATCGGCCATGATGTGGCTGCCGTTGAACTGCATGGCCCACTTGGTATTGTCAATGGCCGCGCTGAGCCCGTGCTGCCATGCGGTGAAGACATCCTTCATCACAAATGAGCGGAAGGTATAATCGACATCGCCCCAGCCTTTGCGGCTGAATCCTAATCGGGCCGACCCGATGTACTGATCGGCTGTGACGTTCAAGGTCCTGATGTTCCAGTCGCGGTCGAATTCCACGGTGCGGAACCGCTCAATAGGCGCGAAATTCTTGCCCGTGTTCTCAAAATCGACCCCCGTCTTTATCACCCATGTCTTGCCCGTATCGAGCGGGATGCGGTGGTCATAGGTCAGTTTCACGCCATGGCCCAGGTCGTCCTGGCTGTCGCGGCTCGAGAAACGGTTCAGGTCGTTGTTGCTCAGAGCGCCTTCAATGCTCAGTTTCGAATTGGGCGAGAAGGCGTAATCGACCCCCAGTGTGTACAGCTGGTTCATCTTGGGGGTCACGAGCTTGCCCACTGGTTCGTACTGGCCGGTGGGTCGGCCGGTGTTTGGGTCGGGTGCCACCCATTGATACACCCGGCCGTTGGCGGCACTGGTAGCCTGACGGTAATTGCCGTTGCCCAGGCCCACATCGCTGAAAGTGACGCGGAAATGCGCGCTATCAGGGTTCACTGAATAGATGAATATGTCGGGGATGATGACCTGGCCGCCCTGCACCGTTACCACCGTGTCGGCCTTGCGGTACAGCACCTCGCTGTTGCTGAAGGCCACCGAGTCGATGGTGGGCACCACGGCCGCATTGAGGCTGTCGCCAATGTCCTGCAAAATGGACAACTGCGATGGCGAGAGTCCCCCGGCCAGTTGGCTGCTCTTGCTGTCCTGCTCGCTGTAGAGGTTGAACCGCACAGCCAGCTTGTCCCTTTGGAGGTCGGTGCCCACATGGAACAACGATCGCGAGTAGGTGCGGTCGGTGTACTGGAATTCAACAATTATGCGGATGTCTTTGGTGATGAGCCTCTTGGCGGTGAAAGTCAGCTCGGCCGAGTTGTAGTTGATCACATAGTCGTTCTCCTGCCCACGGGTCAATAGCACCCCATCTATGTAAACCCGTTCGGTGCCGGCCAGTACGATGATGAATGGCTCGTTCTCGGCCCCTATGAGTCGGTACGGCCCTTGGTTGCCCTCGATTCCCTGAATGGGCTGGCGGTTGAACTTGCCCCTGCTCACCGCCCCGCTTCCCGTGGCCGCCAAAGTGGCTCGGGGCTTGCCATCGGGTTGTTTCTTGCCCAAATCGAACTGATGGGCAATGCTCAGGCCCTGAGCCCGCTTGAAGAAGCTGAGGAAATACGATTTCTCGGGCCTCCGTAACTGGAAATCGCCCGCAGTGAGTGTGGTCTTATCGGTGAAAAGCTGGATGTAAACCTGATCGAAATCCTGCAACTGTTGTGTGTTCCCTTCTGGTTGGAACGGGATGTTATTGTCCGTGATAACAGCCCTGATGCCGAGTTTCTGGCTTATCTGGCCGCTGAGTTGCAGGTTGAGGCTCGATGTGACACCCAGATCCTGGTTGTTGCCCACCGTGAGCCCGCGCGAAATGCTCCCGCTCTTGTTCAGACTACCCAGATCGAATAGCTCATCGGGCGGACGGTCGGCAATGGTGAAAATGAGCGGTTCGGGCTGGCCGTTTGCGGTGGGCAGCTGCACCTGCCGTGGTCGGCTCAGATGTACTTTGCCAAGGCTGATTGGCAGCACACGGAAGCGCACAATGAGTGTATCACCACGCCAGTTGGGTGGCACTACCACTTGGCTGCGCAGGTAGTCAACGGTGTAAGTAGCGGCATCGGGCACCTGACCGTTAACGCGTTGCAACAGCACCGACCCAGGCACCATACTCAGAGTATCGAGGGTCAGGGTATCTGTGAGCATCACCACGCGCTTGGCCCGCAGGTTGTTCAGTTGCTGCGCACCGGCCCAAAAGGGTACAGAAAGGAGCAGGATCAGCAGTGCGCGCAGAGGCATGGTCGGGGCAAAGGACGGCAAGCCCCGCCATTCGGGCGGGGGTGGCTGAACGCAGGGAGGCTATGAATGTTGAGCGGAATTGCGAACTATTCAAAGGAGCCCTAACTTCATCCCACGATCACACCCAAAGAGGAACTCATCAGAAAACTGAAAGCAGAGGCCGCGCAGCTGACCGCGTGGTTCGCCCAACGTCCTGATTCTATCATGACCCATGGACCAGAAGGCGCGTGGAGGGCCGGGCAACATCTGTTGCACCTGATCAAGAGCACCAAGCCATTGGCTCAAGGGCTGGGCCTACCCCGCATAGTGCTTCGGCTGCGTTACGGAGCGGTCAACAGCCAGAGCGGGTATGACGAGGTCGTCAAGCGCTATCAGGCGGCTCTTGCGGCCGGGGGCAGGGCACCGGATGGTTTCGTGCCCCGCGCGGTGAGTGCCTCCGAGAAGGAAGTGCTGATCCGCAGGTTCAATGCCGAGATGGACCAGCTATGCGCCAACCTTGCTAAATGGAACGAACGCTATCTGGACCGCACGGGCGCTCCGCATCCGCTCATGGGTATGCTCACTGTGCGCGAACTGATGCACTTCACCATCTACCATATGCGGGACCACCTCAAAGGGCTAGGGGAGAGGTACGCCTAGACCAAGAACTCTTCTCACGAATTGAAATTCAGAAGGGACGCGAATCCTGATCCGTTCACCCCGCAATAGCGAGCGTGAAGGCAAAGGTGGTACCGCTGCCTTCTCCGGTCTGGCTTCGCACACTTATGCCCTGTCCGTGGGCTTCGATAATGTGTTTCACAATGCTCAGCCCCAGCCCTGATCCGCCTTGCTCGCGTGCACGGGCCTTGTCGGTGCGGTAAAATCGTTCAAATAGGCGCGGCAGGTGTTCGGCTTCAATGCCTGGCCCGTCATCGGACACCTCGCACAGCACATTGGGTTCCATGTCGTAGAAACGCAGCTCTACAGTCCCTTCGGTCGACCCGTACTTGATGGCGTTGTCAATCAGGTTTATGTACACCTGGCGTATGCGGTCGGGGTCGGCCATCACCATGATGGGGCGCTCATATTTCTTGTTCAGACGGATGCGCACTTTTCTTCTGTCCGCCTTCTGTTCCTGCATGTCTATCACCTCGCGCACCAATTCCACCACATTGAATCGCTGCTGGTTCAAGCTCAATCGGCCCGATTCCAGTTTCGATATCAGATCGAGGTCCTCCACAAGGCTGATCATGCGCTCCACGCTGCGGTCAGCCCTTTTCAGGTATTTACGGTTCACCTCGGGATCCTCCAGTCCACCATCTAGTAGGGTGTGCAGATAGCCTTGTATGTTGAAGATGGGTGTCTTCAGTTCGTGCGATATGTTTCCAAGGAACTCCCTACGGTAGAGCTCCGTGTCGCGCAAGTCCTGCACTTCTCGGTTGCGTTCCTCTGCCCAGGTCAGCACCTGTTGGTTCACGGTGCCCAGTATGTCGCGCTCATCGCTTATCCGCTCCTTCAGGTCTTTGGTAGGGTTCTTAACTAAGCTGATGGTGCGGTACACCACCTTCACTTTCTCATAGATGAAATCGGTGAGCACATAGTACACAATCACAAAGGTGACGATGGCCAGAACCGTGCCCATGGCAAAGAGGCGCATGCCGTTCAGGCCCCCGAAAAAGAAATGATCGGCCGCACCCAGCAATGCGCTGAACAGCAGACTGATGAGGATAGCGGTAAAAAAGGCGAGATTACGTGGCGATGGGCCGTCCATGCCTGCGAAAGTATCTACGGCTCGAACTTGTAGCCAACCCCTTTGAGGGTGCGAATGGCCGAATCGCCAAGTTTTTCGCGCAGCTTGCGCACGTGAACATCAATGGTGCGGTCGCCTACCACCACCTGGTCGCCCCACACGCCCGATAGGATATGCTCGCGACTGAACACGTGCCCCGGCCTCGAGGCCAGCAATGCCAGCAATTCAAACTCTTTCTTGGGTAAGGTGAGTTCCTTCCCTTTACGAATCACCACATAGCGGCTGCGGTCAATGGTCAGGCCCGATGCGGTCTCGAACACCTGTGGCTCGGGCACCATGGGCACATTCCTGCGCAACAACGCCTTGATGCGGCTGGCCAGGACGCGCGGCTTAATGGGTTTCTGTATGTAGTCATCGGCCCCGGCATCGAAACCTGCTATCTGCGAGTAGTCTTCGGTGCGGGCGGTGAGGAACGCAATCACAGTATCACTCAATGATGGGATCTCGCGCAACTCGCGGCATGTCTCAATGCCGTCCATGCCAGGCATCATTACATCCAGCAGGATCAGGTCGGGCCGCACCTTGGTGGCCACTTCAATAGCCGTTCGGCCATTGTTGGCAGTGCTCACTTCATATCCTTCCTTTCGCAGGTTGTACTCCAAGAATTCGAGGATATCCTCTTCATCGTCAACCAGAAGCAGTCGGGGTGGCTGTTCCATCACATTCTCGTGCCGCAAAGTTGCCCTACTCATACTGTGGTGGTGTTAAGGCATGGTTATGCTGATGTGATGAGATAGGCACATCAATCAAGCAGTCTGAGGCGTACCTGGTCTATGCGCGTGCCGTGCATGGCCAATATTGTGAATCCGAAACGGCCTATGGTGATACTCTCGTCTTTCTGGGGAATGCTCTTATGGTGGGCGATGATGAAACCACCCAAGGTCTCGTATTCATCACTCAGTTCGAGGCCCAGATTATATCGCTCGTTGAGGCGGTCTATCTCCAAACGACCACTGAGAAGGAATTCGCGCTCGTCCACACGCTTCTCAGTCAGTTCCTCGAAATCGTGCTCATCATCTATCTCCCCGAAGATCTCCTCAATGATATCCTCAACGGTTATCAGCCCGGCTGTACCACCGAACTCATCGACCACCACAGCCATGCTGCGCTGCTGCACCCCGAACTGGGTGAGCAGATCCTGAGCACGCATGGTCTCGGGCACAAAACTCAGTGGCCGCACCACCGACCGGATGGATGTGGGCCGCTGGAACATCTCGAAGGAGTGCACATATCCTACAATATTGTCGAAGTTCTCTCGGTAGATGATGATTTTAGAAAGACCCGTCTCCACAAACCTGAGATGGAGGTCGGCAACGGTGCCGTCTACATCGAAGCACACCATTTCGGTACGCGGTATCATGCACTCTCGAACCTTCACTTCACTGAATGCCAGTGCATTACGGAATATTTTCAGTTCATTCTGCGACTCATTGGTGGTAGGCTGCTCGGCCTGCTCGCTCACCAGATTATCGAGGTCGCTGCGCCCGAACGAGATCTTCTCCTCATTCATCCTCACCTTGAAAAAAGTGACCAGGACCTGCCTTGAGAAAGTCTCGGTGGCCCACACCACGGGGGTGAGTAACCAGTACAGCACCTGCGCAGGAATGGCGAAAAGCCGCAGCATGCCGTTGGGGTCGGCACGGAAAACGGCCTTGGGTACGAACTCGGCCACCACCAGAATGAGCATGGTTGAAAGGGCAGTCTGCACCACCATCACCACCATGGCACTGCCCACGAAAGTGCGGATGGGCGGCTCCAGCACCTGCGCCATGACTATACCGTAAACGACCAGTGCAATATTGTTGCCCACGAGCATCGCGCTGATGAATCGCGTGGGGCTGTCCATGAATCGGCCGATGATTCCGGCTGAGAGATCGCCTTTCTTACGATCGATCTCAACCCTGAACCGGTTGGCGCTCACAAATGCTATCTCCATGCCCGAGAAAAAGGCGGAGAGCACAAGGGTCGATAGGATGATGAGTGCGGTGGTGGCCATCAAGCGTTGTCTTTATCACGGGCCTCTTGAGCCTCCAGTTGCTTACGTACACGCCTGCGCCAAGTGTAGAATGCGGCTGCCAATGCGGTGCCGGCAAGGAACCATTTGGCCTGATTGAACCCCTGTGTATTGAAGATGTATGCGCCCATCAGGAGCGAGAACACGCCTATGGCCAGCCAAGCCAGCTCAAGGAACTTCAGAACCTTTATCATCTTTCAGGTCAATGGTACCCTTAATGTCCTTTATGCGGTACTCGGTGAATGTCTCGTTGCTCTCGAGTCCGTGGCCAAATATCACCTCTTCCTCCGTAGTGATGCGCACAAACTCTTCGGTGAATATACGTTTCGACTTTTCGTCCCACACCAGGTGCTCGGTGTTGAGGGTCTCGTTGCGGGTGTTGCGCACCACCACATTGCGTCTGGCCTCCATGGTCTTGCGCTGCGCGAACGATATGGCGTACTCGGCCCTTAGTTCGCTCTCCACCTCGCCATTGCCACGGTAAAATGTGACGTGGATCCCTTCGGGGCACACCATGCGGCCGTCTTGATCATTGTATCTGAACATGACCGGTGCCTCCACCAGCGCTTTGAGGCGGGCCGAGTCAGTGTGGATCATGCGGATGTCGTGCGCCAGCTCGGCAGGCATGGTATCGGTCTCCACAATGGCGGCAACTTCCTTCGGGTCGTTCACGCATCCCATCATACTCCATGAAAAAAGCAGGGGCGCCAAAAGGCACCCCGTTACTTTCAAGTATGTGAGAAGTCGTTTCAACAGAAGTCCCGGTTCAGTTGAAGCGGGCGGTGGTGCTGGCACCGATCCAGCCGCCAGCTGTCACACTGTCGCCTTCTTTCAGGTTGTAAAAGAAGCAGTCTTTCACCGTAGGGAAATAGTTTCGGCACTGCGCCATTTTCTGGTCGGCTGCACCGGCCATTGACCCATCGACCGACTTGGCCTTTTGAAACTGGTCGTAGGCCGCCCAGATTCCGTATTTCTTGTTGCACTCGTTATCGCCACAGCTGTTGGAGGTGCTCATATAAAGATCGCCTATGGCAATGTACGGCTCGCCCCAACCCGGACGCAGCCCAGCAGCCTCCTGTGCCTTGGAGCGGGCGGTGGAGTAGCTCTTCTGGTGGGCATACAGGTCCGATGCTTTCATAAGGCGGTCGGCTTTCTTGGTGTTGTCGGTCTCAAGTTTTACTGACTCCTCAATGAACTTGAGGGCTGTGGCATACTCCTACTTCTTCACATACGCCTCATACAGTCCATAGGCCGAATTGGAACTTGGGGCCACCTGGTGCGCCTTCTCGGTAACTTCGGTGTAGAATGGGTCATCGGTCCACTTGCGCTTGGCCATCATACCCAGGATCTTGTCGAGCAGCGCACCGTCTTTCGGATTGGCGGCCACCTTGGGCTTCATGAGGGCCACATACGAATCCTTGTCTGCGATCTTCTCGAAGTTCGAATTCACTGCATCATACGCCTTGGTGTAGGCGGCAAAGTCCTTGTCCGACTCGCCTTTGGCAATGTTCTTCTCGAAAACAGGAGCTACTTCCTCGTACATGTCAAACACCTGCTCCTTGGCCAGTTTCTTGGCGTTGAGCTGTTTCATCCCCGTAAGGAAATACTTGTAGAGCACCCCGGCATCGGTGCTGTCCTTGTCCACGTTCATGGCCTTTTTCAGGGTGCCCATGGCGCGGCCCAGATCTTCGGGGAAATAGTCGAACTCGGCCATGCCCTTTATGCCGAGCACCTTGCCCTCTTCACCGAAATACTTGATGCGGTTGTCGTACACCGCCAACAAGGTGTCGATGTAGGCCTTCTTCACGGCCGGATCCGTGGCCTTGTTTATCTGATTTTCAAGGATCTTGGGCGCGTTGATGAAGGTGTTCTTGGTGGCCTGTGGGCAATTGAGGTACACGTACCTCCAACCGGGCAGGGCGTCATCAAAGTTGTTCTGCTTGAAATACTCACGGAAGAGCGAGATGCTCTCCTTGCATTTCTGTGGTTCAGGGCCGAATTTGGCATCATCGGCCTGTGCCAGAGCGCCTATGCTGTAGGTGCCCACAAAAAGGAACGCTGCTGTTCTGAAAAGGGTTTTCATGACTTGTTTTGAATGATCAGAAGTACTTACGCTTGATGAACCACTTGTCGTTGAGCGTGAATCCGAGCTTAAATTTCCAGTAGTCCTCGAGCAGGAGGCCGTTGCTCACCGAGCCGCGTTGTCCCCACTCTACAGATATGTTGACCATACTCTGCACAAACTGATTGTCTCCTGCCCGCATCCGGCTCACGGGGAAGCCCAACCCAATTGTCGTGCCATACTCGGGTACACGGTTGCCGGCAATCACGTATTGCGACTGAGCGTAGAACCCACCTATGCGGTAGTGCATCTTGCCGAAGTAGCTCCAGAACCCGCGTTTGTTGTACTCGAACGAGGGCCTGAACTCTACACCCACAGACCCGCGCCACAGGTCGCCCAGACCTTCGGACTTGCCCTCTGTATCGCGGAACTGCGACCATTGCTCGTACAGGAACTCACCGCCAACGCCCCACTTCCGGCCTATCTGTGCCATGGCGCCTATGCCGAGGCGCAAGGGCATGTGCATCCAGGTCGATGAGTCGCGCATGACCACTGTATCGCGGTCAGATATTCCTCCTATTGTTGGGTAATACATGGTTGAAACGCGCGACATGGGTGCGTACACATCCAACGGTGCGGCACCCCAAAGGCCCAAGGTGAGCGAGCTAGACTTGATGGGAATGGTGTATTGCAGGCCATAATCGAAATAGAATCCGCGCACAGTCACTTCATCAAAAGTGCTGGAGCTGAAAAAATTCTGCTCACCGACTTCCGTCAGGCGTATGCGGCTTATGGTGCCGAAAAGGAACGAGGCATTGAAGCCGAACGAGAAATTCTTGAAAGGTTTGAACCCGGCACCTATGTAGAACTGGTCAACTCCGCCCTTGCCCTGTTGTATCCAGGTCACCGTTAGCGAATCATCGGCATAAGCCACCTCCTCGCTACTGATGCTGGTGTAGCCTAAAGTGCTGAAATTACGGATACCGAACGCACCTCCCCACCATTTGGTGATGGGGAAACCGAGTGCGAAATACGAAAGGTTGGCCTTATTCACATCCTCAGTGGTGTTCGCATCTCGCAAGGTGGCAATGCTGCCATAACCGGCAATATCGAACGAGGTGAAGCGGATGGCGGTGTACGATGCCGGGTTGCAGAAATTCACCGCGAAGGGGATACTGTCCTCCCGCACGGCTACGCCCAAGCCGCCCATGCCGCTGTAGCGCACCAAGCGGGTATCTACCAGATTCCCTATTCCATAATAGGAATAGGGCGAGTCGTTGCCCGGTTGGGCAAAGGCCATGGCTGCCGATGTACAGATGACCGCGAGCGTCAGTGCGAGCCTACGCCCTGCGGTTGTGAATGTGAATCTCATAAAGGCCGCGAAGCACCAAAAAAGGGTCTGCAAAGATGGGATAATTGAGGTGTGATGCGAGGGCGATGTGATCACCGCCTGTGATCAACACTTTTCCGGCCGGATCATTGTGCAGAAATCGGGCTATCCGGCCCTCCATCTCGCACAATATACCGCACCACGCACCGCTATGCATGGCAGTAGCCGTGGTCGTGCCGATCATAGGGGCATCGGGTTCTGCATCGAGCAACGGCAATCTGGCAGTACCCTCGTGCATAGAGCGCAGGCGCATACTCAGGCCCGGTGCGATCGCACCGCCCATGTAAGTTCCGTCTGCGTTCACATACTCGTACTTGAGACATGTTCCGGCATCGATCACTAACATCGGCTCTCCTTTAAAATGTGACCAGGCACCGATGGCCGCGCATAGCCTATCGGTGCCCAATGTGGTTGGCGAGGCATAGGCATTGCCGATGGGAATAGGCGTGAGGTTGTCCACAAATAGGACATCGGGGCGTTGCGCCAAAGCAGAGGCTAGATGGGGCGGGATATCAGCCACCGCGGACAGCACCACGCCCACCTGCTCCTTTCCATTAAGCAGGTTGACGATTTCCTCAGTCGAGATAGGACTTAGGGAGCCCGATGCATCGAACAGTGCGGCCTTCAGGTGGGTGTTGCCCACATCAATGGCAAGGATCATGGAACGCGAAAGTACCTCGTTGGCGCATCAGGCGCCTAATGGCCTCAGAGCCGCCACCGAGCGATAAGTCGCCCCTGTATTGAGGTAGTGGTTCAACTCTTGTTCAATGTCGGATGGTAGCAAGGTCCACAAGGCCTGAGGCACTTTTCTGAGTTGCTTCATCGCTTCGCGGATGCGAACATCGCATGACTCTGTGATGCGATCAAGATCATCGGGATTGGCCACCCCGCGACATCCCGCACGGTCGCACATCAGCGACATGGAGTGTCCTATGTTCAGGAGGCCATAATCATCAGTCAGTTCATCGCCCGGGGCGATGTCAGTAAGTGCTATCTCGAACCCGTAACCGGTTGTGAGCGTGTTCGGTTGGCAGCAATGGTTCATATATCTGCCGTGGTCCCAGCACAGGATGTGGTTGCCATGCTCATCGTTGTAGCAGTATCGCTCCAGCATGGCCATGTAAAGCGGATCGGACAGGCGCGGGTCATCGGGCGCGATTACGATATCCAAAGAATCCAACACATATACTATTGTGCCCGCTGGGATATAGGCTTTAGCAAACACCCCGAAACCCTTCTCAGGGCTGATGAAACGGAGCTCTGTTGCCGGGTGCATCATGGTGCTGGCGCAGTTTTTCCCGTCTCACTTGGTGCCCAGCACCTTGCCTTCTTTATCCACTGTATAGCCATAAGCCTTTCCATCATCGTCAAGAATTACCTCGAAGGTTATTCCTTCTGGGGTCTCACGCCTTATCACTTTCGGTATGTAGGCATCGGGGTACTTGGTGTACACGGTGGTGAGGAAACTCTCGGCCAGCACCTCCTCGTACATCTCGGTCTCGGTCTTTATCCACTTACCGTTCTTTTCGAACTCGGCAATGCTGCTGTATCCTTCGTTGTCAAAAGTGGCAGTGAAGCCCTTCTCTACTTCGGCCCAAACTATGTCCTTGGCTTTTTTGTGCTGCTCTTTCAGGGCCTCTTCGGCCTTTGGGTTCACCTTTATCTGGGCGTTGGCAGACAATGCAGTCAACGCCAGTAAGAAGGTACTTAAAAGGGTCTTCATGGTCATTTTCAATGGGTGGTGCTAAGGAATGAAACGGCACGCTCCTGCTAAGCACATTCCATGCCGTTGAATGCATTTATTTTCAGATTGGTGATGTTGATAAGCAACTGCGCGATGCAATGATCATTGCACTGATATTCGTGGCGGGCAACCTTATTTTCGCGCCAATGTTGAGTAAACGGGCCAAGTATGCCATTCATGCCTTGGTGCATCTGGCACGTAACGAGGCAAAAGAGCCCGTTCACATTGCCCAGATAGCCGAGAGCGAACGCATCCCTCGCAAGTTCCTCGAGGCCATTCTGCTCGATCTGCGCAATGCAGGCATACTAAACAGCCGCAAGGGCCGTGGCGGGGGCTACTATCTGTTGCGCAGGCCCGAGGAAGTGAACATGGCCGAGGTGATCAGGATCTACGATGGGGCCATTGCCCTCATCCCATGCGTGGCCCATAAGTACTATGAACGGTGCGATGAGTGTGTTGATGAGACCACTTGCGGCATACATGATGTGTTTCGCGAAGTGCGCGAGAAAACGGTTGAGGCTTTGAAAAAGAGCACGTTGGCTGATATTGTCGATCGGGAGAAGAGCCTAAGGAAGTAGGCTCTCTCATTGATTTCTCCTTTTCTCCTATTAATCAGATAGAAATTATATTTTCGCGGCTCTTACCGTTCACCATGAATCTACTTTCAGTTCTGCTTATGTCCACCAATGCGTGGATCGTGCTGGCCATCATAGCCGTTGCACTGGTCTTCTTCATCACCGAATGGCTTGCTATTGACGTGGTGGCCATGCTCATCATGGTCACGCTGGTGCTTACCGGTGTCATCACCCCAGAGAAGGCCATGGCGGGTTTCAGCAACAATGCACCCATCACAGTGGCGTTCATGTTTGTGCTCAGCCACGCCATCATCAAGACAGGTATATTGAACACCGTTGCACCCAAGCTGGCCGATTATTTCCGCAAGAGCGAGATGCTCGGAATGGCCATTACCATGGTCGTGGTGGCCACGATAAGTGCATTTATCAATAACACCCCGGTGGTGGCGGTCTTCATCCCGGTAATGATCCATGTGGCCAAGCTCACGGGCATACCGGCATCGAGGCTGCTTATCCCTGTGTCGTACGCCACCATATTCGGAGGCTGCTGCACCCTTATCGGCACATCGACCAATATCATAGTGGCAGGTATGGCCGAGAAAGCCGGGGTCGAGTCGCTCGGCATGTTCACTCTGGCACCCATCGGCATCATCTTCCTTATCGCAGGCACACTGTACATGGTGCTGATGGGAACCAGACTGTTGCCCGACCGTGGCGATGCGCAAGAGATGACCGACCGTTTCAAAGTGTCGGACTACACCCTCCAGTTCCGTATCGGTCCGAGATCCACACTTGTGGACGGCCGCATCATGGACTCGCAACTGCTGCGGGGCGAGCAGATCGACATCATTGAGATAATAAGGGGCGATGAGAAATTCGCTGTGCCACCGGGCGATATGCGCCTGCATGCTGGCGATATGCTCAAGGTGCGGTGCGACATGGACCGGATCAAATCGTTGCGCGACAGCACCGGTCTGGTGTTCATCACCCATGAGAAAGGAACAGTGGAGCCTGTGCAGGGAGCCACGCGATTAGTGGAACTGGTGGTCAAGTATGGGTCAGGGTTTGAGGGCAAGACCCTTCGCGAACTCGACATCAGGCGCAGTTTCAGGGCCGTGCCACTGGGGCTGCGCCACAGAGAGGAGTTGCTCCAGGATCATATCAACGACATCCCGCTGCGCACAGGCGATGTGATATTGATCGAGATAAAATCGCACTTCCTGCCGGAGTTGAAGAAACTGGAGAACACCAGTGGTGATTTCATCATCATAGCCGATGAGGAACTGAACACCTTTGACCGTGCAATGGCCATAAAAGTGGTGCTGACACTTCTGGCCGTAGTGACAACTGCTGCCCTTGAGGTGGTACCCATTGTGATAGGCACTATTGCAGGCGTACTCTATCTGGTACTGGCCAAGGTACTGACAATGAAAGAGGCTTACAAATCCATTCAATGGCAGATCTTCTTCCTTATAGTCGGTGCACTCAGCCTTGGCGAAGCCATGAAGAGCAGCGGATTGGCCGATATTGCTGCAAGACAGTTGGCCGATAACCTCGGGGTTTACGGCCCGGCAGTGATGCTCAGCGCCTTTTATTTGGCCACCTCGTTGCTCACTGAGCTTATGTCCAATAATGCTACTGCTGCCCTGCTCACCCCGTTGGCAATAAGTGCCGCACAGGCCATGGGGGTCAATACCATGCCGTTCCTTGTAGCCATTACCATTGGTGCATCGGCCAGTTTTGCCACTCCCATCGGCTACCAGACCAACAGCATGGTGTACACAGCCGGCAATTACAAGTTCACCGACTTTCTCAGGGTAGGCGCCCCGCTCAACATACTTTTCTGGATCGTGGCCTCGTTGATGATCCCGATCCTGTTCCCGTTCTGATCATCTTAAGGGGTGAACCGAAATGAAAAAGGCCCGATGGAACTTTTCCATCGGGCCTTGCCTTTTTGATAGTATCCTATATCAATAGTCAGATAAGTTCACTTCTTTGGTAACGGTCTCGCCCGGTTTCAGCACGGCATATCCGGCATCAATGATCTGGGCCGAATGTGTTATCCGCACTAAGTAAATGGCCTCGCTCTTGTAAATGAACTCCGCTTGCCCGTTCGAACCTGTCTCGAGGGTCTGATCCAAGGTCTCATCGTGCCCAGTCTGTTCACTATAAACCTCAACAACAGCGTGGTGTACATCTACTTCGTTCGTGTCACCGGTTATGAAATCGATGCTGTCCTTGGTCACATGCACGATCAGTGTGCAGTCTGAGGTCTTCTTGCACGAGGCGGCACCTACCACCGAGGCCAACAATGCAACTGGTACGAGGAACTTTTTCATATTGATCAAAGGGTGATGAGTCAGATCAGTTTTGTGCGGTCACGGTCGGCACTGCTTTTGCTATCATTGCCGATGGGCCAGACAAGGCCAAAAGTAATCAAACCTACCTGAACAACATGAAACGCAATCTTCTCGCTATCGGCCTTGTGGCCGTCACCATGGGGGCCGTGGCCCAGAATAAAGCCAAGGAGCCCGTGGTGCTCATCAGCACATCGATGGGCAACATCAAAGTGAAGCTTTACAATGAGACCCCGCTGCATCGCGACAATTTCCTCGAGATAGTGAAGGCTGGAAAGTTCGATGGCAGCATCTTTCACCGAGTCATTAAGGATTTCATGATCCAAGGTGGAGGATCTGACGGTGGATTGAACACGATTGACAATCGCCCAATGGTACCGGCCGAGTTCAACACAGCGCTTTACCATAAGAAAGGTGCTTTGGCTGCGGCCCGCACAGGCGACAATGTGAATCCGCAGCGCATGTCATCGGGCTCGCAGTTCTACATAGTACAAGGCAGGCCTTTTCAACGCGCACAGTTGCAGCAGATGTCCCAGCGTGTAGCCTTCGCTTACTCTGAAGAGCAATTGAAGATGTACGAGACTGTGGGTGGCACCCCGCACCTCGACATGCAATACACGGTATTCGGTGAGGTGATAGAGGGCCTCGATGTGGTGGATAAGATTGCTGCCGTGAAGACCAAACCAGGCGATCGGCCCGAGACAGATATCACCATGAAGGCCACGTTGGTTAAGTGAGATTCAGGATTACAGTTCAAAGACCCGTTCTGCACTTGCAGGGCGGGTCTTTTTCTTTGGGCCGATAATGGGCTTGATTCTGTAAGACAAAGGGCCGATCATTGCATTCAACCTCCGTACCTGCCTGCCCTATCTTTGGCCGCATGCAGCTCTTGAAAGGAAAGACGGCACTTGTGACCGGTGGCACACGAGGCATCGGGCGAGGAATTGTCACTGCCTTGGCGGCCCACGGGGCCGATGTGGCTTTCACCTACCTCAGTTCCGATGCGCAGGCCAACGCTCTTGCCGATGAACTGCGTGCCCATGGTGGCCGCGTGCTTGCTATTCGCAGCGATGCATCAGATCATGCTCAGGCCCAAGAACTGGTAGACCGTGTGGTGGCAGAGTTCGGCAGCCTGCATGTGATAGTGAACAATGCAGGTATCACGCGCGATAACCTGCTCATGCGCATGACCCTTGAGCAATGGGAAGAAGTGATGGCCACCAACCTTCGCTCGGTGTTCAATGTATGCAAGGCCGCCCAGCGCACCTTGCTCAAACAGCGCGCTGGCAGCATCATCAACATCAGCTCGGTTGTGGGTGTCAAAGGCAATGCCGGGCAGGCCAACTACGCGGCCAGTAAAGCGGGTATCATCGGGTTCAGCAAGAGTGTGGCCCTTGAACTTGGCTCGCGTAACATCCGCTGCAACGTGATTGCACCAGGATTCATTGAGACCGAGATGACCGCAGCTCTCGACCCCAAAGTGGTGGACGAATGGCGTGCTCAGATTCCGTTGAAACGAGGTGGCACACCCGATGATGTGGCTCAGGCTGTGGTTTTCCTGGCCAGCGACATGAGTGCATATGTGACCGGCCAGACCCTGAGTGTCTGCGGTGGCATGTTGACCTGATAGACCCGTGCGGGCGTGGCCGAACTGACCTTTGAGTATCCGACATGGCTTGTGGCTGTAGCACTTGTAGTAGGTGTCGCAGCAGCCGTGGCGCTTTATTACCGCGATAGGCGGGCGGCTGAGCTACCACTTTGGGTCAGGCGCACCTTGGCTGTTCTGCGCGGAGCGAGTGTGGCTCTCATTGTAGTCCTTCTGCTTGGGCCTATGCTACGTACCGTGCAGAACGAGGTGGAGAAACCCATAATTGTACTGGCCCAGGATGTGTCTGCATCGGTGGCGCTGAACCGCGATTCGGTGTGGTACCGCACCGTTTACCCTCTTATGATTGATTCGCTTGAACAACGGCTGTCCGACCGTTTCACCCTCGAATCGTATGCCTTTGACGGGTCCGTGCGCGAACTGCCTGATACACTGCGGTTCGTTGGTCAACGCACAGATTTCACCACCCTATTCGAAGACTTAGAGAGTCGATTCGCCAATCGCAATGTCGGGGCTGTGATCATTGCATCGGACGGAGTCATGAACCGCGGCATCGATCCAGCTTATCGTGCTCTTCAATTGAAAAGCGCAACTTATACCGTGGCTTTGGGCGACACTTCTCGTCCGCGCGACATGTTGGTGCGCAGGCTCGAGCACAATCGCTATGCCTATCTCGGCAACGAATTCCCGTTGGAGGCAGAGCTGGAGGCCGACCTGATGAAGGGCCGCACCATGCGCGTGACGGTGAGCGATGACCGCGGCAAACTGGCCGAACGCGAGGTAACAGCCACCACCGACCGTTTCCGCACTACTCTAGCATTCAAACTGAAGGCCGAGACCCCAGGATTGATGCGCTATCGCGTGGATATTGAACCGGTTGATGGCGAGATGACCCGCAGGAACAATACCAAGGAGGCACTTATTGAGGTGATAGACAGCCGACAGAAGGTGTTGATCCTGGCGGCTGTACCCCACCCCGATGTAGCCACTCTGAAACGCGCATTGCAGAAGAACATCAACTTGGAGGTGACTGACATGCTGCCCACCGAGGGCGTGGTTGAGCCATCGAAGTACGGTCTGATCATTCTGCATCAGCTGCCCGACCAGACCGTTTCGGGCCGCGAAGTGGCCGACAAAGTGCTTCGCAGCGATGTGCCTGTGTGGCTCATGGTAGGGTCTAAATCAGACATACGTGCTTTCAACAGTCTCCAGACAGGGGCAAGTATCAACTCTCCCAACAATGCCCTGAATGCTGCTTTTCCAGCCATTGACCCGGCATTCGGGCTGTTCAACATTGATGAAGGGCTTCGCAGGCTAGTGCCTAAACTGCCCCCGCTCAATGCGCGGTTCGGTGAGCACCCCGTCACCAAACAGGTGTCATCGTTGTTCGTTCAACGCATAGGCAATGTCGAGACCGACATGTGGCTTTGGGCTTTCAGCGAGATGGGCGGCCGCAAAGTGGCCCTCACCGCAGGCGATGGCATCTGGCGCTGGGCCCTCACGGACTACAAGGAGAACGGCACCCATGCCAATATCGAAGGATTGGTACAGAAGACCGTGCAGTATCTGGCCGTCACGGCCGACCGCAGCCAGTTCCGTGTGGCCGTAGGCAATTCGTTCATGGAAGATGAGGCCATCGTGTTCAATGCTGAACTGTATAACGATGCGTACGAACCCACCAACGCGCCTGAGGTGAGCCTCGTCCTGCGCGAGCGCGGAGGCACTGAGACCACCTACACCATGGGCCGAACAGAGACTGCTTATCGGCTCAATGCCGGCACCTTGCGCCCGGGCGACTACAACTATATGGCCCGTACAAAGTTGGGCGACAAAATGTTAGAAGCCAAAGGGATGCTGCGCGTGGGCGCCCTGCAGGCCGAGGCCCTCAACACTGTGGCCGACCACCGCACACTGGCTAACATGGCTACCGCCACAGGCGGGCAGATGTTCCAGCGCACCCAACTCAGCGCGTTGGCCGACTCCATTTTGGCCCGTCCTGACATCCGCAACGTCATCTATTCGCAAGAGCGTTTCCGAGAAGCTATCCATCTCAAATGGGTATTCGCCCTATTGGTGCTGCTGCTCTGTGCCGAATGGGGCCTGCGCAGGTGGGGCGGGGTGTATTGACTGATAGTCATTTGTGATAGTGTGCCTGGACCGTGAGAGCCATTTATCGCATGAGATTCCTGCAACTAGAACTTTATAATCAAGAATATGTGAACTGCTTATGAAAACTGTCGTTATACTTGTAGTAGCACACACGGGGTATGGAGGCAGAGGTGAACCGATTTGTGGAATACTTGGCCAAAGAGCGGAGAATGTCTGCTCATACTGTGTTGGCTTACCGGAATGATCTCGGTCAGTTTGTGGCCCATATGCATGCACTGGGAATCACTGAAGCAAACGGGGCCGACAGTCAGGCTGTCCGAAGTTGGGCCATCAGTCTGGTCGAGGATGTGCGAATTAAGCCTACTAGCGTCAACCGCAAACTGAGTGCGGTTCGTTCTCTGTACAAGTATCTGCTGCGCGAGGGTTCTGTTACAACCGACCCCACAACCAGACTCAGGTTGCAGAAAGTGCCCAAACGGTTGCCCGAGTTCCTTGCACCTGCTGAGATGGACCGTTTATTGGATCAGGTACCATATTCCGCTGGGGCCGAGGGCCAGTTGGAACGTACCGTTGTGGAACTGCTATACCATACCGGTCTTCGCAGGGCCGAGGTGGTGGGTCTGTCCGTTCGCGATGCTGATCTTGCTCAACGCGAACTGAAAGTGCTTGGCAAACGGAATAAGGAACGCATAGTGCCTTTTGCACCAGCCCTTGCAGCTCGCCTACGCGAGCATATGGGTGTCCGTCAAGCGGCCGGGATTAATGTGGGGCCGGATAGCCCTTTGGTAGCCGAACCGGATGGCAGGGCATTGACAGCTAATCGTCTTTACACCATTACAAAGAGGTGCCTCGGCCGAGTAAGTTCACGGCAGAAGCGTAGCCCGCACGTATTGCGACACACTTTTGCCACGCACATGCTCGGCAACGGGGCCGACCTCAATGCCATTAAAGAACTGATGGGACATGCGGGCCTGGCTGCCACGCAGGTTTACACCCATAGCACCATAGAAAGACTCAACAACGTTTACAGAAAAGCCCATCCGAGGGCATAAAACCCAGAACCCATGAAAGTGAAGATTCAAAGCATTCATTTTGACGCTGATGTCAAACTGATCAGATTCATAGAAGAGAAAGTGGGCAAGCTCACCACGTTCAGCAACCAGATCATCAGTTCGGAGGTATATCTGCGCCTAGATAAGAGCACCACTTCTGAGAATAAGATTGTTGAGTTGAAACTGTTGGTACCGGGCAGCGACCTGTTCGCCAAGCGCCAGTGCCGCACCTTTGAAGAAGCCACCGATCAGGCGGTTGAGGCCCTGCGCACACAATTGAAGAAGCGCAAGGATAAGGTGGCCCATTGAGGGTTGCACCATGCCGAAAGCCCCTGTTGATGCGGGCTGGCGTGGTGTTCGGAAATTTTCAACAGAGGGGGCTTAAAAATATTTGGGCGTAAGCCTGAATCCCCTACATTTGCAGTCCTTTTTCCAAGGGGGCTGTGGAAGCATGGCTCAACCAAGGCGAAAGGCCGTTCTGTGACCAAGTGCCGGTGTAGCTCAGCTGGTAGAGCAGCTGATTTGTAATCAGCTGGTCGGGGGTTCGAGTCCCTCCACCGGCTCTCCGTCTCACTGCCCGTTTGTCCGAACTTCCGGGCAAGGGCAGCGGGCCTGGAGCGGTGCAGGGCGGTATGGTTCTTTGAAATGTCGGGGAGATACTCAAGCGGCCAACGAGGACAGACTGTAAATCTGTTGGTGTACACCTTCGCAGGTTCGAATCCTGCTCTCCCCACCACGCAAGGCAAGTGCAGCCGTGCCCCTAATGGGTGCGGTACTTTGGTAAAGAGGCGGGAGTAGCTCAGTTGGTAGAGCATCAGCCTTCCAAGCTGAGGGTCGCGGGTTCGAATCCCGTCTCCCGCTCATCTCTGAACCGATGGCACAAGCCTACAGAAACGGACATAGGCCGTTGTAGCTCAGAGGTAGAGCACTTCCTTGGTAAGGAAGAGGTCGCGGGTTCAATTCCCGCCAACGGCTCCATGGCGGAGCCCTCTATACCATAAGTATGGCGAGCCGAGCACAAGAAGCACTCAAAAAAGGACAATCACTTCACTTCAAATCACTAATCAATCATTCAGCAATGGCAAAAGAGACTTTTCAGCGGACCAAACCACACGTCAACATCGGCACCATAGGCCACGTTGACCACGGTAAGACCACCCTCACCGCAGCCATCACCAAGGTTCTGGCCGAGAAAGGCTGGAGCGAGGTGAGAAGCTTCGACTCAATCGATAACGCCCCTGAAGAAAAGGAGCGCGGTATCACCATCAACACATCGCACGTTGAGTATCAGACAGCCAACCGCCACTATGCGCACGTTGACTGCCCAGGCCACGCTGACTATGTGAAGAACATGGTTACCGGTGCCGCTCAGATGGACGGTGCCATCCTCGTGGTAGCTGCTACCGATGGTCCTATGCCACAGACCCGCGAGCACATCCTGCTCGGTCGTCAGGTAGGTGTTCCTCGCTTGGTGGTGTTCATGAACAAGTGCGACAGTGTCGATGATCCTGAACTGCTCGAGCTCGTTGAGATGGAAGTTCGCGAACTCCTCTCTTTCTATGAGTACGATGGCGACAACACACCTGTTATCCAAGGTTCAGCCCTCGGTGGTCTGAACGGTGACCCGAAGTGGAGCGAGACTATCGTGAAACTGATGGACGCTGTTGACACCTGGATTCAGATGCCGGTTCGCGAGATCGACAAGCCATTCCTGATGCCGGTTGAAGACGTATTCTCTATCACCGGTCGTGGCACTGTGGCCACCGGTCGTATCGAGCGCGGTGTGATCAACTCTGGCGAAGAAGTTGAGATCCTGGGCATGGGTGACGAGAAACTCAAGAGCACCATCACCGGTGTTGAGATGTTCCGTAAAATCCTTGACCGTGGCGAAGCTGGCGATAACGTGGGTCTGCTCCTGCGTGGTATCGACAAGACCGCTATCCGTAGGGGTATGGTCATCGCCAAGCCGGGTTCAATCACCCCGCATACTGAATTCAAGGCTGAGGTTTACATCCTGAAGAAGGAAGAAGGCGGCCGTCACACACCGTTCCACAACAAGTACCGTCCGCAGTTCTACCTGCGTACCACTGACGTGACCGGTGAGATCTTCCTGCCAGAAGGACAGGAGATGGTGATGCCTGGTGATAACCTCACCATCACTGTTAAACTCATCGTGCCAGTAGCCATGGACAAAGGTCTCCGTTTCGCTATCCGCGAAGGTGGCCGTACCGTGGGTGCCGGTCAGGTGACCGAAATCCTGAAGTGATTCTGTGAACAGAGCTGAATGACCTTGCCCAAACGGGTGCCAGTAGGTGAGAGCCTACTGGCCCCAGGGGTAGGGGAAACAAGCTCGGCACGGAAACGGAAGGAGTAAGAAAAACCAGCTAAATCGGATACGGGCGTAGCTCAATTGGTAGAGCAGCGGTCTCCAAAACCGCAGGCTGGGAGTTCGAGCCTCTCCGCCCGTGCAATCATCGCAAAGGGTCAACATGCAGAAGATAGTTAAATACGTAGAGGAGTCCTACTCCGAGCTCATGACCAAGGTGTCATGGCCTACTTGGAGCGAGCTCCAGAGCAGTGCAGGTATCGTAACGGTGGCCAGTATGCTCATTGCCCTCGTTGTGTTCGCCATGGACTTCGTGTTCGGCATACGCGGTGGCGATTCGGCCTGGAAAGGCGTGCTCGGTTTCTTCTACGAGATGTTCTGAACCGGTACGTTCCTATCCTGATCATCCTCAATCCAACACTCCAACTGACCTGATAATGGCCGAGAGCGGAAAGAAGTGGTATGTGGTGCGCGCCATCTCCGGTAAGGAGAAGAAGGTGAAAGAGCACATTGAGGCCGAGGTGTCATTCCACGGTTTCAAGGACCATGTCGCACAAGTGATCATCCCTACCGAGAAGGTATATCAGATACGCAACGGCAAGAAGGTGAGCAAAGAGCGCAGCTACCTGCCGGGCTATGTGATCCTAGAGGCCGAACTGGTAGGCGAACTGCCGCACATCATCAAAGGTGTGAACGGAGTGATCGGTTTCCTTGGCGAGACCAAAGGAGGCGACCCGGTGGCCCTTCGCGTTTCGGAGGTGAACCGCATACTCGGCAAAGTGGACGAGCTGGCCGAGAGCAATGAGGAACTTAACATACCGTTCATCGTTGGCGAGAACGTCAAGGTGATCGATGGTCCTTTCAACAGCTTCACAGGAGTGATCGAAGAGATCAACGAGGAGAAGAAGAAGCTCAAGGTGATGGTGAAGATCTTCGGTCGCAAGACCCCCTTGGAGCTCAGTTACATGCAGGTGGAAAAAGAAGCCTGAACCAAACCAATCGGATATTCCGGTACACTGATTAAAGCTTCCCTTTAAGTACCGACTATCATAGTCAACCAACCAACAGTTCAACAATCAAGATGGCAAAAGAGATAAGCGGCTACGTAAAGCTCCAGGTGAAGGGCGGTGCCGCCAATCCCTCTCCCCCCATCGGTCCGGCTCTTGGCTCCAAAGGGGTCAATATCATGGACTTCTGCAAGCAGTTCAACGCTCGCACGCAGGATCAGCAGGGGAAGGTATTGCCGGTGGTTATCACAGTCTACGTTGACAAGACGTTCGACTTTGTGATTAAGCGTCCACCTGTAGCTGTCTCAATCATGGACGCAGTGAAACTCAAGTCAGGATCTGCCGAACCGAACCGCAAGAAGGTCGGTTCTATCACGGTAGATCAGATAAGAGCCATTGCTGAGGATAAGATGCCTGACCTGAACTGTTTCTCGCTGGAATCAGCCATGAGCATGGTGGCCGGAACGGCCCGCAGCATGGGTGTTACAGTGAACGGTACATTGCCAAAAAAAGCATGACATGGCCAGACTGACCAAGAACCTAAAGAAAGCACTGGCACTTGTGGACAGCGAGCGGGCTTACCCGTTGGCTGAGGCCGCAGGGCTTGTGAAACAGATGGCCTCCACCACCAAATTCGACTCGAGCATCGATCTGGCCGTAAGGCTGGGTGTTGACCCTCGTAAGGCGAACCAGATGGTGAGAGGTGTGGTCTCTCTGCCTCATGGTACCGGGAAACAGGTAAAGGTTTTGGTGCTCTGCACGCCCGATAAGGCGGAAGAGGCCAAGGCGGCCGGTGCCGACCACGTAGGTCTTGACGATTATATCGAAAAGATCAAAGGTGGCTGGACCGATGTAGATGTTATTATCACCACACCCACGGTGATGGCCAAGGTAGGCGCACTGGGTAAGGTACTTGGCCCACGCGGCCTGATGCCGAACCCGAAGAGCGGTACTGTGACCATGGAAGTGGGTAAGGCGGTGACCGAGGTTAAGGCCGGAAAGATCGACTTCAAAGTAGACAAGACCGGGATCGTACATGCGAGCATAGCGAAGGCATCCTTTGAAAAGGACAAGATCGCTGAGAACGCCATGGAGCTGATCTCGACCCTCGTCAAGATGAAGCCATCGGCCGCCAAGGGCACATACGTCAAAAGCATATTCCTGAGCGGCACAATGAGCCCAGGGGTACAGGTTGATCCGAAATCAGTGAACGCATAAGCCATGACAAGACAGGAGAAAGACCAGGTCATTGATGGCCTATTGCAGGAAGTGGGTGCTAACCCGAACTTCTACATCACAGACATTTCGACCCTCAACGCCAACGACACCTATGAACTGCGTAAGGCTTGCCACGAGAAGAGCATCAAGCTTAAAGTGGTGAAGAACTCGCTGCTGTTCAAAGCATTTGAGCGCTCAGGCAATCCAGGCCTGATCGAGCTCGGTGGGGTGCTCAAAGGCAACAGTGCGATAATGTTCGCAGAGGGAGCCAGTGTACCCGCTAAGCTCATCAAGGAGCTGCGCAAGAAGAAGGACCGTCCAGTGCTGAAAGGTGCCTGGGTGGGAGAAGGCGTCTTTATTGGCGACAACAGCCTCGATCAGCTCGTGAGCATCAAGAGCAAGGAAGAGGTCATCGGAGAGATCATCGGTCTGCTCCAGTCACCAGCACAGAATGTCGTCTCTGCACTTCAGAGCCCAGGACGCGGTCTGGCCGGCATCCTCAAGACTTTGGCCGAGAAGGAGGGCTGATACCTCGCGGCTTTTTACTCAACTTAACCAAACCAAGAACAATCAATTCTCAATACAATGGCAGACCTGAAGCAATTCGCAGAACAGCTCGTAAGCCTTTCCGTAAAGGAAGTGAACGAGCTTGCCAAGATCCTGAAAGACGAGTACGGCATTGAGCCAGCAGCCGCTGCAGTAGCAGTAGCCGCCCCAGCAGGTGGCGGTGGCGGAGGTGGCGAGGCAGCAGCCGAGAAGACCTCGTTTGACGTTATCCTCACCTCGGCCGGTGCTTCTAAGCTCGGTGTGGTGAAACTGGTGAAGGAGATCACCGGTCTGGGCCTGAAAGAGGCTAAGGACCTGGTTGATGCCGCTCCGAAGCCTATCAAGGAAGGCGTCAGCAAGGAAGAGGCAGAGAGCATCAAGGCCCAGCTCACTGAGGCCGGTGCTCAAGTGGACCTTAAGTGACCCACTGGGCCGAAAGGCCCCGCAGGTTGGGACCCCGCCCGGAAGGGGCGCGGGTCCCGACCTTTCTCGCTTTCAGCCCTTCCCTTCCACGTGTCACTGACATTCAAACAGAAAGACATTGGCC
>Ga0169931_10002622_pt1 | contig 29139 bp, 27 predicted proteins | sample Kivu_15m_20L_FD_129675 | JGI IMG/M metagenome (GOLD analysis project Ga0169931, IMG submission 129675) | Freshwater microbial communities from Lake Kivu, Western Province, Rwanda to study Microbial Dark Matter (Phase II) - Kivu_15m_20L... | ecosystem: Environmental > Aquatic > Freshwater > Lake...
GATTGGCCCCAAATCACAAAGATTGAAAGAGAGTTAATCAGTATCTATCGCTTAACTGAGCGCAGTACTGAAGCTGATGAGGCAGAGCGCAGGCTCTCAACTCTTACCGAGGTTGTGGAGTAGGCAATTAATTGAATTGCCAATAGTTTTAGCCCCTCTTGCGTTATTCCCATCTAGCGCAAGAGGAGCTAACTTAAGAATTAAGGAGATATTTTGAGTCAGATCTTCTTGAAACCATTATTGGCCTCGCACCAAACCTCTTCTACGGCACATCCATACCAGCCAGCTTGATGTTCTTTAGGGCCACAAAAGATAAGAAACGTAAGAAACACATTCTCTTTGTTGATGCATTAAAACGATTTGGCAAAGGCAAGGCTCAGAACTTCCTAACCGATGAAGATGTTGAAGATATCTTCTCTGTTTACCAATCAAAGTGCGAGACTGATGAACCCACACTTATTTCGCACGGATCACTCGCAACTTCTTGTCATTATCCAAATTAGTTTGCTTCTTCATAAGTAACTGTTCTATCCTGCTCGCAAGAAGAGTCGCCCGGAACACCCCTTGTTATGGGTTCATCCATAACAAGGGGGAAAGTCCGGACTCCTTGGTCGACAAAACCCAGTAGCCTAGGGTATATTGGAAAGCGGTTCGTTGGTTGTCTCGATCGATAAAATCTAAGTCAGCTCGAAACTCGAGAGAGTGAGATGTAATGTTTGGGAATTTTATCAATAATGAATGGGTGGAAGGCGATGTTGCTTCTGCGATTGAAGTAATAAACCCTTCTACCGGAATGTTAATTGCAAAAGTACCACCTGCTACCAAGGAAGTAGTTAATCAAGCTGTGAAATCGGCAAAAGCTGCCTTTCCGCTTTGGGCGGCAAAATCTCCGTCTGCGCGCGCTTCGGTGATACTAGATCTTGCCAATCTTGTTGTTGAGCATTTAGACGAATTGGCCAAGTTAGAATCCTTAAATGTTGGTAAGCCATTTATCGGGGCTCTTGACGAGATGAGGTACACGGCCGACTGCATGCGCTTTATTGCCGGTGCAGCCAGAACTCTTGAAGGACAGGCAGCTGGAGAATACGCAACAGGTCATACCTCATTTCTGCGTCGCGACCCTATAGGAGTTTGTGGCCAAATAGCGCCTTGGAACTATCCACTTCATATCGCTCTTGTTAAGTCAATTCAGGCAATCGCGGTTGGAAATGCTGTCGTTGCAAAACCATCAGAGTTGACTCCCTTAACGCTTTTACACTTTATGAAATTAGCAAATGAAGTTCTACCACCTGGAGTTTTTAACGTTGTGACTGGTTATGGTGTACCTATAGGAGAAGCGATTGTGGCGCATCCTGATATTAGGGCTATTAGTTTTACTGGCGACGTCGCCACCGGAACAGCAATTACAATTAATTCGGCTGCTAGATTAAAGCGGCTCTGTTTGGAACTTGGTGGAAAATCACCCGTTGTAGTTTTTGCTGACGCTGATCTTAGTGCCGTGGCAGACATGCTAAAGATCGGAGCATTTGCCAATTCTGGTCAAGATTGTCAAGCTGCATCGAGAGTTTTGGTTGAGCGTTCGGCTTACGACGACTTAATGACCGAATTAGTCAAACGCGTAAGAACTATAAAAGTTGGTGACCCACAATTAATTGACAACTTAGACATGGGGCCAGTAATTTCTCAGAATCAACAGAATCGAGTAGCTGGATTTGTGGAACGAGCCATATCGATGGGGGGAGAAGTGGCGATAGGCGGAGGAAAAATGAAGGGCGAGGGCTTCTTTTTTGAGCCAACCGTTGTTGGGAATGTTACCCAAGACTTTGAAATTATTCAAAAAGAGGTCTTTGGGCCAGTAGTGACTTTGCAGAAATTTGCGGATGAAGAAGAAGGGTTGAATTTTGCTAATGGTACGGAGTATGGACTTTCATCCTCTGTTTGGACTCGAGATATAGGAAAGGCGATGCGTGTCTCCAGACAAATGCAATGTGGGAGCGTTTGGATTAATGCTCACTTTGTCGGCAGCCCTGAAATGCCACATGGAGGATTCAAACAATCTGGATACGGCAAGGACTACTCCAAGTATGCATTAGAAGATAATACAGTGGTAAAACATGTTGCCATTAATAACAGCAGCTCTTTATAAATTAGAGCATTAATGCTCAACCTATTATGGGAGCGCACTTTATTCTTTTTCCAAATCAAAAACCGACATAACGAAAAAAAGTGTCATCATAAACATGGTTCCACCAGCCAAAAAAGCGAAATTAACTCCCCAAATACTGATAATACTCCCCCCAAAATAGTTACCTATTGCAGCCCCAATGGTACTTACAGTCAATACCAAGGTGTACTTCTCCGCATTCCTAATCTCGGCCACTCTTTGATCCGCGAGAAAATATAGTGTTGCCCAAGCTGGAACACAGGGCACGCCATGAAGGAAAACTAAGAATGCTAACATTGTGATAGAACTCGATGTGGACATCAAGTATGAGGTGAATCCAAGAAGAAAAATACTTACTCTCAGACGGATTTTGATAGGCAATCTAACCCCAAGTTTTAAGGCGGCTATACCACCAAGACTTGAACCAATCCCCCAACACGCTATCAACAACCCACTCGATGATGGAGAAGCCAGATTAATTGCGAATGCTAGAACTGCTACTTCTATCAATCCTCCAATCAGGCCCGCTGCCAGCCCAAGGAAGAGGACCGGTAATAGTGGTTTGAGATATTCATAACTACCTAGATGAGTAACCTGCTGAGTTTTTTCAGCTACCTCGCTCATCCCTAAACCAAAAGCTCCAATGCCTGCCAACCCCCCAAATATGAGCATCAAAGAACCCCAGGAAAAAAAACGAGAACCTATTCCAGCAATAGCTGGGCCAAGTATGAAAGCGAACTCAACAATGGTTGACTCGAGTACATGCGCAAATTTGAGATTAGACTTTTGAAGAATCCTTGCCCACATAGCGCGTGCAACTGGTGAGGTCGCAGGAGCGGATAGACCCAACAGAGCGCCAGCGAGAGCAATCGGCAGTGATGAAGATGTCTGACCCAGTAAAACTGTAAACGCAATTACTATTGTTGGGTGAATCATTGCAAACACCAATAGAATTTTCCTAAATCCAATTCGATCTGCGAGAAAGCCTTGGAGTAATCGACCTATGGCGAGGCCGAGGGTGATTGATCCCATTGCTAATCCTGCTATGGAAAATGACATAGATTTATTTTGCACATCTATAAACACTACAAGTATTAGACCGCCCAAGCTCGCACGAGTAATCAAACTACAAAAAAGAATTTGTCTTCCAATTTTTTGTTGCAATAGACTCTTTAAATCATAATTGTAAGTCATTTCGCTGATGAGGAAACCTCGAAGAAAAATCCTCGATGTAAATAGTCAAAATCAACTAATTCGCTATTCGCATCCGGTAACTGATTATAGTAAGCACGAATCTCAGAAATTAGTCCATCTTTAATGACATAGAATTCTGCTCCTCTTGAGGTAAGCCGCTTTCCACTATCAGGGTTGGTCCAGAAAATTGTCCACTCGATTGCTGCGTCTCGTCCTTTTGCAATAGCATAGTCAACCTGCCATCTTGCATTCAAAATTCTTTGTACTTTACGCCAATATTTGGCAAGATGCTCAGCCCCACTAACAGGTTTTGTCCCTGGCTGCAAAAAATAGTGGGTAACATCATTTGTCATTGTGGACATCAATAATTTAATGTCACCTGAGTTACAACCCCGATAGTACCGCGCGATTAATTCAATCGTAGCGGCATCCCGGGAGGGATTGAGGTCCATGATTGAATACTATACGATAAGGTGAAAATACCGACTTACTGGACGGTAGATTGAGTGATTATGAAAAAAGAGCAAATGGACGAGCATTATCAGCGTGATGCGACCCATGTAATTTTTCCCAATGGGAAAATTAGTCCAGGCAACAACGCAATTTCAATCGTACGTGGTAACGGAATTTATTTATTTGATAATCTCGGTAACAAATATACAGATGGTATTTCTGGCCTCATAAATGTCAATGTTGGGTATGCTCGTCGGGACCTAAATTTAGCAGCCACAGAAGCAATGGATTTAGGTTATAGCACAATTTTTTTTGGTAGATCGCATATTTTTGCTGAAAACCTGGCTATGAAATTAGCAAAAATAACTCCTGATGGCATAGAGTATTTTTTCTTCACACTTAGTGGTTCTGACGCGAATGATGCGGCATTTCGGCTAGTTCGATGCTGCAATGTTGCCAGAGGTTTACCAGGCAAAATGAAAATCCTTGCTAGAACAGGTAGTTACCATGGCGCAACTCTTGCAACAATGAGCGCGGGGGGAGAAACAGCCAGGCATATCGGAATGGGTATAAGGATGCCAGGATTTGTGAATGTATCTCAACCACGGCCTGGATTTGATGCAATTTCAGAGTTAAGGGATATTATCAAAAGAGAGGGAGCAGAGACAATCGCTGCTTTTATTGGTGAGCCTGTCGCATACCAAGCTGGAATGATTGTGCCCCCTGGAGATTACTGGAAACAAGTTAGAGACATATGCACTGAAAATCAAATTGTGTTGATTATTGACGAGGTTCTCACAGGATTTGGTAGGACTGGAAAAATGTTTGCCATTGAGCATTGGGGAATTTCACCAGACATTATTACTCTCTCCAAAGGCTTGACTAGTGGGTATCTTCCACTAGGTGCTTTTGGAATCTCAGATAAATATCATGCGCAAGTCCTGTCTGCTCTCGGATCAAGTGAAGGGATTCTCGGTTTTACTGGAACAGGGCATCCAGCTTCCTGTGCTGTTGCTATAAAAAATTTGGAGATCATTGAAACTCAGGCCTTAGTTAAGAACGCCTACTCAATGGGGATATACCTGGCGAAAAAATTGTCAGCCATGCAATCTAGATCTCAGTACATCTCTGGCTCACGAGTTCTTGGACTGTTAGCGGGGATTGATGTACAGACAAAAGAACATGCTGACGCTGCCAGCAATTCCACATTTTGTAGCCACATCGTCGAACTATTAAAGCAACGCCGAATTTTTTTACGATCTTTCAACACGACGATTGCCCTAGCGCCACCCTTGATCATTAGCCGTAGCGAGATAGATGAAATATGCGCCGCAATTGAGACTGCGATTGATGAAATTGGGGACATGTTTCATCATGATTGACAACCTACTGTCCGGATAGTAGGCTTTGATTGGAACATTAACCGGGGGGGCCGATAATCTGTGGCTGTAAAACTGGCATATTCGAAAGCAATTGGGAAAATAATTAGACAAGACGATTTGTCCACGTTAGGTATCTCATCTCAAACACTTGCCGAACAAGCTATCGCTGAAGGACGTTTTGAAGAAGCCCGCGAACTCGCAAATTACTTTTTGCAGGAGCTCCAAATGATGGGTGGAGTCATGTACACCTGGATGGAATGCACAATGGGGGACTTGTTGGAGGCGGGTGGACACGACACTGCGCGTGAAACCGCAGCTAGCTTCACTCGCACTCCACGAGTTTTTGATGCTGGAGCTCCGGCACTTGTTAAAGTTGTGTCAGCCCTTGATCGCGGTGATGGGGAAGAAGCGGTTAGACAGCTAGAACATATGAGATACGAATTTCGAGTTGTTCATGATTTATGTGTTAGGTGGAACCAAGACTTACTAACTCGGATTGCGGAAACACAAGGAGAGGATGCTGTTTTAGCCTCGATTTTGCGCACATGTGAATCTGTTTGGTTCAAAAGGTTTGGGTCTTGGTATGAATGGCCTATTATGGATAGAGTTTATTTTACTGCGGAGGGCCAACGGTCTCATATTGTGGGAATCCGTCGCCGTGGCGATATAACTATAAAAGAGGAAGACGATCGTTTTGTTTTTTCTTTTGACCCCTGTGGTAGTTGTGGAATTATGAGACGTGGAGATCCAGAGACTGGAAGAAAAATTTCTAACTTGTCTGGAAATTCAACGCCAATGGCGTGGACATGGTTTAGAAAAAATGTTAGTTGGTATGGAATTCACTCTCCGATAGCCATGGAGTGGTTTTGGATGAAGCAAGGAAAACCTCCTATTCGCCCTCATGAAGGCTGCGACCGAGGCCACGCTTGCAGGTGGTTTGTTTACAAGGATATAGACAAAACGCCTGCGGCATTTTATGAGCGGATGGGATTCATTGCGCCACCCCAAGCACCACGGAATCTTGTTCTCAATGACGATTGAAAGTACTACTGATGACTAATTTCAACCTGAATGAATTCAAGGACATCAAGTGAGTAATTTTTCTGAGGAAACTCAAAGTTTAATGTCCTTGTACCGAATGATGATTTTGACCCGCATATTTGAAAACTACTCCGAGAAGTTATATAAAGACGGCTTTATTCGAGGTGGTTTACATTTGGCTAATGGCCAAGAGGCAGTAACTACAGGAGTATGCAGTTTATTGAGCTTAAGTGACACACTGACATGCACATACAGAGGCCATGGTGCATTAATTGCAAAAGGCTCAAGAATCGATAAATTATTTGGTGAATTGCTCGGTAGAGAGAATGGCATTTGCAAGGGTAAAGGTGGCTCTATGCACCTAACTGATTTCTCAGTAGGGGTTCTAGGTTCATTTGCTGTGGTAGGCGCACATCTTCCAATCTCAGCCGGGGCTGCATTCACTGCGAAATATCGCGGAACAAAGGATGTAAACGTGACATTTTTTGGGGATGGATCTACAAATATCGGTGCTTTTCATGAAACTCTTAACATGTCTGCAGTATGGAAACTTCCCATCGTGTTTGTTTGTGAAAATAATTTATGGGGTGAGTATTCACCAATCGAAGAAACTACATCAACCGTAAATCTTGTTGAGCGTGGTGCTTCTTACGGTATCTGGTCCGAACAAGTTGATGGAAATGATGTCCTTGCTGTGCGCGAGGTTGCAAAAGCAGCGATTTCGCACGCAAGAAGTGGAGCAGGACCCGCATTTATAGAGGCAGTGACTTATCGCCAAAAGGGACACTCTGCTCGAGTGGATGTAGGTCGCCCTAAGGAAGAGGTGGATGCGTGGATGCTGCGGGATCCAATTATAAAATTTGAGAGAGTTTTGTTGCTCAATGGGATCTCACAGGCTGACTTGGATAATGTGCGCAATGAAGTTGATCGTGAGGTATCAGAGGCTGTAGAGATAGCAAAATTGTGGCCGGAACCATCTCGTGCTGCGCTCTTTGAGGATGTGGTGGTATGAGCGACGTGCTTTCAAGAATCGCATACCGGAAAGCAGTAGCACTTGCATTAGCTGAGGAATTAGAGCGAGATATTAATGTGTTCTTAATAGGTGAGGATATTGGCAAACCGGGAGGTGTTTTTAAGGCAACCGATGGGCTCTATAAGCAGTTTGGGGCATCAAGGATTTTTGACACTCCTATTGCAGAACAAGCGATTATTGGATGTGCAATTGGTGCAGCAGCAACTGGTCTGCGCCCGGTTGCAGAAATTATGTTTGCAGATTTTGCTGGAGTTTGTTATGACCAGATTGCAAATCAATTAGCTAAATTCCGCTATCAGACAGGCGGGCAAGTGGCCATGCCCGTGACGATTAGATTAGCCAATGGTGGAGGCATCGGGTTTGGTGCCCAACATTCACAGACTGTTGAGAATTGGTTTCTAAACCACGCTGGACTAATAATCTGCGCGCCAAGCACCCCAGCAGATCTCTATGGAATCTTAAAATCTGCAATTAGAAGTGATAATCCAGTCCTGGTTTTCGAGCATAAAGGTCTATATGAGGATAGGGGTGACATTGAGGTTGGAAAACTAGTCCCCCTTGGTGTCGCGAGCGTAGTTCGAACGGGTACTGATGTCACCCTTGTAGCCTCTCAACTTATGAGAAAGCGCTGCGCGGAAGCCTCGGAAATCCTTGCTGGTACGGGTATTGATGTCGAATTAGTTGATCCAAGGACCATTCTTCCAATAGACACTGAAACTGTTTTTAAAAGTGTAAAAAAGACTGGCCGTTTGATTTGTGTACAGGAAAGTCCAGGGCCAGGTAGTTGGGGGGAATCATTAGTCGCATCTTCCGCGACGAACCTATTCGAGTATTTTAAATCTCCTCCTAGAACACTTAGCTCTGAACTGACCCCAGTGCCATTTGCCAAGTCACTAGAACATCAATGGTCGCCAAGCGTAGATCGGATAGTTACAGAAATCCAGAAGATAGTTGCTACATGAGTTCAGATATCTCCAGTTTACCAATCATCTTGCAGCGTGATGGTGCTGTAGCCTCAATAATTATCAACGATCCAATGCGAAGAAACGCTCTTGGTAGGGAGACTTTTTCATTAATCTCAACCTACTGTGATGAAATTGATAGGGACTTATCTTGCGGCGCATTAGTAATTCGAGGTGCCGAGGGTCATTTTTGTTCGGGTGCGGTGCGCTCAATTTTAGAGGAAGCTGGAGCTGATCCACTCCAAACTGCAAATTTTTCTTTACTTTCATCGATCTATGATGCTGTCGCAAGAGTCGGCTCTGTAAAAGTACCTGTTATTGCTGCAGTTCGAGGAGCTGCCGTAGGTGCCGGTTTTAATCTAGCGCTTGCTGCCGATGTGCGTATCGTGAGCCAGACCGCAAGGCTCGTATCAGGGTTTGCTCCAATAGGAATCCATCCAGGAGGAGGACACTTCAATCTTCTGACTCGAAGCGCCACAAGAGAAGTTGCCGCTGCTATTTCTTTCTTTTCGATTCCTATATCTGGAGAGAGAGCCTTACAACTAGGGCTGGCTTGGGAAGCACTTGATGACTTAGAGGTGGATCAACGAGCTTTTAATTTGGCATATGAAGTTGCACAGGATCCCGCTTTAGCGAGGGCGATGAAGAGAACTTTGATTACGACGGTGGATGCAACATGGCAGGTTGCCACAGACGCAGAGAGATCTATACAGATGTGGAGTTTAAGAAGAAAACATGGAGTTCTATGAGGAGTGATAGAAGAGAGGAGATTGCTGCGTTAAGGAAGTCAAATTTAGAGAATCTTTGGATTGCTTACCAACCAGCAGACGGATTGGTCTCTGGTGAAGAGGCACCAATTATTATTGAGAGTAACGGTTGTTGGCTCACCGATATCGAGGGCCGTGAGTACTTAGATGCATTAGCTGCGCTTGAAGCAAGTGCTGTTGGTCATAAACATGCCAAGTTGATAACTGCAATTACGGAGCAGCTTAATCGAGTTGAGTTTGTCGATACTTTTAGATATTTGACACCTGCTATTATTGAACTAGCATCAAAGTTAGCTGAAATTACTCCAGGTAACTTATCGAGGGTACACTTTTCAGCGGGTGGAAGTGAGGCTGTTGAAGCAGCTCTAAAAATTGCTAAGCAGTATCACGTTTTAAAAGGCGACATGCACCGAACAAAAGTGATCAGCCGATATGGCGCATACCATGGTTGCACCTATGGGGCCATGGCCGTTGATGGTCACTTTTATGCCACCCGCAATTACATCTATGAACCTTTTTCTGCTGCCGGACGATTTGTATCTCCACCGTACTCATATCGATGTCTAATGTGTGCTGATGAATGCTCTCTAAAGTGTGTTGATGAGATTGAATTGCTGGTCTCGAGAGAGCGCCCAGAAACAATTTCAGCCATCATTGTAGACCCTGCATCAACTGCTATAGGTGTATCAATTCCTCCTGATGGATATATGCAAAGACTAAGAGAAATGTGTGATAAGTATGGAATCCTTTTAATTGCAGATGAAGTTATTTCTGGATTAGGAAGAACAGGTAAGTTGTTCGCGTGTGACCATTGGGGAGTGGTTCCCGATATTATGACACTCTCAAAAGGCCTCTCATCAGGTTATATACCAATTGGTGCAACCATTGTTGGATCTCATATTGCCAACCTATTCTCCGGAAGACCTGATGGGGTTTTTTGGCATGGTCACACCTTTGGAGGACACCCGGTCGCGTGCGCTGTGGCGCTTGAGTCAATCAAAGTTATTGAAGAGGAGAATTTAGTATATCAGTCTGAAAGCAAGGGAAAATACCTGAAAGATTCACTAAATAATCTCATGTCAAAACACCCCTCGATCGGTGATGTTAGAGGTCTTGGTCTGATGTGTGGCGTAGAAATAGTTTTGGATAAGAAAACAAAAACTTTGAGTACGCCACCCAGCAAGCTTGGATTTGCAGTGCGTAGTGCGTGCCGGGATGAAGGTCTAGTTCTTGCGGCGCTAGAGCCTGGTAGCGTTCTACTAATTACTCCACCACTCATAATCACCGAAGCAGAAATTGATATTTTAGTATCAAAGTTAAGTAGAGCGCTTCTTCGGGTGGAGACGGAATGGGGGATTCGTTGATGGCACTGCCTCAATATTTTCCCTGGATTTCTGGGATTTTTTCAACTGAGAAAGATCGCGAGTTGCTTGTACTTAAGGAGCCTGCGACTGGAAGTGACCTTGCAGAACTCTTTGTCGCTAATGAAATTGATGTGGATAAGGCCGTCTCGCGTGCAAAAGAGTCCCTCCAAGGGATATGGGGAAGAACCTCTCCCACCGAACGCGGGCGCATTTTGCACCGTGCCGCAGATTTGCTTAGTGAACGTCGAATTAAATTCGCAGAATTAGAGGCACGAAATGTTGGAAAGGCGATTTCTAGTGTGAACGGAGAGATTGGGGGCGCAATTGAAACTCTACGCTTTTATGCTTCTGTTGTGGCTGCTCAAACGGGAAGATCTGCAACCCTTGGCGGATCATTACTCACTTACTCTTTGCATGAGCCTGTTGGAGTTTGCGTTCAGATTGTTCCTTGGAATTATCCACTATTGATGTCGATATGGAAACTCGCTCCTGCTCTTGCGGCAGGCTGCGCGATTGTGCTTAAACCTGATCTCAAAACGCCTCTCAGCGCGCTGCTTCTGGCAGAAACTCTTCATGAAGCAGGAGTTCCTGAAGGAGTTTTGAGTGTGCTTCCTGGAGGTGCTACTTTGGGAGCCTTGCTTGTCGGACATAAGGATGTAGACAAGGTCGCATTTACTGGATCCAGCGCAACTGGGAGCGAAGTGATGCGCCGTGCTTCTTCACCCATTAAACGTTTGACCTTGGAGCTAGGCGGTAAAAGTCCAAATATTATTTTTAGCGATGCAGATTTAGAAGATGCAATTCCTAGCGCATGTTGGTCGATCTTTTATGCGGCAGGGCAAAGCTGTGAGGCAAGATCACGAATTCTAGTAGAAGATAGTATTTTCGAGGAGTTTGTTGGAGGCCTAGTAAAGAGCGCTGAGAAAATTGTGATTGGTGATCCCCTAGACCCAAAAACACAGGTTGGTTCTCTAATCTCAAGAGAACACCGTCAGCGAGTTCACTCCTACGTATTAAATGCTAAAGCAGCAGGGTCACAAATACTTTTGGGTGGTTTTATTCCCCCAGGAGAAGGTTTCTTCTATCCTCCAACAATTATTACAAATGTTAAAAGAGGTGATGATATAGAGCAACAGGAGGTGTTTGGACCCGTGGTTACAGTGCAGACTTTCAACAATGAAGAGGAGGCTGTAGAGATGGCAAACTCAACAGTTTATGGTCTATTTGCTAGCGTTTGGACGAGAGATTCCTCGCGGGCTCACAGACTAGCACGGCGCATCAAATCAGGAATGATTGGGTTGAACACCCCTTATACCGCTTTTCCCGGAGTTAGTTTCGGGGGATATAAACAATCTGGATTTGGTCGAGAGCTCTCTTTTGAAGCGCTAGATACCTACACTGAGATTAAGAGTGTTATATTTGCAACCGGAGTTCGCTCCGCCAATCCATTTAAACTATAAAAAAGGTGCTGCGTGACTAAAAAAATAAAAATTGATGTTCCAACTGTTCCTAAATTTAACCCTGTCGCACCGTATTCAACTGCTTTAAAAGTAGGAGATTTTATTTTTATTACGGGGCAGGTGTCAACTAATCAAACAAATCAAATCATTGGCGATGGTGATATTAGAGAACAAGTTAGACAAATATTTCGAAATTTAGGAGAAATTCTTCACGCAGCTGGTGCAGATTATTCAGATTTGGTGAAATTGGTGTATTTTTATCGAGATATCGATGATGTTGCAAAATTAGCAGGAGTGCGCGAAGAGTTTTTATCAGAGCCATTCCCAGCGGTTACAGGGGTCGAAGTCGCTCGCTTGGCCGATAAAAAATTGCTTGTAGAGATTGATGCAGTTGCCTGGAAACCTTGATGAGCCTTGAAACAAAGATTTATGACACCGTGATAATTGGGGGAGGTTTATCTGGACTTACCGCTGCATGGCACTTGCGAGAGAAAGACATTTTGGTGCTTGAGTCAGAAGACAGAATTGGAGGAAGACTCTATTCCCTTCAACGAGATAGGTATTGGTTAAATCTTGGTGCCGGTGTTTTTAGCTCTGAAAAGTCTCAGGTTAGGGATTTGGTTGAAGAGCTTGGCTTAAAAACAATTTCTATTCCAGGCAGCACAACCGCTATGGCATTTCGCAATAAAATCTTATCCCGCGGGAGAATTGAGGCATACCCTCTTCGGTTACCTTTGAGTTTGAGTGCAAGGCTATCTCTTATCCGCGTAGGGATTCGTCTGAGAATAGCAGTCTATAAATATCATAGAATAGCTAAACCATTACCCGGAGAGTCTGCACGTGATACAGAAAGACGTTTAGCTAAGTTTGAGGGTGATAGAAGTTTTTCTGATTTTCTTGGAAGGATGCACCCTGACGTAGATGAGATCATGCGTGCCACAGCCGCGAACCGAATTGGAGCTGAATTAGAAACAATTTCTGCCAACGCCGCACTTGGAAGTTTCGCGTACCAGTGGGATGGCAAGAGAAGTATTCTAAATCATAACCTTATTGGCGGTTCTGCACGCTTAACAAACGAGCTTTCAAAAAGTCTCGGACGCCCGATATTACTCAATGCGCGAGTTTTAGGGGTTATTCCCAATCAAGACGGTGTTGAAGTCGAGTACATAATAAGTACAGAAAAGTATCGAGTCAGGGCAAAGACAGCGATTGTGACAACTCCCGCAGACATCACGAGAGAAATAGTTACTGGTCTCCCAGCGAAACTTTTCCAGGCTTTGGGCGAGATTCGCTATGGACCGGCAGTACTCGCCTCTGTTCTTACTGGCGAATCAACGAGTATGCCCTATGACAACATTTATGCAATGGTCACTCCCAAACAAAACACCACTGTATTTATTAATGTTGCAAACTCCCTGCGAAATTCTGCGAAGAGAGAGCCTGGCGGCAGCATATTGGCGTATCGAGGTGGCGAGAGAGCTCGTGCGCTTTTAAACTCCACGGATCTAGAGATAGAAGAGGTACTTCTCAAAGACATCTATGAACTTTTTCCTACCTTACGAGTCAATGTCAAGGAAGTTCTCATTAAGAGGTGGCCAAGAATAGTGCCGTACGGGCACCCTGGCAGGCATCTTCTTCAAGATGATCTTGAAATTCAAATGCCGAGGATTTTCTTAGCGGGAGATTATCTTGGCAGTTGGGCTAATATGGAAGTTGCTGTAAGTTCCGCTATCGAAGCAGCAAAAAAAGTCTTATTAGTAGCTTAAGGTAAATTTTCTAGACGATTCAGACCGCCTTAAAAGGTAAACTACCAAAATCGACAGAGACTGGTTGGTAAGTTGACGCAGAAACATAGGCTGTATCAATTAGTCTTGCAATCTTGCATCCATCAAGGAGGGTTCTTCGTACCTGCTTTTTTCCATCAAGTGCAGAGATGACATCATTCAACAAGAGGTTGAACAGTTTTTGGAAATTTTCCTGTTCAAAATTGATTAGCGATTTAATGTCTTCTAAAGTAGAGGAAATCTCTAATGTTGGTCTATTTTCATTTACTGATAAAAAACCATGACTTCCAACAATGGAAGTTGTAAAGATGCCATTCCCATTGTTGGGTCCTCGGCCAACTGTAATATTGGCCCGAACACCAGATTCCAGCTCTAATACGATTGTTGCTAAGTTCTCTACACCACTCGCAGCGTGGCTATTTGATGTTATCGAATTACTAGAGGTAAAAATTCTGATCGGTTCCAAACCAGTAAGCCACAAGACGATATCAAGTGGGTAGCCAAGAAAGTTTCTAATTTCACCCCCACCCGACAATCGCTTCTCTATGATTATGTCGCCCCCTTCGTCGATCAGAGAATTTGCAGAGATCCATGTAAGGTCCAATGTGAGAGGTAGTCCTATTTGACCACTTTGAATGCACTCTTTTGCCCGCTCAACAGAGGGTTCAAACAAACGGTGAAAGTATGATGTAACTAAATTACGGTCCTCGATCACTTTTGCAAGTTTTTCAGCATCGGCGATCGACGTCGCAACTGGTTTATCCACAAAGACATTTTTCCCTGCCTGAATAGCTTGTATTGCAAGAGTTGCGTGCCTAGTTGGCTCAGTCGTTACTATTACTAAGTCAATATCTTTCCGAGAGAGTGCATCTTCGACTAAGGAGAATGAAGTGCGACATTTCTTTGCCAATTTTTGAGCTAGATCAATCTTCCATAAATCTGCCTTTGACTCTTCGGCGATTCCCACTAACTCCAGCCTCGGATGACTTGCAATTATGGGGGCATAGTCAAAAGCATGCCGAACAGCACCCACCATGAGAGCGCGAATATTTCTATTTGGACCCAAGGAGAATCTCTTCAATCCGCACCATAGTCCCATTATTTTCTGCGGAACTTTGCGTGCCTACTGCTAATGCAAGTGACATCCGTGCTTCCTCTAAGGAGACTATTGCTTCCTTATTCCCAACGAGGCATTCCCTCCAGTGTCTGAGTTCATTTATGATGGAGGCGAGATATCCTACAGGTTCGGTTCTTTGGCTATTTAATGAAATTTCATCATCTGCACTATCATATCGGATAGATCCCAATGACCCAATCACCGAACAAGTTTTTCTCCAATAGTTTGTAGGAATCAGATCCCAATTACCAGTGATAAGTGCGAGAGCTCCACTTTCAAAGAGGATTTGTGTCGAATATGATGTCCACGATGCGAAACCTTGATCAATTTTCTTGCTAGCTACAGACCTTACAGAAACTGGTTGTGATTCTATAATCCAGCAAGCGAAGTCTAGATCATGAATCCCAAAATGAATTATTCGACCACCACTTTTTTTACCATTCTGTTGCCATGCACTCCATCCGTTGGCCCAAGGATATCCCTGCAAGTGATTGATCGTGACTAGCCCTGGCTTCCCAATTACTCCATTAGAAATTAATTGTTTCAGTCTATAGAAGGGGGGATCAAAGCGAGTTGAAAAGCCAATTTGTAAAGGCACTTTTGCCTTTTTGAAGGAGTTTATAATTAAGTCTGCGTCATGAAAACTTTGCGACAGTGGTTTATCTATCAGAACAGGTAATCCAAGATTGACACAAATTTTCGCAATATCCAAATGCGTGTAAGTTGGGGTGCAAACGTCAACGCTGTCACCAGAGAAGCTCATTAGAGACTTTAAATCACCAAACTGAGGAATCTCAAATTCTGCAGCTAAAATTGCTGCTCGAGATGGATCTTGATCAACTACGAGCTCATATTGCATATCCAAGCCATTATTTCTTAAGTAATTCATGGCAGAAGCATGGGTTCGCCCATGAGCTCCTGCTCCGACTAACGCCACTCGAATCGACACTAAGAATTTCCTACGGCTTTTTTGTTTACTACGCGGCTTGATTGCCTACCTAAAGATTCTATAGTTAACTCAACCAAGTCTCCATGCGCAAGACATCCCGCTCCCATCTCACCAATTCCAGCTGGCGTTCCCATGCTTATTACATCACCAGGCTCTAAAACGCAGATACTTGATATAAATGTGATGGCTTCCGGAATGGTGAATGTCATATCGCCAACAAGCGCGGATTGCCTAACTTGACCATTCACAGATAATTCCATTTTGAGATGATTAGGATCTGGGATTTCATCTCGACTCACGAGCCAAGGACCGGCTATTGAGAATCCATTGCACCATTTCCCGTATAAGAAATGCCATGGCTCATCTTCAGGGGTGAAGATTAAATTCCCAGGAAAGGTCATGCGCCGTGCTGTTACATCATTGAACGCCATCCACCCAGCTACATAATTCATGGCATCTTTTTCCATTACTCGTTCAGCCCGCCTGCCAATAACAACAGCAATCTCTACTTCGTAATCCACCATGTCGGAGATGGGTGGGATTTCGATATTTTCATATGGACCAACCAAGGAGCTGGGCAGCTTAGGAAAGACTTTAGGGACATAAGTTTTTTTATCACGGGCCTTGATTCCAACCTCACTCGCATGTGCCTCATAATTTGCTGCAAGGGCAAATATTTTCCCAGGACGTTCAATAGGTGCTAATAATTTAACCTCAGTTCGAATGATTGCTTCAGATTGCGTGGTAAAAGCATTTGAGATCGCTTCACGGCATAAAGGATCCTCAAGTGTTGCTAATACCGAAATTGGAGTTGGTATTTTTGCTATTTTGCAAACACGGCTAACATCCACTATTTGATTTCGGAACGTTGCCCCTATGCAAATTTCTGAATTTCTTTGAAACCTTAATAGGCGCATCTAAATCCTAACTTATTAGTGACCTTGTGAGGGAGGCCCAACAGCAACCCGAGGAGCCCTCTCCAACCATGACTTATTCTTTAGGTCATTGAGTGAAATTTTTTTTGCCATAGCTAGGGCTTCTCGAGCCTCGATATGTATGTAGTCAATGTCTGCACCGGCCGTTGTCATCCGGAAACCATTTTCTAAAGCCCAAAGAGCTTCAGAGCCAGATTCACCATGCATGGCCGGTATGACACCACTCTTTAAAGCCGTATCTCTCACATTTGCAAATACTGTGGCATCGATTTCCATCTTTGATTTTAAGCCCAGTGAAAGAGCGAGATCTCCGGGACCAATATAAACGACATCAACCCCAGGGACTTTACAAATTTCCCCTAAATTACCCAGCGCCTCTTTAGATTCAATCTGAACTATACAAATAATCTCCTTGTCTGCTTGCTGAGTTGAGGAGGCTATTAAAGGAGCAGGCCGATAAGCACCAACACTTCTTCTACCAACGGGCATATACCGACATGCAGCAACAGCTCTTGCTGCTTGTTCCGCAGTGTTGACCAATGGAATCATTACGCCGTAAGCCCCGGCGTCAAGTGCACGACCAATCAACCAGATCTCATTGGTAGGAACCCGTACAATAGGAACCGCACCAGCGAGGGCAATAGTTTGAATTAGTTTGGGCAAAGTTTCTAAACCAATCCACCCGTGTTGCATGTCAATGCAAATCCAATCAAACCCGGCTAAGGCGGTTGCCTCGGCCATGACTGGATCAGTCCCGAGAACCCAGGCCCCTATAGTACATCCATTTGCACGCCAGGTCTTCTTCAATGGATTTGAAAAATCGTCCTGATTACCAACATTCATTCAAACACTCCTTTCAATTCTCCGATTTAAGCACATGAATTCCTTTTACTATACTCGTCACATCCCTCCTTTAGAACTAATCCTTTCCATTCTCTACGGATACTTCTTATCAATACTGTCAGGGTAAAATGCAGTACAACTTGCCATAATTTTTATCAATCCATCAGAAGTTTTCATCCATAAATCTGCTTCAACTAACGGGGTAGAACTAGAGTGATCTTTTACTATTTCCCCACCGAGAGTGAGCATCTCTTGAGGCCAGATCTTGTCTGTAAACCGAAACTTTAAATATTTAATTATTAACGGAGAGAGCCAATCCTTAGCGAATTCTCCTAAAATGGCGCCTGGCAACATACCCATCACAAACACACCTGGAAAACCGAGTGAGCGAGCCATGTCATGATCAAAATGGATTGGATTGAAGTCACCGCTGGCTCCAGCGTAACGAACGTTGTTTTGAAGATTTATTGGTCCAATCTGACGCTCGATTGCGCAATCCCCTTTCTTGAAGTTTTTTTGCGAATCTACGCCTTCTAATTTCTTATTCATTTTTTCCCAACTGTATTGAGGTGTGATTTTGCCTAATAACGATGGTTCCCTGAGAATCTGAGATAACTGACTGAATTGTAAGCAACAGCATATGTCCAAATTTCGAGCTTCGCTTAAGGAGTAAATCAGAAAGAATTTGTGAGATGATATAGGAGTGTCCAACAAGTAACGGTTTAATTAGTTCAAAACTTTGTTCCCCATGCACTAAATAATTAGTATCTAGACCAATATTTTTTAATAGTTGTAAGTGTGGAATTCCCCACAAATTCATGGACATGGAATAAGTAAGAGGAATTTCTCTCTTTGAAATGAAGTCGGCACCATCAACAAGTAAAGAATTGCGAAATTGAGTGATTTGACCCTCCTCGACTCTCCAGGGAAAACTTGCTAATTCGTGACCCAAGAATGGTTTTGCTTTCATAAGCAAACTCTGTAATGAGCCGGTCATATTAAATGCCTTCGTTTCTGAGTTGTGGAGTTAGTGCTGATAAGGCCTTACAGGCTGCCCCAACAGAAGAAAAAACAGGAATTCGATTTTCTCGAAGAAACCTAAACGGTTCCGCGACAGCTGACTCTGGCAGCATCCAAGCTACAACTACTGGCTTATTAGATTGAAATGAAGCTGCTACGATGCTTTTAGCAATCTGGATTGCAGCCTCGCCAACCAGTGCCGAGATTGCAATAATGACTGAATCAATCACTGGAGATTTAATAACGGGCAGAATTATTCGACCTAAGAGAGTGGGATCACCTGCAATCGTTCCTGTTGTATCAACGGGATTTCTCTTTGGAGCAAAAGCGGGGAGGACTGATCCCAAATCATCTTGTGCCTCTGAGTTCAGTTCCGGTATCTCAAAGCCTAAATCTGTTAAGTGGTCGGCAACAAGAGAACAACCCCCTCCAGAAGTTGAAAGCACCCCCACTTTGATTCCTGTTGCCAACGGCTGCCATTCCAAAGCTTCACACGCACCCAGTAATTCTTGAATATCTGAAACTACTACTACGCCCTCATTTTTAAACACCTGATTGTAAACTGCCTCGTTACCTGCCATTGTCCCTGTGTGACTGCGAACTGCCTCGGCACCCACTGCACTTTTACCAGCACGAAGTATCACTAACTTCTTACCCTCCAAATTACATGTTTTTAATGCAGCCCTAAATCTTTCTCCATCACGCAAACCCTCCAAAAAAATACCAATAACTCTCGTGCATTTGTCGTAAATGAGAAAATCAAGAAAATCATGAAGCCCTAAATCTGTCTCATTCCCGACAGAAATAAATTTTGCGGTCCCCAAGCCATGAGACCATGCGCCAATTAGGAGAGATCCCCCGATAGCTCCACTTTGTGTAAGGAAAGACACTCCTCCAGAAAAGGATTTCTCCAATAGCGCTTGACTGAAAGTAAGTGGCACCTCACCAATTAAGCCCATTCCATTCACTCCACAGATTCTTATACCATTTGCTTGCGCGGTATCAAGAACATTTTGCTCCAGTTTTATGTTTCCCGTCTCTCTAAAACCACTTGCAAAAACTACGGCAGTTGAAACTTTTTGCTTACCCAAATCTTGTATTAATGAGGGTATAGAACTTGCTGGTGTCGCGATGATTGCAGTATCAATTCCAATGGGCAATTGCGATATGGATCTAAATACTTCAACGCCTTTAATTTGACCACCTTTAGCGTTAACGGGATAGAGAGAAACGCTCGGGGCTAATCTCAACAAGTAGTCAAACGCCCGCCCTCCTGGTTTTGTGATATCTGAACTTGCGCCAATGACCGCGACTGATTTTGGTGAGATCAATTGGGATATTGCTGAACGAGTGTCTTTGAGTGAAGGATAATTCGAGGTAATTTTTTTTTGTTTAGTATCGCGAAAAATAACTCGTAGGTCAACGACTGTGATTGAGTCCTCCCCAAGAATAATTGGGTTCAAGTCCAACTCATCAATTTCAGGGTATTCACTGACTAATTTAGAAAGTTTGACCAGCGTATCTGAAAAACTTCGAATACTCTTTGGCAGTTGTAGATTTTCAAGAGAGAGCTCTGCAATCATATTCATGGAGTCCTTTTCGCAGATTGGTAATACCCTCAGGGCTCTGCGTCCAATTGCCTCGACAAGTCGACCACCCAGGCCAGCAACTATTACGTGACCAAAGTCAGCGTCATTGACGACTCCAGCGAAAAGTTCTGGTCCTGATGCGACAAGTTCCTGGATTAAAAAAGGGGGACCAAGGCCGAGAAGAGCGGAGTTTGCCTCAAGTTTTTTCCAAGCTGAGTCCAAGCGGGCCCCTGCGGTTGCGCCAACAAAGACAAGCCCATTTGCGGCCTTATGCTCATTTGTAATTGCTTTCAGGCAGACGGCGGTTTCGCCTAGAGACACGGCAAAAGCCTGTGCCTGGGTTAGAGTTTCTACTCTCAGGTGTCGAGCAATCGGTATCCCACGCGCGGAAAGCGTCTCCCAGTCAGGGACTGAGCTGTTGGGACCTATTTTCAAAAGAAACTCCCAAGCGATAGAACTGACTAAAATTTGACCGTCCAGACGGTTGACTCTGAAGTGGAGTCTCCCATATCGTTGGGACAGAGTCAATGGCTCGAGATACGAGTCAGGGGTTCTTCTGGAAAGGTCATGAAAGATATGGAAATCGATAGTGTGAAACGCACAGATGGTCATTTAAGTAGACGTGAAGTGCTGAAAACTGCTGGGGCTCTCGGTGCCCTAATGCCGTTTTCAGGAATTCTTTCCCCAATATTAATGTCTCAGGCGGGAGCCGCAAAGCGCGGTGGAACCATGATATTAGGCACACCCTTTGGCTCAGCGTCTGTATTAGATCCGCATGTCGCACCGCCAGGAAATCAAGACGTCATTAGAAATTTTAATGTCTTTGATTTATTGTTTTGGTACGACAAGAACGGGAAATTATATCCAAAAATAGCAGAAAGTTGTGTGTCGAATAAATCGGCCACTGTCTGGACGTTAAAACTTAAGAGTGGAGTCAAATTCCATGACGGCAGCACACTAAATGCTGATGATGTGATTTATTCATTTAAGAGGATTCTGGATCCAAAAACTGCTGCTGAAGCTAAGGGCACACTTGCAATGATTGATGGGTCCCAGTTGAGGAAAATTAATGCCTATACTGTAGAGATTCCATTGCTTTATCCTTTTTCAATTCTTCCTAATCAATTGGCCACAAAGGGCGTATCAATAATTAAGGAAGGAACAACTTCCTTTGAACGCCTCAATGGCACAGGTCCCTTTAAATTTGTAAGTGGCGATGGCCAAAAAGTAACTCTAATTCGGCATGATAGTTTCTGGGGGGGAAGCGGTCGCCCGTTTCTGGATGCTTTCGAGATAGTTAATGTCCCTGATGCGGCAGCGCGTTTGAATGGTTTGAAAACGGGAGCTTTGGATGCAATCTATCCAACAACAGCGGCAGACGGGAAGGCTGTTGCATCCGATCCAAAAATTACCGTGTTTACAAGCAAAACCGGAACTATGCAACCGTTACTGATGAACTGCAGTCTCAAACCCTTTAATGATCCTAATGTAAGGTTGGCTATAAAATTAGCAGCAGATAGAAATACAATGAACAAGATTTCTTACGATGGTAAAGGGCAAATAGGGAATGACATGTTCGGTATATTCGATTCAGGATATCCAAAAGATTTAAAACAAAGGCAATTTGATCCTGAAAAAGCCAAAGCTCTTTGGAAAAAAGCGGGGTTAGAAAAGTCGACCCTAAAACTTTACACAGCAGATATTTGGCCTGCCCAAATTACTCATAGCACTGCGTATGCCCAGCAAGCAAAGAAAGCTGGCATCAAAGTCAAAGTTATCACTCAGCCTGCAGATCAGTACTTCAGCAAGGGCTATGGTGTTCATGCTTTCCATAATGAGTATTGGAATTATCGTCCTATCCTCACTTTGTGGAATGCATGCTTTAATCTAGATTCCGGCGACTATAAGTACACTAGTTGGGCTACTCCTAAGGCAACCAAATTATTCAAGGCCGCGTCCGCGGAAGGTAATCCAAAAAAGCGCGACGAAATCACAAGGGAGATGATGACAATCTTCCACAATGATGGGCCTTACGTAGTCTGGGCCTTCGAGACAAGTCTTAGTCTCATATCTTCGAGAATAGGAGGTATAGAAAACAGCCCAATCAGATCTCTAAATGGATTTGATTTTTCTGGTTTCTTTGTGAAGTAGAGAAAAATTCATTCATGATCTATTACCTTCTCAGGCGAGTCGGTCTTGTTGCAGCATCAGTTGTAGCGCTGACTGGACTTGTCTTCTTAGCCACTAATTTGTTGCCTGGTAATCCTGCCATCGCAATACTTGGTAAGGAAGCTAAGCCTGAGAAGGTATTAGTAATTCAAGAAGCACTCGGTTTAAACGAAGACATTGTTACTCGCTATTTGAAGTGGCTAGGAAATGCACTTCAATTCGATTTTGGGCGTTCTATAACGCAAGGCTTGGATGCATTCAGCAATCAAAAGACCCTCGGAACCCCTGTTTCTGAACTGATTATTTCTCCTCTGAAAAACTCAATTTTTCTAGCGTCAATATCTTTAACATTATTAATTATTCTAACCCTCTTGATTGGTGCCTATACCGCCTTACGTGCAGGTTCGAAAATTGATAAATCTATTCAGATCGTGGGACTTTTATTTATTTCACTTCCCGAATTTATATTAGGGGCAATCTTGATTATTTTATTTTGCTTTTTAATTCCCGTTTTTCCAGCAGTAAGTTTTACCGTCACGCCTAGCAATTTAGTGCTTCCAGTAACTACTTTAGTACTATCGATGATTGGTTCTACTATGAGACTTGTACGAGTTGGAGTTATTGAGGTACTCAAAACAAATTTTGTAATTACTGCCAGACTGCGTGGAATACCTGAGCGATTAATAATCCGCAAATATCTATTACCCAACGCACTTGCACCAACATTGCAGATTTTCGCAATAGCAGCTGGACTTTTTGTTGGAGGCATGGTTGTAGTCGAATATCTCTTTGGTTATCCTGGAATTGGGAGTGGTTTCGTGAGTGCGGTTGCAGGAAGAGATTATCCTTTGGTACAGGCTTACGCTGCTATTCTCTGTGGTACATACGTTATAGCTAATTTTGTTGTAGATATCATTACTTTCTTCGTTAATCCAAAATTACGCTCATTAAGGTTGTCCTAGTGAGTTTTGTTTCAAAAACGTCGACATCTACTCGTGTTGGAACTTTTATGGTTCTAGTGATTGTCTTTCTATCTATTTTTGGTCCCTTTTTTGCCCCAAACGATCCTGATGAATTCGTAGGAGACGCTTTTGCAACCCCATATGAAGGGTTTCCATTTGGATTAGATTCTTATGGCCGGGATTCTGTGAGCAGATTCTTGTGTGGCGGAAGATACGCCCTGATGATCGCAATCCTAGGTTATATACTGGGGGCCCTAACGGGTCTATTTTTAGCGCTCTTTTCAGTATATTCACGCGGGAAAATTGATTCAGTTGCAACCTGGTTGAGTGAAGTATTAATTGGCTTTCCTGCGCTTGTCCTCATGCTCCTATTTGTCGCGGCCTTGGGACCCAGTTTTTGGGTATTGGTTTTAGCAATCTCCCTGGTTAATCTCCCACGAGTATTTCGGTTGGTCAGATCCGCAGCCCAAGTGGCTAGAGAATCCTCATATGTGGAGGTAGCTGAGTCCCGCGGGGAAGGAAAATTTTTTATCATGTTTCGAGAGATCTGTCCCTCCGCGATGCCCCCATTCCTTGTGGACGCAGGTATTCGAATCCCAGGATCACTCTTACTCGTTTCAAGTCTGAGTTTTTTAGGTTTAGGCATCCAGCCCCCTACCGCTGACTGGGGCCTCATTATTAGCGAAAATAGACTGGCCTTGACTATTAATCCATTATCGGTCTTTTTGCCAATTTTATCTTTGGCAACCTTAATGATTGGGATAAATCTCGCTCTTGACGGTTTACAGGAAAATAGACAAAAGACCATCCAATCAGGCATTAAGTGATAGTCATGGGAAAGAGTGAACAAGTTGGTGAAAAACTATCAAAAGATACTACTCTACTTAAGGTAGAAAAAATACAGGTTTGTGATAATTCTTTGCGATTTAAAATCATTGATGATGTTAGTTTTGATCTTCAGCGAGGACAAACGTTTGGAATTGTTGGTGAATCTGGCTCAGGTAAAACTACTGTAGCAATGACACTACTTGGATTCAACCGCGAAGGTACAAAAATTACTTCAGGATCTGTTTGCATCGACGGAGAAAACCTACTTTCACTCCCAACCAAAGTACTCAGCAGTTATAGAGGTAAGAAAATAGCTTATGTGCCGCAAGATCCCTCTACAGGCCTAAACCCTAATATGCGCATCAGTGAGTCTCTTCGAGAGATGCTGGCTGTTCATGTCTCAGATGAAAGGGATCTAAATAACCGAATAGCTGAAGTCCTAGAAATGACCCAATTGCCCAGTGATCTTGCATTTCAACGACGTTACCCATTTGAATTGAGTGGTGGCCAGCAGCAACGTGTTGCCATAGCTTTAGCTTTAATTTGCAGACCAAAAATTATTGTTATGGATGAGCCAACAACTGGTTTAGATGTAACAACGCAGTCTAAACTGATTTTGGTCATCAAAAAATTGATTCAGGATACCAATACGGCACTTGTCTATGTCAGTCATGATTTGGGAGTTGTCCGATCAATAGTTAATCAGGTAGCTGTAATGTATGGAGGAAGAATTGTCGAACAGGGCAAGGTTTCGGATGTCTTCTCGAGACCAGCACATCCGTATACTCGAGGATTACTAGAAGCGGTACCAAGGGCTACTGCTAGGGCATATCGGCCAAAAGCAATTCCAGGTTCTGCTGTTGAACCTTGGGATTTACCATCAGGATGTCCATTTACCCCACGTTGTAGTTTCAAATCCTCAGACTGTGACAGCAAAATGCCACCAGTTGAATTACTTGGTGATAACCGGATGGTTAGGTGCTTTAATTTAACGGAAGCATCAAAATATAAGCCCAATTTAATTGTTTTGGAACGAAAAGAGCTAGAGGAAACTGAATCGCGTCTGAAAAACGTAAAATTAGAAGTTATAGAAATCTCAGCAGGATACAAGACATTTAGATGGTATAGAGATTCGAGTCACAATGACGCTATAACAGCAGTTTCTTTTAGTGTGAGTAGCGGAAATTGTGTTGCAATTGTTGGCGAAAGTGGTTCGGGTAAGACTACAACGCTACGTTGTATTGCAGGATTGCATAAGCCAAAGAGTGGTATCATTCGCTTTGACCATTTGATTGTGGGTAATACATCTAGATTGCGCTCTCTTGAAACACGTCGTCGAATTCAGATGATTCCACAAAATCCAGATTCATCCCTAAATCCCCATAGATGTATCGGTGACATTATAGGTCGTCCAATAGATTTATATTTCAAGCTTTCAACGAGACAAAAGGCGGAAAAAATAGAGCAACTTTTAGATCGCGTACACTTAAAGACTAATATTCTTAGTAGATACTCGCGTGAATTATCCGGTGGAGAAAAACAAAGAGTTGCGATCGCCCGAGCTTTAGCTGCCGAACCTGAACTTTTACTCTGTGATGAAGTTGTGTCATCACTGGATGTTGCAGTCCAGGCGGGAATTTTGGAACTTTTGCAAGAGTTACAAATCAAGATGGGTATGACCCTTATCTTTGTGTCTCATGATTTAGGAGTTGTTAGATCAATTGCATCGGAGGTGATTGTTATGAAAAAAGGCATGGTGGTAGAGAGTAATTTGACTCATCGTATTTTTGAAACTCCACAACAGCCCTACACATTAGAACTTCTCAACGCAATCCCAAACTTAGGAGAATCTGATTACCCGGGAGAACCCCACAAATGAAAACGGAACCCGAGAGATTACACAGAATTCCACTTCATATTCGCTTGCGAATAGGGATTGGAATAATTTTTGGTCTGAGAATTAGAGAATATAGATCTGCCGTACGCTTCATGAATCACAGATTTGCAGGAAAGTTACTCTTTATCCGCTTGGTGAAGTTAGCTATTTGGGGCATCAAAATGTGTTTTATTGAAATTCCAAACGCGTCCCCATGGTTTTCTTTTTCACGTAATGTTTCAAGAACTTCTTATTGGCTCAAGGATGGTAATCCCTATGAAAACTATCCATGGAGTCATGGCGACATTACAATACCGAGTAATGTGGAGGTGGTAGTAGTCGGTGCTGGATTTGGAGGTTCATGCGTTGCATACCATTGGTCAAGGATGGGTAGTGGAAAATTACTACTTTTAGACCAATCGTTTCCGGCTTCCGGCGCAGCAGGGCGTAACGCTGGATTTCTAACTGCGGCTGGTGGTTCTTATCATGGATACTATGTGTATGAGCCTGTGCGGGCATATGCTGCAACAATTCGCCCAGAATTGAGTGATGAACAACTTGATTCAATCGCCTCCGGGTTTTCAGACGCATATCTTAGGGCATTGACTGAGAGCGTTAAGGGAATTCACCACACAATTAATAGCAATGGTATTGAATGTGATTTAAAAAACCGTGGTGGTTTTATTATCTCTGATAAAGAAGATGCGTCACGAGTACAACGCGCGCTAGACCTTGGGGTTGAGTTAGGTTGGAAAGGATGGCGCAGGATCGAGGCTGAAGAAGTTGAAAAAGAAACTGGAATCATCGGGGGTAACTTTGCAGGGTTTCAGGAGGGGACTTCTACCTGGAACCCTGCGAAATGGGTCTGGGGTTTGATTGAAGTGGCGTTACAGAATCGTGACATTGAATTGTTTACTGAAACTAAGGTTGTTAATGTCGAGCCTCATGTAAGCGGGTTCATTGTAACTACAAATAGAGGCACTATTTTTGCTAAAAAAGTTGTAAATGCCACCGAAGCAAATACGAGTGAAGTATTTGGTAGATTTCTGCCCGCGAACGATTATGAATTGATAAAAACACATAAAAGTCAAGCTATGCTTGCATCAAGTGTGGGAGCTGAAATGCCTAATGGTAAGGCGATTTGCCTTCCATTGGGATGGTTTCACGGTCGGGGTGATGAATTTCTTTTTGGGTCTGACAACCATCGGGTTCCAGCTAGTCATGCAAACAAAAATGACCCATCGAGATTTGTCAGTATGTATATGTCAGCCTTAACAACAAAAACTTGGGCTCCTCAAAAATTCAGTGTTACTCGAGAGTGGACTGGATGTGTGGGGCAAGCCCCTGACAAGTTTCCTGTTGTAGGTGCATTAACCGCTCCCGGAGTTTTCATGCTTGGAGGTTTTGCCGGTGCAGGTTCAGCAATTTCTTATGGCGCAGCTCTCGAAATTGTCGAGCAAATGATCGGGAGCACTCGTAAAGATTCACTCTGGAATCAAGATTTGTTTGGTATAAATCGTTTTCTAGAGAAACACACCTACGGACAATCCTTCCTTTAATTCGAGATCTAGAAAGGTAGAAATATCAACTCATGAACTTGTCCAGCGAAACTAAGCCTGCAACTTTGATGGGGCAGGAGATGAAGAGTCAAATATTAAAAAATGCAGTCACTTTGTTTGCCCAAAAAAGCTATCATGGAACCTCTATGACGAGCATTGCAAAGACCTGTGGAATTACAAAAGCTAGTTTGTATCACTATTTTAAAACAAAGACAGATCTTCTCGACTACATCTATGAAACTGTCAATCTATCGTTGTCCGAAGCACTAAAAAATTCAAGCGATAAGACATTATCAACTGAACGACGATTAGCTAAGATAGTCTATGCGCAGGTAGAACATCAAATTGAGTTTCACCCTTTCCTTGCAGTATTTTGGAGAGAACGGTTTCAACTTGACGATGCTACTCGTAAGCGGGTAAGAGCTAGGGAAAAAATCTTTGAAAAAACCCTAGAAAACTTAATCCTAGAGGGTCAGCAAAGTGGCATATTTAGAAAGTTTGACTTGGAAATAGCTTTACCAGCGATCTTTGGTGTTTTAAATACAGTATATAGATGGGCCCCACGTAGAAACACGAAGATAGATGTGGTTGCAAAAGAAATTTTAGACTTTATTTTGAATGGAATCTCTAATTGAGTTGGTAAAGGCCATTTGCCAGAGGATATGAGAGACTGAATTAATTTTTAGGGACATGATGATACTTGAAATTGGGTTAATCCAAGTCGAATCTTCCAATCATTCTAATTTCGAAATTGCAATCCGGAGAGCTGTCGATGAAGTTTTAGTGGGAGCAGCTGGATTTCTTGATTTTAAATTATATAAAGGTATAGAGGAGGAAAACACCTACTTAGTTCATATCATTTGGGAGAGTGTAGAAGACCACATGGTCACTTTTCGCCAAAGTGAGAGGTTTGTAAAGTGGCGGGAAATAATCTCTCCCTATTTCTTAACAGCGCCTAAAGTAAATCATTGGTCTGGTCTGTGCTGATCTATTTAATTAATAACCTACTAACTTAATTCCCACACAATAATCAATTTTTTATAAAAAACTTTATCCGTTTGTGATTTGATGTCCCTCTTCAAGTACTTGAAGAAGTGAGTTGAAGATATCTGGGTGCGCCTTTTCGATTTCATCGAAGAGAACTACTGAGAATGGACGGCGACGTACTTTCTCTGTGAGCTGTCCACCCTCGTCATAACCGACGTAGCCGGGAGGAGCGCCGAAGAGACGAGATGCGGTGTGCTTCTCGGAGTACTCGGACATATCCAATTGGATAAGTGCATCTTCATCACCAAAGAGGAATTGGGCGAGAGTTCTAGAGAGTTCGGTCTTACCATCACCGGATGGACCGGCGAAGATAAATGAACCGCCAGGACGGCGTGGATCTTTAAGTCCAGCGCGGGTACGGCGGATTGTTTGGGAGAGCGCTTTGATTGCTTGCTCTTGTCCAATAACGCGCTTGTGAAGTTCATCTTCCATACGGATAAGACGTGAAGTCTCAGCCTCAGTTAGTTTGAAGACTGGGATACCGGTAGCAGTTGAGAGAACCTGAGCGATTAACTCTCAATTACCTTTGCTCTGCCTGATTCAAGCCGTGCAACTGGCACTCTAAAAGGAGAGCAAGAAACATAATCAAGATTTAAATTATGAAAAAAGTGAACACTCCTTGGATCGCCACCATGCTCACC
>Ga0169931_10002623_pt1 | contig 29133 bp, 19 predicted proteins | sample Kivu_15m_20L_FD_129675 | JGI IMG/M metagenome (GOLD analysis project Ga0169931, IMG submission 129675) | Freshwater microbial communities from Lake Kivu, Western Province, Rwanda to study Microbial Dark Matter (Phase II) - Kivu_15m_20L... | ecosystem: Environmental > Aquatic > Freshwater > Lake...
AAAGCCGACGTCCTAAAGCCGACGTCCTAAAGCCGACGTCCTAAAGCCGACGTCCTAAAGCCATGGCGCGGTTCGAATGCCGCATTCCCAACCCGCTCGGACATCGTCAGCCCATCCGGCCAAACTTCGGAAGATCAACACTCTGCAACACGGCAACACCTAAACGCCGCACGTTTTTCAGCGCAGCTTTCCGGCAAAGCCTCGATCGAGTCCACCCCGAGCCAGTTCCATTATGGATCAGCCCTCAATGGCATGGAAACCCCACCATGGAATCTACTTCAGAATAGTGTATACGAGTCTTCTGGCTTGTTCGATAGATAAACAAAAGATTAGTGGTGTTATTTTTTGAGCACGGCGTACATGTTGTCGTTGAGCGGGTTTCGATCGAGCCAAGATTGTTCAAAGCGAGAATAGCCCGCCTCTTTGGCCAACAACTTCAACGTGTGCGGCGTGAAGTAGTTCACATGGTCGGGAAATCGATAGCCGCACCATTTTGAGCCACGGATGTATCGATTCCAGCTGGCGTAATTCGGGACCTTGATAACGATTGAACCGTCGGCAGCAAGCAGCCAATGCAATGAGCGAAGCAGTTCCAGCGGTTGTGCTTCATGTTCCAAGAAACAGGACATCATCACCAAATGGAACGATTCACCCTTGAGTTGGTGGCAACCACCAATCGCGTGATTCTTGATGATGGCTCCACCCAACGGATTCACCATTTCAGATGCCTCCGCCGCTAATTGCTCAGATACTTCTATTCCAAACGGCACGGCTTGCGGGTTGCACTGTGCATAACGCTGAACGAGTTCCAGCATCAGTCGGCCATTGCCACAGCCGATGTCCAGAATGCGAACTTTTTCTGCCGATGAAGCGTTGAAAGAACGCATCGCGATATCCGCAATTCGATTACGGCGGGGGTTGATTCGATATTTGATATCTTTCGCGATTTGTGAGGCGGCATAGATGGTAGGCTCTGTTTCCTGACGCCGCTTTTTTTCCGCTTCGTAGGTCTTTTCCCAAGCGAACTCGCTCTTGAGTTGATTGTAAACCGGTGGATTGGAAAGAAAAACAAAGCCCGTTTCTTGACAGCGAACCAGTTCCCATGTCTCGCGACGAAGAACCACTTTGAATCCTGAAGTGGGACGGTCCACGATCGGACAATTCATGTTCATGACCAGATTCCTTCCGGCTTCCTTGGACAACCAACTCTCCGGGAGTGTAACGCGCAAGCGTTATTACCCCAAGGCCGATTCTTAACCCAGGAACGTCCTTTTAGTAACGACTAAGGTTGCCGGAGGCTGTTTGTTCCCTCAATTTGGCTGAGCCATTGGCAAATTTCCGTGGCCATGATCTGGCCAGCAGCGCGATGACCATCTTGGTTCCAATGTCCGGTTCCCATTTTCGTATTGGAAAAGCCATGAAAATAAATTTTCTTTCTTTCGGCTTCGGCCTGCATTTTGGGGGCGAGAGTAAAAACGGGGAAGCCATGTCGTTTCCCGATGTTGACCACACGTAAATCGGGATAAAACAAATGCTCAACTCCCGATGACTGCTGCAGTTCTACTCTGGCTTTGGGATCTGGGTCTACTTGAATCGCATTGGTGAGCGTCACCACACAGAATTGCGAACCCTTTTCGTGGGAGCGGAGGTTCATCCTCTGTAAAATCTTTTCCGTGACATTCCAGGCATCGCTCCATACTGCTGTTTGAGGTGGTTGATAGATAGGATCTAAACCCAGTTCGTTTGGCTGGGGCTGCGAAGATGCGTTGGAACGGTTACGTAACTGAGTGGATATTTCCCGTAGCAATTGCAAGCTGCGGAATTGATTCGTCATGCGAGTCTTCAGCTTACCCCAGGGACTGCTGGCGGCTACGTAGGTGGGATGTTGCTGAAACGAATTATCCAGTTTCAATTCATTCTCTACCAAATCATAAAAAGGTCGCACAGGATTAACAGAGAGCGATGCTGAGTTATCGCTGATATCGTTCCCCGTCAGAAATGCCACGAGCACCAGGTCGGGTTGATAAGCCCAAACATAGTGTTCCAGCATCTGCAATTCCTGAGCCGTACCAAAACCGGATACCCCAAAATTAATCACTTCAATTTTTTTTCCTGCCAGCGGCTCACACGCTTGAAGTTCGACCTGCAGAACCGACCAAAAAGTTTCTTCCAATTCAACTTGTAATGCTTCGGCATAAGAGTCGCCCAGGATGGCAATTCGAAAAGTATTGGGATCTTTAGTGAAAGCATACTCTCGATCTCTGCGACCGTCGCTGGTCGTCGTGACGTTTACTCGCCCCTCTTTCGTGAACAAGCCTGAAAAATGGGGCTGCAGTTTCGTGCCGCAGTAAGGATCGGTCTGATAGGGAAGTGGAAAACTGATTCCCAAAACACAAAGAATAACTTCGCAAAAACCTAATGCCAGAGCGATACCGAGCGTTATCGCACTACAACGAATCGCGAGTCTACGCAACTTTGTTCGAAACGATCCCATCGCTTAGCAGTTGTTCGCCTTTCTCCAGGTAGCTTGGTTGTGCTGATTCGATTTCCCAAGGGCGATGGTCTCTTGAGTTGCCTTGAACCACATGAGATCATGCATGCTAAGGTGCAACGAGTAAATCAATCAGAGATGGTCCAGAACCCTTGCCCCATAGAATAGTGGATCGAGACGATTCTCTCACCGTAGCTACCCCAAATAAAAGTTATTTTCGCGCCAATTATAGCCGCTTCGGCCACAGCCGCGGTTTAGCCGCTTGGGCGTTAAACGCGGCTTTCCGATGGGCTCAATGATCCTTTTAACGAGGCGAAGCGAGCGATGGACTGGAAGCAGTGGTACGATTCGTTAGAGAAGCCCAATTGGACGCCAGAACCCGCGACGATTGGATTCATTTGGCAGTGTCTCTATCCAGTTATCCTGGTAACTTTTTCATTTGTTTTCTGGAAAGCCATACGTCGGGAAATTCCCTGGCAAGTGGCGTTGCCGTTTGCAATCAATCTGTTTGCTAATCTTATCTTCACACCCATTCAGTTTGGTCTGCGTAATTTACCGCTGGCGCCCTTGATCTACTCATCGTCTGGAGCACCATCCTCTGGATGTTCTTGGCTATATGGAAACAATATCCCTAGATCGCTTTCGCTCAAGTACCTTATTTCATTTGGGTTTCGCTAGCCACTATTTTGCAAATTCTCATCACCTGGAAAAATCGTTCTTAGCATCAGCTACTCTTGCAACTCTGTAAGCTCGCACCAGACGGTTCTGAGATTACGTCTCCAGCATCACAAGCTTGATCGATTCTTTCTGCAGACCACGCTGCAGATCAAGCAAATTGGCTAACTCGTCTTATGGCTATTTTCAAAGATGAGATTCTTTGACGAGAGATTTGCGTTTTGTCATTGCCAAGCCGCATTTGCCCTTTTTTAAGGTAAAGCGATCTTGAATGTGTTGGTTAGATTTTTTGGTAAGGAGAATGGCAGATGAATACAAAACGAACCTATGTTGTGCTTGGCAAAAATCGATTTGTTCGCAACGAAATTTATCTCGACGATGCTCACAATCGAGTAGAGTATGAGCTGGATGATTCGACGCCTCGGCAACGACGAAAGCAAAGTTCCCTGATGCAGAGATTTGTTATGATCTCTCTTTTAGTCGGAATCCTGATTTGGTTTTCCAAGGTTTAGCCGACAGCATTAGCAGCGGTTATCGTGTTCCATCGGTACCCGCTTGACTGTTTACCCTAGGTGCCGCCGATCGTGCGCCGCCGGCTTCGCGAGCGGCCCGATCGGTGATTGACGTCTAGCGGTAAAATGTGAATTCGAATTCGCCATACTTTCGGGTAGTTTTCCGATCCGCATCGGGAAAACAATTTTCGATTTCGCTTTTTCTTTTATTGATTTTTTGGAGCGTAAGTCATTATCCAGAAATAGTTTAGGTGTTTCATTTGGAGGTCTTTTTGCAAAATCTCCGAAATAACCATCCAAAAATTGCATTTTTAAATGAGATTTGCCCTTTTTAAGGTTGAAGACAAAAGTCCTATGGGAAGGAGAGGGAGTTATGGTGCCGTCGGAAAAACTAAAACTGGAACCCCAAGATCGGTGGATTTACGAGAGAATTTCAGAAGATAAACGATCGCTCCTCTGTTTGACCTGTTTTCCCTTAGACGGTGCTGGCAAACAGCGGTTCCCTGAATTGATGCACGTGATTGATGACATTTTGGGGAGTCCGCTCGGATATGCGGCTTCTGTGCTGAGTCGTTTCATTCTCCAGTCAGACGAGGCTACGAGTCCCCATGGAGTTACATGGACGAGTGGAAAACCGCGGATACCAAAATTTTTGCTGCACGATCGCGTAAAGCGATTTCAGGTTCAGTACGACAGCGACGCGATTCAAGAGTTGGTTTCGAAAGCTAAGGACTACTTTCAAAGTAGGCCTCAGCAATTGCAAGACTTGTTGCACATCGCTGCCGAAAGGCCTAACGAGAGCATGTGCTACGCGTTTGATCTTTCTCAGCAGGGGAAAGATTTGGCACGGTGTATTGCGAAAAATTTCGATTCACTGCCGCAGCGGTTACCAGCAAGTTTTGCAGCGATCCAAGTTTTTATTATGGAAGATCCGGAATTGCAGCGTCGAATGTCGGATGTACTCCGAGCATTTTTTCCGAGCACCAGCCAAGCACCGCAACGCGAAGACTATGGAGCCAAGTTAAGTGATCGATGCTCGCATTCCGCTTGGAATTCAAGTGAGAGCCGGCAGAAAAAAAATGGTGAAGCGAATCGAAAGATGGATTTGCGAGCCGAGTACACAAAAAAATCACTTTATAAAACGCTCTTGACGATTCTCCGAGATGATTTGGAGCATCCAGCGGAAAAGTTTGTCGATACAGGGGAAGTGACCGACGAACAGAAATTTATCGACTTAAAGGATCTCTTGCTGGAAATCGCTCAAAGACCTGAGTCGCTATTGCAGATTCTGTGTGCTACTGCTGAAGAGACGATTTCCAAATCGAAAAATAAAAGGCTTGATTGGAACAAAGTACTTAAAGTTCTGAGGGAATACGCTGAAACTCTAGAGGGATTCGTGATCGAATGGGAGGCTGATGGTGACGATTGTAAATCTCTGCGGGAGGCGATCGATAAAATAAGAGATATGACCGTTAAAGAGATAAAACTGAGTGTCCTAAAATATTTGGACACGCTCCCCGATAGTGCACCGTAGTGTTAGCGCGGACCGTAGTGTTATCGCGGCTTGAATAGGCATATAAAAATTTTAAGGTGAAATCTATGAATGAAAAATGGGATCAATTGCTGATCGAAGAATTGCTGCGAGACGCCAGTGATGAGCCGGTGGACGAGCATGCAAAAGAAAAGTATCTAAGGAAACTGGCAACATTCCGAAAGCTGGCTGAAGATTCGCCCGAACTTGTTGCAGGGGGAAATTTGCTGCTCTCAATTTTCGAGGAGAGTCTTCCGGAGACTTCGGCTGTTGCGAGCGTAACTCAGGCCGCACAAGCAACGCAAGTCCAAGCGAGCTCTGCTGAACAGCCGATAATGACTACGGGCTCGGATTCAATTCCAATCCCCGCGAAGGAACTCGCTCAATTAGCTCAGCGCTCAGAAACCGCTTTTCGCAGGACGGTCGAAAACATTCTTGCGGAAATGTGGCGATCCAGGGGAGCCACGGGAGACTTACCCTTTGAAGGAAGAGAGATTCCCATGCGGGATGCACTCGATGACGCGTGGGATTCCTGCAAGGAAGTGAAGCAAGGTTATATTCCCAAATTGGTCGAGCGGATTGTCGAGTATTGCGAGAAACAGGGAGTACGGAACCGCCAAGCTTTGGAGCAATGGTGCTCAATGTCGCGGATCGCCAAGATTATGGCGGAACTCAAAATGACAGCGACCTACTTTGTGCCTGGTCGCGGCTTGTCAACGCAGTTTTAGGTGGTGATCAAGCCAATGGATGAAGTCTTAAATCGGTTTATGCAATCGATCGCGGTACCTGGTTTCATGGGAAGTACGCGTCTTGGGCGATTGCGGGCTATTGTTGCAGAGAGCGAAGATATTGACACGGCTGTCAACGCATTCCTCGATCTATATCCAGATCAACTTGACCCAATTGATCTAGTTGCTTCCATCGCGAAAAAAGGATACATACTTCGCGCAGAACTTGCTCGTGGTGGTATGTCGCTGATCTATGAGATCTATAACGAGAAGTTGGAACGAACGGAGGCCTTGAAGCTTCTTTGCGCTTCGACCGCTAGTGAGATCCCCGAAGCTCGAACCCGATTTGAGCGAGAAATCAAAGTTCTTCGGCGAGTACGAGATTCCTTCTTGGAAGGAAAAAAGGATTTGAAAGATTTCAAAGTACTTCCCTGCCCAAGTATCTACGAAGACTTCGAAACCGACAAGAAAGGTATGTGCTATACCATGGAGCGACTGAGTGGAGAGACGCTGTACGAATGCGTTTCAACACGAGGTGGGCTGGATATTGAAACAGCGCTTCAGGTCATCAAGGGTATCACGCAAGTTTTCATGCGAATTCACAAAAAGGGAATTGTGCATCGCGATGTGAAGCCCAGCAATATCTTCATGACCGACGAGCCTTCTCGATATGTATTGCTCGATTTTGGTGTGGCAGCAGTCGATTACGCTCTTGCTGTATCTAAACGTGGTGAGCCCTATCTCCGAAAGGACTCGCTCACCAATAAACAAGGCGTGGAGATGATCGGTACTTTGGCCTACAGCAGTCCAGAGCAGATTCTCAAACCAAGCATTGCAGATCCCTGTAACGATATCTACTCGTTGGGTTGCATTTTCTTTTTTTTGCTCACCGGCGAACATGCATTTCCACAAGCAACATCCTTGGCAACAGCGCTCCACGCACATGGTGGTGTGCGTCCAGAGTTACCAAAAAAGATATTCGCGAAGAGCGAATTTAGTTTTGAGGCGATCGACTCATTGTTTCAACGCATGATTGCCCCGGATCGCAACCATCGATTTAAAAATGCAGAAAATTTGCTTGCCGCTATCGATTCAATCTTGAATGAACTCGATTTCCTGCAATTTGAATCTCAAGCGCGCGATATTTCAAAGGATGATCTCGCTACCTATCTCACTTGCTTGCGCGACACACAACTTGAAACGGCGAGAATTCCACTGGTCAGACCGGATCCAAAACAGACGCTGCGAACAAAAGAAGTCTTTGTTCCCTTGATGGTGCGCGAGGTGCAATCGAAAAATAATGATGAAGCGAATCGAAAAAAAGATCCAAGTGGAAGCGGTGACGGATTGTTGCATTTTGGAACGCAACTTTGTCGACATGGCTTCGTAGTCCTTATTGGGCCACCAGGTGGCGGAAAAACAACGCTTCTCAAACGAACAGCGTTGGCTTTTGCCGAAGGCAAGACCTCGGATGTCGCGGGCTGGGATGAGATTGTCGCTAAGAAAATCGAGTATGAACACACGGAAGCGTCGCAAATAATTTCCCCCTGTCCCATCCCTATTTTTGTGCGGATGCGCAATTTCGCCACATTTTTACTTGAGACAGATCGAAAGGATATCGAGGAGGATCCGCTGGTTTATTTTTTAAGTGATTTTTACACCAAGCAACTCCAAAGCCTGGCTACGCCTCCGATCGATAAACAGTTTTTTGTCCAATTGCTATCCGGCGGAGGATGTTGCCTCTTCTTCGATGGTTTGGACGAAGTTCCAGAAAAACTGCGAGATGATATCGGCGAAATGGTCGTTTCTTTCGCGCAAAAATATCGAGAGGCCACTGTTGGTACTGACCCCCAGGATACAAGACAAACCAAGGGAGAAAATTACCTCAGCAAATGGAAAGAAGCCTGGGGACAATTGAAATATTTGAAAGCTTCCGATGATGAATCGTGGGAACCCTCGGAGAACCAACACAAGCCCAGATGGGATTTCACTGAACAAATTCAAATGAAGATCGTAACCGAAATTCCGCGGTCTAATCCGAAACCGCTCTATCGTTCCAATCTATTCGTTATATCGTCTCGCCCTAAAGGATTCGAGGAAGTTAAAGAAGCGTTCGAAAAGTTATCCTATGTTTGCAGTGAAGTTGCATCCCTCGAACCATCAAGTGTAACAAACCTTATCGAGAATGTTTTGCCCTTTGTTGAGCCCGATATTGCAGAGCAGAAAAAGGATTTGTCCAATCTTTCCAAAGCCATCCGTACCTCGCGCGAGTTGACCGTCTTAGCGTCGAATCCTATGTTTTGTACGTCGCTGGTGCTGGTTTACAAATACCGCCATGCCACACTACCAAATCGTCGCGTGGATGTGCTCGAGGAAATCGTGCGACTACTTCTCGGTTACTGGAGACCGGAGCCTTCGGAAGAGAATACCGCAACTGCTAAAGATCTTGGCGAACTGGTGTTGGAACGAACCAAAATCCTTGGATATGTTGCCTATCAGATGCAGATTTCCGATGGGAGCCGAACGGAGATCTCGCGAGAACAGCTCGAAAATACTCTTCAGCAATATTTCTCTGAATTTGATGAGCTTTCTTCGGCAGAGTGCAAAACGCAATCGGAAAGATTTATACGTTTTGTCCATGAAAACATTAGTCTGCTCGTGGAAATGGAACCCCGCACCTACGCTTTCGCTCACGAAGGATTTAGAGAATATTTTGCTGCAAACTATATTGTCGATCGTGAGCTATGGTCCGAAGACGATCAGTTCATCTCCTATATCGACGATCCTACTTGGGAGCAAATTTATCTCATGGCAGTCGCGAATTCCGCGTTGAATTCGAGACAGCGCGAGAAGATTGTCGATAAATGGCTCAAGCTGGTCGAATTCATTCGTCTGGATGATACCGAGTATAATCGACGGCTGATTCTTTTGGGAAAGGCCGCGTTCGATATGGGGCGCTTCTTGTCTCCCAAGTATCGAGGGCGAATCCAGGAACGAATGAGGCAGTACATTGATAACTCGGAGATTACCCCCGAGAATCGTCTCGAAGTTGCTTACACACTCGATGCACTATACTCCATCGCAAGTTATGAATTCCTGCTGATCTCAACAGACCCTGCCGAGACACGCGGGATTTATATTGCCAAATACCTGACAACAAATCGCGATTTCCAAAGGTTTCTGGAATCAGATGACTTTCCCCGTTGTCTCAGTTCGAACTCTGAGCGAAAGAATGGCCCGCTCCTATGGGAAGGGGATTTGAATTTATGGCGGCGTCCCTGGTCCAATAGCAGTTCTCGCGGCAAGCAGCAAATCTATTTTCGCAATAAATCGGAGGAATGGTTACGTTCCAATGAGGCAGGACTTGTGCCGAAGTTTTGGTTCGATTCCAAGTTCGGTATCGCCCATCCCGGTCTGCCTGTCGTGGGTGTTTCTTGGTATGAAGCGAATGCATTCTGCCAATGGCTAACAAAGAACTGGAAGACTCTCGAAGAATCCAAGTATTTTCCTAATCGTCTCCCAAAAAATATTCGCCTGCCAAGCGACGAAGATTGGAAAAGGACTCAGGAGATTCACTCGCAATATGATTGTGGCCAAAACGAACGAAATATTTCCATGCAAATGGATCGTACCACTCCAGTACATATGTATGTAAAAAAGGAAGAACCGCTATCGGACTTTATCGGGAATGTGTGGGAATGGCAAGCTGAACCTTATGATCCAACCTTATTGGCGATGAATATCCGTGGAGGCGCCTATGACACCGATTGGGTCGATGCAGAAATGCGTAGTCATCGCAAGCCAGAAAGCCGCGATGCAGATGTGGGTTTTCGAATCGTGATCGAGTTTTAATGGGTTGAGGAACCGGTACCGTGCATACTTTACTATTTCACAGATCAAACGATTTTGAAAAATGCGCAATCAGTATCGAGCTTTTGAAGAACTTTCAGGGAATGTCTATTGTGGTCGCTCCCTGGGCGGGAAAGTTAAAAGCAGAAATGGAAAAGCAAAACGCTATCTCCAATGTTGCCCTGCCTCCCACCGTCGCGCTAGGGGGTAAATCAAACAGTTCGTTCGATCCGTTTGATTTGATTGACCCCACTAGTATTGACGCTGATTTTGAATTTGTGCTCGAAGCTCTTGCTCCTGTTGAACCTTCCACAATCGCTTTCACACCATCGGGATTGGTGGGTGAGCCAAGTTGGAACACGTTTGCCTTTCAGCTTTTAAAGACATTTATTCGCGCCCAATTCGCCGCCGCTCAACGACGCAATGAGCCATGCCCAAATCTCTACTCACTGTGCAATTTGTTAGTCAGTGACGATGTTATCTTTCGGCTGGCTGAATTATTGAAAAGTCGTGGCTTTACGCACGATAAAAATGAAGAAGCACGCCAGCCCTTTTCAAGTTCAGATTTCCAGCATGATTTTTTGCCCTTTGATATTCGATTCTTGGAGTCTTTTCTCGCTTTACATGAAGATATTCGCTCGCGAGTGATCGCAATCGTTCAGGCGAAGTGTGTTCCGATGTATTGTCCGGAACAAGTAAGCCTTTTCTGCGAAACTTCGGCTGATGTGCTGGAATGTCTAGGAAAGAAATCGATCATCGCCATAGAAACCTCACCGTTTCAAAAAAGAAACGAATTTATTGGTGTCGAACTATGGATTCGGACGCTTATCCTTCATCATTTGCGACGCGGAATTAAACTGAATCTGATCATCGATTCACCCAGCTTTTGGAGGATCTTTTCCGCTTGCAATAACTCTCTACAGACCGAGCGCGAGTCGTTGTCCTGCCTCAGTTTCTGGAATTCCTGGTCTGCATTTGAGCATGCCAGCAAGCCTAGCGCATCGCGAGCCTCGGCTGATATTGAGCAGGCGTTTGTGATACCGCCGCTTGCGGATAGCACCTGGGCCGAATTGACGTCGAGATTTATCGTTGAGCCTGCAGACGATTGTTTCCCCGATCTTCAATCCGTTATTGGCAGAAAAGCGATGCGTCTAAAATGGTCCAGCTTCGGTTTGCTCCAACTGCCCGCGACCGAAATCGCAGATAGTCAAGATCTGAATCAAGCTACCGCATCCTCTGCAGGAATAAGCGATCGTGATGCTAGGAATCTTAACTCGCTGCTCATTTCTGCTGACGCTCAGCGGCGGGAAGAGTTGGTGGTCGATTTTCTAAAAGATCGACAACCACTTTCAGTGGTCTATGATCCTACAGGTGCCTTTTACAGAGCCTGTATGGAAAGTCGATCGATTGATTCAGCCCGACTTGTGCGGCTAGATCCTTTTGATGTCTTCGGTCAAGAGAGCGATTCATTCAATCCGTTTGATGGAATTTCATTGCCCGAGATCGATCCGAAGCTATCCCTATATGATATGGTGGATATCCTTTTGGATTGTCTTCCCAAACCCTTCGATCGATTCTGGGATATGTCTACCGAGGGTCTTGTCCGCGCAGTGGCCCAATATCTGCATAGCGTGCCAGAGAAAAGCTTGGGTCTTCGATCCATTTGGGAGACGATTCATTCTGATGACACAGTCTATAATTTGGCTGTTGTGCTTGATACTATCGGCAAACGATTGCCCAAAGATTGTTATCATACGATCGCGGTTTTCTTGCAGCATTCCGATGCGCTAAGGTCGAGAATCTTGACCGAGATATCTAATCGAATTCTCATTTTCGGCAACGCGGCCATCAGAAAAGTTACCGACAAAACCTCAGATCGATTTTCAGACACAGTTCGCAAGCCAGGCGCTATTGTATTTGTCGCTATTCCACCCTATCTACAAAAGAACTTTAGCTCGTTAACACTCTTTTGGCTCTCCACCCTGCTCGAAATCAATCAGCGAAGTAGTCAAGATCGAGGAACAGTTCAGTTCGTGCTGGATAGCTCCGATTCGGCGGTGACTCACTTTATGCTCTCCCAGATATCAAAGAGGCATAAGCTGAACGTCGGTTTCAACTGTGTGATTGATTCCGTTGAAAGTTTTATGTTTCGGTTTTCGGATGTCGGCAAAGCGTTTCTGGAAAACTGCGATGGTTTGAAGGATAGGGTTTTATTGGATCGTCCTGTGCAGGTCACTCAAGAAACGTTGACAAAACGCGATGTCTATCGACTGACCCGGTCGCCACTGTTTGCCAAGGGGGTTCAGCCAAAACATCGAATCACACTGACAACCGGTAACTGGAAGCCACCGCATAGAAACGAGAGGAATCAGGAGCAAGGGGAGGAAAATCTCCTTTTAATTGGTTCCGCAACAGATCAGTATCTATCGGCTTGTCAGTGTCCAAATGAGCATTTCTTGTCGATTTCTGCGAATGGCTCAAACGCGAATTCTCGAATCTACAATCCATTCACATTGTTAAACGCGGCTGGAGATAAGCTCTCAGAAGAATCATTCGCTTTCTCAGAGTTTCTATTGCCCAAACCGGCAATGGGATCGATCGATCCCTATTGGGCTCGAGAGGGGCAAGCATTACTGTTTGGATTACTTCAATACCTCGGTAGCGAAGGTGAATCGCATTGCAATTTTAACACGCTGATTGAGCTGTTGTGCAAAGATGATTTCAGTTACCAGATCGCTGTAGTACTCGACAGACAACCGCGAACGATTCCCCACGACTGCTTTCAAATTCTTAAAGCATTTCTGCAAAAATCGGATGCAGAGCGGAGCGGTTTCATCACGGAAGTACTGGATCGGCTGCGATTAGCGCAATCTTCACCGCTGTTGGCCAACGACGCTCAGTTGCCGCAATTAAGTCGAGCCGATTTGCGAAAAGAGCCCTGGACCATTGCCCTTGAAATCGATCAGATATACCCTCAATCCTCTACGGCTGCCGCTCGCATGATTTTGTATTCGTTGATTCGTTTGGTTCACCTTGATCGATTGAGACCGATTCGGATCGTCGCGGATCATTTTGCTTCGCGCAACATACTTGGCCACGACTTAGAAGCCTTTTATTCACCGTTTGTAGAGATCAACACTCACTGGGAATCGTTGACTCATCTGAGGCTCGTCTTTGGTGACCGATTTGAAGAGCAACTGATCTCGGCACGTTCGCTCGAAATCCAAGGACCTCTTCATCCCTTGGCAATAGCGGATGTCGCCCGGAAATTCAGTCTGGATTGCGAGCGGCTTCGAAATTTAAGCTGCGATGAAAGCTTGACAGTTTACGAGATTTAGGGCCTATCCGAAAACTGTTAGCCGCGGTATCGGGGTTTTCGGATTGGCTATTAATGAAAAACCTCGATCCCACATTGAAATTTGTGGAATCGAGGTCGGTTTGCTTACAGCAGTGTGCCCGTTCGCATCGGACGAAAGATGGGGTTCGGATCATAAATTTCATCCGGTGCGTCTCTGAGATAATCGAGTTTTTTGCATTGGAGAGTTGAACGCCCGCGTACAGAAATCCATTGGCTGAGTTCATTACCGGATTGCCATTTGGATTTTTTGCTTTGAAAAAAAGAATCAGCAAACGATTCTGTGCTTCCACTACCGAACCATTGAACAATGCCACAATTATTTAAAATGGTTGCCCAAGAATCGGGATAAGCAGAGCGTATCTGCGCGGTATCTTGCCAAAACATATGGGTACGTACCCCATAACCGCCGCATAGGGTGATGAGAGTTTCCAAAGCGGAAAACTTACCGAGCTGTGCGACTTCATCCAAAACGACATAGGTTGGAATTGAAGGACGTTCTTTGCGACTCATGATCGCATTTAGAAACGTGCCGATAATAACGCGAACTAGGCCACTTAGAGCGGAGAGCCGATAAGGCGGCATCACAAGATAAACGGTTATCGGATCGCCATCGATGATTCGCTGAAGAGAAAAGCTGCTCGTCGACAGACACGAGAGAATCGATGAGGTCATCAGCGGTTTCAAATAGGCTTGAGCGGTGGCGATAACGCCTCCGCGGGTGATATCAGGCATCTGAAGTATTTGAGCCAAAATTCGATGCGCCATACGATTCATTTTAGATCCCAGCGTGTCCAACTTTACCGCCAGCGAATAGACCACATCATCTGCGGTAAGGATTTCTGCAGCATGACCAAGTGTTTGTTTCTCAGGATCAGGATCCGTGGCGGCAAGTGTCAGAACCGCCTGTAATAATGCGGAACCATTCAAATCCCAAAAGGGTTCTTTGAAACCTTTGTGATCTGCACACAACATATTCGTAATGGAGGCGGTATCAGTTTCGAAATCCGACCCTGGTAACTTCAAGCTATCCAAAGGATTGATGTGGCTAGAGTCGATACCATACCTGTTGAGCGTGCGGGTCGGATCGATAATGTAGACTTCCTGTCCCATTTCGCGGCGACGACGCGCGGTCACGCAGGCCAATTCCCCTTTGATGTCTAGGACGATGCACGACCCCGAATAGCGAAGTAGATTGGGAATCACTACGCAGCGCCCTTTGCCACTTCGGGTTGGAGCGATGGTGCAAATGGGTGAGTCCTCGCGGTGGATCAAAGGAGAAGAACTTAACTTTGGAATACTCTCAGTCATTAATCGATTGAATCCAATCGAGGGCTGATTTTCGTGAGCATCCAAACCCAGCAGGATATCCGGTTCCCAGGCATCTAAAACATGATCACTTTTCATAGGTCACCCCGTACCAAATCAAGAGAATCCAACTTTGAAACGGTGAGAGTTCTCCCTCACTACCCTGAAAAAGGGCAATTCGCTACCTTTAACGACTGGAAAATAAAAACGGGCATCGATATTTCGATGCCCGTACTCCGGTTCGTTTTTTTGAAAGAGGCCGCGTTGATTTGAACCATCACCCATCGGGCCTCAAAAAACGATAGGCTCTGCAGGGGTTGATCGATTCAATCTCGTAGGGAAGAGGCGGGAAAAGTACGGACTCAAAACTTATCAATTAAGGGTGAATGAGAGTTTCGATACAGTGGTCACGTTAAATCTCCCATCCCTTGCGATAGGACTTTGAGAGCAATGCATTTGCGGCCGCGATACTTTCGTCTCTGTTTAAATTTGGCTTAGCCTCAGTCGCGTGAACTTCGGTTACGCGTCCTTGACTTGGATCGTAGACGATCTCAACTCCGGTTCGGTAGGCGATATTACCCAGCAGGACAACTTCCGTAAAAGGCCCAGCATAATCAAAGGAACTGCTCGCTTTGCCGTTGCCTTTTGCTGCATCAATCCATTGGCGATGGTGGCCAGGTGATTCCGGCAGATAAGGTTTGGGGGGTGTATAGTCAGCGAAACGATCCACTGGAAGCAGTTTCGGAAATCCATCATGTGCGATGGCAATCTTTCCTGTGTCTCCAATAAATAAAGATCCGTTCATCGGCAGGTCGCTTGCGATTTCCGGTGGTGGAGAAGTTTCACCTTCGTACCAGTGGACTTCTACCGGGGGAAGTTCTCCTCGCGCTGCGAATTGGAAGCGCGTATGCATCCATTTGGGACCGCAAAATGCATCGGGTGTGGGTCCATAAGAAGTTACCGTCACCGGTCCGCCCAGCTTAAGACCCCAGAAGGCAGGATCCATTAAGTGAATCGCCATATCACCGATGGCTCCGCAACCATAGTCCCACCATCCTCTCCAGCGGAACGGTACAAAGGCGTTGTGATAGTCGCGCTGTGGGGCTGGGCCGAGCCATAGATCCCACTTTAAATGATCGGGTATAGCTGGTTTATCGGTTGGTATCGCGACACCTTGTGGCCACCATCGTCCAGGTCGATCAGTAATGACATGCACCGAGCGAACAGAACCGATCGCCTTGCTTTGCAACAGTTCAATCAATCGCAGATAACCAGGATGCTCATGGTTTTGGGTTCCCATTTGAGTTGCCAAACCTTTTTCTTTCGCAAGAGCGGTCACGAGCCGCGCTTCTTGCACCGTGTGGGTCAGGGGTTTTTCGCAATAGACATGCAAGCCGCGACGCAGGGCTCTCACCGTTGCCGGCGCGTGATGATGGTCGGGTGTTCCGATGACAACCGAATCGATTTTTGCGCTTTCTAAGAGCTCACGATAATCAAAGAATTTTGCTGCGTTGGGATATCGATTACCGGCAGCTGCTAGCGAGCCTGAATCCACATCACAAATCGCAACAATATTTTCCGAGCCCACTGCATCGAGATCCCCTCCCCCGCGTCCACCCACGCCAATCGCACCGATATTCAATCGCTCATTCGCGCCGTAAATACGAGCATAGCTGGCTGCGTTTGTTGCGAGTGCACTGGTAGCGACAACGCCTGACGCAAAAGCACTGGAATGCGCGAGAAATTGTCGGCGAGAAAAGGGTGGTTGATTTGAATTGCTGCTCATCGCTCTGCGGCCCTTTAAAAAAGTGGGAAAGTCTAACTATTTCTAGAAGCTATGGACCCGACTCGGGTGTGAATTCGTTAAACCAACCATACAGCGAAGCCAAAGAAATCGCGACGAAATACTCGGGTCAGTCCAGCCCAAGCCGCCGCATCTGAGAGCTCACCTCGCTGCAGATGTTGTTTCGCGCGCTACCCTGAATGGTTAGTATCTAGTCAAAGTCCTCAGCGATGCACTAGCTCAGAACTTCTCGTAACTCGCCTGTGCTATCGGCAAATTTTTCACACTCGATGCCAGCGCGATTGAGCATTGTGACCAGCAGATTTGACATCGGGACTTCCGCACCGAATCTGAGATATCTACCATGTTTGAAGCCCATCGAGGCTCCACCTGCCAATATCAACGGATAGTTATTGTTGTCATGGGTAACGCTATTGCTGCTCCCATACAAAATGACAGAGTTGTCGAGCAATGATCCGTTTTCTTCTTTGGCGGAATCGAGTCGATTGAGGAAGTAACCCAATTGCTCCGCCATGAATCGGTCCCATTGTCCTAAGCGTTCTGAGCCGCCTGGCTTGTCCCAATCATGGGCCAAAGTGTGCAGTGTATCTTTAAAGCCTTGCAATTGGGGAAATTTGGCGGCTTTGGACGAGCAGTCGGCCATATTGGTGATTTGATACGTTGCGACACGCGTAGAATCGGTACGAAACGCGAGATAAATCAGATCGTACATGGTTCGGATAAACTGAAGGGGTGCATTATCGTCAGCATCCAGTTGCAGCAGCTTTCGATCCTCATCGCGAAGCTCAGGTCGAGGAATCTCAAGCCAGTGTTGGGAACGCTCTACACCCTGTTCGATTTGACGGACCGCATTGAGATATTCGTCAAGTTTTTCTTTATCTTGACTTCCGAGACGATTGCGGAGCGAGTTGGAGTCTTCCAAAACACGATCCAGCATGCTTGACGCGCTCTTAAGTTTCCGCTTTTCAGCAATCAGATCGGGATCGCCAGCGCCGAAAAAACGATCGAAGATTTGCTTGGGTTGATGGAGAGCTGGGATCGGTCGCCCCTTATCGTTGTAAGAAAGCGTACTGGATCGAGTGGGTTCACCGACACCTCCATCGGTTGACAAGACGAGCGACGAAAAGCGAGTTTGGTCACCGATAGACTTGGCTGCCAATTGATCGACTGAGATCGTATTGACCAAGAATTTATTATTGAGAAATGCGCCGGTCAAAAATGTATCTGCTGTGTCGTGAGCTCCCATGCGTCGACCGTTGGGGTGGGAAAGACCACCCAGAACAGTCAGTTTTTCGCGTAAGCTCTCCAGCGGTTTCAACGTCTCGGTAAACTGATAATCGCGTCCTTCCCCGTTTGGAAACCAACGCCATTTTGCGTGCTCGTGTTTCTCCGGAGGTAGAGCAACTCCGAATCCAAAATACAACCCGCACATACGACGTGGATGTTGCTGTGGTTTAGAAGCCGAGTCTTCTGCTTGGGTCATGCATTCCAGCCAAGGTAAACCAAGTGATACGCCCGTGCCCATCAAGAAGGTGCGCCGATCTAGATACCATGATTTTCTTGCCATAGTGATATCTCTTTCGTTGTGATCCAGCCTGCCGGTTAGCTCAATAGATTACTTGGTTTGAAACGGTTCGCTCTTCACCATACGATAAATGAGAGCTTTGAGTCTATAGTCATCATGCGCGAAGTCACTCAACAATTGATCCACTGCAGCATGGTCGGTCCATTCCAGAGAACGACCCAGCGAATAACTTAGCAGGCGAACGATCAGTGAGCGAGCAAAATCCTGTTTTCGATCTGTTGTCAAATATTGTCGCAGGCCAACTGCCCCCTGCACTTCTTTACCGCCAGGAAGACTAACGGTGGTGTTGATTGCGCGAGACTCTTTTTTATCACCATCTTGCTGAACGATCTCTGTTCGCCATTTGCCAAGAGCATCAAAGTTTTCCAGAGCAATTCCCCACGGATCGATGTTGCGGTGACATTGGTTGCAAGACTCATTCATGCGGTGTATGTCCAATTGTTCTCGAATGGATAGTTTATGGAATTCTGGATTTGCTTCTTCCAGAGAAGGAACATTGGGAGGTGGTGGCGCGGGGGGATCGTTTAAAAGTCGGTCTCGAATCCAAACGGCTCGTCGTACTGGATGAGAATCTGCACCAGTCGAATTGCTCAACAAGATACTGGCATGGCTGAGAATACTCCCGCGCTGGGAATCCATCTCCAAGGGAACACGGCGGAAGGAGCGTCCCAGAATACCTGGGATACCATAATGTTTGGCCAGGGGTTCGTTGAGCATCGCGAAGTCACTGGTCAATAAAGTTGTTGCGTTCAGATTTTCCTTGACAACTTCGGTAAACAGTGCACGCGTCTCGTTGCACATCTCTTGCTTCAGTCGTTCATCAAAGCCTGGAAAACGATCCCGATTGACAGCTACGTTATCGAGATAATTCAATCGCAACCAGTGATCGGTAAACTGATGGAGAAAGCGTTGTGCTTTTGGATCGGCCAACATGCGGTCGACTTCTTGCGTGAGCGAGTCCCGAAGTTTCCCGTCTCTCGCTGCCTGCATCAGCCTTTCGTCGGGCAGCGAACTCCATAGAAAATAGGATAATCTTGAGGCCAGTTCATATTCGGTAATCGTTCGTTTTTCTTCATCCGCTGGTTCCAGCAAAAACAAAAAGTCTGGTTGAATCAATACCATCGCAAGCGTTTCACGCATCGTTTCTTCAAACGATGGAAATTCTGCCCGAATCGATTGATAGAAGGCAACGAATTTTTCAACTTCGGCGCTGGTGGCCTCACGACGAAAAGCTCGAGTCATGAATCTCCGCAAAACTTCGGTAACGTATTTTACATCCTCTCGATCCAGACCTTGCTGGTCAAACAGTATCTGCCGGTGGTTGGTTGGTGGCCATTGAGAATAAACGTTGCCGTGAAACTCAACCGACTGAATTGTCAAGGTTGGTAAATGCTCTTCGGCAGGATAGAAACGCTTTCCTTGTTCATCCTTCTTTTCGGCTGGTAGTGGTGATTGATCGTCGTATACGTTGCGCACTCGCACGACCAAGCCAGGGTACTTACCCTGACCTCGCACCGGTAAAGGGAAGTTTTCCAAGCGGCCGCGGAATTCAAAGGTTTGAGATTCCGCAGAGGTAATCTCGACCAGATCGAATTCACGCATCAATATTTCGGTGTCGGGTCGGTAACCTACCGAAACCTCCAGCAGTGGATAGCCCATGTTTGGTTTTAACGTGGCGGTTAGTTGAACGCGCACAAGAAAATCGCCCTGTTCGGGATAGGCGTCTGTCATCCTGGCGAGGAATTCTTGTCTGCGGCCAAGCTCATTGGATCGCTGCGCATTTCCCAGCCAATCATCGAGATTGCTGGTAGCAAAGCTCTGGTCATATGCGGGTGGTCTCTCGCCTTGAACTATGACGCGGTCGAGAGCGCGGCGAGCGGTCGACAAATAGTATTCGAGCTGGATCGATGACATCTGCAGCGCTTGGCCATTGTTGGGAAAACCATCTGCCGACATCGCATCGGGAGGGAGATCCCTAGCGTAATCCATTTCCAGGCCGAGCAGTTCCTGCATCGTGTGCTGATACTCGGTTCGATTCAATCGCCGAAGGACCACGCGACCATTGGTCTTCCGCTGGGCTTCCATCGCCACTTTAAAAGAGTTGGTTAGCCAACCGGTTACAAGGGCTAATTGTTCCGCCGATAACTGAGGCTCCTCGGGGGGTGGCATTTCTCCCGCTTGCAGTGCATTTAAGACTTCCTGCCAATACTCGGTCGCTGCTCGATCCTCCCCAAACGCCAACGATAACTGGTCAAGACGCAAATTGGCTTCTTGTTTGTCTGGGCCATGACAGCGAAAACAATGGCTTTGCAGCAGTGGGCGAACCTCTTTCTCAAAGTCCACTTCGGCCCCGGCCTGCTTCTGGCAAAACGACACGGTCAAGCCGGTGCAAATCAGAATCGAATACAACAAATTTCGCGTCAGCATCATAGAAGCTTTGGGGCGATGGCTAGGTGAATCGGCGGGAGCGAAGGCGGGAACCTAAATTCTACCGAAACCCAAAGCTTAAAACCAGGAAAATTGCTTACGAATCCCCTGTTTCCGCTTACCAATCCTGCCGGACGCTGGGAGGCTGATCGTCCACCTATACCGCACCCAATCGGGAAAAGAGTTAAACTTTCCCAATTTGAGAAAATTCTCGTCATAAAAGCGGGCGTGGGATCAATTATCAGCAGAAGGAGTATGCCGGTGGATAATCAAGTCTTGATAGCAACGAAGCAGTGGACACTGGTGCAACCGGTGGTTTCTGCATTTATTCTGCCGTTATTCGTGATTTTTCCGTCCGCGATGACATTCTCCAGGACGTCGCCGTCGCGGTGCTGGAGTCCTACGAGCGATACGACCCCTCGCGTTCGTTTCAGTCTTGGGCACTTGGGATCGCCAGAAATCAAATTCGCAGCTATCTGCGTCGGCAAAAAAGGGATCTGCTGACCTTCGATGAACAAGTGATCGCCAATCTAGCGGATAGTTTTGATGAATTATCGGGACAACAGCGATCGCTGGAGCATCTGCAAAGCTGTGTCGGAAAGTTGGATCCCAAAGCAATTGAACTTTTGGAGCTTCGATACTCCACCGGTTTGAAACCTGCCGCGATCGCAGAACGCTTGCACTCCAGTGCCAATAACATTGCCAAAGCGTTGCAGCGGATCAGAGATTTGCTTCGAGAATGCATTCGCCGCCAAATGACTGCGGAGGCGCTAAAATGAATCCAGATTGGCAACAGCAAATAGATCGCTACTTCGATGATGAGCTATCCTCAGAAGAACTCATGCAATTTCAAGCATGGCTCGCTGCGAATCCTAGCCATATGCAGATATTCGTTGAAGCCGCAACGCTGCATGATCGATTGCACGGACTGATGCTCGCGCGAACCGCAATTCATACCGTTGCTCATGAAGAAGATGTTTGCGATGAAGATCGCGCTAACGAACTTGAAACAGAAACCGAATTCATAACTAAAACGAGTACGAAGGCTAAGACGCTCGCAAAATCGAAGCGATCACTTCCGCGTCGGATTGCCGTTTTCTTCGCGCTGGCAACATCGATTCTTTTTGGAATTGTGCTGTGGCGAGGTGGTGTACCCGCATTCGCAGCCCAGAGCGAATTGCAAAAGGTGATCGCAGCGCACCTGTTGCCAGGAGATCGGTCTTACGTCATCGAAGTCGAATCGAGTGTTATCGGAGGGGCAAAGCAAAAGAGTCGGCCCGCTAATGAAGTCCGACCCCCGAAACCTCCTTTGGACGGCGCAAAGTTGTTCGTGCGCGGCAAGAGCATGTTCGTTTTAAGCCGAACATTATCGACGGGAGAAAAGTTTATTACGGGTTGCGATGGCCATGTCAGTTGGTCTGTGCCGCCCAGCGGTGCTGTGCGAGTCAGTCATGATGTTCAGGAGTTTAGTCGGGATGTGCCAGGGCACGAGTATTCCATGTCGCTATGTAACCTCTCGGATGCACTGGCCCAGTTGAATTTGGCTTACGAGATCAACCTTTTACCAGTTGAATATGACGATCCGTCAGCAGATCTACCAATCAAAGCCACTCGACTCCTGGTAGCCACCAAAAGAAGCGGCTTCCGAGGACCACGCCGCGTAGAAATCACTTACACCCAAGAGACCCGCTTGATCGAACAGATACGTTTTATCGATATGCCTTACGGATCGGACCGACTTACGATCCGGATGTCGCTGGTCGATCAAAATAATTTGGCGGATGACTTCTTTATCCATAACACACATCATGCGGATGATCGACGCATCGTCCAGGAATAAATCAAATCGCGAGGAAAATAATGAGCTACTATAAATTGAAATCCAGCGTTTCTACTCTTGTTGTCTTGCTCAGTTGCCATTTTCTTCATGCTCAAGAGGGAACAAAGCCGACCGTACAAAATGAACCGATCCCAGAAAACTGGTTTGCAGTTGATTTCGACGATAGTCAATGGTCTGAAGCGAAAGAGTATTCGCAAGACGATGTAGGTCCCAAGCAACCTTTCTTTGAACATGATTTTACGGATGCGAAGTTTATTTGGACCGATGATATCAAGCTGGATAACACAGTCATTTTTCGTCATGTTGTAAAGTCGCCACCAGATGGAAAAAAACGAATTGACTTTTCGAATCTAAACAATGTCGTGCCGGAGCAGCCAGCGCGTTCTCCACGACCCCGAGCACCTCGATAATTTCCTCCTCCAGACTTCTTACAAAATCGAATGAATGGTCGTCAAACAAAGATCGAAGGCAAGTATTATGCGGATTTTTCCAAGTGCAAGCACCTTGCTGCTGCTGCAAATCTGTTTTGCTCTTAGCGTCTATGCGCAAGAGAATTCCAATCGTGAGCGAGACGCCCGCGGACAAGCTGGAGGAAGTCGCCTGGGCAACTATGAAAAGCCGCCACCCGCAAATGACATACCCAAACATCCATTCGATATTCTATTGGGAAGGCCGACGGATAAGTCCATCGAACTTCGAATTCTTCACAACGCAAGTGGACAAGGTCGCGTTCGCTATCGAGCCGAGAGTAGCGACTCATGGGAACAGAGTGAATTGACAAAAGTTATCAGTGGTAAAGTTAATAGCGTACTGCTGGGGGGATTGGACCCCAATACTCGATATGTTTATCAGTGGATTTTCGACGGCGAGAAAAAAGAGGATGATCTCACCAGTGATGAATACTCTTTCCACACCGCTCGAGTCCCCGGGGGTAGCTTTGTCTTTTCGGTTACCGCCGATTCTCATCTCGATGAAAATTCTAGCGGTGCGGTCTACACGCGAACTCTGCTGAATGCTCTAGCGGATCGTCCAGATTTTCATTTTGAGTTGGGCGATACTTTTATGACGGGCAAGTATGTGAAGCCTGAATTGTCCTACCCGCAGTATCTCGCGCAGCGGTATTACCTCTCGCATCTTTGCAGCTCGGCACCATTGTTTTTTGTAATGGGAAATCATGACGGTGAGTCTGCCGGCCGAGGGTCTATTACGTGGGCATCCAACACGAGAAAAAGCCTATTTCCCAATCCAACGCCTAACGAGTTTTATACTGGAAATCTAGAGAAAGAGCCCGATATTGGCTCTCCCGAGAATTATTATGCTTGGATTTGGGGTGATTCACAATTCATCGTCCTTGATCCGTATCGGTACACGACCTCCAAGCGTCGAGGTGGAGGTGGTCAACGCGGTAACGCTGGAGCTCGCGGCAATATCACAAACGTGTCGCTGCAAGAAGGTGAAAAAGGTAATGCGCAAGCTGCCGCGGGTTCGAATTGGTACTGGACGCTCGGTGATGATCAGTACAAATGGCTAGAAAGTGAATTGCTCAAGCCGGCGAAATATCGTTTTGTCTTTATCCATCATCTAGTGGGTGGGACCATTCAAAACCAACGTGGCGGAGTCGAAGTTGCGACCCTGTGGGAATGGGGTGGAAAAAACCTTGAGGGGAAATACGAGTTTGATACCTACCGCAAAGATTGGGGAAAACCGATTCACCAAATGTTAGTGGATGCAGGTGTTTCAATCGTATTTCACGGCCACGATCATTTCTTCGCGAAACAGGAACTAGATGGCATCATCTATCAAGAGGTCCCACAACCAAGTCATGCTCGCGTTGGTAGCACGCGCAGTGCATCGGAGTATGGATATGTTATGGGAGATTTTCATCCAAGTTCCGGTTTTGTCCGGGTGCGCGTGGAAGCTGACGCCGCTCGCATCGACTATGTCAAGACTTTTGTAGGCTCACAGGATGCGAAACGAAATGGTGAGGTGGCCTTTTCCTATGTTGTCACACCCAAGTTGATCCAGCACCAGAAGAGGAATGGCAAATGAAATTCGATTTGATCCGATGTTTGCTAGTTGTTGGATTCATGCTTGGTGTGTCATGGGTGCATGGAGCCGATCGGCCCAATATCATCTTGATGCTATCCGATGATCAAGGCTGGAACGGTACCTCTGTCGCGATGCATCCAACCTTCAGCGAATCGAAAAGCAAAGTTCACAGCACAAAAAATCTTGAGAAACTCGCAGCGCAAGGTATGCGATTCTCGCAGGGCTACTCACCGGCACCGGTATGTTCGCCGACTCGAATAAGTTTACAAACAGGCAAGTCGCCCGCGCAGTTGCATTGGACAAAAGCAGCTCCAGCGGTTGAAGGGATGAAACTGACCGAACCGAGATTGATTAAAAATATTTCGGCGGACGAAGTGACTATTGGCGAGCTATTGCGTACTGCTGGATACGCAACAGCGCATTATGGCAAATGGCATATCGGTGGTGGTGGGCCAGGAGCACATGGCTACGATGCGCATGACGGCGATACCGGAAACGAAAACGCGTTTAAGTTTCAGGATCCCAATCCGGTGGATATTTTCGGGATGGCAGATAGAGCAAAGGAGTTTATGGCAAAGGCCAAACAGGCCAATCGTCCCTTCTTTATTCAGCTCTCTTGGAATGCACTGCATGCTTCCGAGAATGCTTCTAAGGCATCCTTAGCCAAATATCAGCAATCAATGGGGGGCGCAAATGCGAAAGCCATATCCGTGGCCGCCATTACCGAAGATTTGGATCGCGGTGTTGGAAAAGTCATGGAAGCGATCGACCAACTCGGCTTGGCTGAATCCACGTAGGTCATTTATATGGCAGACAATGGTGCGGGAGGAGGCGATAAAAAGAATGGGCTTCGCGGCGGAAAAGGTGGTGTTTGGGAAGGAGGATTGCGAGTGCCATTCATTGTCCGTGGTCCGGGAGTGACTCCCAATTCATGGTGCCATGTGCCGATTATCGGTTACGATCTTTTTCCGACCTTCTGTTATTGGGCAGGTGTAAAAAGTGAAGCGATTCCCGCGATGATCGAAGGGGGAAATATTCACGAATTGCTGACAAAAAATCCACAGGGAGTCGTTCAACGAAAATTTCCTGGTATCGCTTTTCACTTTCCCCATTATCAAAGCGATGAGCCGCAATCTTCCATTCTTGTAGGTTCCTTAAAGCTCGTGCATCTCTACGAGAGTAATACCGATCAACTCTTTGATCTGTCGAAGGATATCAGCGAACGCAGCAATTTGGCTGTAAAAATGCCTCAAGAAACTGCTGCACTGCGCAAACAATTAGAAACGTATCTATCTGCTGTGAAGGCACAGTTTCCGCAGCTGAATCCTAATTTTAATCCGAACGCTATCCCCAATCGTGAAGAGATGCGTGGCAAGCGAGGTCAAAACAACGGTCAAAATAATAAAGTTAAGAAGGCGGGTAAGTAAATATGTCAACATTCCCTAAACACCAGACTTGGCTAGCAACACTCCTTATCTACTCCCTTGCTTTGGTCGGTTCTGGACACGAAGGTGGGCATGGTGAGACGCTGATCAACGGGCGAATATGGACCTGTGTCGATGGAACCTATTTTCATGGTGGTTTCATTAGCTCCGATGAAAAAACGATGAAGTATCTTTCCAACAGTGGGAAAATTCAGACTATCGAATTAGAGCGATTGAGTTTGAGAAGCCGCAATTGGGTTCGATCGGAAGCTGAGAAAATCATAGACGTCAATACAAAACCGGCCGTTCTATTGGTGAAGTACACCGGGACGAATGCATTGGCTACCAACGAGAATGAACGTCCTGCGATAGCGGATGCGTTCAAAGCTTTCGAGAAATCCGTCAAGGTAAGGTGGGATGAAAATTTTCTGTTCGTCGAATCCAATGGTATGCCCGACCATCCCATGATGATCGGTATCACCGCGTGGCAACAACAGGTTCCCGTTCCACAGAAATATGTTGGAGCTAATGCTTGGCGTATTCCGCTTCATCCCAAGTTCGCAGAGAATCCTGTATCGGCAAAGCAACAATTGTTTCGCGGAGCGATCGCCTTAGCCGTCAATGGAGTCCCCATCTTCAATCCCATTAAAAATGATGGGCGGACCGATACGTTGCTGGCGGGCGAACTGGACCAGTACGGCGGTCATTGCGGACGAGGCGATGACTATCATTACCATGTAGGTCCAATTCACCTCGAGAAGATTGTTGGAAAAGGCCAACCGATCGGTTACGCGCTCGATGGATTTCCTCTCTATGGTTACACCGATGAAAAGGGCAATGAACCGAAGGATTTAGATGCATTCAACGGTCGCATGGAGAAAGACGGATACCGCTACTATTCGACAAAAACGTATCCGTACATCAATGGTGGAATGCGAGGTGAAGTGACTGTTCGCGACGATCAAATAGATCCCCAGCCAAGAGCCTACTCCCCGCGACCAGCCCTACCACCCCTTCGTGGTGCGAAGATTACCGGATTTGAACGCGATGATGAGAAGAAGATGGTCAAGGTGATTTACGAGCAAAATGGGCGTCCCGGCTCTGTTCAGTACAACGCCAGTGCGACCAATTATCGCTTCACCTTCACCGATCCCAGCGGTAAAGTGACCGAAGAAGATTTTCCGGTTCGCGAAGATGGACGCAGACCACCACCGCGCGGTGAACCGCGTTCTCAAGGGGGGCGACCGCAGAACGCACCTCCCAGAGGTAATCAGCCTCAAGGTAATCAGCCTCAAGAGTCTCGCCCTCAAAACACGCGAAATAGAGAGGGTAATCGGCCCTCGGGCGATGAAAGAATGCCTGCTGGCAACGAACGTCGAGGGGGTGGGCGAAACGCAAATGGAAGTGGTGCAACCAACAAAGCGGTTCCTACCAAAGATGAACGTCCGCAAGATGCATTTCTGTTGAATAGTCCAGCCTTTTCACATCATGGAGCGATGCCCGCAGAGTATACCGGCGATGGTGATGGTGTATCTCCTCCATTGAAATGGTCCAATGTTCCTTCCGGCACGAAGTGTTTCGCACTTCATCTATGGCATAAACCCAACGCGAACGGCGAAGAAGTTAAGTCGTATTGGGTCATCACAAATATTCCAGCCGATGTGACGAGTCTTGAAAAAAATAGTCGCGAGGTGGGTGTGATTGGATTGAACGATAAAAAACGAAATAGCTACGATCCGATGAATTCTAAGGGGCCGGGTGTCAAGGAATATCATATCACCATGTATGCACTTTCGGCGGAACCGAAACTTGCAGCGGGACGCTTCAATCGAGCAGAACTGTTGAGTGCAATTAAGGGCATTACGCTCGCAGAGTCTACGCTGAGTTATACGTATGAGCGGAAGCAGCAATAGAGATTCAGCAGAGCTAGATTCTGCAGGCAACATGTATGCCTAAAGCAATATCGAAGCCATAGCTCAATCTCTAGCGATGCATGCGGTGTGCGCTCAGCAAGACGAAGGGATGGGGCTTAAGGGTTTTCTGTTTTATTCTGAATACAGTAGATTCTAGCGGAAGTACGCAAGAGCAAACGATCTCCTGCGATGGCAGGAGTCGCCATGCCCATATCGTCTGCAGCCAGTTCGTTTGTATGCAGCAATTCAAAGGATTCACTATCTTTCATTACGTAAGTTACGCCATTTTCATTCAAGCAAAAAATCTTACCTTGATTCGCCCAGGGAGAAGTGGTGAACGCTTGACCGTTCGGTAAACGCTTCGGGCTGAAGAACTCTTTGCCTGAGATCGCGTCGAAACATGCAACTAGGCCTCGATCATAAAGAACAAATAATCGATTTTCTGATACCAGTGTGCTTGGGTTGTAAGGAGCAGCTTTGGGAAGAGACCAAACGATAAAATCATTGGAAGTGGCCTCACCCTCTAGCGAAATATCGCCGCTGGCTCCAGGCTTGATAGCGTAGATGGGACGCTGCTGATCACCGACATATCCTGAGGAAACATAAAGCAATCCGTGCGCGGCAAACGGAGTTGCGATGGTGATGCTTGACATACCGCGTAAGGACCAAAGCAGATTGCCATCGAGATCGTACGACCGGATCGCTCCGCTTCCTGGGGTGATCATCTCGGAGCGTTGTTCATTTTCCCAGACGAAAGGTGTCGACCAATTGCTTTTTTCTTCGCGTTTTGTTTTCCAAATCTCTTTTCCAGACTTGGCATCGAGGGCAACCAGATACGATTCTTGATCATTATCGTTGCAGTAATAGAGCTTGCCATTGTGCAAAACGGGGGAAGCGGCCGCTCCCCATCCGAATCGAGTCGGTAAGGGTGCGAGTTCATATCGCCAGAGTTCATTTCCGTCGAGATCCAAACAGAAAATACCCAAGCTGCCAAAGCAGCAATAGATGCGCTCGCCATCGGTCACGGGTGTTTCCGAAGCGAAGCTGCTTTTCACATGGATTGCCGACTGTGGTTTACCTTCGTGAACCTGTCGTTCCCAGCGAATTTCTCCTGAGTTTAGATCGAGACAAATGACTTTCCACTGGTGATTCGTCTCCGGTGGTTTGGGGCGATTGCCTCCGAAGTATAAACCCTTCTTTGCTTCCTCGGTGGTGCCCGTGTTGATAACCGTAGTCAAAAAAATTCGGTCATTCCAAACAATAGGTGATGCCCAGCCGCGTCCTGGCAGATCCCGTTTCCAAGCGATGTTTTCTGTGGTGGACCATCGATCTGGAATGGGATTCCCTTCTGCAATGCCACGCGCACCAGGCCCGCGAAATTGGGACCAAGCATTTTGGGCAAACATCGCACTCGGGCCAGTGAGCAGCACGAAAGCAAAAAAAGCAAGCATTGAATATTGGCGGTTCATGGGATCTTCCCAAAAACATGAGGGCGGGAATCGACAACGAAGCGAGGCAAAGCTAGCCTCATGATACGAATATTCCCAGCGGTTGTCTTCAGAGCGTGCTGTTGTTTCCCAGATCGTGGCAAATTCGAATGCTCCTACACCCCTACGTTGATCCAAGCTGAGTCGGGAGGCAC
>Ga0169931_10002624_pt1 | contig 29126 bp, 24 predicted proteins | sample Kivu_15m_20L_FD_129675 | JGI IMG/M metagenome (GOLD analysis project Ga0169931, IMG submission 129675) | Freshwater microbial communities from Lake Kivu, Western Province, Rwanda to study Microbial Dark Matter (Phase II) - Kivu_15m_20L... | ecosystem: Environmental > Aquatic > Freshwater > Lake...
ACTCCATCTGGGGTAATTTCTAAACTTCTAGGAACTGGTAAAATACAATCTAATTTATATGGATCGAGTATTATTCGTTTTAGCTCGAGTAAATCCTTATTGCAGATAACTATTTGGAAATCTCTTCCTCCGGTCATTATGAAATCATCTTTCACACTCATTGAATCAACATTTTTACTGTGAAGTTTTTTCATAAATTTGATGTTTTCTTCTCTCCATAAGGTAACCTCACCTGAAACAGAACCAGTGACGAAATTTTCTTTACTTAGTTTTATTAATCCTAGCTTGTTATCAATTCTGGAATCATTAGGCCCGAAGCTTCCTTCTTTACATACAATTCCATCATCTTTTATCATCCAGAACTTATAATGTTTTATGCCGACTGTTGCGAATTCTGTTTCGCTCTTGAAACAAACATCTAAAATTTTGTAATTCACATCTCCACTTGTCTTATGAATTAATTTATTTTGATTTAGATCAAATAAATATATGGTGTGATTATCATCGATAGAAACAGCGACTAATTTCTTGCCAAGTGGACTAAAGCTAATCGCCTTAATACCTTTTTCAAACATTCCTTGGAAACTGGCTATTTCTTTTAATTCAGTATCCCATACGCATAATTTGGGTTTACGTGATTCCGGATTTATGGGGGTGTTTTCTCCTGTTGCAATTAAATTCCTAGAAGAGTTGATTGAGAAAGAGAGTATTTCTTCCCTATGACCAGTGAAAAATTTTTGCGAGTTAGTTTCTAAATTATGAATTATTCCTAATGTTGCAGCATGATAAACTACTATATTATTTTTTAGATAATATAAATTGTTTCTGGTGTCTTTAGTTCGGTATCCGAAGACATAATCAAGTTTTAAATTAACTTTAGGGGGTAGTTTTAAATCGTTTGGAATTAAGTTTAAGTCGTCGGGTTGTTCTATAGCATTTCGCCATGGTTCTGTGCTACCTGGTACCCCAGCCTCATCTCCCTGGAATTCGTCATCTTCAAAAACCATCATTTTGTTATTGGATTTATTTTTTGAATTATTTGCTGCTACCTTTTGTGTTGATAAGGCATTTGCTTTTAGTGAATTACTTAAATTATTAGAAACCTGCACTTTACTTGATTGAATTTCTGGTTTTTTATTAATTTTTGGATCAGAAGATTGATTTTTATTAACCAAGGAGTTTGTATTTAAGTTAGATAAATTATTATTCTTCAATTGATTACTAGATTGTTGATTTGGTCTATTTTTATCAGCAGTTGTCTTTGTAATAATTTTTTTTGGAGGCTCTTCTTCTTCCTGCAGTGTCTCTTCCTCTTCTTGTTCATTTTCTTCATTCTCATTATTTTCTTCAATATTATATTCCTCTTCATCTTGATATTGATCTTCGACATTTTCTTCTTCATCATGATTATTGTCATTGTCATCGTCATTTTCTTCTTGATTTTCCTCTTCGTCGTTAACAAAAGAGATTTCTTCATCTACTCCAATCGTTCCGAAATCAGTTTCCCAAATGAAAACACTTTTATCATTTCCTCCAACTGATACTAAGAATAAATCTTTGGCTGAAAATCTTATTTTGCATACATGAGAAGAATGGCCTTTATATGCCTTGTAGCCAGACTTTTCTACAACACAGGGATATCTGAATAATTTTACAAGACTAAAATCATCTCCGGTTGCAATTACAGTTTTTCCGTTATTCATACAAGTATAGTTAACTATATAACCTGTACTGGCAGGAGGCCATATTCCTTGGACCGGAAATCCGAAAAGACATGTCCATGTGTACCATTCTGTGTCTCTGGCTGCAGATGCATTTATTCTCTTTTTAGAAATCAAACTCACAAATTTTAATTCGAATGCAAGTGAATTACATACTATGATTTCACTATTTTTATCCCAGTCTAAATGAGTAAGTGCTGATGTTATTTTGGGATCAATTAATCCATACTGAGTGAAAGGACATTTATTGTTATTTGTAATATTAAGCACTTCAATTTTGGAGAATGTTGAGCCTTGGCCACAATGTGAACCGTATGCTACGTACTTACCATCAGGGCTAATCTTTAATTCTTGTATCCACTGTTTTTCTCCTTTGAAAATTGATTGATAGGGTTCTCCTTTTAATGTGCATTTATCTCCCTCCAATGAGATATAATAAATCTTTCCGAGCATAGATCCAATAACAATAAATTTTCCGTCTGGGGACCAATCCATTGCTCGGAAATCTTGATCACACATCCAGAATTTAATTTGTCTGTTTGTTTTGATGTCCCATATTCTTAAAGTTTTATCACCTCCTCCAGATGCGACTAAAAATGGATTAATGGGATTTACAGCTACTCCCCATAATTCTTCTTCTGCATGTGATTGCATCAATATTTTTGGTGATTTATTTTGAATCTCAATAATGTCACCTCCTTTAGTTCCAATTAATAAAGCACCCTTTTCATTCATGTCAATCGATCTAATTCCTGGGTCACATCGTGTCATTTGTGTAATGTCTATTTTAGATTCGACTTTTTCAACTAATTTGCTGTTAGTAAATATACGGATTACTCCATCAAATCCTGCAGCATATAAAAGATTATTTTTGGAATATAAACAATATACAGGTCCTTTACAAAGCTCTTTTACCAAAGTTGCATTTCCACCTGTCCATACGATAAGATTACCTTTTGATGTTCCCGTAACCAAGGTATTATTTTCAAAAGAAACACAAGCACAGACTAATGGTTCAAGAGCTATTTTTCCGAACACACCTCTTTTACCATTAATAGTTCTTCCTTTAAGTGCAAAAAATTTTATATGTTTTGGTCCAACGGTAACAAATTCCTCATTGTTCAACCATACAGCATCAAGAACTTTAGCTTTATCAACAGGTGTCTTAACTATTAACTGTGATTTTGCCCAATCATGCACAGCAACAGAATTATCATCATCTTGACCACCAGAAAGCAACTTAGATCCATCTGGGGAGAAGGCTAAAATTCTAATAGCTCTTAGATGACAACCTTTGAGATTTATAACGCCCTGATCTAATTTGGTGTTTTTTTCACTAAATTCACAATTAGTTTCTGCTGGTAATTTTGTAATATCCCATATGAAAAGATCAATCATTTTTGCCTTGCCTGCTTTAGCCATCTGTCCAGTAGCCACAATTCTCTTGTTAGGATGGATAGCTAATGCAACTACATCTTCTTCGTGATTAGTAAAGAATGTTTGAGTATTATTAGATTTATCAAGTACAACTCCTAGAGCAGCTGTATGGTAGACTATTTTATTAGGGTCACAAGTGTATTTTATATTCATTCTTGTATCGAAAGCTCTATAGCCAAATACATATCGTAGTTTTTTAATACCTTGAGTCGGAGGTAAATGGGAGGTTTTAGTTATTTTAAAGTCTTTTGGTGTAGAAGCCTGCACTTCTCCTACCCAAGGTTTTACAGCTCCGAATTCAGTTCCTTCCATTTCCTCTGATTTAAAGTAGTTTCCCTCTTCATCGTTTGGCATGTGATCTTCTTCATATATATTCTCATATTTTTCAACTTCCTTTTCTGCCTCATCCTCATAATTAAATTTCCATTGGAATATTGCTTTATCATTTCCTCCCGTAGAAATAACATGTGAATTTGATACACTAAATCTAACACAAGTAACATGAGATGAATGTCCTACATATGGTTTAAAACTAGCTTTATCAATTGGGCTTGGGTATTTGAATAATTTAACTTTACCAAAATCATCAGCCGTAACAATAACCTTTCCTATTTTATCTCTATCTACTGCGTTAATGTCATCACCAGAAGCACATGGTGGCCATATTCCCTGCACAGGCCATCCTAAAACACATGTCCAAGAGTTCCAATCTATATCTTTCATTGAAGAAATTTTTGTAATTTGAGTTCCACTAGAGACGGCATGATATAGTAATTCATAAGACGTAGAATTTGACTGAATTATTTCTGAATCTGCGCTCCAGTCAATATGAGTAACTCTACTTGTGTGACCTATCAATCTCTTTAGTCTGTTATATTTCTTTCCATCGTATATAAATACCATCGAATCAACTCCTCCTACTGCCAGAAATCTTCCATCAGGTGAATATTTTACAATACTTACTGGCTGATTTTTTCTCTCACTCTTTGAAGTTTTTTTTTCTAATGTAATTGCATCATAAATATGTAAATTTCCACTTTTACATCCAATTGCTAAATCTCTTCCATCAGGTGATACATGAATTACTTCTGCAGGTTCTATAATAGAAGTAAATTTTTCTATTTTTCTTGTTTCGACATCCCATATTGACAGCATCTTATCTTGTCCTACGGTGAAATATTTATTTTTTTTAGGATGAACACATAAACCCCACAATTCAAGATCATAGTGCCCTCGGAGGATCACTTCGGGTGTTTGTCCAACGTATTCTACTATATCTCCTCCTCTCGTTCCGACTAGTATATTACCATTTTCATCTTCGCAAACACTTCTAACTCTTGGAGAAAGAGAGGAAATCTTGGGATCATTAATGGATAATTTTCTTGCTATCACGAATTTATTATCGAATATTAAGATTTGCCCATCATTTCCTCCGGTTATAAATCCAGTATTATTTTCTCGTAAGATTATACAATTTACGCAGGATGTATGAGCTTTTATTGACTTTGAAAATGAAGCTCCCACGAAGGTAAGTAGATTTCCCTTAAAAGATCCACAGACTAGTGTATTATTGACAAACACTGCACACATGATAGATGTTAGATCTTCTCCTTTCAATCCTGTGGCTTTTTTCTTAACAAATTTTCCCCCAGCAAATGTAATGAGATTCACCTCTTTCACGCATGTCAAAGCAACTGTGTCGTTTTGATTGTTAAAACAAACCCCTAAAATATTTGCTCTACCCCCATTTCCAGTTGCTACTACAGGATTAACAGTCAATTGAGCTTTTTGTTTTTTACTTACGTTACCTAAATCTGCTACATTACCCTTCTCCCAATCGAAGATGGCTACTCCATGATCATCGTCTGCTGCAGTTGCTACTAAATATTTACCATCCTTGCTGAAAGCTAAGTGATTAATTCCTTTCTGAAGAGGGCCATTGAATTTTGTTAATGGAGTCATATTACCAGTATCCCATACTGATATTAAAGGATAAGGACCAATTTCTCCAGTAGCGACATATCTTTTATTTGGATGAATAGCAAATGCAGTAATATCATCTATGTGATCAAAATAAAATTTTTGTGAATGAGATTCTTTGTTGTATACTATTCCGACGGCCGCAGTGTGGTATGCAATGTTTCCATCTATAGTGTATCTTAAATTGTTCCTAGTGTCATGACATCTGTATCCATGGACAAATTCTAATTCCATGTTTGCTTCTGGTTGTGCTCCATCAAGAGAAGAAGGTTTATAATTACTTGGAACAGTATGAACTAAATTAGTAACCCATGGCTTTAGAGCTCCAAATTCATCACCTATCAAATCCTCCTCTATAACAAACGCCCCCCCTTCATGAATATCTTCAGAAGACCTAGCTGCTAATTTAAATTCAACACCTTGTTTGATGAGATTGTCATGTTCAGTTCTTTCATTAGCACATTTATCTTTGTTTAACTCATTAAATAGATCAGGATCCATTTCGTCTCCGGCTCCGATTTCTTCTTGAAGAAAATTAACATTTTCTCCTTCTCCATCGTTTTGTTCCTCTTCATTTTCTAAATCTTCATCATCATTTGCTCTAGCTCTCTCCTTCTTCGTAATTGAACCAATAACTCCAGCCATTGGATTATTATTCATCAGCACTGAATAATTATCAAAAATTAAGAATATATCTCTGCTTTTAGCAGTGTAAGATTGAAATTCTTTCAATGAGATTTTTCTATCCAAGTCTAAGTCAGCGTTTCTAATGAAGTCATCTGTCTTCTTTTCGATGTCATTGCTCACTATTTGTCTCCTATTACAAAGAGTATAGGTCTTCATCAAATGGACTACCTCATCTCTTGTGAGATAATTATTCCCATCAAAGTCATACATTTTAAATAAAAATTCAGCTTTTAACTATAAATAAAAACGATTTTATTTTACATCAGTCGAAGAATGAACTAACATAGCGATCGCACAAACAAACTCGTATGAGTCTAATTGTCCGTTTCCGTCCATATCGAAATACTCAAAAATTATGTCGGTTTCTCTTTTTCCGATTCCAAATATGTTCATTAATTGCTTCTTATCAGGATTGGTATTCAAAGGATTTTTATCATACATAGTTTTGAGTTTCATTATGTTATTCGGACTTAATTCTTTCAGTTTTAGTTGATCAGGTTTTATATCTGATCGGCTATCTTGTGAAATTTCTGCTCCCATTAAAATAATATTAAGAAAATACAATTATTTTGATATAAATATGAAATAATTTAATGCTAATTATTTGTTTATGGCTAAGAGCTTAGGCATTTCTTGCATAATACATTCAAAGTATTGATTGCACGATTCGATTTAGTTTTAATACAACACCTTTTGCATGAATCAATTTCACATTTATCACACTTCTGTACGCAAATCGTACAATTATTCTTATTGCATATTCCACATATTAAAAGGCATTTATTGCATATTCTTACTCCGCATAATGTACACAAATCTGAATTTGTTTCTTTACAGAAAGTATTGACACAAATTTTACAATTCCAACTACAAGCAATGCAACATTTTTTTTCACACTGCTTACATTCAAATCCGCAACATCTTCTACAAAATGATTTTGAACATAATTCACATTTTAAAATGCAATTAGAACAGAAAGCTTTATCGTTCTTTATACATTGAGTGCAAGAATATTTGCAATCAAAACATATGTTGTTGTTTTTGCATATTTTACAAGAGGAGCATGTCAAACAACTTTTTTATTACAATTTTTACAAACTGTATTGCATCTTAGACATGTAAATATTTTACAATTATTACATACATCAAGTAAAGATAAAGCAGTAATACTTTTACTAAACCGCAAAATTCAAAATTGCTCGGATTTCTTGCTCGTATGACTTTTGAGGAATTATTATTGCTAAGTTTATAAATTGAATTAAAATTTGAATTTCTGATAATTTCTGATTTAGATGATTTGGATTTGAATTCAGTTAAATCCTTTACTTTCCCAATTAGGATTTCACAAATTTGTTCTAGATTCTCTACTCTTTTTGTAAGATTTTTTATAACTTTAGTTTTTTCTATATCCATACATACAAATTTTTCCATCACTTGAAGATTTTTTATTTTACATTCACATTTTTTATTATTGTTTAAACTATCTTCTCCAATAAAATCAAAAGAATTATTATTACATTCCGGCAAATCATTATCAATTGAATCATTAATTTTTTCAAATTTCGAACTTTGATACGGAAGAATTTCAGAATTCTCTAAATTTTCGGCTACTTCAATTTTATCGAAACTGTTTGTAATAGAAAAATTATCATCATTATTTTCAATTCTATTTTTATGTAAACAAGAATTTTGATGTTTATCAATTTCTTCATAAGAGTATACTTGATTACATTTCTCATTAGAGCATTTTATCATTAAATATTTAAGATAATTTCTTAATAATTGAGGAAAATATTTTAAATTTCTACCAGAGCACATAATACAAGTATCAGTATTATCTAAGCAATTTCTGCATATGTTGATCTCACAATCAAAACAAGTATAGGGATTTTAAACAATATTTTTACAAACAGGACAAAATGCTCCCTCACCTAAAAGTTCTAATAATTCTTTATTCTCTATATTTTTAAATTCAATCCGAATCATCTAATAATTAATTATTATTTTATTTAAAAAAATATTTTTATTTATAAATAAATTATTTACATTATTTATAAAAATGATATCAAGATTGTCACAACATAAACAGTTTTCTTTATTTAGGTCACATGTTCCTAGTCAAAATTTTTTCTTCAAGTCTTTTCAAAAATACAAATTCTCAGAAAATTCCGAAAAGGCTTTGCAACAAGAACTCAGTTTTCTTGAAATGGTTAGACTTTACTTCGATCAAGCTGCAAAACACATCGACATACCAAAATATTACATCGATATAATAAAAAATGCAAAAGCTGCTATTCGATTTAATTTCCCTCTTGTAAGAGACGATGGAAGCATAGAAGTCATCACAGCATTCAGAGCTCAACACTCCTTACATTATTTACCTACTAAGGGAGGAACAAGATACTCTGATCACATAGGTACATATATAATAATTAAATATTAGATATTAGTGAAACTGAAGCCCTTGCAGCATTGATGACTTTGAAGCTTAGTGTTAATAATATTCCATATGGAGGAGCTAAGGGAGGAGTTAAAATCGACCCAAAAAAATATTCATTTAATGAGCTAATGAGAGCAACTAGAAGATATACCTTAGAATTAGCAAAAAAAAATTTCATTGGTGCAGGAATTGATGTGCCAGGACCAGATCTTGGAACAAATGAAGCTATTATGAACTGCATGAAAGATACTTATGCCACTCTTTATGGAGAAAAAGACCTTAATGCTTTCGCCTGTGTAACAGGAAAAAGTGTTTCTCAAGGAGGTATTGAGGGTAGAACTGAATCTACTGGTTTAGGAGTTTTCTATGGACTCAGAGAAGCATGCAATAATCCAGATCTTGCTGAAAAACATGACTTCGAAGTTGGAGTTGAAGGAAAAACATTTATAGTACAAGGTCTCGGAAATGTTGGATTTTATGCTTCAAAATTTTTAACCAAGGCTGGTGCTAAACTTGTAGGGGTAGTTGAATGGAACAGTTCCGTTTATGATCCAAATGGACTTGATCCAGAAGATCTAATCCAATACAAACAACAACATAAAACACTTGCTGGATACAAGAGAGCTGCTGAATCCTACTCAGAAACACAAGAATTTGAAGAGGTTATGTACAAAGAATGTGATATTCTTATCCCCGCGGCAGTAGAAAGAAGCATTCATTTCGGAAATGCCGAAAAACTAAAATGCAAAATAATCGGAGAAGCAGCAAATGGACCAACAACAGTAGCAGCAAACGAAATTTTAGAAAAAAGAAATATTTTAATCATTCCTGATTTAGTTTTAAATGCTGGTGGTGTCACTGTCTCCTACTTCGAATGGTGTAAAAATCTAGAACACAAACAACTTGGTCTCCTTATCAGAAGGTAAAATAAATTATTAATCTTTAGATACGAACATCAATCAAAGAAACAACTCTATGATATGTTGTCAGTCAGTTACGATAAAGACGAAGTTGAGAAGCTTAAAGGTCCCTCTGAAAGAGATTTAGTTTACTCTGGATTAGAAGAAATCATGTGCAACACAATGAAAGATGTCATTGCTCTCTCACAAAAAGAAAATCTTTCTTTAAGAATTGCAGCCTACAAAATTGCAATAATGAGAATCTACAATATATACTTAGAAGCAGGAATAACAATTTAATATATATTACTTTATAAATTATTAATAAGTTATTTAACTAAAAGCAAAAAATTTATATAAAAATTCATTTAAATTCAAAAGAACTTATTTATTTATAAATAAAATGAATTCCAATAATTCGAATAACTCGAACAATAATTATCATTCCTCAAATAACATTAATAAATCGAAATTAAGAACAAAGAGGCCATATGGAGCCCTTCAGAACCAGTACCCAGAATTTTACACAGCCTCCTCGAAAAAATTCAAATATTCCAACGATTCAAATATAAATATAATCGCATTTAATTCTGACAATAATAATAAAAAAAACGCTGTCGTTTTTTCAAGCTTCTCGAACGATGTGGACATGAATAATCAAGGTCACGTGCATAATCAAAGTAAGTACCTTGATTCTTGCAATCCAGACATTAAAAGGTATTTAATAGTAATTAATTTATACATAAAATAGGCAGTACTATGAAAAAATTAAACAAGAAATGAGCAATTATAAATCCCAAACAAACAAATGCAGTTCTAAAATGAGGGTGAACTACGATTGCTGCGATAATTAGAAAATAGCGATTTATTAATTGTAATTTTAAGATTTAATATAAATATTATATTTTAATAATTTATAAAAAAATTTAAAAATTATATTTATTCAATATGAATTACACTAAAATCAGACCTTTGATGAGCAGAGTTTTAGTTAAAAAGCTTCAACAAACAACTAAAACTGCTGGTGGAATTTTATTACCCGAAACTACAAATGTCCAACACAAAATAGGTATCGTTACTGAAGTTGGTCCTGGAAAATATAATCCCAATGGAACACAAATTAAAACTACATTAAAAGCCGGAGATTTCGTTTTATTACCTGAATATGGAGGTGTTCGTGTACCTAAGAAAGTTGATTCCGAGGAAGAATTTTTCTTATACCAAGAAGAAGACATTTTAGGAGTTGTTAATGACAATTTGAACAATAAAATTTAGTTAGTTTGTTTATTTTAAATAAAATATAAAATCAATAACTAATCTTCTAGAAATTAATTTTAATTGTAAAATAAAATTTGTAATAAAAAAATATAAAGAGTGAAAAAAATACAAATTAAATAATAAAAGGACCAACAGTTTAGATTTTTCATAACTTAAATATTATAGATTCTAAAAGAAATTTAACTATTATTTTGATTAATTTTGAAAACTTATCAAAATTAGATTCGATTTGGACATTTAGGATTTTAATTAAAATAAACATAACAGTGTAACTAAAATATTGAATAATAATGAAATAGAGATAAAAATTAAAATCTTTTTATTACATCACACTTTCCCTATAATACTTATTAGATTTTCGTTAGTGTTCTTTTATAGATCCTTTTATAATTAATTTAACTGCCAAATCTTTTTAAAAGCTTTTAAACGGAGAACCCAGGATTATTTTTAATATCCAATTATGGAAACAATTGATATAACTAGGTTTTTAAAAGATATTTCATTAGAAGAGCAGCTAATTGACACAGAACTATCGAGTTCCCTTAATGAAATCATATTAGATGTAGAACAGAACATGAAAACTTTAAAGGAGAAGAGACTGATATTTATTAACTCAACAGCTACTGGGGGAGGAGTTGCCGAAATGTTGCCACGATTGATGTACCTCATAAAATATTTTAACATCGATGTGATCTGGCAGGTACTCAAAACGAATAATCAAGAATTTTTTAAATTGACGAAAAAGATCCATAATTTTATTCATGGAGAAAATCCTTCAAAAGTGCCTGTTGAATTTACAGAACTTGAGAAGAAAATTTATGAAGAAGTTAATGAGGTCAATGCAAATGATTTAAGTAAATTCTTAAGACCAGGAGATATTGTTATGGTCCATGATCCTCAACCATGCGCTTTAATAAAATATATTAGAAGAAAATATTCAAATAAAGAGGTCCCATGTTATTGGAGATGTCATATAGGATACGACAAGGAAACACCTGAGACAAAGGGTGCGTGGGCATTCTTACAAGAATATGTGAAAATGTATGATCTTTGTATTTTCACAGCTCCTGAGTATGTTCCCAACTTTGCACCTAATCCAAGAATTGTTACTCCCTCACTTCATCCTTTAGATTATAAAAATAAGTTTTTGAGACATACAGAAATAATGACAATTTTAAAGAAAGCTGGAATAATTCCCTACAATCAAAACTATTTCAATAAAAATGATGAGTACCAATACAAGGCTACTATGTATGATTCAGAAACTAAGAAGTTCGTGGTTCCTAACAGTAGTGAAAGACTTAGAAATTTCGGTTTAACTGAACGACCTCTCATTATGCAAATATCTCGCTGGGATAAATTGAAAGGTTGGTCCGAACTACTTGATGCTTTCCTTACAATTAAGAATAACTTAGACAATCCTCAAGTGATGAAAAATGAGAAAATGAAAAAGTATTGTGAAAGGATGTGCTTAATCATGGTGGGACCAGACGCTTCTAAAGTTTCTGATGATCCTGAAGGAGCTGCAGTATTGAAAGAACTGATAGATAAAATAGACAAAATTCCAGATAAGCATTCAGAATCTGTCGCTCTAATCAATTTACCGCTTGAAGTCAGATACGAAAATGCTTTGATGGTAAATGCTCTACAAAGAATATCCTCAATTATAGTCCAGAATTCAATTAAAGAAGGGTTCGGGTTAACTATGACTGAGGGATTATGGAAACAAATCCCTTGCATAGGATCTTCAGCTGTAGGAATTAAATATCAAATTATAGACAGTGTAAATGGACTTGTCATAGAAGATCCATGTGATTACAAATGTGTGGCTTCAAGATTATTAGAAATGATTTCACTTCCTGAAGATATCAGAGAAAAACTAACTCAGAACGCAAAACTTCACGTCCTAAAGAACTTCCTAATTTATAAGCAGATGTTGTCTTATTTGAAATGTGCCCAGGAGATTTCAACAACTATTCAGCCACAGAAAACTCAATTGAGCGAGTTCACATCAGATGTTCAAATGCCTGAAGCAATCTAAAATAGAAAATATAGAATAGGGAATAAAATAATTAAACACAAATACATATAATTAAAAAACAAATATAAATAGGAATAAAATTAGAATAAGAATTTATAATAAAACACAACTGATTGATAAAAATATATTTAAAAAGATTGTGTATAAATAAATTCTATTTATCAATTATTTAGAGGAAATATTTCGTATACTTTAAACACAAACTAAAATTTTAAAATTATTCAATTCAACAATTTTAAAATTAATAAAATAATCTGTTTAATTAAATGAAATCTAACACGGATAATTCAGATAGCTCAATTAAATTACAATTCACTGATATAGTTGATAATAATAATATGTTCAGTTCTTTGGAATATGTCAACTTAAAAATAGCATCTAGACCGGTGAAGTTCTACAAACTTATTCATTGCGAAAAAAAGGAAATTCACAATTATTTCTATATCGTCGAAAAAATAAGGTCAGCTTCTCAATTGAAAACAGATGATATAACACTATTTTTGAAGATAAATGGATCAGATGAAATAAAAATACATACAGGAGAGGAATGGAAATCTTATTTTGAAAATTCAGGAAAATCAATTTTGGAGCTCATCGATTCTAAAAACACAATAAAAATCGAATTCACTACATCCCCTATTAATACAACTCACTCCTGTGATAATTTGAATAAAATTTTAAATGATCTTAGAGAAAGAGAAAAAGGCGATATAATTGAAAAAAACGAAGTAAAACTTAAAAATTTATTTGAGGATGATCAATTCGGATTGCAAATTATGAAAACTTTATTCTCTCTAAGTTTGAAAAATGATAAAATAAAATCAATCATTAAAACAGAAGTTATTGCAAAAATTCCAAAAACTGATGAGAACCTTTTGAATTCAAAAAACTTCGACACTTTATTAAAAAACTTTTTCAAAAAAATTATAGATAATTTTCATAATATTTCCCGGTTAGAGGAGATTCTGATGAAGGAATATCAAAACGATAGAAGTGAATCTGATATAATATTCGAATCAACAGAGGATGAAAAAATTTTCGTGATTCCCTCTTTCTGTGATTTTTATAAAGAAAATGAAATCGAATCAATGAGATCGAAAATAATTCAAGAGTCTTTTGCAGACATACAAAAATAAGATAAATATTTTAGCTGTATAAAATGTATAAAAAATTATTTTTATAATAAAGGAAAAGGCATTAAGTAGATTTCTTTATCTTTAAAACTTCGATAAATAAAAAATATAAAAAAACAAAAAAAAAATATATGATAGTTTTATATGGAATATTTTTAATAATTAAATAAAATCAATAAATTTTACATGTATTTACATTATAAAATTAACTTATTATTATTTAATTGACTTTTGTGAAAGATCATCGATTCTTTTATTCTACACTTTGAATAGAATCCATGCTTGCATTCAAGGCCGAATCAGCAAAGTTGAAGTAACTTTCATAGTCCATGTTATCTTCGTTTATATTCCGGTACTGGTCTTGTTTTTTACCGCATCTGGGAAAGATCGGATCAGGGAAATTAGGGAGATAGAAGCTATTCCTTTTATTTGAATTTAATTCTGGTCCCAAGTAATAATCGAGAATATCTTCAGATTTCAATTTGGTCGTGCAAGAAAAATGAGATGTTGTGTAGCTATCAAAGGCTACGATATCTTTGTAAATGCTATATTTTTTGGAGTAAATGTCTGGTATTGCGAAGATATAGTGCCTTAATTTTGATATTATCCCTTCTTCCTTTTTGTTTCCTAAATCATAAGCCTTAATAAAGCAGTAAAGAATGTCTTCTCCTGATTTATTTGCGAATTCTTTATATAATTCTACGCTGCCGTTTTTGGAGAAAAGCCAGAGCATATACTTTGTATTGAATGATTTGAATTCAATCATTAGCTTGTTGTCCAAATAATTCATTGGGGGTAGTAGATTAAACATAGTAAAATTCTTCCAAAATGTAGGATCGAGTTTATCTATTGATTCTCTATCTGCCTTGTAAATGATCTTTACAAAGTTTCTGAATCTTCTTAAAATCTTTTTGTCGATGTTTTCCTTTTTGAGAAACTTAGGATTGAAATCTTTTAGGAAAGGGACTATATTCTTTAACTTTTCTTTTGATTTATTAACTTTTGGGAAAAAAGATTTTTTATATAGGTTAATGTTAGAGAATGGCTCACTGATTGGATCTATTTTGTATGCCCTCGGGACTTTGAAATTGAAAGATTCTGATGAAGAAGAATCTAATTTATTAATAGGAATGCAGGTTTCCGTTTCGATTTCGATTTCTTTAATTGAGCTAGTTGAAATATCTTTTTCAATATCCATTAAATATTCGCTTGCTTTTCTAGAATCAGTGCATGTTTCTAAACCTGAGTTATAGGTGCAATTCAAAGGTTGATAAATCTGAGAAACTTGAATATCTTCCACGAACTTTTCGAAAAGTTTTATTTGTTCGAATCCATGCGTCTTCTCAGAAGAATCCGAATAGTCTTTCATGTCATATTGATTATTAATAGGTTTAGATGAGCTTAATTCTTCCAACATATACTTTGTATTCTTATTGATTTGGATGCTTGTTTCGATCACAGATAATTTGGAGTCACTGTAATTCTTGTTTGTAATTTGAAGGGTAATTTCCTTAGAACTTTCTTGGTTTTTAGAGGGTTTAGCTTCCTTAGTAATATTAAAGATTTCTGTGTTGGTCTTCTGTGCAGTAAAGATCTTAGAAGGAGCTTTATTTTCTTTAAAGGAAGAATTTCCGTGATGACATGACTTAAATATGTCCTCTTCTAAATCACTCAAACAAGAATCATCTTCGTTAATTTCCAATTTCTTCAAAATTTCCTTATGTTTAGTCATACACAAGGGCTCAGGATTAGTCACCGTGTTAAAATTCGATAAGTTTTTGATCGAATTCACTTCTTGAATCAAAATATTTTGAAGAATCGTCAGAAACTTTTCAGAGTATTTATCGATTTTTTGGTTTATCTCATTGAAGTTCACATTCTGACAATGAAGAATCACAGAAAAAGTGTTAATTTTTGCTCTAAATTTTTCTGATTTTAAGTAGGAAGGAAGCAAAAAGTTTTGGTAAATATGTTCAGCCTCTCTAATCTTTTTTTGTTTTTTGAGATTTAAGAACCAGCATTTGTAATTCCAAAATAAAATTTTTGGATAATTTTCAAATATCTACGAAAATTAATCAAATTTAAGTACCCTAGGTATGTTGGACTCAACCATCTTCAACATATTTTCAAAGTCGCCTATTCTAATAAATTCTTTGACTCTAAGTATAAAGACATTAAGATTATAGTCTGTGGGTTAAGATAATTTTTTACTGTTATGATGATGATTCATTAAATGATGGTTGTTCTGAGGAATAGGTCGGATGTTCTGGATGTACCCGTATTCTGAAGGATTTACTAAAATAGTTAAGCTGGGGCTTACTTATATTGCTTTCATGAATCTTGTACATTTTACTAAAAATTATTTTTTAGTTGAATTTTATATTAAATATGAATTAGTATAATCTAGAACATTTATTTAAGCATTTTTCACTAGTTTTGGGATGACAAAAGAAATCACAGATGCTAAGATCGTATCAGAGACTTTAAAGACTTTTAATTTACAAAAGTTTTAAATAACAGTTGGCTTAATTATCTTAGAATAATCGAAATATTATAATTTTGTTTTTTAACTAAAAATTTTCGAAGTTAATTTTGTTATTATTATTAGTTAAAATAATTTTGTTCTACTTTTTTTACTAACAAATTAATATATATGATATGATTATAATAATTTTATTTAATTCTTATTCGATGATTTTTTGTAATTTTCTCTCAACTTTTTATCGTTTCTTTGTACTTCTTCTAATTGAATCTTAGCTATCTGTGCAAACTCTTCATGTCCGTTCTTCAATAGAATCACATCTGGTCTTAATGTAGAATCAGAAGGGAGAGTGAAACTCATTTTTTCTAATTCAGGAAGTTCATAATCACCTTGTCTCCAGTAAACGTGATCATCTATCTTGAAATAATTACTCCATTCACCTTCGAACTTCGCCATTACCCCGTCGCCTGATGTAATTTTGTAAATTTTGGATTTAGAATCAAGTTGAACGTCTGGTTTTTTAGCTACGAATCCACTTATTTGTTTTTAATAAAATAATATATCATACGTAACGTAGTCAGGGAAAAGTTTAAAAGAAGAAAACATTTTTGATAGGAAAGATTTTTGTTCTTTTGTGAAATTTATTACTGATATGATGTTATTGGTCTAAAATTTAAAATCAAATAATATTATTTTACCAAATCTTCAATCGCTAAATTTTCGATGTAGTTGACATATCTCCTTCCAAGCATCAAACCACTGATTTGCATTTTAGATGGCTTAAGTTTATATAAAGTCCCATCCTTAAATTCTATGTACATCTTCCCATTATTATCTGCTATCATACTATTAGCTGATGAATGGACTTCCAAAGCACTAAATCCATAGCTTTTAAATAAAGAACTTTTAAAATAGAAATTGAAAATAGGAGGGTGATGACAAGTCTGTTCTAAATACATTTCAAGATCACCTACTTTTGCCTGGAATGTTTCGCCGAGTATGGGATTAAACGGCTTAGTTCCAGCAAGCTGTAAGCTTAGGGTAGCTATCAAATATGCTGTTAGAGTTTTGATTCTATCTAAGTTAGAGATTGTTTCATCTAATTTAGAAAAGAAAATAGGATGGTATTTATTAGCGTAGGCGAAGGTTTCTAAAATAGATCGTTGATCGAAAATGTTGATAGGCAGAGACACATTCATGATTGATTTTCCATGCAACAAATTAGTTCCAATCTTCTTTATCATATAAGTCAAAATCCCTCTCTGTTTTTTTAATAGATCCTGGTTTATGAACTCTAAGCCTTCTGTTCCGTAATCCTTCATAAAATTTTTACGAATTAAGTCATCGTATTTTATATTGTATTTAATATGCTTGTTCATTTTTTGTTCTTCTAGATATTTTTCTACTAGTTCGGAATATATTTGATTATCGCATATTTTAGTGATTTTAAATCTATTATAGTTCAAGCTTAAATAAAAGAACAAATTTTACTGATTTCCTTTATACAGTCCATCCACCTTGATCGATTCTAATCCTGACATTGCTTCAGGCGTAGATATGTATACTGCTTGGTATATAACTAAACATTCTTTAGAATATATAATTTACTTTTATCTTCAAATTTTTCTTTCAAAGAGAAATCTTTTAATATTATTGACCCTATCAAGGATTGAATTTTTAATATAAACTTACTTGACATAAAAAAGTTGTAAATCTTTTCTGGAGGGAAAGTAGGATCTGCAGTCACTTCGAAACTACTTGTAAATTCTTTCTGATTGTTATTCATTTATTGTTAACCGACAATATAATATATATACCTAACTAATAATTTAAATAAAATAATTTGAATAAATTTGAAATTTTAAAATTAAATGAAAATCAAGATAAAAAATTGGAATGCGGTGAGCTCATGGGTAAATAAAATATTAAAATATGTTTACTTTTGCATTAAATAACAAGAAATGGGAATTAGGTGATAACGAGAATTGCACTATATGCATGACATCCTACGAGAGTCCATGTCCTAATTGTAAAATACCCGGAGATGAATGTCCCCCTATCGAAGGAAACTGCGGACATTTTTTCCATCTTCACTGTATCTATAAATGGCTGGAAACGAATGACAAATGCCCATTAGACAGAGAAATCTGGACTGTATATAAACAATCTTAAAATAAATAAATTAGGAAAAAACAATCTCTATAATAAATAACAACAGCATGAATAACCCTATTCCGATGTCCGACAATACAACAAATAATAACTTAAATATGCAAATGAACGTGAGTTTAAATAATTAACACATACCAGATGAGTTTATCTAGCGCATAAACATTAGGATAATATAGTTAAATTGCTTAATTAAAATTTTTATATTATAAGTTTCTTCATTATTATATCAATTAAATTACATAAAACAAAAGACTTATTCCTAAAATTAATCGAGTTGATTTCATCAAAGATTGATTTAAGTATCAGGAATTCTTTGTCGTTTTTATTAATCCTGTATAAAGAGGATGGGATGTTCGCTTGATTTTGTTGGTAGTTTTCCTCTAAGACACCAAGCATCTTGTAAAGAATCCATTCAATGTTATCGTTTATTAAAATTTCGTCTGTTTTACCGATGAGTTTTATAATAAACGTACTGAATTCTTTTAAATATGTGATTTTTACAATTACGTCATCGTTAATATTTATATAGTCCTTAAATAGCATGCACACCTCTTCAATAGAATAAAATTTATTAACAAATTCTTGGAATGAGGAAAGTAGCGTGTTGAGAATTTTCTTTATAAATTTCTGCGAAAGATTTTTTAATCCATTTTGGAAGAGAATGGAATTTACTACAAATAGAAATTTTTTATTTTCTATTTTTTCAGAAATTAAACCTAAAACATATTCTTCAATAGTTTCTTCATTTGCTAGTTTGGTCATAATTTGAAGTTGTAAAAGTTGATCTATTGTTTTTGTGTTATTAATGAAACTTTCTATCTTTTCTTCGATTAGTGTAGTGTAATCAATGCTTTTGCTGAATTTGTTTAATAGAATCATCTTCGCGTCCAGAAAATTTTTGGAATAATTTTCATGAACCTCTTGCAAATAAAAAAATTTTCTTTTCTTGTGGGTTAATTCATTTTGCTCAATTTGGATTGGCAATACAACATTAATGTCATTTTCCATTTTTAAATTTTGATTTTCAGGTTGTTCAGTGTCATCTTGATCCTTGAGGTTTGTAAATTCATATGAAAAATAGAAAATCGATAGATTTTTATACAATTCAAAAATATCACAAATATTCTTAACCTGCTCACTCATTTTTACATCTTCAATTTTAAAGAAATCCGAAGCGAAGATAAAAAAGTTTGTAAAAATAAAATTCAACAATTTCACACAGCTGATTAAAATAAATTCTGGATAGTCTTCGAACCTCATCGGGATATTTGTCGAGCTTTTAAGATTTAACAAAATGTTAATCAATTCCAAAACTGCGGTTATGTCCTGAACTAAAAATTTCGAATTTTCATCGATGACTTTGAATTCAAGAAAATTTCCTACAACGTTCATTAAATCTACAAACAAAATTATCTGAGAAGAGAAATTATTCAACCTGGATATAAAAGAAAAAATTTCATTCAAAATTTCGAAAAAGCTTAGAATTTTATTCTTTGAGGAATCTTCAAATTTTAATTTCTCATAATCATCCTCCTTCAACAAAATAAAAAATTTAGTTGCGAAATTTTGTAAAATTAAGGAAATCAAACTAAGATCTTGAAAATTCGAATTATAAATAAAATCAAACAGTTTGACATAAAATATCACGTGAAAATCCTCAGTAGAGTTCATATTTATACAAAGCATATTCAATCGATTGTGCGCATTCCATCTGTTTCCTTCAGAGATCAACAAAATAATTTGTGAATAGAAATAAAAACTCCTTTTGTAATTTTTTTCTTCTAATTCTTGGATGATTGCCTTTAGTTTGATGAAGTCTCTTTTTTCTATGTATAATTCCAAAGAAAGTTTAATAAACTGAAAGTCAGCATCGTTTTTGATTTTTTTTATTATCTCTAACAAAAAATAACTTGAAAAATTCTCGTTTGTTTTTTCAATTTTAAGAAAGAGGATAACAATATTTTTCAGCAAACTTGGTATTATAGCCATGTGTTCTTCGGTGTATGAATCTTCTGAAAAATGTTCAAGTAGACATTCAGAAAAAATTTTCAAAATCTCGTAAAAAGTTTGAGGAAGGAATTGGAAATTGTTAGAGCATAAAAGCTTTGATTTAAATAAAATAAAAACAAATAGAAAAGGAAGGTTTTTGTGAGTCTTCACATTTTCGTATGAAAATTGGGAAATTCCTGTCCCTATTTTCATAGATTTCGTGTGTTTTATTTTTGTAAGAAAACTGTCTAAGAACAAATCGAACATCTTGTGATTTGTCACTATACTCAATATTTCTTCAAAATAATTTAAATTAAATTCTCTGTGTTCGAAAAGGATTTCTATTAGATCTGTTATCTTAGTGATAGATTCCAAATTAGGGAAAAAATTTGCTGTGATTTCGAGATTCATCAAATAACATTCCACTTCTTCTTTTGAGTTTGGTGGAATAAGCTCAAATAAATTTTTCAGAACATTCTCGGCTTCGTTAAGTGAACCAAAATTTTGGAGAATTTGGATGTAGAATTTATAAAATTCAGAAATAAGATCAAAAGGAAGAAGCACTTTGAATTTCAAAGAATCAAACCCTTGGCAGATCATAAGAACATTCTGAATGTTATCATTGTGTGTTTGACTGGTATCTCCGTGCTTCATAGAGAGGTGTATATTTTTCAAGGCATAAAGAAAGTTCGTGATTGCATTTCTTGTAGAATTATCATTTTCAATGAATTTAATATTTTTAATCAAAATGATAATTTTTAAAATTTCCTCACAGTGATTTTCTTTCAGAGCGAAGGTGGTTCTTGCGGAGGGCATAGACTCCCCAATTTTTTTTCCACTATTGAATTTCGAATTCGAATGCAAAAAGAACTCAATGTAAAAGCTCAAATATTCCATCAAGTTGATGTAGAATTTTTTTTCCAGGCTGACTAAAATTTCTATCTCATTGATTTTGGTGATAAGGTATCTCATCAAGTTTTCAATTTTCCTGACCCATCCCTCACTTGACATTCGTATCTCTAACTTCATCCAGGACTGACCTACCTCTGTAACGATTTGAATCATATTGAATACATCGTGTAGAGAAATTTCATTTACAGAGATTGAAAATATTAAAATGAACAGATCACACAAGAAATCCTTCAATCGGAGCAGATAGTAGTTGTTATCTGTGTCTTTTATATTCCTGGTGTAATTTAACATCCTGCAAATGTTCCACAATTTGGAGACGTAGACTTTAATATATCTTGTGTTGGGATTGTTTATGAAGGTGTTGAAAATTTTGATTTTGTTGCTTTCGATATTTCGTAAAAGAGTTTCCTCCATGTAGCCGTCCTTAAGACCAATTTCGAATTTTTCTAAAAATTCTTGAAAAGTAGAGTTATAAAATGTATATACCATTCAATATTGATATTGCCTCGTTCATATTGTCCCTTAATAGTATTTTAATTTAAATTATTCATTTTTGTTATTTTTAAATTTTTTAAATTCGAAATTTTCAGTGAAATTGAATTAGAAATAAAACTGAAAATTTATATTAATTTTATAATTATATTTATTTTTTCACATATTATTTAGTATACGAAATTAAAATAATTAAGTACTTTTAATATGTATTTATGAATTTATGAAGACATAATTGAAACTAAATTCTACAATAATATTTTTTATATTTATACTAGTATATATATTATTAATTCATTCTTAGTCCTTTTTACATAATACTATTCATTATTATAAAAAAATTTAGTTTCTGTAAATTAAGAAAAATTATATTTTTATTATGGATAATTATGTAATTACTCTCTAAATCTCTTTAAGAAAATTAAAATTCTTCATCTAATCTGTTGTCTAAGATACTCTGCATCACATTTTTCTTTTGAATACAATACTCATACTTAGGCTTTAACTGTCCAACGCACTCTTCGTCATTCCAGCTCTTTAGTTTGATGCATCTCTGCCATCTTTCAAATTTTTCTTCGCACTTTTTTTCTTGTTCCAAAATTTTGGATTGTGTGATGTCCTCACTGCTGTATTTTAAGGCAATTTTTTTGTCTTTCCATAAATTGATTTTGGAATTCATTTATATAAAAATATTTTGGTATATTCCATAATATAGAGTATTAAACGTCTTATATCTCATTAATTAAGAAGATATTTAAGCAGAACAAATAAATTTTTATATATCAATTATGAGTGAGAAAAGTTGTGAGGTAAGAAACAGGGATGCGGTAATAAAATCACGCAAAAAATCAAAAAGGCTTAATGAGACTAAACAATTTAATCAGCAGCGTTCTGCTAGTCGCTGTCAAAATTTATTAGAACGAAACGAAATAAATTTGGATGAATTTTTTCAGATTTCAGCGATAACAAATTTGAAGCATGAGGAAGAGTGTAAGATTTTTAATAATCGTTGTGAAGCCACTTCGTGTAATTTAGTTTACAATGAGGACTATTCTAGCAATCTAAATGAACGTAATAAGAACTACAATTGTGATTGCAGTGTAGTTAATTATACCGGTATTAAGGACATCCTTAAAACACAGAATTCACAACAGAAAGAAAATATTTCTATGTTCGACTCAAAATATTTCGAAAATTTAAAAATTGAGATTGAATTTGTAGAATCCTCTCAGAATTATCAAGGGAACTATCATAATTATGTGTCAAAATCGTTGAAGTCAATTATTCCTATTCGTCAGTTAAACTTTGCAGACATTATCGAAGAAAAAAAAATTATTTTATATAATAATGAGATCAGCTCAAAGAAAATTTTGATACTAGACTTAGATGAGACACTAGTACATGCAGATTTTGATTTAAAATTAAGTGATCATGATCAAATTTTAACATTTGAATATGAAGGCTATGAAGTAGATGTGCCAATCATACTCCGCCCAGGGGTGTTTCAATTTTTAGAAAACGTTGCTGATATTTTTGATGTTTTTGTGTTCACTGCATCGAAGAGGGAATATGCCGATGCTGTTTTAAATTTTCTAGACCCTCATTCCAGAATTTTTAAGAAAAGATTTTACAGAGAGAATTGCATCAATATTAAAAACAAATTATTCATTAAAGACTTAAGAATATTTGCAAATTGCAATCTAGAAAATATTGTTATTGTCGATAATTCTATATATTCCTTCTTAAATCAACTGTCGAATGGGATTTTAATAAATTCTTTTTATAATGATAAAACTGACAGGGAACTGTACAGTGTGTTCAATTATCTACAGCAATATCTGAGTAAATGTAGTGATATACGAATAGTCAACGAGAAGATTTTTAATTTTAATTTTATTTTAGAAGAATATGCACAAAATCCCCTGTTGTAAGAAATAATTTTAACCTTTGGGGAGTCTATTATATTTTTTTATATTTAAGAAATTTTTAAATTATGAGTATTCATATAAATAAATAAATAAATTTTACACCTTATTTAAAGTTTTTTATATTCATATCCTATTTCCAATTTATTTGTCTAATATTCGATCGAAATTCCGAATGCTGATTTTAAAACAAAAATTTATTATTTAATTTATATTTTTATTATTAATTATATTTGTTAAAATGCTTAAAGGGGCTAAATTTATTCAATTATATAAGTCAAAGAATACTAATCTTACTTTGTTCAACAATTTTACTTTTCAGAATTTCTCTCAAAGACAAAGCGAAAATGTTTTCAGTTATCTGAATGAAAGAAATTTAGTGGCGAATATTTCTAATAAAGAGATTCTTACAGATCCGGAAATATACAATAATTTTATCAAGAATAATCCCAGGATGTATATTGGATTCGACCCCACTGCGGAATCTCTCCATTTGGGAAATCTTATTGGAATTCTCACTGCGGTTAGATTTGGAGTATATGGAATTGAGCCAGTTTTACTGATAGGGGGCGCAACTGGACAAATTGGCGATCCTTCAGGAAAAAATAAGGAAAGACCTCTTATTGAAAAAGAAAGAATTGAAAAAAACATAGAAGGGATTAAACAGAATTTTACTAACGTTTTTAAGAGTATGGAAAAGTTCACAGATTTCCAAAATTTTTACAAGTCCCGAGGCTATTCGGCATCTGTAAATATAAATAATAAAACTAATCAAAGCTCAGGTAGTGACGACGAAGAAAAACTAATCGAAGTTAAATTAATAAAAGTCAACGAGCATTTCAAAAAATTAGAAAGTGAGCTGAAGAATCCTTTCGACTTGAATATTAATAACATTATCAAAACCTTCGAGTTAGCAAATAAGGCGACGAACAAAAAATCGAAGTTAGAAACCGAACATAATTCAAATTTATTTGCGTATAAATTAATAAATAATAACGAATTTTACAAAGACTTAAATATTATTGATTTCTTGAGAGAAGTTGGGACAAATCTTAGAATGGGTCCTTTATTATCGAGAGAAACAGTTAAGAACAGATTAAACACAAAGGAAGGGCTATCTTTAACTGAATTTATGTATCAAACATTCCAAGGTTACGATTACCTCAAGCTATTCGAGAAATATAACGTTAAACTACAAATCGGAGGATCTGATCAATGGGGTAACATGCTAGCAGGTTACGAGCTGATAAAAAAAGTGAAGAATCAAGAAGTTGTTAATATGACATTTCCTCTTATGACAACAGCAACTGGACAGAAATTTGGTAAAAGTGAAGGGAATGCTCTGTTTATAAATCCGCAACTGACCCCAGTTAATAATATCTATCAATATTTTTACAATATTCCTGATGCAGATTTACAAAAATTGTTCTACGCTTTTACCTTCATTGAGAAGGATGAAGTCGACGAGATTATAAATACACATAATAAAAAACCCGAGTGTCGCGTAGGGCAGAAATTACTTGCTGATAAAATAATAGGACTTTTATTTTCAGAAGACGAAGCAGTTAAATGTAAGAAAAATGCAGAAATCCATTATAAAAACTTCTCTTCTTCTAATTTAACTCAATTTGATTCATCAAGCGAGGGAAATTTTGAGAATTACTTTAAAGATTGTAATGTCATAGAATTATCTGATGATTGTCTGAATAAATTTTCAGTATCTACTCTTTGTGTAGAGCAAAAAATTTTTAATACCAAATCGCAGTGTAGGAGGTTAATCCAATCAGGTTCTGTTTTAATAAACAATTCGAAAATAAGCGATGATGTAACTATAAATAAGAGTATGCTCATCGGAGGAAAATTCCTAGTGCTAAAAACAGGTAAAAAGCACACTCATGTGTTTCAAGTGAAATCAAGTCAATCTAATTTACAAAAAGTTGATTTAGATACACATAATCCTTTGATCAATGTTAATAATTTAAAAGATGTTAGGAAAATTTAAAAAATATATTTTATAATTTTAATTTTAGCCTATTTGAATTCTATTCAAATAATACTTATTTAGTAAAAGATTATAATAGATATGCTTTGATTAAATTGATGCTAGATAGTTTTTAATTTTATCTAAATTTAATTTTCACTGAATTAATTATTTGAATATATATAGACAACTTTTGAAGATTTTTATATAATAATTTATGATGATGAACACAGAGATATTTGAGCAAAAAGTTAATCTTAAAAAAAATAATGAAAATATAGGACCTAACGACACTTCTCGACAAAATTTAAAAATGAAAGAGAGTAACAGAAATACAGCTAGCCTTGAAAGAGAAAGGGAAGTGAGGCAAACAGATAAAACTAAAAATTTCACCCTCAATGATAGAACAGAACAAAATGAGGCAGATCCCGAGAGAGAAAGTAATTCAAATTCAAACGTTGAAAGTAGTACATACCAATCTAAACACAAAAACAGAAGTGATTCTCTCTCAAGAAGAAGAAAAAGAAGCCGAGATTCCAGTGATTCGAGTAATTCTTCATATCATAATATTAAAAAAAGCAAAAGGGGTAATAAAAAATCAAGAAGCAGAAGCAGACATCGTCATAAGGATAGGAGAGATAGACGTGAATTCCCCGACAGAAAGCGACATAAACGCAGCAGATCTCGTTCTAGAAAGCATAAAAGTCAGAGAGATAGAGATTCTAGAAAGAAAAGAGACCAAAGAAGAAAAGGATCAGATCGAAGCTATTCAAGCGATTCTGAATCCGAAAATTCTGAATCTACTATTAAAAGAAAAGATTATCGAAAAGAAAGACGTAGAGAAAGAAGCAGATCTAACTCTGCTCTTAGAGTAATGAAGGTATTTTCGTTAAATTTTATAAAATTCTTTTAACTTTTAGATGAAAAATTTAGAAAATGCTTGCGGTTATTACCAAAGATTTTATCAAAGACCCCATGCAGACAATGATCCATCAAAACCACAATTATATTGGGACGGGTATCAATGGGTAATCCGACCGAATTCTTTTACAGACCAGAGCTTAGAGATAATAAAGCCTGGAAGAAAAGTTCAAATAGCAAACGTCCCTTTACATTTAAATGTTCAGCCATATGATTTTAGGGAATATATCATAAAAAAATCGATCGAAAAGGATATTATATCACAGAAAGATGTAAATCATATTAAAAATATAATTAGAGGAATTGAATTAGATTATGAAAATAATGCGGCTGTTGTTGAAATGGATTCAGTAGATTATGCAAAAAGAATGGTTTTATTAGATGGATTAATTCTTTTAGGGCATACGCTCAGAGTCAGCCTTTATCAAGATATTAACAATAAAGACTCGGGTTGTTCTAATGTAACGAAAGCTGCGGCCTTAGCAAATTCTGCACATGTTGCGGCGAAAGCCACAGCTATCGCCTTTGCGGCTTTAAAAAGCCTCGGAAACAAAGCTGAAAACGCCCCAGTAACAATCCAAAGTAGTGAAATCACCAATGTTATCCCCTCCTCTAAGATTGTAAAGGTAATGAATCTAATCGATCCAAAGGATGCAAAAGATTCTAATTTTCCTAAGGAAAAATTTGAGGAAGTTCTCGATGACATCAGCGACGAATTTTCTAAATTTGGAAATATCGTCAGTTCTCACATAATTAAACCTAAAAACGAAAAAATCGGGGCTGAAAGTGGTTCTGTTTTCCTTGAGTTTCAGGAACAAAGATCAGCAGAAAATTGTATCAAGGCTATGAAAGGAAAACGCTACGAAGGGCGGGATGTAAAGGTGGCATTCATCGATGAGAATGTTTTCAAAAAGGAAATTTTATAAAGATAGTACAATTTATTTTCTTTAATACTAGAGAATAATTTAATATGTAAAGATTCATAATTTGTTACTTATAAAATATATTAGATATCATAATTTGATTGTTAAAATTGATATTAGGATTTATGATAATTAAATTGCTAAATAAAAAATAAAGACAAATGTATATATAAAATATTCATTCAAGTATATCTTTTCATCAATCTAATTTACCGAAAACTACTTTAAGTTTCTTTCTAATTTCTTCTCTAATACATTCATGATCACACAATCCTTCGATCAGATTAAATTCTTTTCTGATATTATCTTCATTCTTATATTCATTAAGTTTATTCTTATTTCTTATATTCATAACTGTGTTTAAAATTTCTATAATGATGTTTGTATTTTTTAGACTATTCCATGTTTTATACATAATTGAGTTAGAAAGTAAATTTAGACGAAACATTTCGATATAAGATTCAGGATAATTTTCTAATAAAAATTTCATAACTAGCAGAATATGATTCGAAATTTTTTCTTCTCTTAGATATAAACTAAAATTAAGGGAAATGATAAAATATTTTATAATTTTACTCTTTGTCCAGAATTCTCAGTATTTTATTTAGAATTGAATGAAAAATATTCTGGAATTTCTCTTTTGTAAGGATATTTAATAATAATCTATAGCTTTGTATTCTAAATATATGATCTATGTTGTTATTAATACTGATTGCTTGCAATTGTAAATCGCTGAGTATCATTTTTAACATTGTAAGAAATGACATACTTTTAGTTACTCTTTCAACAGAAAAATTTTCTTTTTGTTTGTTGGAATCATAAATAAAAAATTGAAATTCTAGAATCGAATTATTCTCTGTGCAGCATTCTTTATATTCTGTCTTATATAATTTAGAAAACGTCATCCTATCGAGTACAATTAAATTAGGGATATTAAAATTTCGTAAAATCTAAAATTTTTCGTTTGATTAATAAAATATCAAGTATTACTTCTTCTATTTTAAAAGAATAGAGAGAAGTTCTCTTTTCTAAAATCAAATTGCTATGAAAATTCTTTTTACACTGTGTAAATATTTTATTTTTTTTGTTTTGAGATATGTTGCTAATAAATAAATTTTCTTTTCCTTTTATGTTCATTTTTAATAGAATAAAATATTCAAATTTTATAAATTAACAACAAAATATTCTTATATTTTATTATCTACTGATTTTATAATAACTTAATTAATGAAGTGATAATAAAATTAGTTCTGATCATATTTCTAAATCTTAATAACATTATTACATTAAAATATTTTACTTCTATTACCTATTGCATATTATGAGATAGTAATGGATTGCTTTTACTATTCATTCCGAAAAAGAAAAACCCGACTGCATTTCCTAATAAAAGGGCCATGATTATTCCAAAATTATAAGTCATTAATATGAACATGAGGAGATTTCCAAAGACTACAATTGAGAAATAGTATAAAGTTAATTCTAATTTTTCCTTAATGGACTTTTTGTTAGGTTCCTCTAAACTACAAGAATGAGAAAAATATGGCAAATATATAATCAACTAAATTACTTTTGATAGCTTTCGTGGCATTTATCCTTAGAGCTCTTATATGAAATTAGAAATTCAAATAAGACACTTATTAAGAAACAGAAGAAAAGAGCGACTGTATACCAATAGCAATCACTCGTCTGGAACCTTAGATATTACTTAAA
>Ga0169931_10002626_pt1 | contig 29123 bp, 21 predicted proteins | sample Kivu_15m_20L_FD_129675 | JGI IMG/M metagenome (GOLD analysis project Ga0169931, IMG submission 129675) | Freshwater microbial communities from Lake Kivu, Western Province, Rwanda to study Microbial Dark Matter (Phase II) - Kivu_15m_20L... | ecosystem: Environmental > Aquatic > Freshwater > Lake...
CCCAACCCCCAACCCCAACCCCAACCCCAACCCCAGTAAATGAATGAGTGATAATATGATTTGTATTATATATAATAATTGTAAGTGAGGGGCATGAAGGCAGGTGGTACTTCTCAGTAGCTGCGGAATCAGATCCAGAGTTTGGCACAGGCGAGAGAATCACTGTAGAACTCTAACGATGTGTCTGGTTCGATGGTAAAAATAACAAAAACGTTGAATCGGCTGCAACCTTTGATGGGTCAGCAGTCATAGTACATCAAAAACTTCCTGCAGGTAGGGCAGACCAGTGACGTCTCCTCGAAGGAGTCCTAAATCCGGCGTTACGTCTCCAGAATATCGGATATTATGTTGGGAGAAGTGTCATAAATGTTGACAGTGGGGGAGAAATATTTCACGCTCGAAGCCAGAACGAGCTGGAACAAGATTCGCAACGAGTTTGAAAAGCATCTGAACGAGTAGCGAGACAAAACTGACAAAAATAACATCGTAGAGCTCATGTTTAAAATGATCAACCTCAAGGACAAAATCACAAAAGACTTCATAAAGTCAGTAATATACCGCAAATGCCTTCTATGGAAAGATATGAACATCGTCGAGCAAGGATTCGTCCACGCGGAAAAGAAAAAAATCACCAAAAACATCGAAGACAACATCTCGACCCACAGCTACGCGCCCACCAGACCACGATTCACACATCTCAACCTGGGGGTAGTCGGTCAGTGGAGTCTTAATAAAGCCGAAGGTAGCTCAAGGCATAAACAGTCTAAGAGTCATCTCTCGCTTAGTTTCTATCACTGATGGATGTATAGCTATAAGACTCTTTTAGCACCATCCGCAACTACGCCAATCTCAACGCATAACAAAGAGCTAATTAAATAATCAACAGAAACACAGGTCAGGTGACTTCTTTGAGAGCAGAAATATAACAAGCCATGAATGCTTACAATGCGATGGAAAAAAAGTATAGATAGGCCATGAGCAAAGATGAGAAATTAGATGTCGTCCAGATGAAGTAACTGCTCAAAGTCGCATAGGAAACGCTATAGGCCAGGTAGAATGAGCTGAAAGAGCTGAAGTATAGCTACAGGGACTATACCAAAGATATGACTACAATGAAGTAGAAGATTAAGTAGCTTGAGACTGACCTCGAAAAAATAACTCACCAATAGATGAAAAAACTAAAGGAAGTATAGGCCTTGCAAGTTTCCTTGGGCTAATAGTTCAAAAAAATACACAAAAATGTTAGTAGCTTCGGCAATATGTTTGAATTCGAAAGCGAGGGCAAACAAAATTTAGCCAAACAAGTCGTTTCACTCAAAGAAACTGTATAAAAAATGGCAGATCTTATGGGCAAAGGAAAGAGAGATAATCAAAATCTCAGATAGTAAATAAAGAGACTCAATTTAGTCATCCTAGACCTTGGACTTGAAATCAAAAGACTGAAGGAAGCAATGTCGATAGACTGAAATGATCGCTTTAAACTTTGATTATCTTTAGAATATTTCGTATAATGTATGAAATATCAGAAAAAATATAAGGATTCATTTGTGTTTTGTATGGTAATGATGACGATCTAGCCAACCGTTGATGATTGCCAATACGTCATGGGCCACAATATATCGTTTTTAAGAGACGTTTGTTCTCTTTCTTATCTCGTTAATTGCTCTGTTATATGAGTATTTTTTGAACAAGGTTAGAGTGAGTAGTCTAAAAGAAGGCGACTCGATAACTTTTTTACTACAGTGAATGCATATTCGATGACCTTTAGCCAGTTAGTTCATGACGAGTCTGATAAGCTGTTTGATTTCTTAAATAAGAGGTAATCCATACACATTGCTGAAAACAATATTTTTTAGTTCAACATTCTAGACCTCTGCCTTAGCCTTAATTGCCATATTCCACATAAGATAATCTTCTCTTTTGGTTCTGAGATGGATAAAACAGCTGATACCTTTTTTAAGAACATTTTCGAATTGCCAGTTGTTTTTGATACTGCTAGCAAGGTAGAGATAGTTCGTGAGTCTCTAAAACATCATTTAATCAAACAGACTTTTATCAAGAATCACCAAGTATCCGCCCCAATCGATCACTGATATACGGTTCTTGTGAGTTTCGTGATGCACATGGTATGTCCTGCCTGGATGAGTCTAGCTTTGCAGAGTATCGCCCTATCTAATGTAAAAGTAATTGAATGATTAAGTTGAAGAGTTAAGAGTGAGCGCATGAGTGAAGAAGTGAGAATGGGCAAACAGATCATCGAACTATGGATTGTATTTGGTTAATGTCTGTTTGAAGTTTTGACTAGTTTCATAGTCCATTTTGCGCATTTCTTGTTTATTGCGCCAGCTGCCTAGTTTTTATTAGTTGCCCAGCACAAAATACCTGTCGAGGTCTGGGTGATGACTAATGTTAAGGCATAAGAGAATATTGTAGTGGTTCCAAACAGCATCTAAGTTAATGCTCATTTACAATAGTGCAGATTCGAATTGGCATTAGAAAAGTCGATTCTTCGATTCCTCTACAAGTCCTACCATTCAATCACACGACCAGCCCTTTCTGTCTCGCCGATTATAAATTTGAATTCGAAGCTATCTTCGTGCATTACTGACTAAAAACAGGCTTTTATCTTCCATTTTCCTTTCTAGTACTAATGAAATTTCAATGCATAAGAAGGCTGCCAGCAGCCTAATTCCTATACTCCTCCACAGACGTAAATGGCTTGTTGAGAAGGCAGTTCTTTGAAGATTTCGAAAGTGCTATAACAGTAAAGCGCGTTAGTTGTCATTACTTATTAATGTACGATTACAAAAGAGGCCAATTATCCTACACTAGAAAGCTAAGAAAAGTATAAAATTTTCACGTAAAAAAACAAATATTAAGTCGAATTGTCACTACCAGGGAGGACGATAATGATAGGCGATGTTTGCTAATGGTGTGAGATGATGATTTTGATAGTATACAATGGTTTTGTTCTATATGTGTGTGGTGTGATAGGGGGATCATAATGCGGAGCTAATCAATCTCCCTTGATTGGGCGAGTCACGATTTGGTAGAATTCGTCAGCATCGACGAGTCCGTCACCGTTGACATCAGCGCGGGTGATGAGTTCCTCGAGCTACTTGTCGTCAACAGTCTCTCCAACCTCGTCAGAAACTCTTCTGAGGTTCTTGATGGAGATGAAACCGGTTCTCTCGTCATCATAGAGAGCGAAGACTTTGTCGATGTTGGCTCGGCTGTCTCTGTCAGTGACTCGCTTGGTCATGAGGGTGAACCATTCTCCGAAATCGATGGTTCCGTTACCGTCAGTGTCGAGGTCGGAAATCATCTGGAAGATGGCTTAGTTTTTAGTCTCGAAGCCGAGGGAGATCATGGCAGCCTTGAGCTCTGAATGTTGTATATGGTACCGTTGATATCGACTGATCCTCCTTGGTCAGTGTCGAACAGGTCGAATGCCTGCTTGGCGAAGGTGACTTCCTCCTCAGTGACTCCGTTCTTGGCCCAGGCCTTGGCATCGAAGGATCCCTTGGCAGCAGGTGCAGAAGTTTTAGCAGGAGCGGGTCCCTTGGCAGATCCTCTGGGGGAAGCAGGGGCAGCCTTGGCAGGAGCAGGGGCAGCCTTGCCGGCAGCGGGGGCAGCCTTAGGAGGGGAGGCGGGTTTAGCAGGAGCTTTTCTGGACATGATGGATATATTTATACAATGAATCCAATAAAATCATTTAAAAAATCACTCCCGACACTAAAAAAATATAAACTCATCATACACCCACATAATCATCATCATACATACAATCCCATCTTAAATCATACTTTCATATCATACTATCATCACTATTCATAATCACTCTTAATATTACTAACAAACTTTTTTATCAAGATTTTCTAAATATCTTTTATTAATGATTTTCACCTTTTCGCCCAACTGGTACAAGCCTCAATGCTTACACTTCGACCAAAAAACTCTTTATTATTGTTCGAACTATCTGCTTTATCAGTACGATCTGACTCTCAAGACTGTGCAGAGATAAGTTTGTTTCCGACAATTAGCTATGGAGTACCGTCTCAATCACAGGGATATTAAAATAAGCGCTATTGCTTCGACTGAACGACGACTTTTAGTAGGTGTAAATCAGGCCTATCTTTTTGAACTAGATATTTAAAGTTTATAGGTGTCGAGAGTGACAACTTTAAAAGAGTTCGAGTCAGTCGAGTACATACATCCCTATAAAGACAAAGGAAATGATGCAGCTATTCTATGTAACAAAGATGGAAGCATGCTCAAATTTTTATTAAATGCTGAAGACAGCCAGCTATAGAAAATTGATCACCGTCACAAATCAAGTGCAGTTAAAGCCATATACCAAGTAAACAAACATCACTGTGCAGTATTTACTCGAGGAACTATACTGCTTTACAATCAAGATTTCACTCAGTTATAAAAAATAGTCTAGGTGTCCTCTCATGATACAGTTTTTTCAGTAGATTGTCTGCAGCATCAATAACGTACTTTTTTTTGTTTTCTTACCAAAAACAAGGAAGCCCATACTGTTACGGTTTTTTAGTTTCAAATTCAGCAGTAGTTTCCACTGTAAAAGAAAAAAAGGGTTGATTAAATTGGAATCAATATACATCAATTTTACGTGCACTTACACTACCCTAAGCAAATGGCATAGAAACTAAAAAATAATCAAAAAGCTTGTTTAACTCTTAAATTTTTAACTCCTCAGCAACTTATTCTCACTGGTAAATTCGGGTAAATCTCAACTTTAAATACTACGAGTATTCCACCTAATCATAATCTTACTATACGACCCTATTCGAATAATGAATAAAATCCGCATTACCAGATGTGGGCAGATAGCAAACACTATAAGTAAATTTATGCAATTTATCGACATCAACAAAGACTTTATCTTGTTTCAACCGATCACAATATGACTGTCTGGCAACTCAACAATTATGGACAATAAAATATTGCTTAAAATCTATCTAAACTTGGCCAAAATGCACCCAAGTATGTATATTCTCTCAAATTTCTCACTTCTTCGGTTCAATCCTTGTTTTTTGCTTAAAATGATCCCAGAACAGTTTATGCGCTGCTAAGAGACTCTGCTATTCGTTCTTTTGCCCCTTTATAATAGGGCTCACATCAGTTGAACTAATATTGGAAATTTTCAAGAAAATATAAGATTAAAAAAGCAGTATGCCATCCTTTTTAAGCTGGTGTGCTGGGTTTGGTGACATAGTGTCGCAGAATACAACTTTATGATATTTTTTAAGACAGACTTATGAAATTGATTTAAGTAGGCGAATAGATTCTTAACATTTCGTTTGAGTACCCGTGTATTCATAAAGAGTTGTAGGCAATGTTCGGGTGCTAGTTCAAGCAATAAAAATGTGATTTTTTAAGTTTTAGTGAAAAAGAAATGTAAGGAAAAACTGTGCTGTTAGTGCAGAGTCAAAAGTATATTTCAGTGATTTAAGGCTTATCTGAGAAAGAAGTGACATGCTGGAAAAGTCCTCGAGATAAGCGTCTTTAAAGAATTCATGATAATAGGTACTGGGATAGAAGAATGCTTCTGGCAACGCATACAAAAAATAATGTGCTTTCACTATTCTTCAGAGTTAAATAAACTAATATCAATGAATTTCAGCTGCCCTTGAAGTACCAGCAGGCAAGAACTTTATTTAAATCAGAACCTAAGTCTAACGAAATCATAGTGGTTAACTTCAAGGGCCCTAAATTAGCAGTTTTTAGAGTAGCAATCAAGGCAGCAGGATGTTAGCTTATTTTTTCGAGTTAGGTGAGCTTACAGCACCTTATTGACTACCTGCATCTTAACTACAAAGACTGGCGAACTGCAATATACAGTCAGCGTGACGACTGCCTTACTCTATTGCATCTCAATCGATTAGTTGATTAAAAATACGAAATAAGCAAATCCAGCGATTAGGCTCAACTTTACAGCATCAGCAGCAAGCTTGATGTCCTCTCTTTTTATTTGGAGGAGTATTTAGTAGTGGCTACCAAAGATCAAAGCATCAAAATGATAAGAATAGAACAACTTTAAGAATGGAAGCGAATCACTAAAAAGAAGGGCCCTCAGACCATATAAGTCCAAGAGCAAATCGAGTGATTTGAGTGGATTGTGTCAAAATATTTAGTCAATGAAAAAAGTAAAATTGACAGCTCAATTCATTCAAGTCGATTTATATATTTTTTTGTTTTAGGTAGATTTTTTAATTTTTGCAGTTTTTATAAAGATTTGTATTTATTTTAGGCAATTTATTTAAATGATCGAGTCAGAAGAAAATAGCTTTATGGCAGTAAGCTAAGCCTACAAAATATGGAAAAAGCACTCGCCTTTTCTTTACAACATTTTGTAAGTCTACGAGCTGGCAACATGTTCACAATCTGTCTAGTGGTTCAATTAAGAAAGTATCGAAAATGACTGGAAGATAAAGCAGGTACTTGTGGGAACTAATTCGCTTATATAAAATGCTTTGCTAATTTTGAGCGTAGGACTTCCTACTGATGATTCGCTCACTGATTTTTCAGCATATCGAGAAGAAAAACCATAAACTATTCCAGGAAGAGTTGGACACAGCGGAACCATGGGAATTCAGAACACAGTAGTCAAACAATCAATTCCACAATCAAGCTAGATAATGAAGGCTCGCATAAACCATCTCAATGAGAGTCTAATTGCTATGAAAACCGGAGGATATAACCCAGAATACATAGTTTACGATCTCAGAAATCAAGAAGAATAAATTTAACACAACTCTGTAAAACTGCAGGGACACTCAGAAGAGGGCTTTGGGCTCAACTGGCATCCTTCATCAGAATCCTTACTTCTTTCTGGTTCATATGACAAGCAAATATTGCTGCATGATATTGTGAGTGGCCCCACTGCAAGTCAGAAGTGGAGCACTAGCTAGGCAGTGTAGGATGTCAAGTGGTCGGCTTTCAATCCAAAAATGTTCGCTTCAGCACACCAAAACTAAAAAATAAACCTGTAATTAGAGTATAATTTAGTTGGGACACTCGTGATACTATAGGAAAGCCAGCTATATCAAGAAAGGCTCACTCTGGTTAAGTATATACAGTAGATTTTAATCGACAAAGTGAATTTCTGCTGCTTTCAGGGGGTTAAGACTCGGATGTGCTTCTTTGGGATATCAGAAACATGAGCAAAAAGGTATGAGTACAATAAGAAAGATTCACGCATTTGTGGGGCATAACGAGGGCGTTAACGTTGTGGCATGGAACCCTAACAGTTCTACTCAATTCGTTTCTGGATCATCAGACAGACGAATGGTCGTCTGGGATATTTAGAAGCTTTCTTTAAATACTAAATAAAAGGGTGGTAATTAAATATTAGTACCTTTTTAATTATATAGTTCATTCATGGTGGACACAGATCCAAACTAACTGATTGCTCCTGGAGTAAATAAGGATATATGGCATCTTGTTAAGAAAACAATATTCTACAGGTTTGGAAAATGAACGACAGAATAACTCAGGAAGAATGATTATTATGATTTATAGTTAAGTAGCGATTGTAGTTTATAAGTAGGTAGCGATTTGTAGTATATGAGTGAGCGTCTAATAATAGTATATAGTATTTAGATGAAGATGATGAGTAATGTTATTATAAAGGATCATTTAATGATTCAGATACGGTTTATTGGTGGAAATGATGTAGACTTCCCTTTGAAAAAGGTTATATTCAGCATTTACTGCTATTTTGACAGTTTCATTAGAGTGGCTTGGTTGGGCTTCAAGCACTTACTTGCGTTCACTAGCTACCCCAAACTGTCTTAAAGCCTAGTAGATTTCTAAGGATCCATCAGTGGTTGAACCACCTATCTGCCTCTTGAAGCCGATTCTTTTCTGGGAGACATCTTGAGATGAGCTCCCTTCTGACTCAACTATAGGCTTTAGTCGAATTTAAGTCTTTCAGTAGGAGGTGCCATATCGATAAATTAATTTTTATGATTTTTTGCTGCAGTAGCGAGCTTTCTGGATGGCTCAATCGGAAAAGCAATTCGTTTAGGCTCCTACCTAGTCTAGAAGTGACGATTGTACAGGTTAGTCGATGTGATTTTGGCAGGAGTATTGCACTCACTTTCGTCAAAACAACCGAAATACGACGTCTTTTAGGGCGAGTAATGCATTCTTTCAGACTCGGCCTTCTTGAACCCAAAACCTGCCCTGTGCAAGTCTTCAGCTGGTAGACGACTGGCAACACTATACTTATCCACTATGCGTTATTTGTTCTGAAAAAAGTCAACTGGAAGTTTGCTTTTATTGATTTTTATTAGATTGAGCTTGGTTTTAGGCTCGCTGAAACGATGTCGGTGATCGTGCCAATCGACGTTGGCCATCCGGCTTGGTCGGAAATCAGAAGGTTGCCTTCTGGTTCGACGCTTATCGCCCCTTACCGTACCCTCCTAGGCATCCATCTATAATTAATATTACAATAAAAGAGTATCCACACACTTTCAAACATACAAACACAATCACAACCATTCATACACTTTTGTAAGTAAGAAAAGTTAAGTCAAGTTTATCTATTAGTAAAATAGGGTCACCCAATATTAGATCGAGCTGCGAATGATGTAAATTGTATTAATATCGATAGTATTATTGTAATTAGGGTTTGTTTAGGTTATGTTGGTGGGAGTGATGATAATATGATTGAATATAGCTAGAGAGTGGTGGTCCAGGCTCGTAAAACAAAGGGCTACCTCCTCAAAAAGTCCACCGGATTTATAAGCTCGTGGCAAAAAAGATTCTTCATTATCCTCGATAATGCTCTTAACTACTTCCCTGATGAAACATTAGAGCCCCCTCCCAAAACGATTTCACTTGCTCAAATACGGTATATCAAACTTTGTGGCAGCACAGAACTGCAGCTAGTCACCACTAAAAGAGTATATGAGCTCAGAGCTCAAGACGAAGCTAGTAGAGACCTCTGGGCAGCGAGTTTGGACATACTCATCAATTATAAGTAGGCAAACACCGCCATTTCTCCACCTAAAACAAGTTTGCCTAGAGTAACCCTTAACCCTCCTTCTAGAATAAACCTAACTAAAGCCCAAGCAAGCACAAATCGTCATAATAGTTCAGCCAAACAATAACCAACAAAAAGACAATCAAAACATAAGAAATTGAGTCATCGTTTTCAGTCTTCAGCTAGTCTCAGAAGCAACTCTTCGTCGACCTCGCCTGTGCACCCAAAACTAGATTATTCACCTTAAAACTTTTTATCGATGATTTGTCTTCACAAACTTTCAAGTGGGTGGAAGTAAGCCAATATAAAGAACAAGATAATCCTTATGAAATAGGCTGCTGGCTGCTATTTCGTCATTTCATGCAAGACTTTACTCACTTCAAGCGAAGATTAGGACTTCCTTTCATAAGATTTAATCACTCCATATGAGTTCAATACTCTTTATTACTTTGCTTTCGAAACCACAGGGAGTCGCTAAGTAGTAGAAATTGGCAAATGTTGCGATTTTCAGTAGGTTTCAGCGGCCAACGCAAAAACAGTTGGAATTACTTTCAAAAACAAAACAGTAAGTATTGAACTGTAGCATAAAAAAATGTAATTAATTGACGTGTACGCTGTAGTTAGAAAACTCAAATCTTCAATGTAAATTGGAAAGTAGTACCATAATCAGTTGGGAATAAAACTGAAAAGAAATTGCGACATGATCCTAAAGTTATATCTGAAAGAAGATCTAACTATATAATAAATAGTAAATAAATAGCTTTAAAAATATATGAATTAAGGTAAGGAAGGTCATGTTAAGGTCTCTTTTCGAAAAAATATGTAAAATATGAAAAAATCATTGAGAGAAATAGTTAATTGTTGTGAAGTTAAACAGCCTTCCGCAATGCAGTTTAAAAATTAGTTTGTTCTGCATTTTAATTAGTGTATCTATGACTATGTTCACAAAATGTGGGGCAGTCTCAATAAAGGATTTACTCTGATCGAGCTCAAAAAAATATCGATTTTGCTCTTTGATTTAAGTAAGCTTGTAAAAAGTCATATAAAAGATAATAGACTCTATGAGGGCTCTATCTAAATCCAAAAATTTTTAATGTAGAAATACTAATAGCAAATTATGACCAAAATGGACTCTTGCTTTGATTTAGCTTAGGCATAAATTTTAGATTAAGTAAATATTTAGGTAAAAAGCGAAGAAAACAATAAATCAGAGGTCAGCAGTTTTTTTTTCTCCAACACGATTTTCAGGCAATTTAGCTTAGATATCAATCTTTTGCTTCACTAGCTACCTTAAATGCCCATTTATTAGAATTCTTTTATATGTTATTCACACCTTTTTCTTAAAACATTTAAACATATTTCTGAGAAAACTTTCAAAAATTTGGATAAATGGAAGGACTCTAGTTTGATTTTAGGAACTTGTAATTAAATATAATTAATAAAAAATATTCTTTTCGAATAGATGTCAAAAATTCTAGCAAAGTTATATGCCGAACTGACCCCGAATATGAATAAATAGCTAATAAAAGATCTTTAGAGCGAAATTTCTAATATTTAAATAATGTTGATAAAAAAGCTTTTTGTGCTGACTTTCAGTGATATAGATCGATAGATTTTAGGTAAATCCTACTAGCAGTTTGACATAGGTCTAGTATGCCGATAAATAATACAGAAATTGTTAAAATTTACAAAAATTAATAAATATGTTAAGAAAAACATTCTTTAAGCTAGTTTTTAGTAGATTTGTTATTTTTATTACACTATACTTATCAAACATAGTCCCTCGAAATCAAGTTTAGAAAGTTTTATCGGTAAATTGGTGTAAGACATCAAGACTATAGGCGGATGCTTTGAAAAATACATTGATTAAGACAAAATTTATACTCATCTAAAAGACTTGCATTTAATAAAAGAGTTTTTACAGTGCGATCTTTCTCAGATAAAGAAGATGTGCGCTCATCTGAAAAAATAATATGGAAACTCTTTTACCTAAAGCGCAGTTAGAAACCTGCTTAGTCATAGAGAAATAAATAACCAGCTTAGATAGGATTTGCTTAATGAGTGCAGTTAAATCGTAAAAAGCTCAGCCGACACACCTGAATAAATCAGTCTGATATCAAGTAGTCGATAGTCTTTTAAGTCTAACTGGAACCATAGACGATCTCGCAAGAGCACTCTGACACTATCTCTGAACGAATTTTATGAAAATCAACAAATTTTGCGCAAAAATAAGCATAAAGTCAAACAAGGATACTTGTTGAGAAAAAAACTTAACAAAAATGTACAAACTTCCGAGCAGAGGGGATATTTTAAGATATCCAACGGACAATTTCAGTAATATGAATCAGAAAATACAAAATAATAGCCTGTAAATGTATTTGAACTGCATTCAGCTAGAAAATGCTATCTGCATCCTGAAAAAGGTTACATTTTTATCATTTAATTTCCATAGAATAGACTTCAGTTAAAGGCAGAAACTACTTAAGAAGCCAAGGAGTGGATAAAAAATATTTATGAAGAGATTAGCTCTTTAAGTGTGACAAAAGAAGCTAGAGGAGACAAACCATCCCAGTAATCCATGTACTTTCAATCACTTAAGACTGATACAAAAGAGGGCAGCACTATGGAGCACTCGCCTCTAATAAACAAAAATAGTCGTTCTAAATAGAAAAGATCGCCTTCAGTGAAGAGCCCTAAAAAGTTGAAGAAAAAGGATAGATAAATTCCAGTTGGATCTGCAGAGACAAACAAAAAGAAATAGTAATAAAAATAAGATAGTAATGACAATTGTATACAGTGTTCGAAAGGATTCTTCTTATGATTTCTTAGTACTTTCATGTTTCATGTTTTTGCTTTTTGTTTTCTACTATATTGTAAGTTGAAGTTTTTTATTATATAAATACTATAATATATCATGATTTTTAATCTAAAAGCTGATATTGTGATTAGATAGCTTATATATATATTTTTTTATGTCTTGTTTAATTTCTTCAATTACAAGTAAGCTTTGAAGGTAGGTTAATTTTCGAGAAATTTCAAGCCCATAATAATTTATTGAAATGGACGACATAAACCAACTGAACCTTGATTCCTTCAACATGCTATCAGTGATCGGTAAGGGTTCTTATGCCAAGGTGGTCCTTGTCAAGAAAAAAGGCGAGGACAATGACCGGGTGTATGCAATGAAGATTCTTAAAAAGAAGTACATCGAGAAACGCAAACAAGAAAATCACGTTATGACTTAACGAAACATCCTTGTTGGGATGGATCACCCTTTCATAGTGAAACTTTTCCACTCATTTCAAAACTAAAAAAAATTATTTTTTGTGCTCGAGTACTGTCCTGGTGGCTAACTTTTCGGTTTACTTTCGAAAAAGCAACGACTATCTGAATAGCAGTATTTTTTTATTTATTCAGAACTAAGTTCTACACTGCCCAGATAGTGCTAGCTTTGGAGTACTTACATAACAAAGACATCATTTACAGAGAGTAAATAGAAAACAAATTAGTTTAAAACCCGAGAATATTCTGATCGATTAGCAGGGCTATCTGAGACTGACTGACTTCGGTCTGTCTAAAATGCAAATCACCGACAACAACGCTTACTCTGTTTGCGGAACTCCAGAGTATCTGGCACCATAGATTCTTTACAAACAAGGTCATGGAAAGCCTGTCGACTGGTGGTGTTTGGGCTCGCTCATCTATGAGATGGTAGTGGGACTACCTCCATTTTATTCTAAAAGCAGGCCTTAACTTTTTGACAAAATTAAGTTTAGCAACCCTAATATTCCGCCATACGTGAGTCATAAGCTAAAAAATTTGCTAGAAGGACTGTTCCAGAAAAAGCCATAGAATAGAATCGGATATAAAAACGGGGCTGACTAGATTAAATCTCATCCCTGGTTTGAAGGTATGAACTGGATGGGTCTGATGAATAAAAAACTGAAAACTCCATTCATTCCCTTGGTAAAATCGCACACTGACGTTTCAAATTTTGATCCTGAGTTTACCCAGTGCGAAGTAGAGTCCTTCAATGAGGCCTCTCTAAAGTCAGAAGACGGCAAAGCCTACTACGGCTTTTCTTTTGACAAGAGCAAGTAAGAAAAAATGTGTCTTTAGGAATAAGGAGGGGAGCTTTAACTTGATATCAGGGAAAATAAGATGGAGGCAGAAAACTGATATGATCTTATGAGTATCCTATGATTATCCGAACACTATTTATGAATAAAAATGATTTTTGTTGCTGTAGAGTTATATTAATCATTTGAATAATGACAAACGTCTTCGATACTCTTAATTGTACTTCAGTCTTAACCAAGAATAGCTCAACGACTCTAACATATACTTCCACACTCTAAAAATGAACTAAAAGACTATCATATCTAAAGGCATGCAGCAACAATCCACAGTACATATGCCCCGATGCAGAAAAACCTTGGAATTTATGAATCTATAAAAATAACATCGCTTCTAGATAATAAAGTAGGTAAAATGGTGAGACTGGTCTCAGTTGATCCTAAATCTCAAAATTCTTTTCTGACCTAGTAAGGCAGTTAGTTCCTGAACAACCATCCAACTGAATAAATCGCCTTTGTTTTTGTAGCTGGCAATTCAAAAACAGGCAAAAGCTTCTTTTGCGATAAAATACTCAATCTTGCTTAAGTTAAAGGAAATCATGTACTAATTTAGTAATAAAGTTTTGTCGTAACAAAGAACCAGGACTTTATGTTTGGAGCGCTCCCTTCGTCAAAGATGATCTTAGCATCTTTCTAGTAGAAATAGCTGGCTGTGGCATAAACTCGCCAGAGTTCACTATACTTTCAATGTATGCTCTTATGACTGGTTCAGCTTTTGTTGTGCTCTAAGATCTAAAAAATAATGGCAAAACCAGTTTGTAGAAGCTCGATTAAGTGCTGCAACAGACAGTAGACAAAGCTACAAGCAATCTAGAAGAAGAAGGCAAGGTTAGGAATAAAAGACCTATCTTTATGCCATCAATTTTTTACTACTTGAACCGATCTCAACAAAATAAAAGCATTCAAAATTTATCAGTCATTCAGTTCTACATTCAAAAGTATTTGCCAGATGCCAAGGCCAAAGGCTTTAATGGTGATTCCTCTTAGTTAGTTCACCTACCGTTCCTGGATTCTAGCGTAATAAGCGAGCAGTATATGAAACAAATTTCATAAATATTTGGTGAAATCTACCAAAAAACGACATAAAAAAAGTACAATGACTTGATACTGAACGGTAGCATCATTCACAAGATAGTAAAGGAGATTTAGAAGTATCTCAACAATAAATATTAGATCAATATCTAAAATTTATATTAAAAACTGATATAGGATTTGTACTTGTCGGGCTATAACTACTGTATTCTGGCTTACCATCAAGAAATGGAAAAATAATTTTAAGATTAGCAGCCGAAATCATATGATCAACTAATTGAAATATTTGAAAATGTTAGCAACGACATTTTAGAGAGATTTAACTAGTTTAACCTCGACTAAGGGCTTCATCAGCGTTACTTAGTCAAGCTGAAATCGCATATAGATGACAAGGAAGAGATGCTCATGAGTGTGAATAAGTCAAAAACTAAAAATTAAATCCACAGTCTATTTTAGTCATCGCGCCTTCACTAATATCACGATATTACCGACAAAATAAAAAAGATACAGCCTCACCTTACTCACGGTCGAGGAGACATCGTTGCATAAATGGTGCTTTCTTTCTGGAAGGAAAATCATCTTGGCAATAATGCAGACAAAAGAGCTAGATAAGAAGCACGTAGGCTAGCCTAAGTTATAGCTTAAAAGAAAGATCTCATGGAGAAAGTCAAAAAATTCAAACGACTGCAAGAGTATCTGTAGGGGATGAAAGACAATATGGACCATATGAAGAGCAGTCATGCCAAGGTAGACATAAAATCTCTACATCAGTAGCAAAAATAAGTAGAAGCATAAATTGCTAAAAACGAAGAGGAAATCAAACGTCTCAAAGCAGATAAAAGTAAGCACAAGGATTAATCGGTCATTGAAAACAAAATTTTAGATGTCCAGAAGAAGATTTAGATCCTTGAAAAATTGCTAGCTTAGCTTAAAGAAAACAACGCAGCCAACGCCGAAGTCGAAGCTAATGAGAACAATAAAAAAAAGAAGAAATAGGCTTAAAGTCCTTCCTAATGATGGTTGAAATAACTTAATTTTGCTATTATTTATTGCATACAATCAACATAGATCAGTAGCCGAGAGCCTACATGATGGCATCGGCTATTTTGCTTTTGTAGGCGTCGATTTTGTTGTTTTTTACATCGGGATGACCTCGGTTTGTTAGGATAGTTATAATTATTTTTTTGTCTTTGTCAGCGACTGCGATGGGTCCAGTGGATCCTCCATGGCCGAAACAGTTTGACATCCTCGAGCTTGGACATCTTGTATCAAATCCGTATGAGTAAGTGTTGGGGTAAGGAAGTCCTTCGACCTTGGTTGTAAACAGGTCAACAATTGCTTCAGATATGATTCGAGAAGGCTCATTAGGCAGTTTGCCTTTGTTTAAAAGAATTCTCATGAATCTAGTAATGTCATCTGCAGTGGTGAAAAGTCCTGAGTGTCCACCTACGCCGCCAAAGAAATAAGCGAGCCTCTAATGGGCTTCTCCCCTTACTATACGTTTTCGGTCTAAATCTAAAAAAAATTACCTGAGTCGTACTAGCAGGGTGCGATATTGTACCATTAACTTTGTGGAGGATTGAATCCAGTATTAGTGAGTCCTGCAAAAATGTTATTTTGTTTGACATACTGTTCGAAACTGACTCCTCTTACTTTGCTAACGATCAAGCTGAGTAGTAGGAAACCTAGGTTAGAATATTGGAAGGCAGTTCCGACTGGATTGTCTGGTTTGGCAAAAACTATATAGTTGATGACTTCGTCAGTAGTTTTGGGTAGTGCACCAGGGTAGTCGTATTTTTGTCCCGAGTTATGAAGCAAAAGATTAGCGATGGTCGTGTTGCCCTTTTTATTGACATCATAGTTGCTATAGAATTTCGTTATCGGATCAGTCAGTTTGATACTATTGCTGCTCATCAACTGCATAATGGAATAAGTGGCAGCCATAACTTTAGTGATTGAAGCGATGTCATACTTGGTATTGTTGTTTACTTCAACATCGTGAATCTGGTTGTTGTAAGTCAATTTACCATAAGATTTCCTATAAATGGTATGGGTAGCGTTAGCTACAGTAAGAATGGCTCCAGGCATAGCTCGATCGTATATGGCTTATCTAAATAAATCGTCAACTTTGGTCCAGTCTGCGCTGTTCGCAGTCAAAATAAAGACTGACACTAGCAGGATATTCAACATTTTGTTATAATTCTATTTGTAATATCCATCCATAAAGCATAAAAACACACTTCCATGTCATCCGAATATTTTTAGCTTTTCAATTCAAATATATGTATTCAATCTTAAATATTAATTGCTTTTGTTTAGATTAAGTAATGTCGCTTCCAAGGAAGCTTTTAATGTGGTGTGTTCTCTCTGGCTCGACTGAGCTAGCCTTCTGCTTTATTTAGAAAGAATGGGCTAAGCGAGTGAGAGAATAGGTGTACTGAATGGTTAATAGATCGTAAGCCTCCTTGAGTTTGGATTGTATAACTATAACTTGTGGGAAGATCAACCCTGGCGCCTCTCGCCCTTTCGGGGTCGTCAATTAGCAACAGGGAAGACCACACAGCTAAGTGTGATAGTTTCTATCCTGGCCAGGAGGACTTTCCCCGAGTATGGTGGCCGAAGCCGTAGGTTCAACTCGACAACAAATCAATCTATTAACAAACTCAATACCTACATAACCACATTTATAATCAAATGTATAGAGAAAATGTATACGCATTATGTATACTCAGCTATATTTTAACTTTAGTGCCTCAATTATGTATTTTTATTGATTTATGTGTTAATTTGTATGTATGTTTAAAAGAGTAAATCACTGTTAATCGACCATAACTGCCTCGACTTCCTTCAATATTTGTGCATTTTTATCTCTAGGAGGAATCGTAAAATATTTCAGATTACCTCTATTCCAGTCCTCAACCACCAGTTTAGCCCCTTGTTTCATCTAAGGCACGCCGCCTTTACCTAACTTTCCGTAGGCTCGGCAAACTTTTGCCAAAAATTATGTAACAGTCTCAAAAGGTTATATTTTGTAGTATTCTTCAAGGTCTTTTTTTGGTATTTTTTATAGAATTGCCTCAATGACCTCCTAGAGCTCGTCGCCGTACTTTGCGATGTTCTGAAGAATCAGTTGATTTCTAGTCAAATCTTTTTCAAAGATGACTCCAGGACAGTCTAAAAGTTTGACTTGTTTGTCTAATTTTATTTATTGTAGCGCCTTTGTGCATCCTGGAATGCTTGAGACCTCACAAGCTTTGGTCCTCTTTAAACTGTTAATCACACTGCTCTTGCCAACATTAGGGTACCCAATCAGCCCAACTGTAACTGCCCTCGTAGATCCTTATACTCTTGAAAGTTGCTTAATTAGCTGTACTAAATGTTCAGCTCCAATAGCCTTGTTTGAGTGGATAAGAGTTTCTGCCATTTCACTGCTTTAGGCTATTGATTTTTTGAAAAGATTGAAAGAAGAAAGATTGCTGCCTTGCTGTTGTAAATTGGCTTTGAACATCACTACTGGATATTCTCTTCTTAAGTACATTTGCCAAGCATAAGCATTCTCCATCGGCACTAGGTCTATTTTGTTAAGAATCAAGATAATTTTTTTGTCAGGTTGAGCCAATATTTTTCTTTAAATTTGCTTACATCTGCACGAAAGAGGGTCCCTTGCATCCAAAATCTCCAGAATAATATCACAAGTTTATATGATTTTTTTCATTTCTTTCCAATATTTACCTGTTTCTTGGTAATTTTTATCCTCGTGCATATCTCTGCCGTCTTATTCCATCACTGCTTATTCTTCAATAAATTCGTGTTATTTCATGAGATGGCCAATATCAGGTATTTTTTATTTTTACAAGTTGTTTACAGTCTTTTCTCGGTTGGTTTCTTTGCCTTTGAGAGATTACAACATTCTATTTTTGAACCTTTTCAGATCAGGCGGTTTGTAGAAATCATTTTTATGATCTAAATCAAATAAAAATATACGTCTTTTGGCAGTTCCTTGTCCTTTTTGTATTTTGAACTCTTTTCTATGTTTGCGACTTTACAACTGTTTTTGCTTTAGTTTTAGTTGCTAGTGTTTGCCCATCAACAATCGATATTATAATAATAAAAGACATATGGACGACGACGTGATGCTCAACATCGTGAGGGCTGTAAAGCCCGACCCGGCCACTCCCGATAAGCAAAGCAGATAGGACAAGAAAGCAAAGTACACTATGAAATTCAAGAAAAACAAAAGCAACGAAAAACGTAAGGATCGTTTTTAATATAATCTGTTACCTCTAACAGAATAAAAACGGTAGTCGAAGCTACCGAATGAAAGATAATACAACACTTAATCAAAAGGTGAAGAAAAAACATTCAAAAGAAGAAATAATTTTGATAAAGACGACGAATAAGAGTTGCGTAGTGGAGCAAAGGGTAGAAAAAAACTAAGATTCAACAACAACTAAGAAAGATAGATGTTGCCTGTATAAGAAATAAATGCTTCAGCTGTCAAAATTTCAATGCCCGAGTAGATAAAACCCATGATAATGCAGGAATAAAACAAAATAGATGTGAACTAAATCGACTAATTCAAGCTTAACCCTTTGTTAAAGGACTCCTTGACTACCAAAAATATCAATAAATTTACTGATATTCAAGAAAAAGCGTACAAGCCTATTTTCTAAGGAAAAGATTCTATCGCGAAGGCATCTACAGGAAGTGGAAAAACTTTAGCCTATCTGATTCCGCTGATCAATCAGTATCTGTAAAATAAAGTGATAACTGGACGTAACTGCGGCACAGTGATGCTGATCATCTGTCCCAGTCGGTAATTGTGTGTGCAGGGTGAAAAATAAATACTAAGATGTCTCAAAAGAGCTCCTTTTATTGTCCCTGGCTGTCTACTTGGAGGCTAACAAACCAACCATGAAAAACAAAGATTAAGAAAAGGAGTCAATATTCTTTTCGCAACTCCAGGAAGATTGCTTTATCATCTCAAAAATACTCAGTCTTTTGTGTTTGAAAACCTGAAAACTATAGTATTCGAGGAAGCAGATAGAACTCTAGACATGGGTTTTCATCAGAATATTATGGACATTTTAGAAATAATTCAGAAAAAAGTTAGTCTAAATAACATACAAAAAATACTTGTTTCAGCTCATTTTAACGAAAAAGTTGATAGTCTATTGTAAAATCTGAACATGAACGAACCATAAAGAATCGGTTTTGAATCAAACATAAAAATTGAGTAAGGAATCTAGTAGACGAAAGAAATCAATATATCGAAAAATGTAAAGCAACAGTACGTACTGATGACTGAAGAATAAAGAATTCCGATGATGATCGCATATTTGAGACTGATAAAGTAGTCAAAAGTTATGATTTTTGTAAATACGATAGATGAAGTCTAGTATCTCGACTATTTGTTAAACAATATGACCTATCGAGATTCGAATGGGAACATGACTAAAGAGCCTATATAAGATCGAAAAGTTTTTAAAATTCATGGCGATCTTGATCAAAAATACAGAAAAAATACTTACTTTGAGTTTAGAAAATAAAAAGTAATTATATTGTGATATAGAGCGCCATAATGATAAGCACTTAAGTAGCCAGCAGAGGTCTCGATTTTCCCGATCTCAATCACATAATCTTATTCGATGTGCCACCTACTATTACTGATTATGGTAATAGAGTAGGCAGGACTGCCAGATACAACAGTTCAGGAGTATCTTTGCTGATGCTTCACTATCAGTAATCAGATTACGCTGAACAAATTCGTTTCTATGCTCCAACTCTTGAAATGCTAGACAAAGATATCATTTTTGAAGGATTCGGAAGCTACCTGCATCGACTTAACATCAGAGATAATAGTTTGTATTACATCTAAGGCATAGTTCGAACTTTGGTCAAAAATGACGATTAAAAATACCAGTTGGCCAGAAAAGCCTACACCTCTATGCTTCGAGCGTAAGCTATCATTAATATAGATATGCTAAAATGAAAAATAAGCATATTTTCGCAGTGAAAAGACTGAATCTCAAACTTTTGGGTAGATGTTTTGGAATAAACTCGACTGGCGGCAAACAAAAAGTATTTAGCAATTAAAATAAACAGTCTCATCTCGAAGCCCAGAGGAAAAAGAGAAAAGTTTAGAATGTGCGCAAACTTCAAGTTTCAGAATATTTGTGATCGTTTTGACTTAAATGACTTTCTTCATCATTAATTAAATCATCTGTATGTATAGTATTAACTAGATTCAAATCAAATTGCTATTTTATATTATTTGAATCACTCAAATGCAGCGGAAATAAGGCCCCAAAGCACCTAACAAACCAGCTCCTAATAAGCCAGCAATTAAAGCAGTGACTAAAATAGTCAGAAAGAAGCCAGCTCCTAAGCCTTCGTCTAATGCCAGCTCTAGTAGAAGGTAGACTCATGATTAACTAAGATAATCTGATTAGATTTCCTACTCTTAATCTGACTAATCATCACAGAAAGAAGTTTCTAACCCATTCACGATGCGCGAAAGACAGGCTCAAAGAAACAGAAAACCTGGATCTAACGTGCTTCAAGACATCAGAAAGCTACAAAATACTACTAACGCTATCATACCTTATGCGCCCTTTACTAGACTAGTGAAAGACATTTGCCAAGAGAGCTATTAAAGCAACATCAGGTTTACGAGTCTAGCGATGCAGGCATTGAGAACTAGCGCCTAAGAATACATGGTGGGACTTTTCGAAGACTCTTACCTCTGCGCAATCCACTGCCAGAGGGTGACTTTGTTCACCAAGGATATGCACCTGGCCCGTAGGATTCGAGGCGCCACAGATCCAGCCAACAGATGATAGTTATTCTTGATAGTTTTTCATATGATAACGCTACTGGCAAATTAAAAGTTAATTTGAGCGGCAGTTGAAGAGATATAAGACTAGCCGCCATGTTTATCAATTCATAATTATAAGAATGAATCTCACCTACAACGCAGTGCAAAGAATGATAGAACAAGGAGAGGGAAGCGGCGAAAGCATGATTGTTTAAGCCAGGGACTTAAAATATGCAGACTAAAAGACTCTCAAGTTTGTTATCTCTGACAGCTAAAATGAAAATCGAGCAGTTATATGGACTGACGAACCCTCAAAGTGCATAAACAAAGTATGCAAAGAAATCGATGGAAAATACGTCATCAACATATTAAGCTGGCAATGTCACACAGGGAAGAAGGGAAAAGTTATGATCTAAGTCAAATAATTTTAGCCTGTTCAACCTCCAGCTCCCAAGAAAAAAGAAAATATTCCCTCGGCTGACAATAACATAAATCTCAAGAAAAACAATCCTTCAAGAAAACCTATAGAGCCAGTCGACCTTTAGCCTTTGAATATCAGAGAAAATGCTAGGTTAGACAATGAATAGTAGGACATGGATGATGACCGTTTGAGGTAATTTGAGAAAATATCGGATCTTTACGTCGATTTCCAAGGAAGATGGTAAATCGTGGTTCGTGTGCTCGAAAAGAACTACAAGTAGTTTACTAACAGGGCTGGAAAGCTGACCAAAATATTTGAGATGACTCTGACTGACCGGACTGGGATGAAGATTGGTGGTGTTATGTTCGGAGACTAGGCCAAGAAGTACCATGATCTGATTACTGAAGACAGGGTATACAGGATGTCAAAGGGTCAAATAAAAGAAGAAACATACAAACAAAGAGGCAACTAGTACTCAAAATACAACATCGTTTTCAATAGCAGCAGTCAATTCATACCCATACACTAAATATCCAGCATTCCAAGAAAAAACTAAAAAATAGAAACTATCAATTAAGTCATCGAACAAAACAACTTTGAAAATTCTTACAACATTGTTGTCATCTTGCTAGAAATAGGTGAAGAAAAAATCATTCAGAAGTAAGATAGGGAAATATACAAAAGGAACATTGTGATCGGTGATCCTTAGACAAAAAAAGCTATTTAAGTTGTGATATGGAAAAAGTAGCTGAAAATAGATGAAGCTTGGCTGGACAAGACAGTACTTTTGAAAAATTTCAAGCTTCATTCATACAAATAAACTCTTTCATTAAGTTCGACTTTCCGTTCTGATATAGTGCACAACTACAAACACAAATTCAACAGATATTAAGGAAAATATTTGAAAAGTTAATACGATTTTGTTTCTGAGTCAGGTCCAACTCAGTCTGACAAAAACAACTAAAACAAAGACAAAACCAGCAAAACTATCAGAGATCTTGAAGCCGATCTTGCCTTTGCCAAAAATAGCTAAACTATCTATACTGATTTATAAGTGTGGCTGAGCCATGCGAGTTTCAAAGGAAAATGGTTCTATTCAGCATGTAATAATCCCAAATGCAAAAGAGCAGCTGAAATTAGTTCCAAATGCATATATTGTGGTCACTACAATGAATATACTAAGAAAAAGTTTATACTGCCGATCTAGCTTTCAGACTCTACTGCTTCTTTGTGGGTCACTGCTTTCGACTAATTTGCTCAAGAAATCTTCTCAGGATTAAACATCGAAGATCTGGCTCTAATGACATAGCAATAGCTGAAAGAAGTATCTGAGACTAGATGCTACCGCCAATACAAGTTACGAATTTCTTCAAAGAAATAAGCAGACGGAAACACGAAGCATGCGATTGTGGGCAAAATCACAGAAATCAATGTGGCCAAGCAAACTGCATCAAATATCGATAAAATTAAGGCTATTCTAGGCCAGAACTGATGAATGAAGCTTGAATTTATATTTATAATAATTGATTGATACATATGCTAACTTAACCTAAATCACCCAGCAAAAGCGAGAAGCTATCTACAATGTAGTTAAAGCAAGCTTTGCAAAAAATAAAACAAACACAGCTTTAAGTACTAAAAGTTTTGAAAAACGATGGCTAGCAGTCAAATACAAGTAAAAATCATTTAAATTTTCAAGTGAATCAGATATAAAGTGGGCAACTGATTAAAAGCACAGCTAGTACAGGCAAGCAGGGTGAGCTGTAACAGATGAAGTAGAGATTTCAGACATAATTGCATAAAAATAAATAAATAATAGAATCGCAATCTCATAAAATAAGGATTCTTCAGAACTAAGTCGAGTTGAAATAGCGAATATAAAGGCAACTTTAACAATAAAAATCACAACTGCAACAATAAAAACAGTATTTGCAGAATCAAATCAAAGCATTTAGCGTATCAGTGACTCAACAGAATCAGCAAAACTATCAGTATGAGACACTAAAAACACAAATTAAATCTTATTAGTAACAACTTCTATCAAAAATACGAGAACACGCATAACTCTAGACATAAACTAACAGACTCAGGTAGAAGCTACAAATCAGTTAGCGAGATAAACATACTTTTCAAATCAAATATTAGTAAGCTTAAAAACAGTTGAAACTAAAACAAAAAACAAGTTTATAGATTGACAACGATAGAGTTAATTACAGTAGAAAATCATCTGTATATTTCGATGAAATCATCAAAAAAATTAGAGAAATTTCTTAAAAACACACCAAATTTTTCAACAGCTATAAAGAGAGGACAAAGATGACCATAAATGATCTCAATTTAGAAGAATAAACTCAGGATTCTATAAAGAAATTGATCGTTCTTATTCAAAAAGCTCAAAACATATCATCATAGTCTACATAAAACGCTAAAAATCAAACAAAATAGTCTTTAAATAAAGATGCAAGAGAATTTTAGCAAGCCATGAAAGGTCAAGATACAGTTAGAAAACAACTTGTATAATACTAAAAACAAATTTAGTAAAAATAAAAATGCTTAAATTAGATAACAATTTCGATATAAAATATGAGAGAATAAAAAGATTTGTTTATTAAAGAGCTGAAAGCAACTATTTAAAAATTGGAAGCAGAAAATTAGCTTCTGACTTAAAAATTGAATCTTCAAATATAATAAAAAAAAGAAACTATGAACAATAATGAAGTTTTGAGCAGCACTAAAGATCAGCTTGTAAAATCTCTTTAGCTCAATTAGACCGCTAAACTTCAAAACATGAGTCTAAAAAACTAAATCATTTAATTGAAATCTCTTTATCAAAAATCGACTAATTAAAGCTAATTGTACTAAAAAACTATAAGACAAAAACATTTAATTTTTGAAAAATAACTATAGTAAAAAACATATTTGATCACTTAAATACAAAGATACGATAAAATAATCAAAGATAAGAATAGTTCGTTGAATCAACTTGAAAAAACTATACATTCGCTTAATCAGTCTATCAAGACGAACGGAGAAGTTAGTGAGATCTAGGCCAAACAAAAGATAGAGCAAATCAACTCACAACGAGCAGAGATATAAAAATTGATGAAGTAACTGCGGTAGCTCAGACAAGTTGCCTATAATTTTCAACTGCTTCAGGCTGAAAACACATAAATAAAGAAGAAATTGCTTAAGGTAAACTCGAGTGTTATTCATCTCTGGCAGGTCAAAGAGGCAGAATATGCAAACATTTCCCAAATACTTAAGTAGCTAAAATATTGATATCATATTGATTTCCCTTATAATAAAATAACTCTATGTAAACATATTTTTAAATTTGTTGAAACATCAGTACTTCCAGAGCGTGACGAATCCATCACTGCCACCCATACCGATCTATACATCGGACAAAAATGTCATCGAGCTGATAGTATGTGAGTAGACATCACTATTCTGGAACCTTGCAAGTGGTTACTTAAAGTTACGTATATCGATTATCTTCACCATATTTTTATCGTTGAAAATTATTGTGTTTTAATCGTATCTAAGAATTGTGTTTATGCAGTGGTCTATATTATAACGGATAAGTGGAGTTTTAGTCTTACGGTAGTCCCACACTCTCAACTATTTGAGTTCACCACCTGAAGCGAAGAATTAAGGACGAATTTATGCTAAGGCATGAACTTATTTTTAGTGAATAAAAGTTTAATCAAACGAGGATCGCATGACGTCCCAAAGTCTTATTGTATTGTCAGCACCTGCAGATAACACACTAGGTCCAAATTTACACAAACAGTGGACCTTACCAGAACTACCCTTAAGTGTCAGTCTTTAGTTAGCAAAATTTTTATCTTTAGGGTCATGATTAAGTCCCCAGACTTTGATAAGCCAGTCGTAAGAACAGGTCAAAAAATGATGCTAGTCTATCTGAATAATGTCCCTTACTGCTCCCTGATGGGCATCCATTTCTTTAACAGTCTAAGCTTATACATTAATCTGACCGATTTGTCCATTAGATTTGCCATAAAGCAGCATTTAAGGATCTTCCTGACCGTATTCCATGAAAGTTGATATTCCATAAGAGGGAAAATCCAGAGCATAACTTTTTTAAGGATTCATCGAAACTCGAGTCCATAGATTAATGCTTCTACCTCCTGTTGTAGCGAATAGATTATTGTTATATCTGATAATTTTGTCTATGCTTTGAAAGGGTTCGTAGATGATTTTGGGGTATATCATCAGTGCTTTAGACTAACTGCTACCAATCACAGAAAGGACGCTATTATGGTCGTCTCTATACTATTTTGTATAGTCTTTTTTGTATGGCGTTATGTTAGGAAGTTGCTTATATAGATCCACAAAACCCTAGAAGGTTCTAATCGGACACAACTAAAATTTTTAAAACTGCACTCTTCTCTTGTAAAACCAAGCTAAAATTTACTAATTTTAATGTTTGTAATGATTGATCTATTTTTTGAGCCTATCTAATGATCTATTGAATCTGAATAGTAGCTCTTAAGAATACAAAAAATTGACTGACTGCTCAACATGGTCATGCGTCGTCCAATTTCCTACCTTAAAATGCTCCATAAGTTGTTTATACTATTTTTCTGAGTCAAGATGTCTCTGAGCTTATGAATAGTATGCGTCCCAATATTATAAAATTTCCTTCTGATACTTATCTAGTGATTCTTTTATGACTTTTTAACTCTTTTCTATCCATAATTTAAAGTTTATTCGTTCTTATTACAGTTTATTTTTCAAAAACAATCTTTCTTCCTGGAACTGATCTATCAATTTTTGACGATAAGTGGGTAGTTTTAGTGACTTCACGTTAGTTACAGTGTAATTATTGAGATGAAGCAACTTTTATTGTATTTCTTGCTTGACTTTTACTACATTCTTTTATGTGTTTTTGGCGTCAAGATAGAACTTGTGATCGTGTTTGCCGATACAAAGCTCACAGCCTATGCGCTGAGGGCAAAATTAACCTATACAGACGATCTACTATGGTAGATTGTGCTTGGGACATTTGAGGATACCGTCCATCGACATTAATATAAATCAGTTTTATTAATTGGCACATAAAATATTCAAAATATATAAACAAATGATAAATGAATCCACATCCAGCACTAGAAATCAGAAACAGTTTTAAGCATTCATGCAAACAAAGCCATATAAAACTTACTTTTTCAAGTTCCTACTGATACTACTATTGAGCACAGGGTTCGGTCTTTACCGTTTTCTATACGACATGGATTTTACAAACGAATGCATCTTCGATTTAAGTCACGATCTGCTTTATCCATTCAATCGTATGATCGATAATGACCCTAATCTAGTTATTTTGCTTATCGGGCAGATAATTATGGATTTGTTTGTATTCTTCATGATGGCATTTTGGTACATATTTTAGTAAAAAGGATTATTAAACTTAGAAATATTAGATTTCCTATGATGATTATCGTGTTTTTTGGTATCAGAGCCTTTTTTCTGGTAAAAATATTTTTAAAAAGTTTAACGAAAAATTTCCGTTTCCAGATCTATTGGCATGGAGAGCTCCTAATTTTCCTACAGTGATGGTACCTTATGATCACACTCGCGATTTTTTCTATTCAGGACACACCGGAATGGCCCTTCTCATCATAATTTAGCTGACCATCGTAAATCAACCAATATGGCTGCTTACTATAGGCTACATCGGACTATCATATACAATTTTCATGCTATTGTCTAGTCGTGTGCACTATTGCATAGATGTAATCGGATCATTTATATTTGTTACCATATCAGTACCTATCACGATCAAAACACTTTATTGGGCTGAACATTTTTGGAGTCTTCCGTTCGCAATAGCGATGAAAATAAAGTAAAAATGCTGCGGAGGCAGAAATAGTAATGAAGACAATAGTTTAGTTGATGATAAAATATGAAATGTATGATATAAATTGACTTTAATCATATTTTAGGTAGTTTTACACTTTTCAGTTCCATCGATTGCGACCCTACGAGCTTATTATTATCTTTTTCTTGAGCTTTTTTGTTGCCAACTGTGGGCAAAAACATATGGTGTCGTTAGTCAGCTTTTTAATGCTGCTATTTTTTAACTGATTCTTTAGATAATCTAATCATTTCTTTTTGTAAAAAATTAATGAACTGTCCATGCTAATTCTGCAATTTCTTTTGCTCGGGGTTAAGAGGCTTCTATTTTTATTCCTTTTATGCTAACACCCTTTGCTATTCTTCCCAAAGCTTCTATGATAGAATGTGATTATTATTTTTGACTTAGAATCTATATTTATTGAACTATTCGATTGATTGCTGGATAGCCGGCTCTATTTCTTTGATTTTCTTGTCTATTTTGTTGTTAATAGTAACCTTGTCAACGTTTGTTTCGTGAAATTTTACCATTAAAGTTGCGTATTTATTGGATTTCTTATCCATCATATCGATACTGTGCATATTTATCGTCTAATCGAAAATTATATAACGTATTTATCCTTTACTTTTGCAAATAAGATTCCCCAGATCGTCGTAATGGAAGAAGAAAAATTAAAATTTAACTCCTTAATTCTTTAAAAACTACATGAAATCTACCCAGTTCACTCCTTACTTGTTTGACATCTTGAGAATAGAAGAAAAAGCTTTGATGGTCATTCCGTAGCGTACCATAATGAAGCCCTATCTCATGAAGATCTATGTATCTTACTTTTAAGGAATGAGAGTCATGTTGCTGATGCTCATCTGAGTATCTCCAATAGCGTTATTTACCATAAGGTTTTTGATATTTTTGGCTGCTTATGAGGCCTATATTTGTCTCTGTTTTTGTTACTTTACAGCTTGAAAGAATACATGTGAGCTCACTTTTTCTGCAAATTTACGTCCTTTCTTAAATGTCTATACACTTAGGATCATTTTTCCTACGTTCGCTTCATTAATGTTCTTAAGATTGACTTCAACATAGTCTCCATGCAAGTTGGTCAGATCTGATAAATCGACTTAGGCCACTAATATTTCATCTAGATCTGAATTATCGAGGTAATGATGTTGCTTGAAAAATTAGATGTAAAGGATGTTGAATTTGTTGTCGAAGATGTAGGAGAAGGGCTAATCGAAAATGAGTTAGTTTTCGCTGATAAATTCGCCGAACCTTCGGCTTATAAATTACTCGTCTCCTATCTTAACTCTGTACTTTCGTAGTTATTTGTGCAGCTACTATCCGTCTTGATCAAGTACCTAGGGTTTCTGAAGTATTTTTCCGACCACTTTGATCTCTTTTATGATTAGTTACAGGCTCATGCTTGAAATCAAGATGCAATAAACTTATCAATATAGCCTTTAATCAATCTAAAGTACAAAGTAAAATAATTAAAAAAATATCAAATTTTAAGCATTCTTAGCTCTTGATAAGCCTGATACGATTATCTCTAAGTTTTTATTTATTGAATTAGATTGATATATGGACGTATATTTTAGATAATCGATAGTATATTATATGTATTGTTTCATCTGAAGCGATCATAAATTTCTTTCCCGACCGTTTTGAGTTCGAGGTAGCGTCCCTGAACAGTGATGCCCTGAAGACTCATGGAGCGTTCAGCCTCATCCTTGTTGGGGAACAACAAAACAGCTTCCCCACTCTTTCTATCCCCAATATACCCCATCTTGATACTTCCTCTCATAAAATTAAATTTCTTAAAA
>Ga0169931_10002627_pt1 | contig 29122 bp, 27 predicted proteins | sample Kivu_15m_20L_FD_129675 | JGI IMG/M metagenome (GOLD analysis project Ga0169931, IMG submission 129675) | Freshwater microbial communities from Lake Kivu, Western Province, Rwanda to study Microbial Dark Matter (Phase II) - Kivu_15m_20L... | ecosystem: Environmental > Aquatic > Freshwater > Lake...
CTCGGGCGGCTGAGCCCGAGGCTGGTGATGCGGCTCGGGCGGCTGAGCCCGAGGCTGGTGATGCGGCTCGGGCGGCTGAGCCCGAGGGGGCGGAGTGATCCGTCGAAAAGATTTGGGACGAATCCCTAATCCCGACATGAAAAGTCGGGATTAGGGATTAGCCTCTCCCGCGTCCGGCCCGCGGGGCCGATCGAGGAGGTCATCATGTCGGCTGAGTGGGGTTTCGAGACCAAGCAGATCCACGTCGGGGGAGACCCCGATCCGGCCACCGGCGCCCGTGCGGTGCCGATCTACCAGACCACGAGTTACGAGTTCCGCGACTCGCAGCACGCGGCCAATCTCTTCGCGCTGGCCGAGGTCGGCAACATCTACACCCGCATCATGAACCCCACGCAATTGGCGGTCGAGTCGCGCGTGAACGCCCTCGAAGGCGGCGTCACCACGGCGATCGGTCTTCCCGGCACCTTGGTCGTGAGTTCCGGTCAGGCCGCCGAGACGCTCGCCATCCTCGCCTTGGCCGAGTCGGGCGACCACATCGTCGCCTCGCCGTCGCTCTACGGCGGAACCTACAACCTTCTGCACTACACGCTCCCGAAGATGGGCATCGCGGTGTCGTTCGTGGACGACCCGCACGATCTGCAGCAGTGGAAGTCGGCGGTTCGTCCGAACACGAAGGCCTTCTACGGCGAGGTGCTCGCCAACCCGCGCAACGACGTGTTCGACATCGAGGGAGTGTCGAAGGTCGCCCACGAGGCGGGCGTGCCGTTGATTCTCGACAACACCGTGCCGACTCCCTACGGCATCCGTCCGCTCGAGTGGGGTGCCGACATCGTGGTGCACTCGCTCACCAAGTTCGTCGGCGGTCACGGTACGTCGATCGCCGGTTCGATCACCGACGGTGGCAAGTTCGACTTCTCGGCGTCGGGTCGATTCCCGAACTTCACCGAGCCGGACCCGAGCTACCACGGCCTGGCGTACTGGCCGGCTCTCGGTGCCGGTTCGTACATCCTGAAGGCCCGCGTGCAGCTGCTGCGCGACCTCGGCGCGGCGATTTCTCCGTTCAACGCGTTCCTGTTGCTGCAGGGACTCGAGACCCTCTCGCTGCGCATGGAGCGTCACTGGAGCAATGCTCAGACCGTTGGTGAGTACCTCGCCAAGCATTCCCAGGTGAAGAGCGTCAACTACGCCGGCTTGTCGAGCAGCCCCTGGCACGATCGGGCCACCAAGTACTTCGGTGGTCGCGGGTACGGCTCGGTGTTGGCCTTCGAGATCGATGGTGGACGTGAGGCCGGCGAGAAGTTCGTCGGAGGTCTCTCGCTCCACAGTCACGTGGCCAACATCGGCGACGTGCGCAGCCTGGTGATCCACCCGGCCTCCACCACCCACAGTCAGCTCACGGCCGACGAACAGGCATCAGCCGGAGTCACCCCGGGCCTCGTGCGGCTCAGCGTGGGTCTCGAGTCGATCAAGGACATCCTGGCCGACCTCGACGCGGGCTTCGCCGCCGCCAAGGGCTGACCGACTCAGCCGGCGTCGTCGGGCTCGTCGGGTCGACGTTCGTCGAGGTACCGCTGGAAGTCGGCGGCGAGGTCGTCGCCCGTCGGCAGGGCGGCCTCGGCGCGCCGATCGAAATCGGTCTCGAGCGAGCGCACGAACAACCGGGCGTTGTGGTCCTCGGCCACCGCGTCGTCGTGCAACCCGCGCCAGCGGACGATCTCCGAGTCGAACGTTCGGTGCTGAGTCGGCGTTCCGAGCACGTGTTCGAGGTGGCGCAACAGGGCCGCGGTCGACTGCGGATGCTCGGCGTTGCCCAGATAATGGGGCACGCCCACTCGCAACGACACCGCCGGCAAACCCTCGCGTTCGAATCGTTCCTGCAACACTCCGGCCAGACCGGTGATCCCCTGGTAGGTGGGCCGGGACAACCCGAGCGCTCGGGCGAGTCGTGGATCGGCCGACGAGCCCACCACCGGTGGCACACGGGTGTGGGGGATCGCTTCGGCCGCCGCGCCGATGGTGACCAGCGCCTCGCACGCCAGTCGTCGGTAGACGACCAGCATGCATTCGGCCCAGGTGCGCCAGTTCAGGTGCGGTTCGACCCCCGAGAACACCACCAGGTCGCGGGTCGCGTTGTGATCGCGGATCGCGATGAACTCGTTCTCCGGCCACACGATCTCGCGCTCACCGTCGACGTCGATCCGTTGCTCCGGTCGGACCTGCGTGAAGTCGTAGAAGGGATCGGGATCGATGGAGGCGACCAGTTCGCTGTCGGCATCGTCGAGGTCGAGCAGATGATCGATGGCGTTGGTGGCCGCGTGAGCCACATCGAACCATCCGCCCATCGCGGTGACCAGGACGGGACGTCGCAACGGTCGGTCGACGCCGAACCACTGCAGAGCGTCGGTCACTTGCACGCCGTCAGTCTCTCACCCGCGAAGTGATTCCACCACCAGGTCGACACAGGTGGTGAGGGCTTCGACGTCGGAGGGATCGACGGCCGGGAACATGCCGACCCGCAGTTGGTTGCGACCCAACTTCCGGTAACTGTCGGTGTCAACGACCCCGTTCTCTCTCAGCGCCGCGCAGACGTCGTTGGCGTCGACGCCACCCTCGTCGGGCGAGGCCAGATCGATGGTTCCGACCACGTGCGAGCGCATCGCCGGGTCTCCGACGAACGGCGAGGCCCACGATCGCGAGTCGGCCCATCGGTAGAGAATCGACGACGACTCGCGCGAGCGGGCGTTGCACGCGGCGAGGCCGCCGATCGAGTTCATCCACGACACCTGTTCGGCGAACATGACGAGCGTGGCCACCGCCGGCGTGTTGTACGTCTGGTCGGCTCGACTGTTGTCGAGAGCGATCTTCAGGTCGAGCGACGCCGGGCACCACCGATTCGTCGCGCGAATCGACTCGATGCGTTCGACGGCCCGGGGTGAGCAGGCGGCGATCCACAGTCCGCCGTCGCTCGCGAAGCACTTTTGCGGGGCGAAGTAGTAGACGTCCACCTGGCTCGGGTCCCAGAGCAATCCACCGGCGGCCGACGTCGCGTCGACCACCACGAGGGCATCGTCGGCCGGGCGGCGGAGATCCATCATCACCCCGGTCGACGTCTCGTTGTGGGTGAGGGCGTGCACGTCGACCGACGGGTCGGCCTCGATCGCCGGGTGGCCTCCGGGCTCGGTTCGAATCACGACGGGGTCGGCCAGATGCGGAGCGTTGGCGGACGCCTCGGCGAATTTCGACGAGAACTCGCCGAAAACGAGGTGGCGGCTCCGCTCGGAGATCAGTCCGAAGGTGGCCACGTCCCAGAACACGGTCGAGCCGCCGTTGCCGAGCACGATCTCCCATCCGTCGGGCAGGGCGAAGAGTTCCTTCAATCCTCCGCGAATCGAGCCGACCAACTTCTTCACCGGAGCCTGTCGGTGCGACGTGCCGAGGATCGTTCGTCCGGCGGACGTCAGGGCATCGATCTGCTCGGGTCGCACCTTCGACGGGCCGCAACCGAATCGTCCGTCGCGGGGGAGATGGTCGGCCGGAAGGCGAATCGATCGGGGGTCGGGTGGGGTCACTGTGTAAGCATGGCATTCATGGCTTCGTCATCCCAACGGAATCGCACCTCGGCTCGTTTGGCCGCCATCGCCGAATCGGCGACGCTCGCCGTCGACGCCAAGGCCAAGGCGTTGAAGGCGGCCGGCGAGAACGTGATCGGTTTCGGTGCCGGAGAGCCCGACTTCCCGACGCCCGAGCACATCGTCGAAGCGGCCGTACGGGCCTGCCGAGATCCCAAGATGCACCGGTACACGCCGGCGGCCGGCTTGCCCGAACTGCGTGAAGCGATCGTTGCCAAGACCCGGCGGGACAGCGGATTCGCCACCACGGCCAGCCAGGTGCTCGTCACCAACGGAGGCAAGCACGCGGTGTTCACCGCCTTCGCCGCATTGTGCGATCCGGGCGACGAGGTGATCGTTCCCGCGCCCTACTGGACCACCTACCCCGAGGCCATCGTGCTGGCCGGGGGAGTTCCGGTGATCATCGACACCGACGAGGAGACCGGCTTCCGGGTGACCATCGACCAACTGGAGGCCGCCTGCACTCCCCGAACCAAGGTTCTTCTGTTCGTTTCGCCCGACAATCCCTCGGGGGCCGTGTACCCGCCCGAGGAAGTGAAGGCCATCGGCGAGTGGGCGGTGAAGAAGGGGATCTGGGTGATCACCGACGAGATCTACGAACACCTCACTTACGGACCCCATCGCTTCGCGAGCATGCCGACACTGGTTCCCGATCTGGCCGATCAGTGCCTGATCGTGAACGGAGTCGCCAAGACCTACGCTATGACCGGTTGGCGCGTGGGTTGGATGATCGGCCCTTCCGACGTGATGAAGGCCTCGATCAACTTCCAGAGCCACGCGACGTCGAACGTGAGCAACGTGGCTCAAGCCGCGGCGTTGGCCGCCGTGGCGGGTGATCTCTCGGCGGTGGCGACGATGCGCGAGGCGTTCGAGCGTCGCGGTCGCACGATGCATCGGCTTCTCTCGGCCATACCGGGAGTCACCTGCATCGAACCCCAAGGGGCGTTCTACTGCTATCCCAACGTCTCGGGCCTGCTCGGCAAGTCGTTGGCCGGCAAGACCGCGAACACCGCGATGGAACTGGCCGATCTCGTGCTGTCCGAATCGAAGGTCGCGTTCGTTCCCGGAGAGGCCTTCGGCTCGCCCGGCTACGCGCGTTTCTCGTTCGCGCTCGGCGATGCCGATCTCGAGGAGGGAATCCGTCGGATCGCCGACTTGGTAGCGCGCTCCTGAGCGAGTGTGTTAGGTTCGTCACACCGGCGATAGCCGGGGACGTGGTTGCCAGCGAAGTCCGGTGAGATCCCGGCACTGTCCCGCAACGGTGGTTCGGAACACGAGTCCGACGAGTCCGGTCGCCTGCGCCCACGTGCGACATCAACCCTCGAGGCAAGGGCGGATCGCACCGGTTCACGCCGGAGCACTCCTCTTGTCCTCGGGCCCGAGGAGGCTCCCATGAAAGCGAAATACGAAACCCGGCGGACATCGGCGAACCGACGTCTCCGATTGTTGTTGTTGTCACCACTGGCGGTTCTCGCCGTCGCGTGCGGATCCGATGACTCCGAGAACGTCGACAACGGGGCCCCCGACTCGACGGTGGCGGCGGAATCCTCGGGGGACGCGAGCGCCGATTCGTCCGAACTGCGGATCATGTCGTTGTCACCGGCTCACACCGAGATCCTGTGGGCGATCGGAGCCGGGGGCGACGTGGTCGCGGTCGACTCGTTGTCGACCTTCCCGGCCGAAACGGCCGCGGTCGTCACCGACATCTCGGCCTACGAGCCGAACGTCGAAGTCATCGCCGAGTACGAACCGGACGTGGTCGTGATCGGCGACGACTTCCTCGGTTTGGCCGAGCAATTGGCCGCGATCGGAATCGATGCCTGGACCAGTGCGCCGCCGACCACCCTCGACGAGGTGTACGAGCAGATCGTGGATCTCGGAGCCGCCGTGGGACGCTCGGATGGCGCCGACGAACTCGTGGCGAGCATGTCCGCCGATTTCGAGACCATCGTGGCCGGGGCGCCTTCCTTCGACGAGCCGCTCACCTACTTCCACGAACTCGACGACACCCTCTACACCGTGACCAGCGGGACCTTCATCGGCGCGGTGTACGAACTGTTCGGCCTGCGCAACATCGCGGACGCGACCGAATCCGACACCGCCTACCCGCAGTTGTCGGCCGAGTTCATCGTGAGTGAGAACCCGGATCTGATCTTCCTCGCCGACACCAAGTGCTGCGGTGCGACGCCGGAGTCGGTGTCGGCCCGTCCGGGTTGGAACGCTTTGTCGGCGGTGTCCGCTGGCTCGGTGTTCGCCATGGACGACGACATCGCGTCGCGTCCCGGACCGCGTCTGGTCGACTACGCGCGCGCGGTCGCCGAAGCACTGGCGAGTCTGGGGAACTGAGCGTGTCCGCGGCGATCGACGATCGACGTTCGTGGTGGCTTCCCGCTGCCTCGGTCGTCCTCGCCGCGGCGTTCCTCTTCGGAGCCATGATCGGTCCGGCCGGACCGGTCTGGTGGCGGGTTCCGCTCGAGTTGCTCGATCGGTTGCCGTTCGTGTCGATCGACTCCGGTGCCTCGGTGGTGCAGAGCGAGGTTCTGTGGCAGATCCGCATGCCGCGGGTCGTGTTGGCCGCGATCGTCGGGGCGATGCTGTCGTTGGCCGGAGCGAGCTATCAGGGCGTGTTCCGCAATCCGCTCGTCGATCCGTATCTGCTGGGCGTGGCGGCCGGTGCCGGGTTGGGCGCGACCGTGGTGATCGTGGCCGGACGTTCGACCACCAACTCCTGGCCCATCGATCCGCTGCCCTTGGCGGCGTTCGTGGGCGGTTTGGTGGCGGTGCTCCTCACCTACACCGTCGGGGCCGCCTTCGGTGCGGCCCGGGCGTCGGCGACGTTGGTGCTCGCCGGAGTGGCCGTGACGTCGCTCGCCACGGCGGTGCAGACCTTTCTACTTCAGCGCAACACTGACGTCGTGCGTCAGGTGTACAGCTGGATCCTCGGACGGCTGTCGGCGGCCACATGGCACGACGTACGTCTGGTTCTGCCGTACGTGTTGGTGAGTTCGGCCGTGCTCGTCGCCCATCGACGTCTGCTCGACGTGTTGCGGGTCGGGGAGGACGAGGCCAGCACGCTCGGAGCCCGCGTCGACCGCATTCGCATCACGGTTGTCGTGGCGGCCACCCTCGGCACCTCGGCGGTGGTGAGCGTCAGCGGACTCATCGGCTTCGTGGGCATCGTCGTGCCGCATCTCGTGCGACTGCTCGCCGGAGCCAGTTACCGGCGACTTCTTCCGCTCACCGTTCTCCTCGGGGCGGCGTTCCTCATCGTGGCCGACGTTCCCGGACGGATGCTCACCAATCCTTCCGAGACGCCGATCGGGGTCGTCACCGCCTTCCTCGGCGCGCCCTTCTTCATTCTCGTTCTGCGCTCCCGTCAGGCGGCGGTCCGATGACCTCGCTCGCTCTCCACGGTGTCGGCGTGTCGTACGGTCGGGCTCGCGCGCTCGAACCCTTCACCGACACGGTGCGGCCGGGAGAGTGGTTGTGTCTCATCGGCCCGAACGGTGCCGGAAAGTCGTCGTTGCTGCGGGCGATCGCCGGACTGGTGCCGCACGACGGCAAGATCCTGGTCGACGGAGCCCCGCTGTCATTGCGATCGTCGCGGCGCCGGGCGGCTCTCGTGGCGCACGTGCCCCAGTCACCTTTGTTGCCCGACGACATGTCGGCCTTCGACTACGTGTTGCTCGGTCGCAATCCGTACGTGGGCCACTTCGGAACGGAGTCCAGGCACGACCGCGACATGGTGCGTCGCGTGCTCGGGCGGCTCGATCTCGAACGTTTCGCCGGTCGACACCTGGGCACGCTGTCGGGTGGCGAGCGTCAGCGCATCGTGATCGCGCGGGCCCTCGCGCAGGAAGCGCCGATCATGTTGCTCGACGAACCCACCAGCGCGCTCGACATCGGTCATCAGCAACAGGCGCTCGAATTGGTCGATTCGCTGCGGCGTGAGCACGGTTTCACCGTGGTCTCGGCGATGCACGACCTCACCCTCGCCGGCCTGTACAGCGATCGACTCGCGCTTCTGCACCAGGGCCATTGCGTGGCATCGGGTGAGGCGTCGACCGTGCTTCGCGCCGAGACGTTGTCGGAGTTCTACGGCGTGTCGGTGTCGGTGCACCACGAGCCCGACGGAACCGTCGTCGTGGTCCCGCGTCGCTCGCCGGGTGTCTGATCGCCATTTCGTCCGGTGGTGCCCGCCGATTAGCGTCGGGACGTGTCAGGGAACGACATCGACTGGCGCGAGATCGACCAGCACGTGGCCGGAGCGAGCGCGGCGCATCAGCGATTGCTCGCCGCGCTCGACCCACCCGATGGTGTGGGACTCACCGACGAGATGGTGCGCCGGGCGTCGGTGCTGCCGGGGTGGACGGTGGGTCACGTGCTCGCGCATCTCGCGCTCAACGCCGAGAGTTTCGTGGGCGTGATCGAGTCCGCCGAACGAGGCGAGTCGGCTCGCCAGTACGCGTCGCAGGAGGTTCGCGACCTCGACATCGAGCGGTCCAGTCGACTCTCGGCGAGCGAACAACTCGCGTCGCTGCGTTCCGCGGTGTATCGGTTGGAGGGTGCGTGGAGCGGAGCGCGCGAGGCATGGACCGGTGCCGGCCTCACCATCGGCGGTGACCGCTTACCGGTGGTGGAGATACCGATGCGTCGTTGGTGCGAGGTCGAGGTGCACACCAGCGATCTGGGAATCGGCGAGTTGTCGCTCGACTCGATCGATGTGTGGTCGAATGACTACGTGCGTCACGATCTGCGTCGGTTCGAGATGCTCCATGCGTCGCGCGGATCGATGGGGCTCGCCGGTCTGCCGCCGGCGGTCGCGTCTCGTCCACCCCGCGAGCGACTGGCGTGGATGCTCGGACGGATCGACATCGAGGGCGTCGACCGGAGCGACGGATCGTGAGAACGTCCCCGGGACGTCGGATTCGCAGGCTGGTCGGGCTCGTGGTGCTGATCGCGCTGGGGTGGCCGGCCGCCCCCTCGTCGGCCCACGCCGACCTCGAGTCGGCCGACCCGTCGCCGTCGGCGGTTCTGGAGTCGAGTCCGTCGGAGATATTCCTCGACTTCGACGAGCCGGTCGAGGCCGCTTCGGACTCCGTTCTTCTCTACGACCAGACGGGTGGGACGGTGGAGACGGGTTCGCCGACCGTGTCGCCGGCCGACGCCACCTTGATGATCACGCCCATTCCGGCGGTGTTGCCCGACGGGCTGTACGTCGTCTCCTGGAAGGTCGTCTCGTCGGATGGTCACGTGGCCCAGGGGGCCTACACCTTCCAGGTGGGAGAGGCCGTCGACGGAGTCGATTCCGGGGCACTGCTGGATGGTGTCCTCGCCGACCGCGGCGATCCGTCCGGATTGTCCGGTCTGTTCGTGCTGGCCCGGTTGGCGACGTACGCGGCCGTTGCGGTGTTGCTCGGAACGCTCGCCCTGGTCGGGGTCGGGCTCATCGACGGGCGGCGAACCTGGCGATTGGTGTTCGGCTCGTTGCTGGTGGCCGGGGTGGGCACGCTCTCGGTCTTCCTGCTGCAGTCGGCCTACGTCTCGGGTGACTGGTCGGGCGCCTTCGACGGAACGAGATGGTCGGAGGTTCTCGATTCGCGACTCGGAGTCGCTCTGGTGGTTCGCTTCGTCGCGCTGGCCGCGTTGGCCGTGCTGTCGTTCGCCGTCGTGGATTCGATCTCTCGGCGGGGAGCGTCATGGTGGAGATCCTCGACGTTGCTCGTTGGTTCGGCGGTGGTGTTGACCTTCTCGGCCGCGGGTCATCCGAGTGCGGCGCCGTTGGCCGGCGTGGCGGTGGCGGTCGATGCCCTGCACTTCGGTGGCATCGTTCTCTGGTTCGGTGGTTTGGTGTCGATCGTCGTGGGTGACGGTCGGAACGAACGGGCGCTGCGGGGTTTCTCGCGAATGGCGACCGTCGTGGTGCCGATCGTGATCGCGACGGGCGTCTGGCAGACCTGGAGACTCGGTGGCGGGCTCGGAGAACTCTCCGACTCGGATTGGGGTCGATCGATTCTGCTGAAGTCGGCCCTGGTCGTCGTGGCGACGACGCTCGGAGGCTTCGGACGTTGGCTCGTTCGTCGGGACGAGACGGCCCCCGTCCGACGTCTCGTCGCGGTGGAGACGGGCTTCGCGGTGGCGGTTCTGGCCGTGACCTCGTTCCTCGTGGCCCGACCACCCGAGGCCACGGTTGCGCCCGCGGTCTTCACGACCACCATCAGTCAGGGTTCGCTGATCGCCGACATCACGGTGACTCCGGGAACGGTGGGATCCAACGAGGTGCACGTGATCCTGACCCCCAGCGGGGGAACTCTGGAACGCATGGAGTCGGTGGTGATGCGCTTCACCCACCCCGACACCTCGTTGCCCCCGGTGGCGGCCCAGGTGGTGGAGGAGGGTCCCAATCACTTCACCGGCCGCCTCGCGTTGTTGTCGCCGGGCACATGGACTCTCGAGGTGCTCGTCCAGCCCGATCCGTCGACGTCGATCCGTTTGACCGCCGAGGTTCCGATCGCCGGGTGAAACTCGCCGAGTCGGCATCGACGACACGTGGCAGAGAAAGGGTTGGACAGGGGGTCAGAGCGCTCCCGCGAAGTCGTCGCCACGGTGAGCCGGAGAGTCGATGGCGCGCACCAGGTCGTCGATCTCGTCGTTCAGAATCTCGCGAGGCAGAAACGTGGCTCGACGTTCGTACACCCGGGCGGCGTGTTCGGCGACCGCACTGCGACGTCGGGTCTCCTCGTCGGCCTCGCGACGGGCGACCCTCGGATCGTGGAGGCGTTCGGTGATTTGTGATTCGAGCGCACCGACCACCATCTGCTCGGTTCGGGTGAGAGGAAGCCCGAAGCCGATGAGGTCGACCAGATCACCAATCGCGTCGCTGCGGGCGAACGAACGCTCGACGGCCGCTCGTCCGAGCAGTTCTCCGGAGGCCCCGATTCCGAAGGCGACCGCGTCGACCAGTGCTCGACGTTCCGAGCGGTCGGGGGGAAGATCGCGCAACGATCGTTCGACGGCCCGGGGCAGTGATTCCGTCACCGACGCGGCGGCGTCGGCGTCGTCGAGGATCGCTCGGAGCGCCGCACCACCTTGCTCGGGGGTCCAGTCCCAACGACTGGCGAGACCGGTGAAGTGCAGTTGCCACGGTCCGACGATCGAACCGAGCCAGTCCCGCACCCGGCGCTCGCGTTCGTACATTCCGGGATCCTCGACCGTGGCCGTCGTGATCCCGCCTCGCCAGTAGTGCTCTCCGAGATGAACGTCGACGAGTGCCCGAATCAGCCGACCAGCGGTGGCCTCGTCGACTCGATCGGGGTCGGTGGCTTCCAACCAGAAGGCGAGCGTGGCCTCGCCGTCGATGCCACCCCAGGTGAGCGCCGCCACGTCGTGGATGCGCGAGGCGAAAACGTCGATGGCCACGGGATCGCCGCGCAGTCGACGCAGAACGGTGTCGGCGGTCGTGGCATCGTGGCCCAACCGGTCGATCCACCACCCGGATTCGGGACGCGACCAGGCATCGACGGCGATGGCGGCCATCGTGCCGACGAACCACGAACGAGCGACGTCGAGCACCGCCTCGCGGCATTCGTGGAGGAGCGATCGAATCTCTCGCGTCGCGTCGACGATCGGAGCGGCCCCCTCGCTTCGGGTCGCCGACTCGAGGCGATCGAGTCGAAGGTCGAGATCGTCGAGGGTGGCGCGCAACGCGCGAACACGGTCGGGATCGACTCCGAGGAAGCCGCTCACCGACGGTCAGCGGGGGAGGGCGTGGCCGGTCGTCGCATCGACGGGAAGAGCCTCGAACCGCCGGAGCGCGACGAGCAGATGTTCGATCCGGAGCAGACGACCGACGACCCGGTCGGCTCGTGCGCCGCGCCAGGTGTCGGGGCCGGCGAGACGCCGGGCTCGGCGAGTCGACTCGATCGCCGCTTCGACCAGCGTGAAGAACTCCGAACTCACGGATGGACTGTGGAAACCGCCTCGGCGAGATCGGCGATCACCACGTGATGGGGTAGTTGCGTCACGGACTCGATGAATCCGTCGCCGACCACCCGGAATCCGTGTCGAAGATAGAAGTCGAGGGCGGCGTCGCGAGCGTTGGCCCACACGACGTCCGCACCATCGGCGCGAACCGTCGCCATGCCGTGACGAAGCAGGCGACCTCCGAGACCCGTGCTCTGCAGCGCCCGATCGGTCGCCATGCCGCGCAGCTGAACGGCGGCCCGGCCGGGAGCATGCGGGGTGTCGCGACGCAACCACGTGCTCGTGGCCACGATTCGTCCGTCGGAGTGAACGACGACCAGATGAACGGTTCCGTCCTCGTCGTCGCCATCGAAGTCGACCGTCCGGTTCTCCATGCCTCGGCGCAGGACGTCGAGCCGCAGGGGTCGGATCTCGGCGGTCGACGCTTCTCGAACGACGAACTCGGTCACGCGGCGAGCCTACGACTCGGCCCGTCCGAGATCGGGAAGGCGCAACGTTCGGTCGGCGAGGAACGACGCCTCGTCGGGATCGTGCGTCACGACGAGCACCGCGGTTCCGTTCTCGCGGGCCATGCCGTCGAGGATCGTTCGGAGGTCGGACATGAGTCCGTCGCGCAACGTGCGGTCGAGCCCGGTCAGTGGTTCGTCGAGAAGGAGAACCCGTGGTGGCACGGCGAGGCTCCGCACCAGCGAGACGCGTCTCGCTTCTCCGCCCGACAGTTCGCTCGGTCGCGATCCCGAGAGATGCCGGAGTCCGACCAGGTCGAGCAGTTCGCCCACCCGGCGCGCGCGCGTCGTGGCGTCGACTCCGCGGATTCGCATCGCGAAGTCGACGTTGTCGGCGACGTCGAGGTGTGGAAAGAGTTGGTCGTTCTGGAACACCATGCCGACGCCACGACGATGGGTCGGGACGTCGGCAGCGTCGGTTCCGTCGATTTCGATCGATCCGGAGTCGGGTCGTTCGAGGCCGGCGATCACCCGCAGGAGCGTCGACTTGCCGCAGCCCGACGGTCCGACCAGAGCGACGCACTCGCCGTCGGCGAGATCGAGATCGATGGCGTCGAGCACCGTTCGCCGGCCGAATGTCTTGGAGATTCCCCGGAGAACGAGTCGGCTCACGCGGGCCTCCGTCGTCCGACGACGAGCACCAGGGTGATGGTGATCGCGAACAGCAAGGTGGACGCGGCCATCGCCGCCGCGAACGGTCGATCGCCCGATCGCCCGACCAGGAGGTCGACGAGTACCGGAAGCGTTCGCGAGTCGGTACGGGCCAGAAAGGCCGTGGCTCCGAACTCGCCGAGCGACAACGCTCCCGAGAACGCGGCCGCCGTGGCGATCGCCGGTCGCAGGAGAGGAAGGCGAACCCGACGCCAGGTGACGAGGGGACCGGCTCCGAGGGTGGCGGCGGCCTCGTCGAGACCGCGGGGGATCGCCGCCAGAACCGGCTCGACCGCTCGAACCACGAAGGGAAGCGCCACCGAGGCGTGCACGGCGGGAACCAGCAGCGCCGACCCGCGCCAGTCGAGGAAGCCCTGGTCGAACGTCACCAGTATCCCGAAGCCGACGATGATCGCCGACACGGCGGCGGGCGCGACGAAGAGGACCCGCCAGCGCGGATCGCGATGAGCCGCCGCCGCGGCACCGACACCCAGCGGAGTGGCGATGACGACGGCGAGGATCGCGGTCGTCATCGAGCGCGTCAGTGCATCGGCCAGGTCGACCCGCAGAGCACTCGGACCGCCGAGAGCCTCGGTGCCCGCGAGCATCCGCCAACCGGCCAACGACCAGTGATCCCCGACGCGCAACGACGAGAGAGCGAGGGCGACGACCGGTGTCGCGACGAGCACGACGGCGACGCCGACGATCAGTCCGGCCCGCGGTCCGGCGCGACGCAGATCCGCGGACGTGGACATGCGGGCTGGTCCCCCGACTGGTCGATGTCGGCGCGCCGAGAGAGCGACGGCCGCCAGCACCACCATCGTTTGCGTCACCGCGAGCACGGTCGCTCCGGAGACGTCGCCGAGGAGGACGGCACGCCGATGGATCTCGACGTCGATGGTGGCCATCGAGGGTCCGCCCAGGATTCGCACGACCCCGAACGAGGTGGCCGAAAGAAGGAACACCAGGGCCGACGCCGAAGCCAGGGCCGGTCGCACGATCGGCAACAAGACGTTCGTCCACACGCGCAGAGGCCCCGCACCCAGCGTGCGCGCGGCATCGAGCAATCTCTCGTCGACCGATTCGAGGATCGGCACGACCTGGCGGATCACCACCGACACGTTGAAGAAGGCGTGAGCGGCGAGCACCGCCCAGATCGTTCGGTCGATCGAGTCGGGAAGCAACGCGAGAAAGGCCGAACCCACCACCACCGTTGGTAGGACGAAAGGCGCGGTCAGCACCGCCAGTGCCAAGGAACGACCACGAAACCTCCGTCGTCCGATCACCGCGGCGGGAAGTGCGGCGACCAGAACCGTCAGGAGAGTCGACGACACGCCGAGGAGGAGCGAGAAGCGAATCGAATCCGTCACTCCGGGACGACTCCAGACGGCGGTGAGGTCGCCGGTCCGCGCGGCCGACGTGGCGAGCACGATCACCGGTGTCACGACCAACAGGAGAACCAGCATCCCGGCCGGCCACGCCGACCAGCCGAACCGACGCCGGTTCGCACTCAGAGCACGACCTCCCGCCAGGTTTCGAGCCAGACCTCGCGTTCGGTCTCGATGCGTCCCGGCTCGATGGTCGCCGGATCCGTCACGGTGGTCGCATGGCGGCGGAACGAGTCGGGGAGCGTCACGCCGGCGGTCGCGGGAAGGACGAAGAGGCTCTCGGGCATGAGCGACTGGAACTCCGGTCCGATGAGGTGATCCACGAGGAGTCGAGCCTGTTCCGAGTGTTCGCCACCGCGCAGAATCCCCGCGAACTCGATCTGTCGGAAGCAGCCCGCGATCATCGACCCGGTGGGGGTCGGAGCGTCACCGGAGAGCGGAGGATCGGCGAAGAGAACCTCGGCGGGAGGGCTGGACGCGTAACTGAGGACGAGGGGTCGGTCGCCACCGTGTCGGGAGAACTCCGAGTAGTACGCGTCGGTCCAGCCCGACACCACGAGGAGGTCGTTGTCGGCGAGGGCCGTCCAGTAGTCGGTCCAACCATCACCGAATTCCGCGATCGTCGCCAGGAGAAACGCCAAACCGGGTGACGATGTCTCGGGACTCGGGACGACGAGAAGCCCTCGGTACTCGGGCTCGGTCAGATCGTCGAGCGTGGCCGGCGGCGGCAGACCGAGGTCGTCGAGAGCGGCGATGTCGTAGTTGATGCACACGTCGCCACTGTCGACTGGAGTGACGACGCCCAGACCGGATCCGACGAGGTCGGGACGAACCGGATGCGCGGTCGACACGTACGGCTCGAACACCCTGCCCTCGATGGCTCGGGTCAGGAGGGTGTTGTCGACGCCCCACATCACGTCGCCCTCGGGGCGTCCGGCGGTGAGGACCGCGCGAGCCACCATCTCGCCGGCGTCTCCGGCGGCGGCGATCTCGACGGCGATTCCGGTCGCCGCGGTGAACGAGTCGAAGGCTCCCTCGGGAGGTGTGAACGACTCGTGACTCACGATGACGAGTCGTTCGGGTGTCGTGGGCGCACCGGGCGACCTCGTGGTCGAGTCGCCGCACGCGGCCATCGCCAGAACCGCTCCGAACACGACCGCACTGGTCCCGATCGTTCCGGCTCTCATCGTCCGTCCTCCTCGTTCACAACGACGGCCACGACACCTGATCCCACCGACACGACGATCGGTGCCGCGACGGCCAGGTTGCTCACGCCACGGGCCCGCCAATCGTGCAAGTCGTCGTGGACCAGGGGCCATCGGAGCCCGACGGTCGAAACGCCCGTCGCGGTTCCCGACAGCGACAGCAGGCTCACCGTCGCGCCGACCTCGACGTCGATCGTCAGTTGCCTACCACCGTGGATCAGATGCACCACGTCGGCGGCCATCACGAGCGTGAGTCGTTCGAGTCGCGACAGGGTGGGAGACGCGAGTGCGGCGAACACTCCGAGCACGTGGTCGATGCGATCACCGCCGCCCCACGCCACCGTCACCTCGACCGCTCCGAGCGAGATCGCATGAGCGAGGGCCAACTCGGTGTCGGTGTGGTCCTTGTCGCGGTCGGCGACAACGATCTCGACGCCACGCCCGACGGGGGCCGTCGGGTCGGCGATTGAGTCGAGATCTCCCACCACGACATCGGGAGTCACTCCGAGTTCGACGGCGTGGTCGTAGCCGGAGTCGGCGCAGATCACCACGACAGGGGCGCGGGTTGCGACGACATCGAGCACCCGGGAATGAGGTTGGTGACCACCCAGGATCACCAGTGCACGTTTCGGCATGAGGCTCCCTCCGCTGGCATTATCCAGATCAGGTTCTCGGGTCGGTGGTGGCGACCACCCTCTCAGCCCGTCGAACCGGCGAGCTCCCCGTGTGTGTGGAGGCTAGTGGCTCGCTCGGTCACCGGCTCGTCGTCGAACTGGTCGTTTCCGGCGGTTGGGGTGCGAAGATGGAGCCGTTCGGTCGCGCCGTGGCGCGGCCCGACGGGGAGGTTCGTGTCGTGGAGAGTCGTCTGGTCGAGGGGCGCGTTGCGCTGGTGTCGGGTGGCGGCCGTGGAATCGGTCGGGGAATCAGCGAGCTCCTCGCCGCCCACGGCGCGACCGTGGCGGTCAACTATCGCAAGGATCGGGAGGCGGCGGAGGAGACCGTGGCCTCCATCGTGTCCGCCGGTGGTCGAGCCGTCGCCTACGAGGCGTCGGTCGACGACCCCGATGCCGTCGCCGAGATGACCGACCGGGTGGTGGCCGAGCTCGGAGGAATCGACATCCTGGTGTGCAACGCCGGGGTCGCGTCCAAAGGACGTTCGGTTTCCGACACCGACCCGGCCGAGGTGCAGCGTCTCGTCACGACGCACGCGATCGGCCCGCATCACATGGCTCGTTGCGCTCTTCCCTCGATGCGCACCCGGGGACGTGGAGACATCGTGATGATCTCGTCGGTCGCCACCTCGCACATGGCGGGCAACGGAGCGCCCTACAACATGGGCAAGGCCGCGATGGAGGCGCTCGCCCGCACCCTGGCCAAGGAGGAGCGCGCGCACGGGATTCGGGTGAACATCGTCGCTCCCGGTCTGGTGGAGACCGACATGGGCTTGCGGCTCGCGCGCGCCATGACCGGACAGGGCACCATGGAGAACCTCCGCGGACTCGACGCCTCGTCCCCGTTCGGACGGGTGTGTCAACCGATCGACGTGGCCAACGTGGTGTTGTGGTTGTGCTCCGAGGGCGCCTCGTACGTGACCGGTCAACGCATCGAATGTGACGGAGGCGGACCGCGATGAACCCCCCGCCCGGTGAGCCCCGCGACCGACCAGTAGCCTGCCCGACGTGAAGTCCAGCCCCCTCGCGCCGACCACTCCGACCTCCGAGCCGATCATCTCGGTCACCGACGAAGCACTGGTCGAGCTGCTGAAACTGCGCGATGCCGAGCCCGACGCGGCCGATCTCGGATTGCGTCTCGAGATCGTGAGCGGAGCCGGCGAGGAGTTCAAGTACGACCTCTCGCTGGACGAGTTCCGCAAGGCCGCGTTCACCGACGAGGTGAGGACGCACGGCGGGCTGAAGGTCATCATTCCGGCCAAGGACGTCGAGTTGCTCCAGGGGGCGGTGCTCGATCATTCGGCCTCCGCCGGCCTCGTCATCCGCAACCCGAACCGTCCGGTTGCGCCGTCGGCGGAGGGTCTCGTTCGCGACGATGCGTTGTCGGCCGAGATCGAAGCCGTGGTCACCGGTGAGGTGAATCCGGCCCTCGCGGCACACGGAGGGTTCGTCACCTACGTGGGCCACGACAATGAGGGAACCGCCTACCTCACCATGGGTGGGGGTTGTCACGGATGCTCGATGAGTCGCATGACGATGCTCGAGGGCGTGCAGACCACCGTGCTCGAGAAGGTTCCCGGAATCACCCGCGTGCGCGATCTGACCGACCATGCGTCGGGCGAGAACCCGTACTACCGCTGAACTCCGTCGTCCGGGTGTCCGTCGTCCGGGTGTCCGTCGTCCGGGTGACCGTCGATCAGGTCCGGCGGACCGGAGGATTCTGTGGACCCCTGATCAATCGGCCGGGTAGGTCACCGGTGAACTCGTCGTCGGCCACGGTTTGCACGCCGGCAACGAACGTCGCCCGATAACCGCGACCCTTCTGCACCAAACGGCGTCCTCCGGCGGGGAGATCGTGGGCCATTCGTGGAACGTCGAAACCGAGTCCGTCGAAGTCGATCAGATTCAGATCGGCGCGCATTCCGGGTGCCACGAGACCCCGATCGTGCAGTCCGTAGAAGCGAGCGGTTTGTTGAGTCTGACGATGGATCACCAATTCGAGTGCGAGACGGGGACCCCGCTGCCGATCGCGCGCCCAGTGGGTGAGCATGAAGGTGGGCATGCCCCCGTCACAGATCGCTCCGCAGTGCGCCCCGGCGTCGGACAAACCCATGCGCGTGTGGGGATGCAGATGAGCCTCGTAGGTCATCGACAGATCGCCATAGGAGTAGTTGAAGAAGGGTGCGTAGATCATTCCTCGCCCCTGATCGGACGTGAGTTGTTCGAGGATCACCGCGGCCGCCGACCGACCGGTGCGCGCGGCGATCGCCGCCACCGAATGGTCGCGATCGGGTTCGTAGTCGATGTCCGAGCCATCGACCAGCCACATGCCGTCGGCCTTGTGCACGACGATCTTCTCGAAGAGTCCGCCGTCGGCCGGAATCTCGTCGGTGATGCGACGTCGACGTTCGGGTTCGGCGAGAGCAACGAGTTGTTCGTCGAGCGGGAGATGCCGAATCTCGGCGTAGGCCGGATGGAAGAGCAGCGGATGAACGCTGCCCTGCAGGCAATAGAGAATCCCGATGGAACGTCCGGCAACCTGGGCGTACATGGGGATTCCGTCGGCGTGGGCCTCGTTCAGCAGCCGGAGCACCGATCGCCAGAGGTCGGGAGATTGGTCGGTCTGACTGAGGTTCACGCTCACCGGTCGACCGGTGCGGCGGGCGAGTTCGCGCATCCAGATCCACTCCTCGTCGGGCACGCGCACGTGCTCGGGTGAGAACTGGAAGTTGCCGTGTCCGACGCGAGCCATCGCGTCGGCGATCGCGTACAACTCGTCGGCGGCCACCATCGTGCCCGGCACGAGTTCGCCACTCTTCGAACGATGCAGTGGAGTGCGACTGGTCGAGAAACCGAGGGCACCGTGGCGCAACGCCTCCTCGACGAGATCGGCCATTCGTCGAGAATCCTCGCCGTCGGCCGGTTCGTTGTCGGCTCCGCGCTGACCCATCACGTACGCGCGCAGTGGCCCGTGGGCGATCTGTGCTCCGACGTCGATGACGTACGCGCGCCGGCCGACGGCGTCGAGGTATTGGGGGAAGGATTCCCACTGCCAGTCGATGCCCTCGGACATCGCCGAACCCGGAATGTCCTCCACGCCCTCCATGAGTTCGATGAGCCAGTCGTGGCGGTCGGGTCGCGCGGGAGCGAATCCGACGCCGCAGTTGCCCATCACGGCGGTCGTGACGCCGTGCCACGAACTCGGGGTCAGCCATGGATCCCACGACACCTGTGCGTCGTAGTGGGTGTGCACGTCGACGAAGCCGGGCGTGACCAGCAGCCCGTCGGCGTCGATCACGCGCCGCGCCCGGGCGGTCGATGCGCGTCCCGCGTCGTCGACGGCCACCACGATTCCGCCGTCGACGGTGATGTCGGCGGGACGGGCGGGAGATCCCGAGCCGTCGACGAGACGCGCGTTGCTGACGACGAGATCGTTCATCGGGTGCTCACACCGACGGCGGGGGAGGTGGCGGGAGGTCGCTTCCCGGAACGGGTGTCGGCACCGGCGAGGTGGAGGCCGGTGTCGCGGCCACCATGACCGTCGGAGTTCCGTCGGCGGTCGAGTTGGCCGGGTTCGTCGAGGAGGTGGAACGCACCGGACGAACGCGAGTGCCGACGCCACTGAGGGCGGCGAGCACCAGCACGATCGACAAGTAGAACGTGGCGACCACCGACGTGTACCAGACCTTGTCGGCGGTGGTTCCGTACTGGTACGCGTCGCCCAGGAATCCGCCGGCGTTGAACTTCAGCGCATCGTCACCGAAGGCCGACATGCCGACGTCGGCCCAATCGGCGAGCACCAGAACGTTCAGCAGATGGAGCAACGGCGTGACGATCGCCAATGTCCTGAACCAGGCCTTCATCGGCCACCCCCTTCGAGCGATCGGTGGATCGGCCCCGACGCTAACCGACGGGAGGCCGCAGACGATTCACGATCTCGTCGTGGAGAAGTCCGTTGGTGGTGACCGCCGTGTTCGAGAGATGGTCGCGTCGGCCGACGCGATCGGTGAGGCGTCCGCCGGCCTCCTCGACCACTGGCACGAGGGCGGCGATGTCGTACGGAGCCAGTCCGACCGCGTCGATGGCCACGTCGATGGCTCCCTCGGCGACCAGCATGTGTTGCCAGAAGTCGCCGAAACCACGCGCGCGAGCCGCGTCGAATTGAAGGTCGGCCAATGCGCGGTCGACACCGAGATCGCGCCAGCCTCGATTGGGAACCACACTCACCTGCGCGCGGTGCACCGAATCGATCTTCGAGACCGCGATGGGCCGGCCGTTCGCGCGGGCGCCCCCGCCCCGTACGCCCCACCAGCGGCGGTTCATCGACGGTGCCGACACCAGGCCAAGCACCGGTCCGTCAACGCGGTGCACCAGCGCGACGAGGGTCGCCCACACCGGGAGGCCCCGCACGTAGTTCGAGGTTCCGTCGATCGGATCGATCACCCAGGTCCATTCGGTGTCGGTGGGTCCGGTGACGCCGTGTTCCTCGCCGAACACCGCGTCGACCGGGCGAGCCGCGCGCAACCGGCGCACGATCTCACTCTCGGTGTCGCGGTCGATCTCGGACACTTCGGAGCGATCGGCCTTGCGCGAGACGGTGAAGGCGCGTGCCTCGAACGCCGGAGCGGTGATCGCATCGGCGGCGTCGGCCACCTCGTGCGCCAGTTCGAGATCGGGCGCGAAGTCGCGATCCACGATCAGTCGAGTGACTTCAGCACCGACGACGCGATGCCGTCGGCGTCGAGTCCGAGTTGTGACAGCAGACGGTCGGGCTTCGACTGCGGGAGGAACTTGGAGGGAACACCGAGGGTGGTGACGCGGGTGACCGACCGGGCGGCGATCTCGGTGGCGATCATCGAACCGATGCCGCCGTCGCGCACGCCGTCCTCGACGGTGACGACCCGTTCGTGACGCGCGGCGTCGTCGAGCATGCTCGTATCGAGGGGCACGCACGAGCGCACGTCCCACACCGTCGCATCGACACCGCGCTCGACCAACGTCTCGGCGGCCTTGTGGGCGGCGGCCACCATCTTGCCGACGGCGAGGATCGCCACCCGGCCGTCGCCGGCGCGCAACCGCAGAGCGTCCAGACCCGAACCGATCTCGTTCTCGCCCACCTGTCGGGCGGCGCCCTTCGGGTAACGGATCACCACCGGACCGGAGTCGGCCAACGTCAACGCGTCGTGGAGCATCTGCTGCAGATCCTGCGCACTGGAAGGGGCGAGGACGCGCATACCGGGAACCTTCGACAACAGGGCGAGGTCGTACACGCCGTGGTGACTGGCTCCATCGTCGCCGGTGATCCCGGCGCGATCGAGGCAGAACACCACCGGCAGCCGGTGGAGTGCCACGTCGTAGACCACCTGGTCCCAGGCTCGATTCAGGAACGTCGAGTAGATCGCCACCACCGGACGCAACCCGCCCATCGCCATTCCGGCCGCGGCGGTGACCGCGTGCTGCTCGGCGATGCCGACGTCGAAGAAGCGGTCGGGGAAGCGACTCTGAAAGGGCAGGAGTCCGGTCGGCCCGGGCATGGCGGCCGTGATGGCCACCACCCGGGCATCGGCCTCGGCCTCCTTGATGACGGCGTCGGCGAAGGCCTGGGTGTAACCGGACGGCACCGCCTTCGGTGGACCGACCGCGGGGTCGAACACCGGGGCATCGTGCAGATGCTTCTCGTCGTCGTCCTCGGCCGGCGGGTAACCCTTGCCCTTCTGAGTGAGGACGTGGACCACGATCGGTCCCTCGTACGACAGATCCTCGGCGTTGCGGAGAGCGCTCTCCAATTCGCGAATGTCGTGGCCGTCGATGGGGCCGATGTAGCGAACGCCGAGCGCCTCGAAGAACGACGGTGGCTGGAGGAATTCGCGGACCGCCGCCTTCAGTGCTTCGACGCCCTTCTCGGCCTGTTGGCCCACGACCGGGAGTCGCTCGAGCCAGGCCTCCAGGCGGCGTTGGCGCTGGACGTACACGGGGTTCATGCGGATACGGGTGAGTCCTTGCGAGAGCCGCTCGGTGATGCGATCCGGGAGGGCGGGGCGATCGAGGGCTCCGGTGTCGTCGGCCGTAAGTTTCTGCGTGAGATTCGAGATCGTGGGCGCGTAGCTGCGCCCGTTGTCGTTCAGGACGATGATCACTCGTCGACGAGTGTGGCCGAGGTTGTTGAGGGCCTCGTACGCCATTCCGCCGGTCATCGATCCGTCACCGATCACGGCGACGATGTGACGATGCTTGTCGACGCCGGCGTCGCGGGCCACGGCGAGTCCGTGGGCGTAGGAGAGCACGGTCGAGGCGTGGCTGTTCTCGATGTAGTCGTGCTCACTCTCCTCGCGGCTGGGATACCCGGAGAGTCCGCCGGCCTGGCGAAGTCCGGCGAAACCGGCGGCGCGACCGGTGACGATCTTGTGCACGTAGGACTGGTGGCCGGTGTCCCAGAGGATCGCGTCGCGGGGCGAGTCGAAGACCCGGTGGAGGGCCAAGGTGAGCTCGACCGCGCCGAGGTTGGAGCCGAGGTGTCCTCCGTGGTCGGCGACGGCCTGCACGATGAAATCACGGATCTCGCCGGCCAGAACGTCGATTTCGGCGTACGACAAGGCCCGCAATTCGGACGGCTGACGGAGGTCGTCGGGATGCATGGCAAATCGGACGCTAGCCCTGCGGGGCGTCCGTACCGCTGGCGGAAACCTCCCGGACGAGACCGGTGTTGTGTCGTTCGGCATGTCGTTCGGCATGTCGTTCGGCATGTCGTTCGGCATGTCGTTCGGCATGACGGCGATCGAGGCGGTCCTGGTTCCATCGGTGCAGACCCCACCCCAGCAGAGCACCCACCGCCAAGGTGATCTGGCCGCCGACGCCATCGATCCAGTAGTGATTCCCGGTCACGACGATGCAGAACAACGTGGCGGCCGGATACAGCAGCACCGCCACTTTCGTCCAACGTCGACGGAGCAATGGCCAGACGGCGAACGCGCACCAACTGCTCCAGCCGATGTGGAGGCTCGGCATGGCGGCGTATTGGTTGGAGATCGACTGCATGGCCTCGGAATCGAAGGTCCAGAGAGCACCCCCGAACTCGGGGAGCGTGTCGACGAAGCCGAAGGTTCCGTCGTCCGGCGTGCCGGCGATCCCGTCGGCGCCCTCGTCGCGCAGCGGACTGACGATGCACGCTCCGCCGTACGCCCCGATTTCGTCGCGCGGACACGGTGCATCCAGCAGGCGGGGTGGCATCACCGGAAACAGTGAGAATCCGACGATGGCCAACGCCGTGGTGGCGGCCAGTGTGTTGCGCCATTGGGGGAACACGCCGGGCCGCTTGAAGAAGAGCAACCAGAACACGCCGAGAGTCACCGCGAAGTGCGCGGTGCCGTAGTAGGTGTTCCAGATTCGGACGAACCAGTTCCAGTCGAGGAACCAGTCCTGAACCGACTCCTCGTGATATAGGCCGATCAGACGCTCGAGTCGGATCAGCCGTTCGGCGTTGTTGAAGGCCTGCTCGGGAACGCCGTCGGCGGCGATGGTGGCCGAACCGAATTGGTTGCGACTCCACGTGTACACGACGTAGAAGCCGCCCATGATCAACGCCTCTTTCCACCAGAAGGTCCGGTGTTGCCGTGCGGGCACGGGCGACGGCGTTTCCACGGCGACGAATCTACGGCTTCGGTTCCGGGTCGCTGGTTTCGTGCGTCGGAGGCTCGTGGTCCGTGGCCGGCGAAACGAGGTGGCGTCGGGGAGGGCGCACCGCACACTCACTAGTCTCGACCCGTGACCACATTCGATCTTCTCGACGACGACGTTCTGGCCCGCACCTTGGCCCTGGCGCTGCGCACCGGGGCCGATTTCGCCGAGGTGTACGCCACGGATTGGCGTGGTGTCGGCGTGGGACTCGACGACGGGCGGATCGAGGAACTCTCGACCGGTCGCAACACCGGGGCGGGTATTCGTGTCATCCATTGCGAAACCACCGGATTCGCGCACACCGCCGACCTCTCGCCGGCCGGGCTCGCGGCCGCGGCCTCGGTGGCCGCCGAAGCCGCTCGACAGGGCGACGGCGCGACCCGATCCATCGCGCTCGCCGAGCGCCCGCAACGCGTGGTGAGTCCCATCGAGATCGACCCGTCGTCGATCGGCAAGGCCGCCAAGGTGGCTCTGCTCCGGCGCGTCGACGACGCCGCGCGGTCGACGGGTGGTGCCATCACGCAGGTGTCGGCCGGTTACTCCGACGGACGCACGCGAGTCGTCATCGCGAACAGCGACGGCCTGCTGGCTCGTGACGAGCGGGTTCGAACCCTGCTGCGCGTCAGCGCGGTGGCCAACGGGGACACCGGCATGCAGACCGGTTTCGACTCGCTCGGCCACACGATGGGTTTCGAGTTGTTCGACAAGGTGAGCGTGGAGGAAGTCGCGCGGACGGCGGCGCAGCGGGCCCTCACCAAACTGCGCGCGCGTCCGGCGCCGTCGGGTTCGATGCCGGTGGTCATCAAAGCCGGCAGCGGCGGGGTTCTCTTCCACGAGGCGTGCGGTCACGGTCTCGAGGCCGATCTGGTCGCCAAGGGCGCCAGCGTCTACAAGGGCAAGGTCGGAGAGTTGGTGGCCTCACCCCTCGTCACGCTGGTCGACGACGGCACGATGACCCACGAGTGGGGCGCGATCGCCATCGACGACGAGGGGCACGCCTCGCAGTACAACGTGCTCATCGAGAACGGCGTTCTGACCGACTACATGTGGGACTTCCTGCGTGCTCGCAAGGAGGGAAGATCGCCGAGTGGCAACGGTCGTCGTCAGTCGTACAAGCACCTTCCCATGGTTCGCATGACCAACACCTACGTGCTGAACGGAGACGAGGATCCCGGAGACATCGTGCGCGACACCGATCACGGCGTGTACGTGGCACATCTCGGTGGTGGGAGCGTCAACACCGCGACCGGAGACTTCGTCTTCGGCATGACCGAGGCCTACCTGATCGAGAACGGCGAGATCACCGAACCGTTGCGGGAGGGCAATCTCATCGGCAACGGTCCGCAGGTGCTGCGCGACATCGACCGACTCGGTAACGACTTCGCGATGGGCAACCCGGGAACCTGTGGCAAGGATGGCCAGGGAGTGCCGGTGGGCGACGGTCAACCCACCTTGCGGGTCAAGTCGCTCACCATCGGCGGAACCGCGTCATGAGCGGTCCCGATCGCAGTGGCGAACTGCTCGCGATCGCCGAGCGGGTGGTGGCGATGGCGCGACCGGGCGAACAGGTGGAGGCCTACGTGGGTCGGGGAGTCTCCACCGAGGTTCGGGTGTACGAAGGCGAGGTCGAACACTTCGTGTCCGCCCAGAGCCAGGGAATCGGAATCCGGGTCATTCGTGACGGGCGCACCGGCTCGTCGTCGGCGGGTTCGCTCGATGAATCGGTGATCGCCGAGGTGCTGGTCGAGGCGCGCGACAATCTCGGGTACGGCGAGGTCGACGAATGGGCCGGTTTGGCCGCCCCGGACGGTGTGGCGGTCACGCCGCAGAACCTGTGGAACGACGCCCTCGAGTCCGCCACTCCGGCCCGCAAGATCCAACTGGCCAAGGACCTGGAACGGAGGACCCTCGCCATCGACGGTCGGGTTCGGGTCGACGACTCCAACTACATGGATGCCTTCGGCGAGTCGGCGGTGGCCACGACCACGGGAATCCGGGTGGCCGGTCGCGAGAACGGATGCCATCTCTCGGTCGGAACTCTCGCCGACGACGGCGACGAGACGCAGACCGGATTCGGATTCGCGGTCGGCCGTGACCCCGAAGCACTCGACATCGAGAAGGCGGCCGTCGACGCCGTCGAACGGGCGACGCGACTGCTCGGAGCCACCAAGCCCGAGAGTCGTCGCACGACGATCGTTCTCGACCCGTACTGCACCGCGCAGTTCCTCGGCATCATCGGTTCCACCTTGAACGGGGAGAGCGTGGCCAAGGGGCGCAGTCTCTTCGCCAGCCGGTTGGGCGAGTCGGTGGCCACGCCACTTCTGACGCTGGTGGACGATCCGACCGATCCGCGCGCGTACACGGCGACCGACATCGACGGGGAGGGTCTCGCCGCGCGCCGCAACGTGCTCGTCTCCGACGGTGTCCTGAAGATGTTCGTGCAGTCCTCCTATTCGGCGCGTCGACTCGGCGCAGCGACGACCGGGAACGGTGTCCGGGGCGGCTACGGCGGCGGTCCCGGTGCCGGTTGTCTGGCGTTGCAGATCGTGCCCGGCGCCCGGTCGCAGGCCGAGATCATCGCCGGGATCGACGACGGCATCCTGATCCAGCAGGTCCAAGGTCTCCATTCGGGTGTGAATCCGGTGTCGGGCGACTTCAGCACGGGAGCGGCCGGACTCACCATCAGCAAGGGTGCTCTCGGTACCCCCGTCCGCGAGTTCACCATCGCCTCGACTCTGCAGAAGATGTTGCTCGACATCGCCGAGGTCGGTGGCGATCTCGAGTGGCTCCCGATGCGAGCCACCGGCGTGTCGCTCGTGATCCACGACGTCACGATGAGTGGCGCCTAGTCGATGCCCATCGTCCACGCGATCGTGCTGGGTCTCGTGCAGGGACTCTCGGAGTTCCTGCCGATCTCGTCGAGTGGTCATCTCTTGATCGTCCCGTGGTTGTTCGGCTGGGACGATCTCGCCGATCCGGGAATCAAGAAGGCCTTCGACGTGGCCCTGCACATCGGAACCATGGTGGCCGTGGTCGGATACTTCCGTCGCGATCTCGTCGTGCTGGTTCGCGACGGGCTGCGAGAGGGAGCGTCGCGTCTGCTGCATCGTCGATCGGCCGCGACCGAACACGGTCGCTTCGCGTGGATGCTCGTGTTGTCGTGCGTTCCCGCGGCGGTGGTGGGGGCGGTGTTGGAGGACTGGATCGACGAACGACTGGGAACTCCGTTCATCATCGCCCTTTCGTTGATCGCGTTCGGCGTGGTGCTGGCGTGGGCCGACCGACGAACGGGCGATCGGGCAACCGGCGAGTTCGGGACGCGCGAGGCACTGCTGGTGGGAGCGGCTCAGGTGTTGGCTCTCAACCCGGGCACCTCGCGCTCGGGGATCACCATGTCGGCCGCGCGGGCCAACGGGTTCTCGCGCGATGCCGCGGCACGCATCTCGTTCCTCATGAGCATTCCGGTGACCGCGGGGGCGATCGTGGTCAAGGTGGGGGGTCTGGTGGCCGACGGAGTGCCCGACGGGTTGATCGCGCCGATGATCGCCGGAATCGTGACGTCGGCGTTGTCCGGTTGGCTGGCGGTCTGGGGACTCCTACGGCTCGTCCGCACCCGCAACTTCGACCTGTTCGTGTTCTACCGAGTCGCCGCGGGAGTCGCGATCCTGATCGCCCTGGCCTCGTCGTGGCGTTGACCGGGTGTTGACGTGGTGTTGACGGGGCGTCGACCAGAAGGCGATGAGGCGGGGGAGTGTCGTGCGAGACGCGCGAGGGTCAATCGCTCGACGACGTGTTGGTCGAGCCGCTCGACGAACCATTCGACGAGCCGCTCGACGGGGCACCGCTCGACCCCGAACCGGATCCCTCCGATCCGGACGATGACGACGTCGATGAGGACGACCCAGACGAGGAAGCAGACGACGACCCGGACGACGACCCGGACGACGACCCGGATCCGCCACGACTGTCGGTCTTGTAGAAGCCACCGCCCTTGAAGGTCACACCGACCGGCATGAACACCTTCTTCACGGGTCGTGGGCGACCGTCGGATGGATGCGGGGCCTCGGCGAGCGGATCGTCATCGAACGATTGCTGGATCTCGATGGTCTCGCCGGTGTCGATGAATTTGTAGACGTAGGTGGGCATGGGGGTTGACCTCGAGTGCCGAAGTCTAGGCTCGCCCCGTGCCGGCGACCTCACCGATCCGCACCGCGGTGATTCCCGCGGCCGGTCTCGGCACTCGCATGCTTCCGGCGTCGAAATCGGTGCCGAAGGAACTCCTGCCCATCATCGACTGTCCAGCCCTGCAGTTGGTGGTCGACGAGGCCATGGGCGCCGGGGTTGATCATGTGGTCATCGTCACCAGCGCGACCAAGCCGGCCATTCGCCACTACTTCGAACCGTCGCCGGAGGTCGATCGATCCCTGCGTTCGCAGGGTCGTCACGAGTTGGCCGACCGTATGGCGAGCGTCGGACGCGACGTGCGGGTGACCTTCGTCGATCAGGACAAGGCGCGGGGCCTGGGTCATGCCGTCGGTTGTGCCCGCGCGGCCGTTGGATCCGAGTCCTTCTTCGTGATGTTGCCCGACGAACTCATGGCCGATTCGTCGTTGCTCACCGAGTTGGCGGGTGCGTCGGCCGCTCTCGGGGTGAGTGCGGTGGCGCTGAAGCACGTGCCACCAGCCGATGTCGTCCGGTACGGAATCGTCGATCCGGTTCCCGGATCGACCGGAGATCGAGTGGTTCGTTTCGCCGACGTGGTGGAGAAGCCGACGATCGGCCGGGCGCCGAGTGATCTGGCGATCATCGGTCGGTACGCGCTCACGCCCGACGTGTTCGACGAGATCGCCGGTCTTCGTCCCGCGACATCGGGAGAGATCCAACTGACCGACGCGCTGGCCGCCCAGGGACGTCGATCACCTCTGGTGGGAGTGGTCTCCGACATCGGTCGTCGCGACGTGGGAAACCCTCTCGGTTGGCTGCAGGCCGTGGTGGAGGCTGGTCTCGGCCACCCCGATCTGGGCGACGAGTTCCGGTCGTGGTTGCGACGTCTCAGCGTCGACGACTGAACCGACCGGGTAGATCGATCGCCAGTCCGAACTCGTCGACCGCGAATTCCTCGGCGCTCCGTTTCCGACGGCCCGCGGTGGAATCGTGGTCGAAGAGATCGTCGTAGGTGTCGAGACGCTCGATCGACCAGCGATCGTGGCGAACCCGGGTGTAGCGCAGCCGAACCCGTTCGACGGCGAGGTTTTCGGTGTCGACCGTGACCGACTCGACGTCACGACTCTCGCCGTCGCCCAGATCGAGGCGACGCACAGCCATCGTCGGCGTGAAGGCACCGACCAGCAGGTCGACGTCCTCGCATCCTCCCAACTCCCGACGGACCGCGCCGTTCATCTCGCCCCATCGACC
>Ga0169931_10002628_pt1 | contig 29110 bp, 26 predicted proteins | sample Kivu_15m_20L_FD_129675 | JGI IMG/M metagenome (GOLD analysis project Ga0169931, IMG submission 129675) | Freshwater microbial communities from Lake Kivu, Western Province, Rwanda to study Microbial Dark Matter (Phase II) - Kivu_15m_20L... | ecosystem: Environmental > Aquatic > Freshwater > Lake...
CCTCAGTCAAATGCGGGCACAACTTCTAAAGGGATGAAGCTCGTCCTTCTTTCAAGCGCTTGTAGAGGTAATACTCCCCTCGCGGACGCGTTTGATCATATAGACCATTGCTACATAGGCGAGTTGAATTCCTACCATTGTCGCGACTCCGGCACGACCGCCGGTGCTGAACCCATAGGAATGAAGGCCTACCCCGAGCACAAAGTTCACACCATACCAAGCCATGACTACGAGCGTGAACCCAACTACTGACCAAAGGGCAAACCCAAACTGCCCCATCCAGCCCGTATACCGTGCGTGAAGAATGATGACGTAGCCCATTAAAGCAATCAAAGCCCAAACTTCTTTTGGATCCCAGCCCCAGAATCGTCCCCAAGAGTAATCAGCCCAAACCCCACCCAAAATCGTACCTGCGGCCAGGAGGACCACTCCAAACTGCATGGCGCGGTAGTTGAGTTGGTTCAGATTGGCAACCCGGGCACTCAAACCAGACCCTTCTTTTTTGAGGTACTGAAACAGAGTCACGTTGCTGATTCCGAGAGAAAGAGCAAAGGCCGAATAGCCCAATGTGATGGTCAAAACGTGAATCAATAACCAAAAATTACTCCGAAGGACCGGCACCAAAGGATGAATACTCGGATCCATAACTGCTGGAGCAGAGTCTGCAACAATCAGCAAAACTGCCGCAACCGCACCTGCGACAGTTAGGAGAATCGATTGCTTTTGGCGCCAATAAAGAATCAGAGAAAACAACACGACTCCAAATGATACCCAAATCACCGACTCATACATATTGGACACGGGAGGTCGCCCTGCAATCCAGACCCGTAATCCCATACCGACTACGTGCCAAATAAACCCCAGCCCCACTCCTAATCCCAGAGACACACTTAAAACCGAACGCACTCGCGCAGCTGAGGTCTGCGCAGGCAGCACTACCAGCACAGCACCTGCCAAGGCCCCAAGCAGGTAGAAAATCCAAGAAAGCATGAAGGGTCGGTATTCGTTGTAAAACATCTCTCCGCGAATCACCTGAGAGAGTCTCGGCACATCTGTCGAAGGAAGCGCTTGAAGAACAAGGGACGAGAACACATTCCCCCCCTCTTCGAACTCTGCCTGGTCTCCGCGGAGATAGGCCTTCACCACGCGAGCAAACGCCTCTCTCAGAGGCTTCTCTCTCTCGTGTACTTCAGGACTCAAGGTTGAACCCGAAAACTCCTCGATCGATACCGTCCCCCAAGCTTCGGGCGCCGGACGAGGAATCACAGGCCACCCCTGTCCGGTAACAATTGCACGGTAGACCCCAAGACGATCCAAAACCTGCTTGAGTTCTTTTTCACGAGGATCTTCCTTAGGTGCACCTCCCGCGACAGGGGGCTTGGCCTGAAAAGCAGCCACTCCTCCCGGAGTCGACAATCGCTGCGCATATTGCGCTAACTCAGAACCTGCGATCAACTCCCGAGGAGAAAATCGGGTTCGAGATAAATCCAATCCGATCTGCTTTCGAACATCTTGGTGGCCAACTTGAATAAACGGGACATCATCCCAAAGCTGAGGTTGGGTGATCCAAGAAAGTAGCATCTCGGTAGGTTCCCACCCCTGAAACTTCCGACTCCCCGTCACGTACAAAGCAGTCTCTCGAAGGTAGGTATCCAAAGGCTTGTAGCGCCCGCCTATATGAACCGGAGTCTGATTGAATGAAGTCCAATTCCAATTTTGGTGAGCCACCGGTCCAGATGAGCCCGGCTCTTGAGCCGAAGCTGAGAGCCAGACCAACCCCAGCAAGAAAACACTCACGCAGATGGAAAAAAAACGACCCAGTTTAGGAGCCCTGCTCATGGTACACTCACTCGCTTTCGTGACTGTTTAAGTTTGCGATAAAAGAGAAGCACGGATCCTGCCACGAGGAGAATCGACCCTAAGTATTTCAACCCGCGTCCTGGATCACGATTCACCGTGAATATAGAAACGGTAGGACGAGGCTGTGCATCCTCGTAGCTGGACTGATAAAAAGTGAGACCCTCATTTTCGAGAGGTTCATTCATCGATATCGTGATGGGGTCCGAGGTCGAATCCTTCTCCTTCACAATCCGGACCTGACTCGAATAAGAGGCTGGTTGCCGTGTCCCCTCGTAGTATTGAATTTCGAACCGCTCAAGTTGAAGAGCATACGGAAGCAAATAAGTTTTTGGAGTATACGCGATCGAAATCCGGCGCTCACCGAGCTGCAACGTTGCCCGATCCCCGGAGCCCAACCACATCCGACTCCCTGCAGCCTGGATCTGAATCGCTGATGGAGGTGCTTGAGGTCCGTACTGTACTTTCGCTGGTCGATAACTCACCTCTGGGATTGCACGCGGAATCACTTTGTCAAAAGCGACCTTCACCCCACCTCGCCAGCCCGGCTCGATCTCTTGCCCGGCTTGAGCCTTCCCCTCTCGAAACACACCCTCACTATTTCGTGAAAGGTAACTCACCTGAGCTGAGACAGAGTCCACCGAGAGCGCCAACGCAGGGCCGTTGACTCCGCCTTGAGCGGCAAGCAGGTCCCTCAAGCTTCCAGGCGTCCCTTCATTCTTCAGGACTACCAAGGCAGGCCCCGCTTGAACTCGAGAGTAGGATCGATCTCCTCCCCATACCCAATACTCCTGCCGGATTCGCATCATCCCGCCCTCAATGCGCACCAAAACACCCGCAAATGCAGGTAAAGAAGCCTCTTCGGACGAAGTCGGAGCAGGCACAAACGTATAATCTGCATCTGCCCGAGAAATGTAATCCACCATCTCAATCGGATAGTTCTTCAGAGTAAAGGGTTTGAACTTCACTTGTGGAGGCAACCATTTGATTGGCATCATCTCCACTTGGGACCCTTCCGAGAGAATCAGCTGAGGCTCATTCACCTCTACACGGCTCGAGGACTCCCCTTCCTTGACTCGCATCATTGCATCGAGTCCCCACTGGTAGGTGATCCAGGAACCGATCAACAGGAGTAAGATCCCTGCGTGCGCCAATAGAAAAGCAGTATGGTGTTTTTTCCAAGGCCAGCGGCTGACAGCAACGACAAAGATATTCACTCCCAGCAGGAAGAGAAGGGCGTAGAACCAGAAAGCCCGATACACAAAGTATTGCCCAGTGGGAGTATCATAAATTGACTCGAGCACCGTTGCCGCGATCATCGCTGCCGTGAGTCCAGACATCACCAGTACGGCAAATTTCAGGCTCGAAAACAAACGGAAAATCCGGCTAAAAAACTGAGTCAACTTCGGTACTCCCTTTTGAATATCAATACGGACACTGTCTGATGAACGAAATTACATCCTCTGCATCGGAGGCAGATTCAGTGCGATCGAACGCCCCAAATCCTGAAGGGGATCTCCCTGCTGGGCCAAGGGAATCCCTGCGAGCTCCAGCACTTGACGCTGAACGTATCGCTCCTTCTGGAGAAGGTCCTTGGGCAATCCGGGTGGGTTGGATTTTTCATCAAAGACCCGATCATAGATTCGCTTCCGAAAAAGACCAGCGTTCCGACCAACCGCTACTCGAGCCATTTTTCGGAGTCCATGTGCCATCAAAAGTCCCTGGCGCTGTCCAGGACCAGTCAGATCAATCAGTAGGTCCACTTGAGAAGGAGCAGGAGCCCCCATCGCATCCCCACGCGTGTTCCGGAAAAACACCGCTGCGTCAGGATAAGAAATCAGGATTTTCGTACGAAGGGACTCCACATCGTAAACGATCCCGCGCGAAGAGAGCACTACGAGAACCGTGCGGACCCCTGGAACACGAAAAGAGCGGATTTTTTCCTGGTGATCCAACAGTTGAATGAGAGCCTCAGACTCCCGATCTACCATCGGTGACATTCCAGCCGTTTCCCGATCTACCGAACCCTCAGATCCCTTCATCTTATTCCCTTTCGCTTGGCAGGCCTGCCTGAACGGTCTCCCAAAAAGAGCCCCAGGTCTAAATGAGTCAAAAAATTTTGTGAATTGCTCCCGTTTTGTCAGGAAATCGATCCCTTGTCTAGGTCACAGAACAATCCCCTCACCGGGATGCATGCGGTGCGCAATGGGGCGAAACTAAAAACTTTCAGGATCCCCGACCCTGATCTGTCCCCATCATTCTTACTCCGGGATTAACCCCAAAAACATGGCCCTGGAGTTGCACAACCCTCCTCCCACAAGGGGGTGAGGGAAGCAGGGTGGTCCCAAGCCTTTTGGCCTCAATTCAACCATTCACTCATTCTCACGCGCCTTTGCACTCATGACGACTATTGCAATGGCAAGCACTGCTCTCGCTTCCGATAATTCCGCTTCAAGCGATCGGGATCATGACCGTGATGACCGTCACGAACTCCCCAACCCTGTTTATCCTGGCAAAGGAGGACAGATGGGCAACCAAAAGGGCTCCATTATCGTTCCAAAGACCGAAGTCGGCGCAGTGGTCGAGAAAGCCGGTCAAAAAGCAGGTCAGTGGGGACGTGGAAAAAGCGACCAAAAAGGCGAAATCATTAAGCCTGCTACTGGAAACTAACCGAAGATCGATGGATTGAGTTTTTAATCGATCTCATCAGCTCAACACGAGAAACAAAAACGGAGCGAATGGAAGACCTGCACTGCATCTTCCATTCGCTCCGGCTCTTTCTGACGGTAGAGACTATCTGAGAAAAAACTCGAGGATCACAAGTCAGGAACTAGCGAACACTGACCACCAGGGCAAACGGCTGTTTTCCGCTCCTTCCTTGTGGAACGTTTTCACCCACAACCGAAACCTGGTAGGATCCACTTTCTTTCGCGGTAAACTCAATGTGCTCCCAATTATTCACTCGATCCCCGATCGACTGAATACGTCCGCTTGGACCTCTCACACGCAGATCCAAATTGTTGACGAGAGCAATCGAAGCAGAAGCAGCGCCAGGAGCATCCGTATAAACCAAGGTAGCACGAATGACTTGTCCGCCATCTACCTGCACCTCTTCGCCGTAGACTTCACCTACGCCAACACCAGCCTTAGCATCCACTAATAGGTCGGATTCTCGAAGGGACACCACAGCGTCCATGTCTACACGTCCCATACCCTCATGGGCATTCGGACGACGAACCGGAAGCTCTTGTTTTGGACCCGTTCCGTACTGCCCAGGAAAAAGATCGTGTGCTGTGTGCATCAGTGTGGCCTTCACGAGAGCTGCAGAAGGTGAACTGATCCTCTTGGATTCGACCAAAAACTCGCGAGCAACTACGGCTGCACCTGCAGTCAACGGAGTCGCCATCGAGGTGCCACCTGCATAAGCGTAGTGAGCATCATAGGCTCCCCAAAGTTTGCCGGCTTTTGGATGTTGCGAGAGAGTGCTCACAATATTCGTTCCGGGTGCAACCAAGTCAGGCTTGATTCGTCCGTCTTTAGTGGGTCCGCGAGAACTGAATGCGGCCAACCCATTCGAATTGTTCGACAAAGTATCATCTGCAATCGGTGCCACACCCCATTTACGTGTGCCGTCCCGAAGTTCAGAGAGCTTCTTTTGAATCCCACCTTGAGCCAGGAGATTCTCCGATGCTCCAACTGTGAGAACATTTTTTGCCGTTCCTGGAGAACTAATCGAACCTTCATCAATCCGTCCATCACGGTCACGATCTTCACCCGAGTTTCCTGCGGCAAAGACCAACAGAAGATCGGGGTTCTTCCACATAAAATCATCTGCCCCTGCGGCGAATGAGTCATATGCGCCCAGATCACGAGGGCTACCCCAAGAATTGGAGTGAACGCGCGCACCATTTTCATAAGCAGGAAGAATCAAATCTTCGAAGTCGGTCGGTGGCACGATATTGTCGAAGATTGCACTCCACAGCCCCATCGCATGAAGTCGTGCACGGTGAGCTCCGCCTCGGAAGTTCCAATCTGAAAGACTGCCCGTTCCTACAACGGAGCCCATCACGTGCGTGCCATGCCCCTGCGGGTCCCCCCAAGAATCCGCGCCGAGGCCGGTCAAATAACCTTGTGCAAAAACACCTTTGAAGTCTGCATGAAGAGTAGCCTCAACACCGGAGTCAAGACCAGTATCCGCCACAGCAACATGCTGCCCTTCACCACGAAAACCTTTTTCCCAAGCGCGATCAAAATTCATGAGCCGAGTGCCTGACTCATATCCAGTGATTGCAGGAGGCGCGACGATCTCTGGTTCGGAAGAGGCGCTGTCATCCCAAGCCTGATAATCAAACGTCACAAACTGGGGAACCTCTTGCACCCACTCTGCAGCTTCGATTGCAGCTAATCGCTGCACTCGATCTGGAGAAGTCTTCACTAAGAACGCGTTTTTGCGACGAGAGAAAAACTGGATTCCAGAGATCCGCTTCAGTTCCGCCTCGACCTCATCCGCGGCCAAGGAGTCATAGGCTGTCACGAGCAGTGGGAGAGACTTTCGCTTACCCGAATTCAGCTCTGCGAAAAGTTCTTCTGAAACCTTCCACTCCGGTAGAATCCGAGAGGAGGATCGAATCTTTGTCCCCAAGGTACGAAACCCGCGATCGCGCGCTGCAGGCACACGCACAACCCAAGCATCCTCAGGGAGGTACCGAAGCACCTCGACCCCTTGACGCTCCAGAGCCATCCGATCCTCATCCGTGATGCGACGGGGAAACTGAATCACGCGATAAAGCGCGCTCCGCTCTTCTGCACGGTTGGCCCAGTAAGGGTTGCGAACTTCCCTCTCCGAATCCAAAAGACCCTGGATCGAATTTTCCGAAAGACGAATGGAGTTCCACTTCAGATGCAATGTCTCACCCGCTGACGCAACAGTGAGGCCCGCAAACTGAGCCAAAAATACTCCAACCGCAACTGCCAACCCCTTACGCACTGCAAGCATCGATTGAGCCATGCACATTTCCCCCAAGAAGGATGATAGAAAGGTAGAAATCCATTTCTGAAAAGAGGGGGACCCCAAAAAAGGCGCATATATTCACTTATATTTTCAAAACGTGAAAATACGACGTCAGCTCAGTGCCTTCCATCTGCATCACTTGACCCACATCTCAACCTGAGGTCCTTCGACCGAATCCAGCGGCATCATCGACCATTTCTCAAAAGAGGAGTCCCCTAAGCACCGCTTGCAGAGCGACTCAGGTACTGGCTTACCTTTCAGCTTTCGATCAACCCTTCCCTCCCCTGCGGGATCCAAGAACGGAGACAGCGAAAATCGCAGAAGACGCTGGGACAAAACACCCTCATCGGACGAGTCCCACTGCAAAGAGAGCTTGGGTCTGAGAAAGTTCCAACGGAAGCCGAGCCTTCGGTCAACCTCCTCATTGAGTCGACGACTCCAACAATGAGCTTTTTGCGGTGAGCTCGGAATTGAGAGAAAGAACACCTCTCTAAAAACAGGAATTCTTCCCAACGAGCTCATCAAACACGCCTTGGCATCTCTCTGATAATCAAGGTCCTCCTCCACCTCTGGATCAAACTCGATGTCGTCCTCTTCAAGAACCCAAGCGGGTGGAAAGCCTGTATCCAAAGCATATGTCACTGAGACAGGAGTCGAGAGTCGCTTCAGGCAAGCCGCGGCAGCATCCATCAAAATCGACTTCGTCACCTCTTTTGCAGGAATACACCCCAGTGACCCCTCATCCGACTCGAAAGTGAGACGATAATCAGGATCACCGGGATTTGCGTCCAATCGCGCGGAAGTGGTTGAAGGAGCTCGACCATGAACGGATCCCAAATACACTCGCTGCACTGCTTGAGCCTGCCTATCGTCGGGAGTCAATAATCGTCCACTGCATGCACTCCCTCCCATACCCAACCCGAACAATACCCAGCAAAACCATCGCATCCCTGCATTCATAACCAACATTCTACAAATGGCCCCGCACTTGCTTCAAGACATTGCATGAAGCGGCTCACTATTCTTCCGACAAAAATCGGTTCGCTCTCAAACCCCACTCCCTCGTTGACCCAGAAAGCTGTCTTGTCTTGCCTCTGGCTACTTCCAGCCGCAATGACGATGACATCGTGTTCGCTCGAACAGAGCGATGGACTTGGGGCACCTCCGTCAACGGAAGCGAGTGAACCGGCCAATGATTCCGAAGAGAGTCTCGATACTGAACAGCCCGGGGCAGCCGCTGAAGCACCTCTCACTCAAGCCGAAGGTTGGAGCGCCTTGCTCGTAACCAGTGACTTTGCAGAAACCGAAATCGATGCCGCCGGTCACTTTCTGATCAGCAGGAATAACTGCTGGGTCCGTGGCGATGGAGTGATGGACCCTGAACCTTGGTTTAAGCTCACGCCAATCCTCAACAAATGGATTCAAAACAACTGGCTACTCACCGAGGAAAACTCCTTCACCAACTCAGAGACCTCTAACCTACTTTGTACGGCGGTTGGGACTGGCATTCGTGACTTTGAGGGTCAACTGGAGTTCAAGAAATCCACCGAGAGAACTGCAAAAAAACTCCCACTCCTCACTTTGAAATGGTCGGAGGCAGGACGAGTCATCTGTGGCGCTCTCCCTACCTCCGAAAAAGATTCACTCCAAATTGCAGTGCAGGCTCTGAATCAGACCCTCAAGAAGGCTTTTTCAGAGGACTGCACGATTACTCCTCAATAAACGAGGAAGCAGAGAATGAGGCATTCAAGCCACGGGAATCAGGAGCAAACAAATCCCTCACCAATGCCGAATCAATCCAAATATTGCGACTCTCAGCCTGGTACTCACCCGGTGAAGGGATCAGGACAACAAAGTCCGGATGATCGACCCTGGAATCAATGAGCCCTATCTCATCAGCTACCCATTCACCTTCGTTCACCGCAAGACTCCCGTCCGGGAGAGGCGTTCCTCTCAGTCGATAAACGTAGCCTAACTGAATCACGCGAGTTCCCAACCCACTCAGATCCTCGACCCATGGATCGGCGCCCCACAGCCAGGTCGTCACCAGCCACTCATCCGCCTGAATCATGGATACTTTCACTTCTGCTTTCCAAATCGGAGTATTCCAAACCGGTATACCAGGATCCTTATCCAGCACAAAGGGCCGCTCTTTTTCAAACAATTCGGACTGGAGGACCCGATGAAAGGCGACTGGGGAAATCTCAGAATAGTCGCTCAATCGATCACCCCTAAAAGGGCTACCCACCACTGTCTTTCCCGAGACTTTTTCGAATGCTTTGACGAGCAATGCTTTTTGGTCCGCTACCGAAAAAGTTTCTCCTCCCCAGCTCACAGGTACAGTCGGCTCCTGGGTAGCGATCGCAGCCATTGCCCAAGCATCACAATGGCCTTCCCACGGAAGGGCTGAGGCATCCAACAACTCATCTTCCTCAAACTGAGCGGCGAGGCTAGTCGTACGAAGTCGATTCCGAGCGCGATCCCACTTTTCAAGTGACTTCAAAATTCGAGCATCATTCGAGGGCCACCACCACCCCGACCAGGGTCGATTTTCTGCCTCTGCAGAAAAAGATCCGGTGCGAAGAACCACAACATTCTCCGGCAGGACAGGAAAAGCAGACTGAGCGGTTCCCCCTTCAATCTCCCGAGCAGAGGAAGGCGAATCTCCAGACACGCCTCCTCCCAAAGAATGGTGAGAAGCTGGATCCCCCCGACAAGATGTCAGTAGAACCAAAGCAGACAGAAGCCAAAAAGATCCGTCGAAATTTCGCATAGACATACGTTCTCCATCGAAAATGCTCGAAACAAAAAAAAGCCTGATGCCCCCCTCTCTCCAGGTGATGCACCAGGCTTAAACTCCTGAAAATTAGAGTAAATCTACAAACTGCCCTTGAGAGATCGCCGTGCCTGAACAAGTGTCCATCACACGAAGCGTATCGCGCTGCTCGATCAGCTTCGGCTGTGTTCCTTTCGCTCTCTCAAGAAGTGACGAACAGAAATCTCCGACATCACCTTTGACTGCCGCGACCTCCTCGCAGGATACAGACCGCTCTACCGTAAAGACTTGCTCGACTTCTTTATAACGATTACAGCTCGCAGGCCGAACTTCCGAGTTCAACGACTTCACTGCACTCTCGACAAAAAACTTGTCCGAGAAAATTCCGACTTTTACATGATGCTCCGTCGGAAGTTCCATTTTACCTGGCTTCACAGCAACCCAGGTCAAACGACGATCTGAGCACTGAAGTTTGATATTCTGAGGAGCCCGTTGCACATCGAACTGCTCGGGGTGAATACATCGCTCCCGAAACTCTTCCCAAGCCACCGCTCTCGTTCCCGGCTCTCCTGCATGAACGAGACCTCCCCCGATCACCCCACAAAACAAAGTAAACAACGTACTCACACGACCCAAATTCGATGCACTTACTTTCATGAATCAGCGCTCCTCTCTCGCACTTTTAAGATCACTACGAGTGTTAACGAGCTGTCTCACTTTCGAGTCACTTCCGATGGGTGGAAACCTGCAAGAAGCGCTCTGAGTCAGCAGCTGCGGAGCAAAGTAAGTGCAATCTCAGTGCCATTTGGAGAGTCTGATCGACACGACCTGATCTTATTCCATTCCGTAACGACGTCGCTTTCGCCAAAGTGTGCTGAGATTGATGCCCAAGATAGCAGCAGCTTCCTCTAGAGTACGAGTTTCCTGAAGAACTCGAGCAATGTGGATCCGCTCCAAATCATCCAAGCTCATCAACCCAGAAGAAACCTCAGAAGTCGACGATGTGGAAACCGATGCACTACTCGGGTGAACGCGATCCTGATAAACGGACCCCATCCGCTCTCCCAATTGATCGGAAATCGTCAAAAATGAAGTGCCTGGTAACGAAGCTCGCTCTAGTATTCGATCTGGAAGATCCTCTAAGTTCACTTGATCACCCGAGCACAGGATAGCAGCGCGCTCCAATGCATTCTTCAATTCGCGAATATTTCCGGGCCACGGATAATGCATGATGAGCTCTTTGGCCTCCGCACTGAGCGGGCGTGGAGGACGACCACTGGCCAAAAATGCACGGGACAAAAGTTGATCTGCGAGAACACCTAAGTCCTCTTTTCGCTGACGCAGACTCAACATCGACAACTCGATTACATTCAGTCGGAAATAGAGGTCTTCTCTAAATCGTCCTTCCCGAACTTCTCGTTCAAGGTCCTTGTTGGTTGCTGCAATGATTCTGACATCTACTTTCACGGTTTTGGTGTCACCCACCTTCTCAAACTCACGATCCTGTAAGAATCGAAGAAGTTTGGTCTGAAGAGTTGGAGAGATCTCACCGATCTCATCCAAAAAGACCGTCCCACTATCCGCTACTTGCAGACGTCCCAACTTATCTTTTACAGCACCGGTGAAGGAACCCCGAACGTGACCAAACAATTCACTTTCCAATAAATTCTCAGAAAGCGTTGCACAGTTCACGACCGCAAAAGGACCTTTTGCACGAGGACTCCCGTCATGCACTACTTTTGCAAGAAGTGTTTTTCCAGTACCACTCTCACCAGTAATCAAAATCGTTGAATCGGTTATGGCGACCTTTCTGGCGGTCTCCAATAACTTATTCATTTTCGGATTCTCACTCGTAATGGTGGAGGGATCAGAAAGAAGATCAACCTGATCTTTGAGTCGGAGATTCTCATCTTTCAACTTTCTATACTCTTCGAGTCGTCGGAAAAGATGATCAATCTGATCAGGAGTAAAGGGCTTCACCAAGTAATCGTACGCCCCCATTCTCATGGCGCTTACCGCTGCATCGACACTCGCATAGGCAGTCATCAAGACAACAGTGACTTGGGGGAAATATTCCCGAACTTTTCCAAGCAAGTCCACCCCGCTCATCCCTTCCATACGAACATCAGAAAGCAGGAAGTCAGGAGAGACCCGACGCATCACTGCGATCGCTTTTTCCCCGCTATCTACTGCTTCCACCTGATGCCCAAAATCCCGAAGAACGGCTTCCAGATTTAAACGAATCGATGGTTCATCATCTACGATTAGTACTTTTGCCACGGCGCCTGCCTCACTCTCGGTTGCTGAATTCGATTGATAAGTTGATTACAAAATTCAAAATGAACCCTAATAGATTCGCTCTCTGGGAATAACGAAAGAAAACTCAAATTTCCGTTCGTCGTCATCCTCCATTACGGTACGCAACTCGATTTTGTGTTCACGGAAAATCCGGCGAGCGATCGTCAATCCCAGACAGTGCTCACTTCCGTACTCACCCATTTGAGCTTCTTGCATCGTCCGCGTTGCTGAAGCCAGCTGACCCGATATCCAAACACGGGGGGTTCCGCTCTCAAAACTGATATCAAGGAACAATTGAGCGCCTTTGCTGACTCGCTCTAAAGCAACCCCCATCAAGTTCGAGAAAGCCCACAGCATCCTCCGTCGATCCACCCTGACCGTAAATGAATCCAAGCCTTCAAACCCCTTGCCTCGAATCAGAGTCACAGCTCGCTCTTTCATCCGACGCCTCAGGTGGCGCTCCGTTTGTTGAAGAAGACCTAGAAAATCCTCACGAGATATTTCGAGTTCCTCGGAATCGATGTGAAAACGGGAGATGGATAAAACATCCTCAACCAAAAGGCGCAGACGATCGACATCGATCACAGTGGTTTCTGCAGACGCACGCAGAAGCGGATTTTCAAGACTCTGTGCAGATTTGGCCAAGAGGCGCGTGGAAAGTGTAAGACTTGCAAGCGGGGTTCTAATCTCATGCGTTAAATGCGCCAGTAGTCTTCGTTTAAATTCTTTGAGATCTTCGAGTTCCGTACGTTCAACAATACGAACACCTACACATTCGGCTCCAATCTCTGGAACTCTAGTTAAGCGATAAAAGTGGAAGACTCTTCGAGAGACCCCATCCATATCCAGTGGATAGGATTGAATCTCTTCACTGCCCCTTTTCGCAAACTCCTGTACTGCATTCGCCAACTGTCCATCGGTACCTTCCTTCAATAAGGAGATTGCCGATTGATTTCCAAAAACAATTCCCTCCACTGGATGGACAAAGACTATGCCTTCGCCAGTCAGATTCAGAAGGTGCCCAGAAAACCTCTCAGGACTCCGCCACGGTCGAGCACTTTGAACGCCATTTCCCCCATCTTGCACGAAAGCCCCCCCCCTTGATCATGCAAACAATCCGTGACGAGTTAGCATACTCACCTCTCAAGAAACCTGAAGTTTTCCTGGAGTCAGTCCGCTCAAGTCAGAGGCATGGCATCATGCGACCGCGCCGCGGGGCATGCGCTGATGTCGAGCAGACTCTCTCTCTTCGATCGCCTGACAATGAGTGCACAGCCGCGCCTCGGGAAGCACTTGGAGTCGTTTGGGAGCAATCCACTCGCCACAATCCTCACACTCCCCAAACGCGCCGCTACTCATTTTGGTAATGGCGCGTTCGATCGACTGCAACTCGCGTCTCTCCTGCTCTTGAAGACTCGACACCCGCCCGAGTAACTCCAAGGACTGGGCAATATCCCCCATCTCGGAACCATTCAGCTCCCCCCAAGGGATCTCTTCTTCCTGACTTTTCAAAAGTTGAGCAAGAATGCGTCTTCTTCGTTCAACTAGCTGATCTCTGAGTTCTGCCAACGTCTGCGTATCCATCATCATGACGAGGCAGAGGATTGCGAATTTCAGGCCAACTTTCGTTCAGGATCAAAACTCGACTCGATCACGCCGCTCAGCACTGCTTTGCCGCGTAAGCTTGTAAGTAGCGACTCGAAATCGGACGACCGATTACTCGATGAAACGCGAGACTCACCTCAGATAGTTGATCCAAATCGATATTTGTCTTCAGACCCATGCCATTCAACATATACACGAGATCTTCGGTAGCAAGATTACCTGTCGCTCCAGGCGCAAACGGACATCCCCCTAGTCCCCCCACCGAACTGTCCACACATGTGACTCCCATATCGAGCGCCCGAAGTGTATTTGCAAGTGCTGTCCCTCGAGTATCATGAAAGTGAACTGCGATGCGCTTCGGTCCCAGTTCGGCCAGAGCTGCCTTGAGTAGCTGCTCTGTTGATCGTGGATCTGCTACTCCGATCGTATCGCCAATCGAGATTTCATCTACACCGAGACGCGCCAAGCCTGAAATCACCTTCATCGCCTGATTGACTGAGGTTCGACCTTCAAACGGACAACCCCAAGCTGTCGAAACGTAACCCCGAATCCACTCGACCTGATGTGCCCGGGCCTGAGTGATGACTTCGCTCATCTTAACGAACGAGTCCTCAATACTCATCCCAATGTTGCGCTGATTGAAGGTCTCCGTTGCAGCCGTAAACAAAGCAATTCGTCGCACTCCTGCTTTCCGAGCGCGATCATAGCCTTGAACATTCGGCACTAGAGCGATCAAACGAGTATCGCTCGGAATCTCAGCAGAGTGTTCAGTGGCCCACTGAAACACAGAATCGCTGTCAGCCATCTGCGGCACTCGATCCTTACGTACGAAAGCACCCGCCTCGACTTCTCGCACCCCCGCCTGGAGCAAGCCCTGAAGAAGATGAATCTTTTGACTCGTAGCCACGGGACGTGACTCATTTTGAAGACCATCTCTCAAACCGACTTCAAAGACACGGAATGCCATGAATTACCTCTCAATTTGAGTCCGGTGTAGCGTCGCTCGGAAGAAACTCGACGAAAAGTTGTCCCGGAGAAACTTGCTGTCCTTCCTCGACCAAGACCCGCCGAACTGTACCTGCAGCGGGGGCCTTGACCGAAAACTCCATTTTCATCGCTTCCACGAGGATCAAACCTTGACCTTCAGATACCGCTTCTCCGTTAGCCACCAAGAGCTTTCGAACCTTACCTGGAAACTGCGCAGTCAGATCTGAGTCACCACTGCCTGCACCAGAACCCCCACGACGCTTTGTCTGCAATTCGCCATGCCAAAGCTGACCACCTATTAAGGCGCCCAAATTTTTTCCAGACTCCAAGGCCGAAAATCGGATCCGTTGAACTTGGCCATTTGCATCTACACGAGAGGCGATCACCCAGCCGCCAGGTCGCTCCTCGAAGGCCCAACCGAGTTGAGCCTGAGCTTTGGTCTGGGGCCACGCAATCTTTTTACCGGATAGGCGCCAATTAGCTTTACTCTTGCTCATTTTGAATAGGTCTCCCAAGGGCTTGGCCATTCCGCAGCTCCCGCTCCTGACGAAGACTTACCTCCGCCTAATTGCGAGCGAGTCAAGCCGACCTGTTTGGCCTCAGCCAGTAACTCTAGCGCTTCATCAGATGGGACCGGAGCAAAGCCTGCGTAAGCCTGACCCAGGTATCCTGTATGAACATGGCCCGACAGAACTGCCGGATCATCACAAAGCGCCCGAAGATAGAGTTGATTGGTGCCGAGACCATGAATCACCGTCTCATCCAAAGCGAATCGCATCCGGGCAATAGCCTGGTCGCGAGTCTCTGCTTTGACGATCAATTTTGCCAACATTGAATCGAAGCTAGTTCCGACGTTTTGCCCCTCTTCGATTCCACTCTCAACACGAATTCCCGTTCCTGTCGGCCAGCGTAATTTCGTCACCGGGCCTGGTGTAGGAGCAAACCCTTGAGTAGGATCCTCCGCATAAATCCGAACTTCGATCGCGCAGCCTCGCGCCAAAGGCACTTCTTTCAAGATCGTGTCGGAGGGGCGCAAGGCTTGAAGCAATTGTGCCCGAACTAGGTCGACTCCCGTCACCTCTTCAGTCACGGGATGCTCCACTTGAAGTCGGGTGTTCATTTCCAGGAAATAAAACTTCCCCTGATCGTCCACTAGAAACTCGATTGTGCCCGCACTCCGATACTTCACTTCTTTTACGAGTCGAAGCGCTGCCTCAAAAAGCCCTCTTCGAGTCTCATCACTCAGGTGAGGAGCGGTCGCTTCTTCCCAAACCTTCTGATGGCGTCTCTGCAACGAACACTCGCGCTCATGTAAGTGAACACCATGCCCATGACCATCCCCAAAGACTTGAACCTCGATGTGTCGAGGAGCATCAACCAAGCGTTCTAAAAAGAGAGTCCCATCACCAAAGGCTGCAATCGCCTCGGCCGAAGCACTTTCAGCGGCTGTCGAAAGATCTTCAAAACGATCCACCCGACGCATTCCCTTACCCCCACCCCCTGCAGCAGCCTTGAGGAGTAGAGGAAATCCGACTTCTTTGGCCCGCGAAACAAGGTCCTGCCCCTCTTCCACGCGAGCCCAAGGAAGCGTAGGAACTTCAATGCGAGCCGCGAGTTCTTTTGCAGCGATTTTTCCGCCGAGAAGCTCCATGGTCTCTGCCCGAGGTCCAACGAAGGCAATTCCAGCTTTTTCGAGAGCCTCGACAAAAACCGGACGCTCCGAGAGAAATCCATACCCTGGATGAACATGTGTCACCCCCACCTGAAGAGCAGCTTCGACAATCGACGAAACATTCAGATATCCCTGCACCGGGACTACTTCATCTGCATAGGTGACATGGCGAGCGTCTTCATCTCCGGGAGCACAGATGGCAACTGTTCGAATGCCGAGTTCACGGCAGCTCTGAAATACTCGGCAGGCAATCTCCGAGCGATTGGCAACAAGGACCTTTGCTTCTTGAGGAGAAAAACTCTTCACAATATTCACCCCTGGGACTGAATCAGCCACGCTGGTTTACGCTTATCTAAGAATGCTTTCACTCCCTCTTGGCCCTCGTCGGAAATCCGCACATGGGCAAGAAGTTGAGCAACATATTCTAGAGGATTCTCTAGGGATTCACGCTTTTCCGGCCACGAAAGATCCAGAACCAATTTTTTCGCTACTGCCATTGCATTGGGGCCGCACTGAACGATCTGCTCGAGAAGCTTTTGCAAACCTCCCTCGAGAGCGGCCATGTCCCCAAATACCTCGTGAACCAATCCAATTTCACGTGCCTGATGTGCCTTAAAGCGATCTGCACTGATGAAAAATCGACGAGCTTGGGACGCGCCAATTTTCGCGATTACAAATGGCCCGATACAAGCAGGAACAATTCCTAGCCGTACTTCGGAAAGACTAAACACGGTTTCCTCCGTCGCGAGGACCACATCGCAAACACTCACGAGACCGACTCCACCCCCGATTGCAGCACCGTGCACCACCCCAATCAATGGCTTGGGACACTCGTTCATTAGGGAGAACATTTTCGCTAGCTTACGGGTATCGGCAAGGTTCTCCTCGAAGTCGAAATGAATGGCTTTTTTCATCCAGTTCAGATCACCACCTGCGCAAAAAGCCTGTCCCGCCCCCCGAAGCACGACAACCCGCGTCGCTGTTTCAAGCGCTAGCGTAGAGAACACATTCTCAAGCTCATCGATGACCGTTTCGTTGAAGGCGTTCCGAACTTCGGGTCTCTGAAGAGTGACCGTCAGAATGCCAGATGAGTTCCGTTCGACATGAAGAGACTGAAAGTGGGGGGTGGTCATATTACCGGCACAGCTAACCCAATCCTGTAAGAATCTCAATCCATCCGATCGAGGTCAAACCCGGTATGAAGGGACTGAACAGCGCTTTTCATGTGTTCCTGATCGATCAGGCAGGAAACCTTAATCTCCGAGGTCGTAATCAGCTTAATACTGACTCCGGCCTTCGCTAGGAGCGCGAACATTTTTGAGGCCACTCCAGGATGATGCTGCATCCCAACGCCCACAATACTGACCTTAGCCAAATTCCCCTCTTCTACCAAACGGACCCCTTTGAGCTCAGGGTGCTGAGCCAATAAAGTCTCCAGCGTCTGGCGGGCCCGTAGTTGATCCGCTTTACCCACGGTGAAGCTCACATTGATCAAACCATTCGACGGAACATCTTGGACAATGACGTCTACAACGACTGCCGCTTCGGACAATGCGCCGAAAATCAAAGCGGCTGCGCCCGCACGATCAGTGATATTCTGAAGAGTCACCTTCACCTGATGAGAATCCGAAGCAACACCGCTCACGACCACATTTTCCATAGCCACTCCCAACTGATCGGAAGGTACCACTCGAGTTCCCTCCTGAGGTTCAAAACTCGATCGGACATGCAAAGGGACTCGATATTTAGCAGCAATCTCAACCGATCGGATCTGCAGAACTTTCGCCCCCAAACTCGCCAACTCCATCATCTCTTCATAGGAAATCCGGCTGATTTTCCGAGCTTTTGGACAAATCCGGGGATCAGTTGTGTAAACCCCATCGACGTCAGTATAGATCTCGCAGTCATCAGCCTGAAGGGCTGCAGCAATCGCGACCGCACTCGTATCTGATCCCCCGCGGCCGAGCGTGGTTATGTTTTGGTCATCATCCACACCCTGAAATCCCGCGATCACCGGGATCACTTTCTTCTGAATTTCTGATCGAAGCAGATCCGTCTGAATTCCTTTGATGCGGGCCTTGGAGTAGACTCGATCCGTCTGAATCCCAATCTGGTAGCCCAAAAGTCCGCGAGCTCGGGACTCATGCTCTCCTTGGATTAACCCACGACGCCTCGCTTCGGTATTGATCGCAAGCGTCACAAGACCTACCGCAATCTGCTCACCGCTTGCGATCAAGAGATCATACTCTCTCGAATAAGGAATCGGATGAATCTGATGCGCAAGGTCAACCAAACGATTCGTCTCGCCAGACATGGCCGAGGTCACCACGACAATGTCGTCTCCGCGTGCTTGCGCATCCAAAGCCCAACGAGCGACGTGTTGAATTCGCTCAATCGAGCCTACTGAAGTTCCGCCAAACTTTTGTACGATCAGTGCCATTCTAATCTCGTGTTACAGGCGAGTCTGTTTTTTGGGAACTCCCTAGTTGCTGATTGTGGATTTCACTACTAGCTTCTGCCCAATTCTGGACGCTCAGCTTGAGCAACTTCGCGAACACAACTGAAGGAGGACTCATCATATGAACCCAACCCATGGATCACCCGACTCTCCTTATGTACTCAGCCCTGCCTTGTTCAAAGGCAAGCGAGCCTTGATTCTAGGAGTAGCCAACGAAAGAAGCCTCGCTTGGGGAATTGCACGTCACCTCCACTCCGCAGGCTGCGAATTAGGCTTCACCTACTTGGGGGATGCATTAGAGCGACGGGTTCGTCCGCTGGCTGAGAGCGTAAACTCCACCTTACTTCTTCCCTGTGATGTGTCCAACGACTCCCAGCTCGACTCCCTCTTTCAGGCTGTTCAAGAAAAGTGGGGAAAACTTGATATTCTCATTCACTCCGTTGCATTCGCGAATCGGGACGACCTAGAAGGACGATTTGTGGATACCTCGCGCGATGGCTTTCGGTTGGCATTGGACATCAGTGCTTACTCCCTAGTCGCGTGCTCCAAGCGCGCAGAGCCGCTCATGAGTCAGGAGGGGGGCAGCATCATTACCCTGTCTTACTATGGTGCCGAAAAAGTAGTCGAGAACTACAACGTGATGGGGGTTGCAAAAGCGGCATTGGAAGCATCGGTGCGATACCTAGCAAACGATTTGGGACCCAAAAAAATTCGAGTGAACGCGATTAGTGCAGGCCCAGTAAAAACACTCGCTGCTGCGGGAATCCGTAATTTCCGAGATAAACTGGCGGCGGCCGCAGACAAAACTCCACTTCGCGAGAACATCGACGCCGAAGACGTGGGTTCGCTTGGCGCTTTCTTGTGCTCCACCGCCGGAAAGCACATTACCGGTACTACCTTGTACGTAGATAGTGGTGCTCACATCATTGCGGGATGAAACTACCATGAATCGCTTACTCCAAACTGAACTCCATCGCCATCTTGACATCTCCGCCCGTCTTTCGACTGTTTTGGAGCTCGCACAAAAACTTGGCTTAGAACCTCAGAGCACCAGTCTTCAATCATTCGGAGACAAGCTTTATCTCCGATCCCCTTTAAATGATTTGGCTTCGGTACTAGCAAGGTTCGAGCTATTTCAAAAAATTCTGGTGACCCCGGAAATCCTCGAGCGCGTCGCATTCGAGACCGTTGAAGATTGTCGACGTGAGGGAACGCAGAACGTCGAACTCAGGTACTCACCGAGTTTTCTGTGCGAAAAGAGCGGGTTGAATTGGCTTGAGGCTTCCCAAGCGTTTGACCGAGGTGTGAAGCGTGCTCTTCAGACCTTCCCCGAAATGAGAGCCGGGCTGATCTGTATCGCTTCACGTGATTATGGCCTTGATATGGCCTCTCAGACCGTGGAGTTCTTCCTCGCTCATCCCGAACTCTTCATCGGCGTAGATCTCGCGGGAAATGAATCCGCTTACCCTGCTCGACTCTTTCAGGAGGCTTATGCGCCTGCCATCCAAGCGCGAGCGAAAATCACGATTCACGCGGGAGAAGCGGCAGGCCCAGATCAAGTCTGGGAGGCCATCGAGCTCCTCGGTGCCCAACGAATTGGCCATGGCATTGCGAGCGCAAAAGATCCGCAACTCATGGAGCACTTACGTCAAAGAAAGATCTGCCTCGAGATCTGCCCCACCTCGAATTGGCTCACCCAATGTGTGCCTACCCTCCCACAGCATCCCCTAGCGCAACTGGTCCGTGCAGGAGTACCCGTATCGATCAATACGGATGACCCAGGAGTGTTTCCAGTGACGCTGGCATCCGAAATCCAGCTTTGTAGAGACGAACTCGGACTGACGGAAACGGAAATCCAAGCTTGCCAACAGTCTGCTCTCCACTCGAGCTTTCTTTAAGCCCAAAAACACAAGCTCCCCTGGATTCCTAGAGATTCCAGAGGAGCTTGTGAGTGTGTTGGATTTCGAATCTCACCCTGGAGCGAGATTCATGCCCCCATCCTCGTTACGCTGCTTTCGGCGTAGGGGTAGGTACGGGAGTAGGTACCCCTGCGGCCACAGCGGCAGCAGGTTGTTCCGTTGGAATTGCAGAGACTTTCCGGAAAGAGGCAGCAGTGAGCCGATGACGTCTTAAGAGGCGAAGAAAATTACTCCGATCTAGCTTTGCCTCGCGTGCCGCTGCCGAAACGTTCCCACTATGACGAGCAAGGGACGCAAGTAGATACTCTCTCTCAAAAGCCTCGCCCCATTTCTTCTTTAAGCCCATATAGCCCTCTGGGTGATCTTCCCACGGTGCACCACCTTCCCCTCCACCTTGAATCACTTCGAGTTTCGGCGCTCCGGCGCGTGCCGAAGAGGTAGCAGGCAGATTGACCGATCTCAAAGAAATCGAGCCAGTTCCTTGATGAAGGAGCGCGACTCTCTCGACGGTATTCAGCAACTCACGAACGTTGCCTGGCCAATCGTAGGAACAAATGCCTTCCTCAGCCTCAGGAGAAAACCCAGGAAAGGTTTTTCCTCGCGCCTTAAATGCACGATCAGCAAACTCACGCGCCATGGAGATCAAGTCTTGCTTCCGATCTCGGAGCGCTGGGACCTCGACTACCACCCGGGCAATCCGGTGAAATAAGTCTTCCCGAAAACGTCCCTGCTGCACTTTTTCTTTTAGATTACTATGAGTAGCAGCCACTATCCGGACATCCGCATCGAGATCAGCTGTTCCACCGACGCGGCGAAAAGCTTTTTCCTGAAGAACCCGGAGTAGCTTGGCTTGGAGTTTCCAATCCATTTCACCGATTTCATCCAAAAACAGAGTCCCGCCCCGGGCAATCTCGAAGAGTCCCCGTTTGGTTACGTTCGCTCCAGTGAAGGCACCTTTCTCGTGACCAAATAATTCTGACTCAAGAAGAGTATCGCCAAAATTGGCGCAATTAACTGCAATCCAAGGGCCCTTTGCGCGGCGAGATCCCGCATGAACCATGCGAGCAATCCCTTCTTTGCCGGTCCCACTTTCGCCCAAAATTAAAACACTCGGCTCTTCGACGTCCCCACGCAAAGCTTCGCGACGAAGCACGGTCATCCACTCATTCACGGCACCCATGGATGGGTCTTTGGATACAAACCAGAATCGATCCTCTGAGCGACCTTCAACCCGCTCCACACGAGCTTCCAAACGTGACATCAAATCACGATTATCGCGACGAAGTGCGTATTCACTTAAGCACCGTTGCACAGAATAAGTGAGTTGATCCAAATCAAATGGCTTCTCCAGATAATCCGAAGCCCCCTGACGAAGAGCCTGAACTGCGACATCTTTTTCGCCGTGTCCGGTGATCACAATTAAGCGAGTCATCGGGTATCTCTCTTGAATCGACTTCATGAGCGCAAAACCATCGCGACCCGGCATTTTAAGATCGGTGACCACCACTCCGACCTCACCCCCATGAGCAAAGGCTGTGATCGCTTCGTCCGCACTTCCTGCCGTAACAGTATCTAGTCCTTCTCGGTCCAACCGAGCCTTCAGCAGTTTGCGAATGGTTTCTTCATCATCAACGATCATCACTCTTGGTTTGATACTCATTCATTCCTCCATCCGTTTGATTCGACCCAACTCACTTTTTGCCTTTCGGCAAAATCTTCCCTCAATTTAAGCAAACTTTCCTCATCCACTTCGATTCATCCCAACTCCCGATAGTCGATTGGAACTTTAACAGTGAACGTTGTTCCCTTTCCAATCTCACTCTCAACCAGCAGACTCCCCTGAAGTTTGGAGATCATTCCGTAACTCAGACTCAAACCCAGCCCCATTCCTTTACCGACCTCTTTAGTGGTAAAAAACGGATTGAACGCCTTGGCCTTAGTTCTCTCATTCATTCCGATGCCATCATCCTGAAACAGCACTTCAACAAAGTGACCGTTTGCACGCGTGGTGATCACAATAGTCCCGCTACCCCTCTGGGTAGACTCAATCGCGTCTCGCGCATTAGTCGACAAGTTGATGAACACTTGTTCCAACTGCAGAGGGTTGGCATAAACCTGAGGCAGTTCGTGAGCGAATCTTCGTTCCACACGTATTCCGCGTGTATCTAACTGCCGCTTTAGCATTTTCATGGATTCTTCAATCACCCCGTGAACATCAGTGAATTCATAGTGTTCAACCGACTTCCGTGTATGCGTCCTTAGATACGAGATGATCGACTTCATCTTATCAACCGACGATATAATTTCCTTCAAACAGTCTGCGGTCTGAGGCGTCCTCTGGGAGTCTGGTATTAGCTCTTGTAACTCTTGAGCATACCCTCGGATTCCCTGTAGAGGCTGATTGAGTTCGTGTGCAATCCCAGCAGCCAGCTCTCCCAAGGCCGCCATTTTTCCAGCCTGTACCAATAGCTCCTGCATCGAAGTGAGTTCTGCGTTCTTTTTTTCGAGTTGCACATATGCATCCCGAAGCTCACTGTGTTTTGTAATGAGCTCACGCTCCATCTGCTTCTTCTCGGTAAGATCCCGAAACAGGGCCAGTGCGAGTTTTTCTCCCGAGCTTTCGACATGACGAACACTTAAGTCAACCAATCGAACGTAACCGTCTTTTCTTCTGACCGCGACATCCTCATAGGTCCCGGGAACTGCAAACAGTTCGTTCGAGAGGGGACGAGCCCGATGCGGAATACGATGCATTTTAGAATCAGGAACGAGGGTTTGAACAGAATGCCCATCCAGCTCGGCCCGGAGGTATCCCGTCATTTCTTCTGCTGCTTGATTGATTGCATCCAGTTTTCCATCTAGGTGAACCGTAATGATTGCATCACTCGCTTGATCAAAAAGCGCCTGGTACTTACCCAAGAGGGTAGGAGTGCGAGAGCCCCCTTTAGCGTCGATCGAGATTACCCGAAGATTTGGGGCATTCCGGTTTTTTACTTTAGCGGTAGGCATTCAGAAACGCCCCCGCTCGTTCGATATCCACTTTGAGCTGCTCTTCCACCTTCACTAAGTCCTCAGGTTTGAGATTCAAAGGCGCGAGCATGTCTGAAGTGATTTCCCCTGCGGAACAATCCCCAGATTTACCAATCTTGTTTTTTACACAAAGAGCATTCGCCAAACGAACAATGTAAATCACAGGCTTTGCACTCGCGAGGATACTGTCCATATTTCGAACATCGAAGTGATGGTAGCGAATAGCCAAACGGATGACTTGTGGTAATCCCCACTTCGTGGCAATCACTTCACCCAAATAAGAATGACCTGGCAGATCCCACTCACGCTCGACATCAAAGAAGCTGCACTCCCGCTTGGAGGTTTCATCCATGATCGAGGTCAAACGATCTTTGTCAATTTCGTGAAGAACGAGCTTTCCAATGTCATGAAGTAACCCACACGTGAACGCCTCCTCGGGCCGAACCCCACCTACTCGCTTGGCAAGAATCTCAGAACATACAGCGGCTCCCAGTGCATGCCTCCAAAACTCGAGCATCGAAAAACTCTCATTTTCAGTGTCTGAGAACACACTAAAGACAGAGAGTCCGAGCACCAATTGAGCAAGAGTATTGAAACCGAGAAAAGCAAGGGCACGTTGCACATCGGAGCAACCACCTGGGATGGCATAGTACGAAGAATTGGCTAGGCGGAGAATCTTGGCGGTTAAAACCTGATCCTTCTTGAGGAGCTTAGCAATATCAGCACTCGAGGAGGCTGGATCATTGATCAACTCCGTCACCCTCATCGCAACCATAGGGAGCGTGGGGATATCCTGAAGCTTAGCGAGGAGCTCCGAGTACTCGGCGTTCGTTTTTCGTTTTGCATTGGATTGGCCCAGAGAACCTCCTGGTCCATTTGAACTACTGGATTCCGCAGCAGAAGCAGCCTGTATCGCTGCAGTCGAAGATGCCGGTTGCGCTCCCATCAGGCTGCCCTCCCAAACTGTCAAAAAAGACTTTCTTGATCATCTTAGGAGCTCTGGCGGCTGGTAGATCTTATTCTACACAGACCGAGTCGCTCCCGACAGAAGGCTTTTCGGACACAGGGGGGTAGAGCCTAAGGGATTTAACAATGATTTTTGGGCTCAAATAAAAGCGCAGAGAGATCAAGGTGTTGGCGGCGGAACGGTCCGATTAGATGGCGCAGGCGCAACCCTTGACTCGGAAGCGGAGGGTGTGATTGCGTCCGAATCCCCAGCCTTGGCGTATCTAAACGCCACTGCTTGGAGGAGCACTTGCCCCTCCTCTCCATCGTCCGAACACTCTGGGGTCGGGTAGAGCTCGGTCCGCCCATCATAGAGAAAAACGACCGATTTCACGTCAGCGATCCCCTCGGCTCCATTCTTTCGAGCAAGCTTCAGAAGATCCTGAACAGCCTTATTGAAATGGTTCCGACAGAGTTCTTTTTCTTCGTGCTCGGGCATAGTCAGTAGACTCGGCCAGGTGACTTTAGTCCGAACAAGTCCCAAGGTTTTGTACGGTTGGCTCGGCTCTCCCTTGAATACACCCGCTTTGGGAAATGCGTATCGACGGATTTTTGGCGCTGGTAAACTTGAGCAAGCCGCAAATCCGAACAAAATAAAAAAAGAGAGTGGCAGGCTCATCTTCATCATCTCTACAAGTATGAATGCCACTCTCTTGGGTTTCAAGCGCTCAGGAAAACTCCTGATTCAAGGCTCGATGTATTCGAACTCTTGCTTCCGGAAGTTACGAAGAGTCCATTTCTTTCCATCACGGTTCACTACGTACTGAGGAAGGAGTGGAATCTTTCCTCCGCCCCCCGGAGCATCAATGACGTAATGAGGAACAGCCATTCCACTGGTCCATCCCCGCAAGTGCTCAATGATGTTCAATCCAGTCTCAACAGGTGTCCGGAAGTGACCAATCCCTTGCGAAAGGTCGCACTGATAAATGTAGTATGGACGCACTCGCATCATCAGAAGCTTGTGGTTCAACTCCTTGACCACCATCGGATCGTCATTGACTCCCTTGAGGAGGACCATCTGATTGTGAAGTACACATCCTGCGTCCGCCAATTTAGTGCAGGCATCGAATGCCTCGCGCGTTACCTCTTTTGGATGATTGAAATGAGTGTGAACAAACACAGGGTGATACTTTTTTACCATCTGAGCGAAGGTGTCGGAGATCCGCTGAGGAAGAGTGACCAAATTCCGTGTTCCGATTCGGAAGACCTGAATATGCTCCATCGCGCGCAACCGAGAGAGGATGTACTCCAAGCGCTCATCTGAGTTGGAGAGAGGATCCCCTCCGGAAATCACCACATCGCGAATCTCTTTGTGAGCCTCAATGTAGGCAAGGCCGTCCTCTAATTGCTTATTTGCAGCTGAGCTGGAGGGGTCTGCAACTTTCCGCTTACGGGTGCAATGACGGCAGTAAACGGGACAATTGTGGGTAGTGTAAAACAGAACCCGATCCGGGTACCGATGAGTAATCCCGGGAACTGGCATGTCTCGCTCTTCAGCGAGAGGATCCTCCATGTCCATCGGGAGGATTTTGAGCTCACCGGACTTCGGAACCGCCTGCAGTCGAATAGGGCAGTTCGGATCATTCGGGTCCATCAATGAAGCATAATAAGGGGTGATCCCCATGTTGAACTGCTCGTGAGAAGCCGCAAAAGCATCACGCTCTTCCTGCGTAACATTGATCACCTTCTCGAGTTGATCCATCGTTTTGATCCGCTTCTGTTGCTGCCAGATCCAGTTGTTCCAGTCTTTATCTGGAACATCCGCCCAGATCTGAGGGCGTGGAGCAGAATGAAAACGGTCTCGAACCGTGTTCTTTGTCACAATTTCAAAGGCCATAAAAACACCTCGTTGCAAATGAGTAGGTTGATCCTCCGATAAAAACCCTAATCTTTCGCAACTCGCAAGAGATTATTCCCTCAAACTCCGCGGCTAGGAAAAACCTCCGACAAAACATTTTGAAAAACCTTCTCAAAATACTCTCGATTCACCCGGCCATTGAAACGGTGAAGAAGGTCTCCGAGAGGAAGAACTCGCTCGACTCTCTTCTCAACCTTTTTCTCTTGAGTGCTCCCGCGAAAACCGTCCAACTCACGTACTTGAAAACAGAAACCGGTCTGGATCTCACCCTCAAAAGGGTCTGCTGACTGCTCGAAGGAAAAATCGACCACGAGCGCATCCGTGCTCGCAAACGATCGGCCCTCCGGAGGATCCAAGCGGACCTCTATCGCCCCCTTGGCCCCGGCTGCTCCTGGTGCTCCAACCTTCTTGACTGGAAACCGGAAAGTTGTACTCAGCACCGAGATCAAATCTTCGAGGTGCTGATGCGGAAGAACTTTCAACTGGAGAGCACCCACTTGTCCCGAAGCGACGACTCGCCCCTCGAGTTGAGGACCATAAATCAAATAGAGACTCTTGTTCGCATCCGATACGGGAGACTTTTCGGTCAGCTGGAAGGACCATTCCAAAACCTGAGCGTTGGGCTGGGACTCACGAATATCGAGAACATCAAAAGCATCCTCAGCTTTTGCTTTCACCTTCTTTTCGTTGGCTCGCGCGAGTCCCACAAAAAAAGTGGCATCACTGGAGGCACCTGGAGAATGAGACCGAATCTGAAGTTGTCCTTTCACTTCAGCCCCTTGCTTCCACTGCTCGCCCTCAACCGTAATGCGGTACTCTTGGTTCCCTTTAAAAAACATGCCCTTCATGGTGCTGCACTCTCTTTCCTTGCTCCCTCAAACCAGTCCCCTCCAGCTTTCAGGGAAACCGATGGAATGCCTAGTAAAAAATAGGATCGAATCGGGAGATGTCGCCAGGTCGGACGCAACCCAGGCAAATCTACTGAAAAAAAAGAAAAATAAAAAGAGCCCACTCCAACTGAGGGAGTGAGCTCTTCAAGTCTTAAGAGATCGTTTCAGGACCCCTCTTGCTCAATTATACAGCGCGAACCAGTCCGCCGCGACCTTTGTCCTTCTTGAGCTGCTTGGAGTAGCGCTTCACCAGAAGGCTGATAATGGCAGGATTGATTCCAGTAGCGCGAGCGATTTCTGCTTGGGTCGCACCTTTGGACTTACCTTTGAGGAACCCCAAAACCTTGGAGAGGTTTTCACCACGAGGGGTACGGCTACCTTCAGATTTTTTTCCGGTACGAACGACCTTACCAGAGGATGCTTTGCTTGCCTTCTCAGCTGGAGTGACCAGAGTCGAAAGTGCGACCTCGATGTCAGAAATACGGGTCAGAAGCTTATTTTCCGCTTTTGCGAAGCTTTGGATCAAAGCAGCATGCTGGTTGAACAAAGCTTGTTTCTCAGCAATCAATTTTTGCATCGTCTTCAATTGTTTCATCTCGTTCTTCATAAAGGTATCCTTCTACTTGGGCCGCCTGATAACTCATCTGACCCACCATGTCACGAAGGAGTTATCAGTTTGATAAAAAAAGTATCAGCTTCGAACCCAGTTTCCCGACTTGCTCCTGCAGGGATCGACAGAATAAGCCCTCCTCCATGCCCCACTCCCTCCTGATCTGGACTGACATCGGATTATATTGCCCAGCCGGCGACTTTTATATTGACCCAATGTGCAGCGCTTCGAATCCAGTAGGGAATGCGGTCATCACTCACGCTCATAGCGACCACGCCAGAAGGGGGGCCTCACGCTATTACTGCGCCTCACGCGGAGCGGGCCTCCTAAGGGCCCGAATTGGTCGATCACAAGCAATCGAGGGAATTCCCTATCAACAGCGCTGGAAGCTTGGGCCTGTCACCTTGAGCTTTCATTCTGCTGGACATATTCTCGGGTCCTCCCAAGTACGAATGGAATATGATGGAGAGGTGTGGGTCGCGTCCGGTGACTACAAGCGAGACTCAGATCCAAGTTGCGACCCCTTCGAATCCGTGTCCTGCGACACGTTTATCACGGAAGCCACTTTTGGAACCCCGAAGTACGTGTGGGATAAGTCGGCACAACACGGAATTGATATCTGGCAATGGTGGAACGAAAATAGCCGTAGAGGTCTCAACAGTATTTTATTCGGGTATTCGCTCGGCAAAACTCAGCGCATCCTTGCCGAACTTGCTCCTTTTGCTGATCGACCCATCCTCGTCCATTCGACGATGACCGCTCTCATTCAGTGTTATCAAGAAGAAGGAATCAAACTTGCCTTTACTCGTCCACTGACGGCTCACGATCGACCAGTCGGAGATCTGATCCTCGCTCCCCCTTCTTTTTTTAACGAGGAGCGGTCGAGTCGATTTTCCCCTTTCCGCACCGCCTTCGCCTCAGGATGGATGACGGACGAATACTCAGGACCCCACTATGATCGTGGCTTCACTTTGTCCGACCATGCAGATTGGAACGATCTTCACAGAAGCATCGACGAATCAGGTGCCAAGCGAGTTTTTGTCATGCATCGAAACGAGGGCGCTTTAGTGCGCTCCCTCCGAAGCAAAGGGATCGAAGCTCATGGAGTCGAAGCCCTTCGTCCCGAAAGATACG
>Ga0169931_10002629_pt1 | contig 29075 bp, 26 predicted proteins | sample Kivu_15m_20L_FD_129675 | JGI IMG/M metagenome (GOLD analysis project Ga0169931, IMG submission 129675) | Freshwater microbial communities from Lake Kivu, Western Province, Rwanda to study Microbial Dark Matter (Phase II) - Kivu_15m_20L... | ecosystem: Environmental > Aquatic > Freshwater > Lake...
AGCAAAGCTTGCTAATGGCTGTGCATGAGTAAACAGGAAAGCAAACTGCTTTCGGGCGTAGTTTTGCGCGTGCGCAGTCAAACCTCATCGTTATGACGAAAAAGGAAATAGAAAAATTGGTCAAGTCCTCCATCAAAGAGCTGCGGCCCTACTTGGAAAAAGACGGAGGCGACATCACTTTGGTCGAAATTGATGACGATCTGATGGTGTGGGTTGAACTTCACGGTTCATGCACCACATGCAGCATGAGCCATATGACCATGAAAGCGGGATTGGAGGAGGCCATCAAGTCGGCAGCTCCTCGCATCAAAGGAGTCAAAGCCATCAACGCGATGATTTGACCCCGGAGAGAGTTTTTCACAATTTCTTATTTGCTTCTTCACCTTTGCAACAACTCACTTTTGAGACCGGAGTCATAGGTTTACACAAGAATCCATCACCAACCTCGCTTTCCCTCACAGATGCTGCTCCTTGATATTTTCAACATATCGCTCCCCATCAAAAATCCGGTGCTGCTCTTCTCGATGATTTTGTTCATCATCCTGTTCGCTCCACTGATTTTGAACAAAATCAAGATTCCGCATCTCATCGGGCTTATTATGGCGGGTGCCATCATCGGACCCAAAGGCCTCAACCTGATGGAGCGCGACAGCAGTATTGTGCTCTATGGCACGGTGGGTTTGCTCTATATCATGTTTTTGGCGGGATTGGAAATTGATCTGGCCGACTTCAAAAAGAACAGCCGCAAGGGTTTGATTTACGGGCTGTACACTTTTTTAATCCCGATGATATTGGGCATCTTGGTGGGTCTGTTTTTATTAGAATTCTCATGGCCTACCTCGATTTTGCTGGCCAGCATGTTCGCTTCACACACGTTGCTGGCCTATCCAATCATCAGCAAGTTGGGCGTGACAAAAAATCGTGCAGTCAACATCACCGTGGGCGGAACACTCATCACAGACACGTTGGCTTTGTTGGTCCTGGCCGTGATTGCCGGCATGAGCACCGGAGATGTGGGCAAAGAGTTTTGGATACGACTCAGTATTTCGGTGATATTGTTTGGAGCGGCTGTGATGGTTCTTTTTCCCATCATAGGGCGGTGGTATTTCAAACGCTTTGACGACCGCATTTCGCAGTACATCTTTGTATTGGCCATGGTTTTTCTGGGGGCATTTTTGGCCGAAGCAGCCGGAGTCGAAGCCATTATAGGGGCATTTTTGGTCGGTTTGGCACTCAATAGGCTCATTCCTTACACCTCTCCTCTCATGAATCGTGTGGAGTTTGTTGGCAATGCCCTTTTCATCCCCATCTTCTTGATCGGTGTGGGCATGCTCGTTGATTTTCGTGTGTTTTTCACCGGTTTCGAGACCATCAAAGTGGCAATCATCATGGTTGTGACGGCCACGCTTGCCAAATTTCTGGCCGCATGGGCAGCCCAAAAGACTTTTCGCTTTACAGCAGATGAGCGCAGATTGATTTTTGGCCTTAGTAATGCTCAAGCCGCAGCCACACTTGCTGCTGTCACCGTGGGTTACAACATCATTCTGAACAAAGCCGAAATAGCAGCAGCCCAACTTCGGGGCATCACCCTCGAACCCGAAAGACTGCTCAACGAAGACGTGCTCAATGGCACGATTGTCATGATTTTGGTTACTTGCACAATCGCCTCTTTCGTAGCCCAAAAGGGAGCTCAAAACATCGCATTGGCTGACAACGAGAGCAAGTCGATCGAAGGAGAATCCAACAAAGAAGAGCGTATCTTGATTCCAATCGGCAATCCGGATAGCACCAACGAACTTATCTCGCTGAGTACTACTGTGAAGTCAAGCAAGAACAAGCGCGATCTCTTCGCCCTGCACGTGATTGACAACGAGCGAACCGATGGCGCGGCTGAGCGTAAAGGCCAAAAAATACTCGACAACGCTGCCGTGGCCGCAGCCGCTACGGACAATCAACCAAACCTGCTACTGCGCTATGATGTTAATATCATCAACGGTATCAATGCAGTGGTTAAAGAGCACAAAATCACTGATTTGGTCATGGGACTGTCCTCATCGGGCGAATTCAATGACAATTATTTGCGCTCAATAGCCGAAGGATTACTGAGCAAGTGCAATACCACCACGCTCATTTACAAGTCGGGCCAGCCGCTTTCCACCATAAAACGACACCTCATTATAGTCCCCGACCGAGCCGAACGCGAAATCGGATTCCCGTTTTGGATTATTAAAATGTGGAACTTGGGCCGCAATACGGGCTCCATGCCGGTTTTTTATGGTAGCAAGCAGACCCTCAATATCATTAAAGGTATCCACGCCAAGCACCCTATCGATTGCCAGTTTGTTGAGTTTTCGGATTGGAGTGATTTCTTGATTCTGTCGCGCGATGTCAAGAAAGACGACAATTTGATTGTGGTGATGAGCCGCAAGTCCGGGCTTTCATACAATCCAAACATGGCCAAAGTACCCACATTTCTCAACAAGTACTTCGGGGAGATGAGCTTCATCATCGTCTACCCAATGCAGACCGGTGTAGATGATTATCACGATTCGCACTACCACAACCCATCAATGCTCGAGCCCATGGAGCGATTGGATGAAATCACGCGCGTGTTCACAGGATTATTCAAAAAGCTATGAGCCAATTTCGTTTTAGCGCTTCGGTCACAAAGCACTTGATTTGTGTATTCCGATTTACCGAATTTAGCAGAATGAAAAGAATCCTGTTGGCTCTGATTTTTCCACTCTTTGCCTTTGTAGGCCATGCTCAGGATCAAACCGAAGAGCCCAAAGAAGAGAAGAAAGGTTTTGATAAATCGCGCTTGGTGTTTGGAGGAGACGCGGCAGTGAGTTTTGGCACGCAGCAGACCGTCATTGGGGCCAGTCCAATCTTGGGCTATCGTCTTACCGATAGATACTCGGCCGGTATTGGGGGCACCTATTACTACTTCAGATGGGGTCCGTGTGTGTCGTCAATCTATGGTGCCAACCTGTGGAATCGATACCGAATCAATGAGAGTCTTTTTCTCCAAGGCGAATACCATGTGATGAATGTGCCCGGACTTTTCGAAACGGTCAGTAGGGCAAACATTCAGATGCTTTATGTGGGCGGTGGCTATCGCCTGCGTTTGGGCGAGCGCGTTTCGATGGTCATTACGGCTCTTTACGATGTATTTGACGAGCCTCTATCTCCTTTTTCCAATCCCATCATCAGGGGTGGGCTAGTTGCGGGTTTTTAAGGAAACGAGGCATAAAATTGACTGAAAAGAAATGAGAGAAGTGTTGGATAACGCATGGTACGGCAATACCATAGCGGAATGGCTGTTGTCCTTGGCAATTATTCTGGGAGCTATCATTGTCACGCGAGTGCTTCATTGGTTTTTCAAAACCCAAGTTCGAAAGCTCACATCGCGCACCCGAAGCAACCTTGATGACATCATCATAGACACCTTGGAAGAGCCCGTGATGATGGGCGTGGTGGTGGTGGGTATCTACTGGGGGCTGGAACGTCTGCACATGTCAGACCCTGTGCAGCTATGGGTCAATCGTCTATACCATGTGTTGACGGTGATAAACGTGACCTGGTTCATAGCTCGCTTTGCGGATGCACTGATGCGTCAGTATTTGGCACCCCTGGCCGAGCGCTCGGACAATAGTTTGGACGACCACATCGTGCCCATCATTCGCAGAGGGGTAAAACTGGTCATTTGGATTATGGGCATCGTAGTGGCATTGGACAATGCCGGCTATGATGTGGGTGCGCTTCTGGCCGGTTTGGGCATCGGTGGTGTGGCCATGGCTTTGGCAGCCAAAGATTTTGTGGCTAATATTTTTGGCGGACTCACAGTATATGCCGACAAACCATTTAAAGTTGGAGACCGCATACAAGTGGGTGGTTATGATGGCCATGTGACCGATATTGGGCTGCGCAGCACTAAAATAAGAACCTCCGCTGGACGTATGGTGACCATCCCCAATTTCAAGTTCACTGACAGTTTTGTAGAAAATGTCACAGCCGAGCCTTCGCGCAGAATAGAGATAACGCTGAACCTCTCTTATGACACCTCTCCGGAAAAAATCAAAGAGGCTACTACTATTCTAACGGCCATCATTGCGGACAAAAGAAGTGTTTTAGAGTCTGAGTGCAACGCCTCTTTCAGCAAGTGGAACGAATCATCATTGGGTATCACATTCATCTATTTCATCAAAGCGGGCAATGATTTTTGGATAATCCAGGACGAAGTAAACCGCGCCATTTTGCAGCAATTCAATGAGGCCGGGTTGCATTTTGCCCCACCTTCACCTGATGTCTGAGCCTGCCTGATTCTCGACCGACTTAGTTCGAACGTTTTTTCTTCTTCTTTTTTTTCGCAACATCTTTGGGCGACACGGGCTTGCGATAACGCTCAAAATAGCTGTCACCTAACATGCGCATCTGACGCAAAACATGTTGTTGCCTCCCGGACAGATATCCTGACGGTTTTCCAGGATTGCTTCTGCGCGGAGCGGGGATTGCTGCTGTCAGCAGGGCACACTGTTCACGGCTCATTTGAGCAGCGGATTTTTTGAAAAATTTTTGTGCTGCGGCTTCAACGCCAAAGGTGCATGGCCCCGTTTCCAGCACATTGAGGTACACTTCCATGATGCGCTCTTTGCTCCAAAGGAGTTCAATCAATGCAGTAAAATAGACTTCGGCCACCTTGCGCACCACGCTGCGATTGGGCCATAGAAATACATTTTTGGCTACTTGTTGGCTGATGGTGCTGGCCCCGCGCTGCTTCTTGGTGTTTTTGGCATTGAAGGCCTCAGCCTTGGAAATAGCACTGAAGTCCAAGCCGCGGTGCTTCATATAGTTCTGGTCTTCTGACGATACCACGGCCAGAGGCATGTGCTTGGCAATTTGGTCAGCCGACACCCAATCTTTGGAAAAAGAGCTGCCTTCGGGGCAATTGGCTCCTTCTCTTATTTGCAGAAAAGTGATGGGCGGATTGACCCATTTGTAAGTCAGCACCCACAACACAGGGGCGCCCCACATGACCAAAAAGGCCGTGAGCAAAATGCGGCTGAGAAACGAGGTATTTGATTTTTTAGTCATGAAAATGAATGAAATACAGGTCAAAGTTGTGGGGTTTGGGTGACGGAAGTACGTAACCCCGGCCTAACACCGCCAACTACTAGTAATGACGGCTTAACACTTAAATAATTCAAGGTTAAACCGCGATTCACCGATGGATAATGCACTGCCCGGACTTTCGCCCCGAAATAAATATCAAACAAATTCACAATGAAAATTCTTGGTTTACCCTCCAAAAGTATGGCACTCCTGCTGGTTGCAGGTGCTGCTGTTGTATCGATGCCCGCCTGCAAGAAAAAAGAAGGCTGCACCGACCCCGCTGCTACTAACTACGACCCCGATGCAGACAAGGACAATGGTTCATGCACCTACCCGACTGCTACTCCAACCGAAATCGTGGACGTATCAGGCAGCATCACCACCAACACCACATGGACTGCTGACAAAATCTACCGATTGAACAGCTTTGTCCGTGTTCAGGACGGAGCCACTTTGACCATCGAAGCGGGCACCGTGATTTATGGTGATACTGAATCAAAAGGAACGCTTATCATCCAAAAGGGCGGAAAAATCCAAGCCGTTGGAACTGCTTCTAATCCCATCATTTTCACATCTGAAAAAGCACCCGGATTCCGTCAACCCGGAGATTGGGGCGGTGTGGTGATTTGTGGCAAAGCCACCAACAACGTGGCCGGTGGCGAAGCCGAATTGGAAGGCGGATATGGTGCTTTTCACGGTGGTAATGATGATTCAGACAACTCAGGTACATTGAAATATGTGCAAATCAACTTTGCAGGTATTCCTATCAACCCCAACGAAGAAGTGAACTCACTCACCATGGGCAGCGTGGGCTCGGGCACTACCATCGAGTATGTGCAATGCGCCTACGGTTTGGATGATGCATTCGAGTGGTTTGGCGGAACAGTGAACTGCAACAACCTGGTAGCTTATCGCTGCTTGGACGATGATTTGGACGTGGATTTGGGCTACCACGGCAATGTGCAGTATGCGCTTTGCATCCGCGACAAGAGCTTGGCTGACCAATCCGGTTCTAACGGATTTGAAGTGGACAACGATGGTGCGGGTTCGACCAACACGCCTTTCACCGCAGCCACTTTCTCCAACGTGACGGTGATTGGTGCTAAAAAGGATCGCGGAACTACCGTTAGCTTGCAATTTCAAAATGCTGCCCAATTGCGCAGAAACAACAAGCTGAAAATCCACAACTCATTCATGACCGGATATCCCAACGGATTGTACATCAACCAAGCATCCACTGCTGCCAATGCAATCTCGGGTGACTTGAAAGTGAGAAATACCATTCTTGCCGGTGTGGAGCACTGGGGTGGCAATGGATATGGCTCGGCCGGAAGTATTTTCACCGAGGCACCTGCCAATGGCGCCCAACATCCCACCAACCCGCGCGGTGTGGCTTTGCGCACAGACAATGATACCCAAGACCCACCCCAACCCATCATGGACATTGCAGCTTGGTTCAACACAGCCTCTTTTGGCAACCAATTGTTGGACAAATGGCAGGATGCAGGCATCGATGGTTCGCTTTTCGAATTGGGTACGCCCAATGTGTTGCCCGCAGGTGGTAGCATCCTGTTGAGCGGTGCTGATTTCTCGGGCATGCCTTCATTCTTCAACCAAGTGAGCTTCCGCGGTGCATTCGGTACCACAGACTGGACAGCCGGTTGGGTTGATTGGAACTCACCACAAACAGTTTACGGAAACTGATTCATCCGATAAGTTTTGAATTTTGAAAAAGCCGGGGCATTTGTCCCGGCTTTTTATTGAAACCCCACTTTACTTTCGCTCTATGAGAATAGCATTTTTATTTGGCCTTCCTATCATCCTTGCGGCATGCTCCCAAGGCCCCGCTGAATCGCAAGTCACATCTGATGCAGAATCCGCAGTCACCGCTACTGCCGACTATAGCCCCGGGCGCTATTTTGAGCCTGCCCAAGCTGACTCATTGTTGCTGGAAATGATGGTCTATATCTATAGAAAGCCCGAGGGGCTGACCTGGCAACAGCGCTTCGAGCCCCAATACCGATTCTATTACCGCGAGCGATTGGGCCTTTTCGAGCATCTCTATATGGAACGCGAAAATGATGAAGGCGATTACAAGTACTTTATCCTCAGGCCGGGTAGGCAAGAAAATACGAGCACTGTGCGCGGAGTAGGCGGAACCATGACCATAGAGGATGGTGTAATCACTGCATTTCAAGAGACTTTCAACACATCCATTGGAACCCGAGAAGAGATATCCGACCGAGGCTATCAAATCTTCCACGAGTGGGTGACCACGGGGTCATGGGAGCGTTTCGCATCGGACAAAAACTATGTTGAATGGCCCGATGACCGACTCAAATATGATTTGGAACGCCATGAATGGCGTTATGCCGAATAAGAACCCGGCTTTACATCAAATTCAGAATTTGGTAACACAGCCATAAAAAATCTTGACCCAAATTCCAGGCCTTGGGTTTGGCCGAAATCATGGTAACACAGCCGTAAACCACCGGTAAGTTTGGCTTTAGAGTGCGTGTAGTCCTTTGCAGCGAATTATTCAGATACTGCAATGAACGCACGCTTCGCGGCAATCGCCATTTTCTTTGTTTTAGGCTCCATGACCACCTTGGCCCAAAAAGCCAAAATCACCGGCACGGTCACCGACACCAAAAACGAACCCATGCCCTTTGTCAACATCTTGGTGGCGGGCAGCACAACCGGAACATCCACTGATTTTGACGGCAAATACAAGCTGGAGCTTCAGCCCGGTCAGTACAAAATCGCCTATGGGTTCATTGGCTACAATTCGGACACCATCAGTGTGCAACTGACAGCCGGCCAAGAATTGGTGAAAAACATCAAGCTGGCAGAGAGCGTGCGCCAAATAGACGAGGCGGTTGTTGTGACAGAGAAACAAACCAACACCGACATCAGCACCATGATGGAAGTAAAGCAAAGCAAGCAAGTGGTCAATGCCATATCGGCCGAAATGATCAAAAAAACCCAGGACAGCGATGCCTCCGAAGTGGTGAAGCGCGTGCCCGGTGTCACCATCGTGGGTAGCAATTATATCATGATCAGGGGATTGAATGCGCGCTATAACAACGTGTTACTGCACGATGTATTTGCCCCGTCCATGGAGGCAGACATAAAGTCATTTGCCTTCGACATCATCCCCTCGGGCATGATAGACCGCATCATGATTTACAAAAGCCCCGCGGCCGATATCACGGGCGAATTTGCCGGAGGCGTAGTGAAAATCTACACCAAGAGCATCCCCGACACCAATTATATGAGCCTCAGCCTGAGCACCACTTTCAGACCCGGGTCGAGCCTTCAAGATTTCAAACAACCCAAACGCTCCGGAATGCATTGGTTGGGTTTCAATGACGGATACAACGATTTGCCGGGCCATTTTCCATTTGACCTTCGCAAGGTGGAAAATGACGCTGAGCGCCTCACTAGCGTAGGCCGCAGCCTCAGCAACAATTGGGTGCCCGAGCAGGTCAACTCTCTGCTCGACCGCAGTTTTGCCTTCAGCATCGGGCGCAGAATGAAAGCCGGAAAAGTGGACATCGGCAACACCTCTACCATCACTTATTCCAATAGCCGCACCATCTATGATGTGGAACGCAGCGACTACAACGCTTATGACAACATCAACAACCAAAGTGTGTCCATTTATGACTTTTCAGACAAGCAATACACACAGCAAATACGCACCGGCTTGCTCCACAATTGGGCATTTCGCTTCAACAACAGTCACAAGTTGGAGGTGAAAAACATGTTCAACGCCATCAGTATGAGCCAGTACGTGGCACGTGGCGGCACCCACTATGAATTTGGCTATGAAGCCGACAACCAAGGTTTTGAGCAAGTGTATCGCGGAATCTACTCGGGCCAATTGACCGGCCAGCACGACTGGAACCAAGACCGCACGCGCCTTACATGGACACTCGGAATGGGCTATTCATACCGCGACCAGCCCGACTACAGACGCTATCGCTCAGATGTGAACCCCGAAACCGGTGAGTCCACCCTCTTTGTGGGCATTCCGCTTTCGCCAAACTATCTGGGTCGTTTCTTTTCAGAAATGAGGGAAAATGCCCAAACCGGCACTGTGGCCTTGCAGCAAACGGTCAAAATGGGCAAGCTGGAGCCCATTCTCAAAACGGGGGTTTTCTATGAAATGAAAGACAGAACTTTCAATGCACGCAACATTGGCTATGTGCGCGCTGACTTTGCCAATTTTGATGAGAGCCTCACCGAATTGACCATTGACCAACTGTTCAATCCTGATAATATCAATGCCACCACCGGCATCCGCATCGGTGAATCTACCAACCCATCTGACTCATACACTGCCACCAATAATCTGATGGCCGGCTATGGCGCTGTGGAATTGCCTTTTTCCAAAAAACTCAATGTCTCAGCCGGAGTGCGCGTGGAAAACAACGTGCAACAACTGCGCAGCCGCACCTTGGTGGGCGACCCCGTGGTGGTGGACAATCCCATCTTGAGCGTGCTGCCCTCGGCCAATGTGTCTTATTTCATCAAGGAGGAAGTGTCACTCATCCGCCTGGCTTATGGCCAAACTGTCAATCGCCCCGAGTTTCGCGAGCTGGCCCCTTTTGGTTTCTATGATTTCAATTTCAATTTGGTCAAAAAAGGAAGCGACACCCTTGCCACGCCCACCATCCACAATTTTGACCTGCGTTGGGAGCGCTATCCCGCCTTGGGCGAGATGTTCTCGGTAGGGTTTTTCTACAAGCGATTCATCAATCCCATCGAGACCCTGTTTGTCCCCGGTGGCGGATCGGGTGGTATCAAAACGTTCACCTATGGCAATGCCGCGCAGGCCTACAGTGCCGGTGTGGAAGTGGAAATGCGCAAATCGCTGAGCGCACTTTCGATTTCGCCTTTTATGGACCGATTCAGCCTGATGCTCAATGGAGCTATCATCCGCAGCCAAGTGATTTTGGGCCGTGAGCAACTGGGCCAGTCCAATGAGCGACCACTCCAAGGCCAATCGCCCTACATAGCCAATGTGGGCATTTTTTACAAGGATGACAACAGTGGCCTCCAAGCCAATTTGCTCTACAATGTGATTGGCCAGCGTATTTTCATCATCGGTTTTGACGCATATCCTGACATTTATGAGATGCCTCGCAACGTGATAGATTTCAACGTGTCCAAAACCATCGGCAAGGGCATGGAATTGAAATTTGCTTGGGGCGATATCCTCAACCAAGAAGTGTTGCTGCTGCAAGATGCCAATGCCAACGGCAAGTTTGAGCGCAAGGATGACCAAGTCATCCAGCGCTATCGCCCCGGTAGCACATTCACGGTGGGCTTCGGCTACAAATTCTGACCCCCTGCAGCGCAATAGCCCAATGTCACGGCCGTCCCGGCTAACTTTGGGCGCCCATGGCACGCAGCATCCACACACCTTTGGTCTATTGCAAAGGCATTGGCCCGGCCAAAGCCCAACTGCTCCTGTCTGAGCTGGGCTATGCCACGCTGGAAGACCTGCTGGGCCACTTTCCCTTCAGATACGTGGATCGCTCAAAGTTCTTTGCCATTGACGAGATCAATAGCGATGCAGTTTTTTTCCAGTTGAAAGGCACCATCGTGGGTCTGCGCGATGAAGGCTTGGGGCCAAGAAAAAGATTGGTGGCCAACTTTACGGATGGCCGCGGCCACATGGATTTGGTCTGGTTCAGAGGTGCCCAAGTGATGCGCAAACTGTTGCCCGTGGGCAAAGAAGTCGTAGTGTTTGGCAAGCCCACCGCTTACAAAGGCACCTTCAACATGGCCCACCCCGAAGTGGAACTTGCCGATTCGGACAAGATGAAACTGGGTTCGGGGCTCAAGCCGGTCTATTCCACCACCGAAAAACTCGCAGCCCGTGCCTTGGCCAGCAATGGATTGGAAAAAATCATAGCCGCATCGCTTGCCGAAGGCATCAGCGAAATAGAAGAAAATCTGCCTGACTATATTCTAGCCAAATACCGCTTGGCCCCGCGCTTGTGGTCGGTGATTGAAATTCATCAGCCCACTGATCACACCATGCTCGAAATGGCCATCAGACGAATGAAGTTCGAGGAATTGTTCATGCGACAATTGGAATTAATGCGACTCAAAGTCATCCAAACCACCCAAAGTCCCGGAGCTGTATTCGGCAAGGTGGGGCCGCTGTTCACCGGGCTTTATGAGCAATTACCTTTTAACCTCACGGGTGCCCAAAAACGGGTGCTAAAGGAAATAAGAGCAGATGTCAAATCAGGTCATCACATGAATCGCTTGGTACAGGGCGATGTAGGTTCGGGAAAAACAGTGGTGGCACTTTTGTCCGCCCTAATGGCCATAGATAACGGGTTTCAAGCATGCCTGATGGCCCCTACTGAAATTCTGGCCAATCAGCATTTCAACTCGCTGCGAAAGATGTTGGCCCACATGCCGGTGGAAGTGGCTTTGCTCACCGGAAGTGTCAAAACTGCTCAGCGCAAAGCCATATTGGAAAAACTCATAAGCGGTGAAATCCACCTGCTCATTGGCACCCACGCACTCATAGAACCGGTGGTTTCGTTTGCCCGTTTGGGGCTGGCAATCATTGACGAACAGCATCGCTTTGGGGTGGCTCAGCGGTCTGAATTGTGGAAAAAGGCCACCATTCCGCCCCATATTTTAGTCATGACCGCTACGCCTATTCCACGCACGTTGGCCATGACGGTCTATGGCGATTTGGACCTGAGTGTGATAGACGAATTGCCTCCGGGTCGACAAGTCATCCAAACCATCCACAAGACAGACGCCTCGCGTTTATGGGTCAATGGATTCATAGACCGGCAAGTGCGTGAAGGCCGCCAAGTCTATATTGTCTATCCCCTCATCGAAGAGTCCGAGGCACTTGACCACAAAGCCCTCACCGAAGGGTATGAGGCACTGATTCGCAGATTTGAGCCCCCCGAATTTAGGATCAGTATAGTGCATGGCCGTGTCAAAGCAGATACCCGTGATGAGGAAATGAGGCGATTCGTTGAGGGAAAAACCAATATCATGGTGGCCACAACTGTCATTGAAGTGGGAGTGGATGTTCCAAACGCTTCCGTAATGATTATCGAAAGTGCTGAGCGATTTGGCCTCTCCCAATTGCATCAATTGCGGGGCAGAGTAGGGCGTGGGGCGGCTCAGAGTTATTGCATACTGATGAGCAAAGACGGCCTCAACCCGGATGCTAAAAAACGGATCGACACGATGGTTCGAACGACTGATGGGTTCCAAATTGCCGAAACTGACATGGAACTCCGCGGTCCCGGTGAAGTCACAGGTACCAAGCAAAGCGGCCTTATCAAATTCAAAATAGCCGATTTGGTTCAGGATCGGCCCATGGTGGAAGCTGCCCGAGCCACCGCTTCAGACATACTCACCCGCGACCCCGACCTTCAACTTCCCGAACACACTGAACTCAGGCAATTTTTGCAAAGCCAAACCAAGTCCACAGGTTTTTGGAGTAAAATATCCTGATTGCTCGAGCCGATTCTAATTGGTCCCAGACCCTACATTTGTCCAAATCTCAGCAAGCGAATGATTCAATCAATGACCGGCTATGGAAAAGCCGAGGGTTCAGTTGGCAACAAGCAATTCATCGTTGAAATCCGATCCCTCAATTCCAAAAACCTCGACCTCAATCTGCGAGTTCCGTCCATTTATCGCGAAAAAGAGTTGGACATCAGGTCCTTACTTGCTGACACGCTTATCCGAGGCAAAGCGGATATTTCCATTTATTTCGAAAGCGCGGTGGCCGAAAAGCGTGTGGCCATCAACCGCCCGCTGCTCGAAGCTTATTATGCCGACCTAAAGGATATTGCGGAGTCGCTTGCCATTCCCGCACAGGATTATATGTCCTTGCTCATGCGCATTCCTGACGTGATGAAGCCCGAACGCGAAGAAATGGACCCAAATGAATGGACCCAAATCAAGAGCTTGATTGAGCAAGCTTTGCAAAATTTTGTTTCTTATAGAAATGAAGAAGGCCGAAAGTTGAAATCGGAATTTGCCGGAGCAATCGCCAATATTATGGCCCAGTATGATTTGTTGGATGCCCCGCTCAAAGCCCGTATTGACAAAGTCAGAGCCCGTATTACAGCCAATCTGGCCGAGTTTGTCGAATCTGAAGATCTGGACCGCAACCGTCTTGAACAAGAAATGGTCTACTACATAGAAAAGTTGGATGTGTCTGAAGAAAAGCAGCGTCTCAAATCCAATTGCGATTACTTCATGCAAGTGCTCAAGGATGAACACGCCCAAGGCCGAAAGTTGGGATTCATTTCGCAAGAAATCGGTAGAGAAATCAACACCCTGGGATCTAAAGCCAATGATGCTGAAATACAGAAAATGGTGGTCAAAATGAAGGACGAATTGGAGAAGATCAAAGAGCAAATCCTCAATGTTCTATAATGGCGGCTGAAGGAAAGTGCATTATTTTATCGGCTCCCTCTGGCGCAGGCAAGACCACCATCGTTCGCCATTTGATCCAAGAGTTTGCGAGTTTGACTTTTTCGGTTTCTGCTACAACCAGACCTCCTCGCGGCCATGAGGTCAATGGACATGACTATTTTTTCATTTCAATAGATGAATTTAAAAAGGAAATTAGCCGAGGAGGGTTTGTGGAGTGGGAGGAAGTTTATCCGGGCCAATTCTATGGAACACTGAATCGAGAAATTGAGCACATATGGGCCAAAGGAAAAAATGTGATTTTTGACGTTGATGTGGTTGGTGGACTGAGGCTCAAGGAATATTTTGGCGACAAAGCCCTTTCGGTTTTTGTTTCGCCTCCCAATGAACAGGCCCTTAGGCAACGTTTGGAAAGACGGGGTACCGATAGCCCTGAAAAAATCGAAATGCGATTGAAAAAAGCAGCCAAGGAGATGAAATATGCCGACAGTTTTGACACGGTGTTGATCAATTCCGATCTGTCTTCTGCCCTGACCCATGCTGAGACATTGGTTCGAGATTTTCTGCAAAAATGAAATCCAAGAGAATCGGATTGTATTTCGGCACTTTCAACCCAATTCACGTGGGCCATCTCATTATAGCCGACTATATGGCGCAAAACGAAAGTTTGGACGAAGTGTGGTTGGTGATCACCCCGCAAAACCCCCTAAAACAAAAGTCGGGTATGCTCTCAGACACCCATCGACTCTATTTGGTGCGTTTGGCCATTGAGGGAAATCCACGACTCAAAGCTTCCAACATAGAATTCGGCTTGCCCAAACCTTCATTTACTGTGCACACATTGGCGGTTCTTGGGGAAAAATACCCACAGCACTCTTTTGTGCTCATTATGGGGCAAGACAACCTGCGCACCATACACAAATGGAAAAACTTCGAGACCATCCTTCAAAATCATGATTTGCTCGTTTATCCAAGGTCATTGACCGTTGATCGGGAAGACGATGATCCTGTGCATGTCGATATGACCCGTGTAAAACTTTGTCCCGCCCCGGTGATGGCCATTTCTTCCACTGAAATTCGCAAGGCAATTGAGGAAAACAAAGAAGTTAAGTACCTACTCACACCTGCTGTAGAGCAGTATGTCAGCGAAATGAATTTCTATAGGAAGTGAGCATTTCATTTTTTGGCACGGCCATTGGAAAAGAGGTTATATAACCCTCAAAAAACAATAGCCATGAATGAAATGACCGCCCAATACATCGCTTTGAAACAGCAAGCCATTCAACTGATGAAACACGGACATGTGAGCGCCTATTTGGCCAAACTCACTGAAGCCAATGACCTGTGGCTGCGCCTTGTTCAAGTAAGACTCGCTAACTAATCTCCCACTACATTATCTACCGAAAGAGCCACTTTTTCTGAAGTGGCTTTTTTGTTTCCCCCCAAAAAAAAAGACGACCCGAGGGCCGTCTTTTCTATTTAGAAACTGAATGTCTTATGCCAGATGCGCACTTCGTTCTTTGAGTTCGGCACCCGATACTCCGTAAACAGGGCCTTGGTACTCTTCGTTATACGCTAAACCGAGGTTGAGTACATACAACACGTTGAACAAAATGACCATCACATGATCCAAAAGGCTTGTCTTACCAAATGATTTGGCCAAGTCAACCAAAAGGATAAATCCAAAGATGATCTGGACAACGGGAATAAGGAAGAACACGAAGTGAGAAATGGGGCGACCCACAATACGCAAGGTGCAGATAATGTCATAGCCCGGAATAAATGCTGCGTAACCGGGTTGGTTGCACTTCGCGAAAAGGCGCCATTTGGCTACAATGCCAATAATCAGGATAACCAAAATGGTGATCATGAAACCTCCGTTTTCATAAAAGAATTGTTGAGAGAAAATGCTTGAGAGATTCATAGTATTTATTTTTTAGGGATGTTCTTGTTCAGATATACAATTGACGCACCAATGTGCCCGTGGTTGCCTCCGGAATTGTGTTAAAAAATCAGTCGTGTTTGGGAATTGCATATGCCTCAACGGCTTTTTTGGTGATTCTGTCCGGACAAAGTATGACCAAACGTTCCATTACATTTCTAAACTCCCTGATGTTTCCCGTCCATGGTAGCTGAGCCAAAGCGGCCAGCGCCTCGTTTTCGATGTTCTTGATTGCGATACCGTAGTCTTCACAAATCATTTTCAGAAAGTGATCGGCAAGCAGTGGAATGTCGTCTTTGCGATCGGCAAGTGACGGAACGTGGATGGGAATAACGCTGAGACGGTGATAGAGGTCTTCACGGAAATGACCACGGTCGATTTCTTTTTTAAGGTCTTTGTTGGTTGCTGCAACAATTCTCACATTTACTTTGATGTCTTTGTCGCCTCCCACTCTGGTGATGCGGTTTTCTTGCAGCGCTCTGAGCACTTTTGCTTGGGCACTCAGACTCATGTCTCCGATTTCGTCCAAGAACAGTGTTCCACCATCAGCCAGTTCAAACTTTCCTTTTCGGTCTTTGATAGCTGATGTAAATGAGCCTTTTTCATGTCCAAAAAGTTCGCTTTCAATAAGTTCACCGGGGATGGCCGCACAGTTAACTTCAATAAAAGGGTATGCAGCGCGTTGGCTCTTTTCGTGTATCTGCCTCGCCACCAATTCTTTTCCTGAACCATTGCCCCCGGTTATCAGGATGCGTGCCTCGGTGGGTGCTACGGTCTCAATCATTTTCTTGATTTCAGTTATGGCTTGGGACTCCCCCACTATGTCAATAGTGAGGGATTTTTGTACCTTTTTACGCAGGGTTTGGGTTTCTTTGACCAGTTGGCTGCGGTCGCTGGCATTGCGCAGAGTGACCAAAATGCGGTTCAGGTCCAAAGGTTTTTGTATGAAGTCATATGCACCTTTTTTCAAAGCTTCCACAGCAGTGTCTACCGTGCCATGACCCGAAATCATAATGATTTGGCTTTCAACTCCTGCCGCTACCAGCTTTTGCAGTGTTTCAATGCCGTCTATGCCCGGCATTTTTATATCACAGAAAATGACATCATAGTTTCCTGATTTCGCTTTGTCTATCCCCTTCATACCATCTTCGGCCGTATCAACCGTGAACTTTTCATATTCCAGTATTTCTTTCAAAGCTTCTCTGATGGCAGGCTCATCATCTATTATCAGTATTTTGGACATGGTGTGATGTTGTTAATCGTTATTGTTCACAATAGCATCAAATGTGCCATCGGCCATCGAAGCTGCGATTCCTTCGCGCATGGCATAGGCTGTTCTGTGGATGATAGAGATGTTGCTTTTTCCCAGAACGTGGTCTATTAAAACGCAAGCCAAGGGCAGTGTATGAACCCTCGAGGGTTCCATACCCTGAATAAAAATACGTTCATCGGCTTTTTTGCTGAGCATCATTTTTTGCATTTTTCTGAAATCATCGAGACTAATAAATTGTGAAGTGCCCAGGTCAAACGATTGTTGAAATGCCGTTGCAATGGCTGAAAGGGTGTCGAAAGAACCGGCTGACCCTACCAGCACGGTTGGTTTGTGGATTTTGATGTTTTCCCAAAGGTCATAAGTTTCACTATCAATGACCCGCTTTAAAGCTAGTAAGTCTTCTTTAGTCAGCGGATCGCTGAGCGGCAACAAGTTTGACAAGTGGCTTACGCCCAATGGATAGCTCGATTTCCACAAAACTTCTTCATTTCGAAAAATGACGAATTCCACGCTGCCACCGCCAATATCCATCAACAGTTTTACCTTGTTGTCCTGAGGAAGCAAAAGGCCGATTCCCTTGAAAATAAATGCTGCCTCTGCTTGGCCATTGATGACTTTTATCTCCTTTGAAAACCTTTTGCGCACCGCTTCTACCAATTTTGATGCGTTTGTGGCGTTGCGCATCATGGCTGTTCCTGTCAGGACAAACTCCCGACAATCATAGTTGAGCGCATTGTTGAGATGAATGTGAATGGCATCGAGGGCCCTTAGCATGCGGTCAGGTTGAATTTCGTTGCGTTCTCCTGCATTTTTTCCAAGGAAAACAGGGATGCTATTGGCAAACTCAATACACCAATGGCCACCGGGGCCAAAGTTTGCCACCAATAAGTTGAATGTATTGGTTCCTATGTCGATGATGGCTTTGTTCATCCTTTATAAAAGACCCATTTCCACAATTCCTTGTAGCTCGGTTTTTTGCCATACATCAAAATACCCACTCGATAGACCTTTCCGGCAAACCAAGTGGTGGCGACAATCGCACCAATCAAAAGTACAATGGATAGAATCAATTGCCAGATGGTACCGCTATCAAAGCCCATCGCTATGCGCACCATCATCACGGGAGGTGCGGTGAAAGGAACTAATGAGAAAATAGTGGACGCTTGACCTTCGGGGTTTTGCACACTCATGATAGCCACAAAGTATGAAAAGAACAAGGGTAGCATCACGGGCGTCATGAATTGCTGGGTGTCGGTTTCATTATCAACCGCAGCGCCAATAGCCGCAAACAATGCTCCGTAAAGCATATATCCGCCAATGAAATAGAAAAGGAACAGCCCAATCATCAAAGGCCAGTTGATGCGCAAAATCACGTTGAACACCTCGTTTTGAGCCAGGGCAGCATAGAAGTCAGGTTGCATCATCCCTTCGGGCACTCCTGTGTTCATCCCCTGCACGGTGGCGCTGTTCAAAGCACCCGACTCGAATACCACCTGACCAATCAGCATGATCACAAAGGACAAGCCTATCCACATGAAAAACTGTGTCAAACCAACCAATCCTATACCGATTATTTTGCCCATCATCAGCTCAAATGGCTTCACACTGGACACAATGATTTCCAAGATTCTGTTGGTTTTTTCCTCAATAACACCCCGCATCACTTGTGCACTATAGAGGAAAATGAAGAAGAATATAATAATGGAAAAGACCATTCCCACTCCGGCTTGTTCTTGCTTGGTCGAAGCTTCATCTTGGTTCTGAATGTCTTTTTGGACCAATGATATGGGCATGCGAAGACGTTTGTACTTCTCATAGTCCATTTCCAACTCCTCGGTGACTTTTATCATTTCCAAGGTGCTCTCCAGTTCACGGGTGATGGACTGGGCCACTTGTATGGAAGGCAACTTTTTGTAGATGAGATGCCCTGCTAAATTTTCGCTGATTCCTTCATCAAATTCTACCATCAACGTGTAGGGGCCATCTATGAAATCTTGGTCGTCAGGACGACTTGTCCTGAAGTCATATGTGATGGTCTCGGTGCTTTGGAATTTGCCCGGAATTCGACAATAGTGCTTGTTGAGCGTTGAGTCATAGGCTGTGATGATGGCTGCATAGTCCACCACCAACACGTGATGCTTGTCGGTGTCACTGGTACTTACCCAAATCGCAGCCGCCATGAGCCCTGCAAATAGAACGGGCGCTAAAAAAGTCATCAGAATGAACGACTTTTTACGGACGCGTGTTGTGTATTCTCTGCTGATTATCAGACCTATTTTGCTCATATGGCAGGTGTGTTGGATGAAACAGTCTGAACGAAGATGTCATTCATACTCGGGATGATTTCTTGAACGCTGACGATTTCTGCGTGTGGCAAGGTCGCTTCGAGAAGGCGGTTGAGGTTGTTCCCGCGCAGCAGCCTTACCGTGCATATGTGCTTTTGACCTTCGGATATGGAATTAACCAACTCAAAATTAGCCCAAAGTGCATTGGTGAAAGCGAGTAAATTGCCTGTAAAGACAATGGAATACAGGTCACTTTTGTGCATCGCTCGTATTTCGCTAACCGAGCCTTCCAACACTTTTTTTGACTTATTAATCAGCGCAATTTTTTCGCATATCTCTTCTACGGAGGTCATATTATGCGTTGACAAGATGATAGTGGTTCCCTTGCGCTTGAGCTCTAATATTTCATTGCGAATCAACTGAGCATTCACGGGGTCAAATCCGCTAAACGGTTCGTCCAAAATCAGCAGCTTGGGCTCGTGCAATACAGTGGAGATGAATTGAATTTTCTGAGCCATTCCTTTAGACAGTTCTTCAACCTTTTTTTCCCACCAAGGCTGAATTTCAAACTTTTCGAACCAACCTTTTAGTTTACTGTGGGCCAATGCAGATGTCATCCCCTTGAGGCGAGCTAAGTAAATCATCTGCTCACCAATTTTCATTTTTTTATACAGGCCTCTCTCTTCGGGCAAATAACCAATAATTTGGGTGTGTTCATGACTGAGTGGCTGATTGTCAATATACACATGGCCGCTGTCCGGCGCTGTGATTTGATTGATGATGCGTATCAATGATGTTTTGCCTGCACCATTGGGACCCAATAGTCCGTAAACCGAACCCGGGTCAACGCTGATGCTGACATCATTGAGCGCCTGATGACCCGCATAGGCCTTGCTAACGTTTTCTACTTTGAGTGATACTGATGACATAGAGGCAAAGCTAAGCGCTGAGCCTTGTGCCAAGTGGGGGATGTGTTGACCGGTTGTTAACCTCTGTAAATGGAAAAGAAGCCAATGTGAACTGAAGTCTTCTTAAGAAAACATGTCTTTTACTTGCTCAAAGAAGCCTTTGTCTTTCTTGGTTGGCTGAGGGGCGAAGTTTCCGCTCTGTCTCATCTTTTCCAACATGGTCTTTTCATCAGAAGTAAGCTTTTGAGGCGTCCAAATATTGATGGTCACCAGTTGGTCACCCGCACCATATCCTTCTACGGATGGTAGTCCTTTACCTTTGAGCCTTATAATGCGCCCCCCTTGTGTACCGGGGTCAACCTTGATACGGGCTTTGCCTCCAATAATCGGCACTTCCACTGTATTACCCATGGCAGCGTCAGCAAAGTTCACAAACAGGTCATAATGCAGGTTTTTACCGTTGCGTTTGAGATCTGCGTGTTCTTCTTCTTCAATAAGCACTATCAGATCGCCATTGATACCACCGAATGGAGCCGCATTTCCCTTGCCGCGCATGCTCAGTTGCATGCCATCTTCTACACCGGCCGGAATATCAATTGAAATGACTTCTTCCTCTCTTTTAAGTCCATTGTGGTCAGCACCTTTGGGGACGTCCGTAATGGATTTACCGCTGCCTTGACAAGTGGGGCATGCTGAGGTGGTTTGCATTTGACCCAAAATGGTATTGGTCACACGCCTTACTTGGCCGGTGCCTCGGCATGTGCTACAGGTTCCGTATTTCACGCCTTCTGCTGCAACCAATTTCATCACTTTGATCTTTTTGGTCACACCGGCGGCAATTTCTTCCAAAGTCAGTTTAACCTTAATGCGAAGGTTGCTGCCTTTGGTGGTTCGACCTTGTTGGCGTGAGCCCGCAAATCCGCCACCGAAAATGTCTCCAAATTGGCTGAAAATGTCGTCCATATTGAACCCGCCTTGGTTGAATCCACCACCGCCGCGCATCCCTTCATGGCCGAATTTGTCATAATTGGCTTTCTTCTGAGGGTCACTGAGCACATCATAAGCTTCGGCCGCTTCTTTGAATTTTTCCTCCGCAGCTGCATCGCCCGGATTTTTATCCGGGTGGTATTTCAATGCCATTTGCCTGTAGGCCTTTTTAATTTCGGCCTCTCCCGCATTCCGACCAACGCTTAAGACTTCGTAGTAATCTCTTTTTGCCATTTCCTTCTTTTATTGACCCACAACCACTTTCGAAAAGCGAATCACATGTCCATTCAGCTTGTATCCTTTTTCCGTTTCGTCTATCACTTTACCCACCATATCCGGAGTTGGAGCCGGAATGGTAGTGATGGCCTCATGTAAATCAGCATCAAAAGGAAACCCTTTACTGTCAATTGCTTCCAAACCTTTTGATTTGAGGTTGTGTCTAATTTTTTTATGAATTAAATCCATTCCTTGTACTATGGAGGTGGCATCGGCACCCTTACCTGCAGCAGCCAGTGCTCTTTCGAAATCGTCCAATATGGGCAGCAAAGCTTTAATCATATCAGCGCCTGCAGTGCTAATGATTTCTGATTTTTCCTTAATCGTTCTCTTGCGATAATTGTCAAACTCGGCATAAAGCCGCATGTACTTTTCACGCCAACTGTTCATCTCTGCAGCTAGTGCGTCAACTTCTGACAAATCTGCATGGCCGGCAGCTGATTCTGCTTTAGAAGTTACCTCTTGCTCCGTCTGCTCTTCATGCACAATGTTAGACTCAGTGTTCTGACTTTCAGTGGTTTTATCTTTTCTGCTACTCATATTCTTTCAGTATTGAATTTTTCTCCTTCAAAGCCGAAGCCGGAATGGTGGGAGAAGCCAATATGGCACAAAAAAACCCCGATTAACGGGGTTTTATGTTTTGGGAAGTAGAATCAGAGGCTTTTGATATGGAGATCGATTTGCTTGTGCAATTCAGGTCCTCTCAGGTTTTTAGCCAAAATCACCCCTTTTTCGTCAATTAAAAAACTCATCGGGATTGAATTGACTCCATACAAACCGGCAGCGCTGCTTTGCCATCCGGCCAAATCGCTTACATGCCATTTCCAATTAAGCTTATCTTGAGTGATGGCACCTTTCCAAGCATCCATATTCTTATCCAGTGAAACACTGAATACTTCAAATCCTTTAGCTGTTTTGAATTTTGCCTTGGCATACTTCTCATAAGCAGAAACCACATTGGGATTTTCTCTGCGGCATGGTCCACACCATGACGCCCAGAAGTCTATTAAAACCAACTTCCCTTTGAGTTCGGAAAGTCTCATTGTTTTACCATCGGGAGAGTTGAGAGCAATTTCGGGTGCGATATCACCTACGTTGGTGCCCACTTTCGGAGCACTTTGGTTGTCCCTTGAGAAACCAAACAATGCCAATAGGGCAATAGAAAGCAGGGACGGAAGAATTAGTTTTTTCATAATGGTTGATTCTGATTTTAAGGTTTAGGCAATACCAATTTGTAAGCCAAAGTTATGCACGTCTGTTAATTTCTGCTCCCAAAGCTTTCAGTCTTTCGTCAATTTTTTCGTAACCTCTGTCTATTTGGTTGATATTGTGAATGGTACTTTTGCCTTTGGCCGACAATGCGGCAATCAACAACGAGACCCCGGCCCTTATATCTGGACTGGTCATGGTCACTCCACGCAAAGGAAACTTGCGATCCAAGCCAATTACGGTTGCTCGATGTGGGTCACACAAGATGATTTGAGCTCCCATATCAATTAATTTGTCCACAAAAAACAGTCGGCTCTCAAACATCTTTTGGTGAATCAGTACGCTGCCTTTGGCCTGTGTGGCAGTGACCAAAGCTATGGAAATCAGATCAGGAGTGAAACCGGGCCACGGAGCATCAGAAATTGTCATGATGGATCCATCGATGAAGGTTTCTACCTCATAATGACTTTGCTCGGGTACATAAATATCATCTCCTCTGCGTTCCATTTGAATTCCCATGCGGGAAAAGATTGTGGGAATGATCCCCAGTTTGTCGTAAGCGGTATCCTTGATGGTGATTTCTGACTGAGTCATAGCTGCAAGCCCAATGAAGCTTCCGATTTCAATCATATCGGGAAGACATCTGTGCTGACATCCCCCAAGCTTTTTGACTCCTTCGATAATGAGCATATTGGATCCCACCCCTTTGATGTTGCCGCCCATGCGATTAATCATGTCGCAAAGCTGTTGCAAGTATGGTTCGCATGCGGCATTATAAATGGTTGTCGTACCTTCAGCCATGCATGCAGCCATCAGGATGTTGGCCGTTCCGGTCACTGAGGCTTCGTCCAGCAGCATGTAGCAGCCTTTCAGGTTCTTGGCTTCTACGGAATAGAAACTGCCCACATTGTCATAACTGAACTTGGCACCAAGATTTTCAAAACCCACAAAGTGCGTGTCAAGCCTTCTTCGACCAATTTTGTCACCACCCGGTTTCGGGATAAATCCTCTGCCAAATCTGGCCAACATAGGTCCTACAATCATAATAGAACCGCGGAGGGCAGCAGCTTTTTTCTTGTACTCTTCGGTTGTGCAGTAGTCCGGGTCAACTCCCGAGGCATCAAAAGTGAAAGTGCCTTTTGCCGGCCGACTGATTTTGACGCCCATGTCGCTGAGCAAATCAATCAGCTTGTTGACATCTATTATGTCCGGAATGTTAGAAATAGTGACTGGTTCGGGAGTCAACAATACGGCACAAATTACTTGAAGTGCTTCATTTTTAGCTCCTTGAGGAGTTACTTCTCCTTTTAGTTTGTTGCCACCGATTATTTCAAATGTGTCCATTACTTCGAGGTTTTTTTGGGTTCTCGAAGGTGGTTTTATTACCAAAGTGTTTTAAGACGGTAGGGGGTATTTTTCACCGGATGAGTATGAACAACCCGACAGAAGAAAGGTGGTTATTTTTTGCGCTTGCGATTGCGCTTCTTTCTGTTCTTGTCATTTGCCCGCTCTTTCGGAAGTTCAACCGGAGCAGCCAATCCATCAGGCACATCAGGTTTCAATACTCCACCGCTGAGATCGCTCAATTGCTTCAATATCAGCTTGTCATCAACATGAAGTTGATTGAAATTGGCATAGTTTGATTTCATCAAATTGGCCAGTTTGATGGCATTGGCGTCACGTTCAGGGCCCGCTTCTTTTTCAGCCAGATTCTTTACGAACATTTCCAAATAACGACCATAGTGGTCGTACTTAATAGCAGAACCCGGATAGTTCACTTTTTTAGGTCCTTCTTTAAGTGCTTCCTGATTGGGATTGGGGTAGGGAGAATCCACATCCAATTGAAATCGAGCCATAATGTGCAGATGGTCCCAAAGCTTATGATTGTAATCCTCTATGTCTCTGAGATGAGGAAAAAGTTGGCCCATCACTTTGATGATACCACGAGCTGCTTTATTACGCTCTTCACGGTCCTCGATCGCAATGGCATATTGGACCATATTCTGAATATTTCGTCCATATTCCGGGATAATCATGTCCGGCCTTCTGCTGTTGTACTCCATTATTGGTGTTGGATTTTGGGGGCGCTAATTTAGGATTTCGAGTCTGGCGAATTTCAGTAGTAATTGCTTTTCTCCTTCTTTAGGAAAATAGATGGTTGCTTTTTCTTCTCCCACCTTCCCTTCAAGTTTTAGCACTTTTCCCTTACCGAATCTGTCATGTAGAACTTCCATCCCGGGGGTAAGTTTGCCACTCACGTTCTGGGCATTGGCTGAAGTAGTCGTCTTCGTTGCACTCAATGGCCTAAGTTGCCGTGCCAATGGTTGGGGGAAATGCTGCCTTTCTTCTTGTTTGGTCTCAAAAGTCTGGAGATAGTCAGGGTCAACTTCTTCCAAAAATCTGCTCGGTTCATTGTAAGTCAATTGACCAAAACGGAATCTCGAAGTGGCATAGCACAGATGAAGATGTTTGCGAGCCCGTGTCACAGCCACATAAAAAAGCCTCCTTTCTTCTTCCAAGTCTTCTCTGGTGTCCATTGACTGAGCTGCAGGAAACAGGTTCTCTTCCATCCCGACTATATATACGGTGTCAAACTCAAGACCCTTTGACGCGTGAATGGTCATCATTTTAACTGCATTCTCATCTCCTGATACATTGTCAGCATCTGTCAAAAGCGCAACTTCAATCAAGAATTCTGATAAAGTTTTCACTTCGTCTCCGCTTTCCGAGCCTTGAGTAAATTCTTGGATACCGGCCAGCAAGGCTTCAACGTTTTCCAATCGACCTTGATCTTCGGGTTCCTTCAGTTCCCGAAGGCCTCTAATAATTCCGGACTCATTTGTAATGCGGTGAGCAAGCTTGAATCCATCAGAAGTGTCTATTTCTGTTGCAAAACTCCTTATCATCGTGGTGAATTCATTCAATTTTGACTTTGCACCCGAGGTGATGGCACATCTATATTTATCCGGAGCCATGGCAACCTCCCACAGAGAAACGCCATACTCATGCCCGGAGATGGTAAGATTGTCCAAAGTGGTCTTGCCGAGCCCCCTCGCAGGATAGTTTATCACTCTTTTAAATGACTCTTCGTCATGATGATTGGCTGAGAGCCTGAAATAAGCAATGACGTCTTTGATCTCTTTTCTTTGGTAAAAAGAGGTGCCTGCATAAATCTTATAAGGGATATTAATTTTTCTGAATGCCTCTTCAAAAGGCCTGGTTTGAGCATTGGTCCGATACAAAACGGCATAGTCGCGGTAATCTCCCTCGCCCGAGGAAACCATTTTGTGAATGCTTTGGGCCACATGATGTCCTTCGTGGTTGTCAGTTAACAAGCGGTTGACAATGATTCGACTTCCCGAGTCGTTCGCGGTCCAAACTTCTTTTCTGATCTGATTTTTGTTCTTGGCAATGATGCTGTTGGCAGCCTTCACTATGTTTTGAGTTGATCTGTAGTTCTGCTCAAGTTTGAAGAGCTTGTAATCGGGGTAGTCTTTCTTAAAATTGAGAATATTGTTGATGTCAGCACCCCTGAAGCCATATATGCTCTGTGCATCGTCTCCAACAACACATAGGTTTTCATGCACTTTGGCCAATTGTTTTACTATCATGTATTGGCTGTAGTTGGTGTCTTGGTACTCATCCACCAATATAAACTGAAACTGATGACAATATTTATAAGCTACGTCAGCATGCTTGGACAAGAGAACGTTGGTATTGAAGAGAAGGTCATCAAAGTCCATTGCTCCGGATCTGAAGAGCCTATCATTGTATCGTTTGTAGATTTCTCCAAGCTTCGGTTTGCCCGAGGCGAAGTCATCGGCCGTGATGTCATAATTGGCCATGTATGCTTCGGGAGAGAATAGTTTGTTTTTGGCGTCAGATATTCGAGCCAATACCGACCCCGTTCTGTAAACTTTATCGTCCAATCCCATCTCCTTTATTATTGACCTGAGGAGGCTCTTGGAATCCGCTGTGTCATAAATGGTGAAATTGGTTGGGTAATTCAGTCTGTCACTCTCTGCGCGAAGTATGCCGGCAAACACAGAGTGAAATGTTCCCATTTTGATGTTTCTGGCTTCACCGGATCCAATGATCTTAGCAATCCGGTCTTTCATCTCCTTGGCTGCTTTATTCGTAAAAGTGAGAGCCATTATCGAAAAAGGGTCTACACCGCTATCTATGAGGTGGGCAATTCTGAAAGTCAAAACGCGTGTTTTACCGGATCCGGCACCGGCTATTATCAACATGGGCCCTTCGATGTGCATGGCCGCTTTTTTTTGCTCCTCGTTCAGTTCTTTCAGATAATTCATGACGCAAAGATATCCTCGTCAATAAGTTTGAGCATTGACGACTTCTTTTCAATCCATTTCAAATCCCGGTTTATTTCAGCGTCAATTCGACATGTTCTTGATGTCGAAAATGAGTTCTTCGAAAATATTTTTTCAACCTTGTATAGTTACAAAATCAGTGTACATTTGCAGCCCCAATTTTGCGAGAGAGTGTTCGCTTTTTTGGCCCAATGAATTAGAGTAATCGAATAAGAGAAATGCCAACTATTCAGCAGTTAGTTCGAAAGAGTAGAGAAAGCAAAGCCCAAAAGAGCAAATCAGCGGCTTTGGATTCTTGTCCCCAGCGCAGAGGTGTGTGTGTGCGCGTGTACACCACTACCCCCAAGAAACCAAACTCAGCGATGAGAAAGGTAGCGCGTGTGCGCCTGACCAATGGTAATGAGGTTAACGCCTACATTGGAGGTGAAGGTCACAACCTGCAAGAGCACTCCATTGTTTTGGTGCGCGGTGGCAGGGTGAAAGATTTGCCCGGTGTGAGATATCACATCGTTCGTGGTGCTTTGGACACCGCGGGTGTGGATGGCAGAAAACAAAGAAGATCAAAATACGGAGCTAAGCGTCCGAAGCCGGGAGCTGTTGCGCCTGCTAAAAAGAAGAAGTAATCGCCTTTCAGAACCATGAGAAAGAGAAGAGCAAAAAAATTACCTGTCATGCCGGATCCCCGGTACAATGATGTGATGGTTTCCAAATTCGTCAACAACATTATGCTTGAGGGCAAAAAGACCTTGGCATATGCCATTTTTTATGATGCCGTTGACCGTGTTGCTAAGAAGACCGGAGAGGATGGTTTGGAAACTTGGAAAAAAGCGTTGACCAATGTTACCCCCGCTGTGGAGGTTCGAAGCCGAAGAGTGGGTGGCGCAACTTTCCAAATTCCACAGCCGATCCGTGATGAGCGCAAATTGTCTATGGCAATGAAATGGATGATTGGTTACGCCAGAAAGCGCAACGAGAAAACGATGGGCGAAAAATTGGCCGCTGAAATAATTGCTGCTTCCAAAGAAGAAGGTGCAAGTTTCAAAAAGAAAGAGGATACCCATCGTATGGCTGAAGCCAACAAGGCTTTCTCGCATTTTAGATTCTAATCCCCATCTGACCTAAAGAAATGGCACGCGACCTTAAATACACAAGAAATATCGGCATTGCCGCTCACATTGATGCGGGCAAAACCACCACAACCGAGCGTATCCTTTACTACGCGGGTGTGAACCACAAAATTGGTGAGGTGCACGATGGTGCCGCTACCATGGACTGGATGGCTCAAGAGCAAGAGCGAGGTATTACCATCACTTCTGCTGCTACAACCGTCAATTGGAACTATCGTGGCAATCAATACCACATCAACATCATCGATACACCGGGTCACGTTGACTTTACAGTTGAGGTAAACAGATCGCTTCGTGTTTTGGACGGACTTGTCTTTTTGTTCAGCGCTGTTGATGGTGTAGAGCCTCAGTCAGAAACCAACTGGCGCTTGGCCAATAATTACAATGTTACGCGTATCGGTTTCGTCAATAAAATGGACCGCCAAGGTGCAGATTTTTTAAAAGTTTGTAAGCAGGTGCGCGAAATGTTGGGCAGCAATGCAGTTCCCCTTCAATTGCCAATCGGTGCCGAAGATGACTTCAAAGGAGTTGTTGACTTAATCAACTTCCGTGGCATGATTTGGAACGAACATGACAAAGGAATGACCTATCAGGTTGTAGATATTCCTGCGGATATGGTTGAAGAAGCCACCGAATGGAGAGAAAAACTGCTTGAAGCTGTCTCAGAATATGACGACAATTTGATGATGAAGTTCTTTGATGACCCTGCTTCAATCACAGAACGCGAAATTTTGGATGCCTTGAGACAGGCTTGTCTGGATTCGAAAATTGTGCCTATGGTTTGCGGCTCATCTTTCAAAAATAAGGGTGTTCAAACCATGTTGGATTTGGTAATGGAATTGTTACCAAGCCCACTTGACAAAGAGAATATTAAAGCAACCAATCCTGATACAGGTGAGGATGTTGTTATCAAACCTGATTTCAAAGAGCCTTTTACAGCTTTGGCCTTTAAAATCGCTACCGACCCTTATGTAGGCCGTTTGGCTTTCATGCGCGCCTACTCAGGTGTATTGCCGGCCGGATCTTATGTTCAGAACACACGCAGTGGCAACAAAGAGCGTATTTCACGTATCTTCCAAATGCACGCAAACAAGCAGAACGCAATTGAAAGTTTGGGTGCCGGAGATATTGGTGCTGCTGTTGGATTTAAAGACATCAGAACAGGTGATACCTTGTGTGATGAGAA
>Ga0169931_10002630_pt1 | contig 29074 bp, 27 predicted proteins | sample Kivu_15m_20L_FD_129675 | JGI IMG/M metagenome (GOLD analysis project Ga0169931, IMG submission 129675) | Freshwater microbial communities from Lake Kivu, Western Province, Rwanda to study Microbial Dark Matter (Phase II) - Kivu_15m_20L... | ecosystem: Environmental > Aquatic > Freshwater > Lake...
GCGTTGGACTGCGAGAAGGCGACGCTTTTCGAGTTCGGCTGCCGTGCCGGTGGGTCTCATGCCCAATGGTACGCATGTCCACTCATCGAGTGGATGATTTTGTAAAGATGACAGTCAGTAAACTCCATACCTCTGATTCACATGCACACCCTCCTCGAACGATTCCTCCGCTACGTGAAGATCGACACTCAGGCGGACGAGAACGCCGCGTCGTATCCCAGTTCGCCGGGCCAACTCGTGCTCGGCAAGATGCTTCGCGATGAACTCCTGGCCTTCGGCCTCGTGGACGCTTCGCAGGATGAACACGGAATCGTGATCGCCACGATTCCCGGGAACGTCCCCGGAGCGCCGACCATCGCGTTCAACGCTCACGTGGACACCAACCCGGAGAACTCCGGGAAAGACGTGAGGCCGCAGATCATCCGCGACTACGCCGGCGGAGACATCCCGCTGCCGAAGAACCCGGAGAAGATCATTCGCGTCGCCGAGAATCCGGAACTCCGCGACCTGATCGGCAAGACGATCATCACCACGGACGGAACGACGCTCCTCGGCGCGGACGACAAGGCCGGCCTCGCCGCGATCATGGAGGCGACGCGGATTCTCACCGAGAACCCGAGCATCCCCCACGGCCCGGTCAAGGTCGTGTTCACGTGCGACGAGGAAATCGGCAAGGGCGTGTTGCATCTTGAACCGAGCCAAATCGGGGCCGTGGCCGCCTACACGCTGGATGGAGCCGGGACGGCCGAGATCGAGGACGAGACGTTCTCCGCGGATGCCGCCAAGGTCACGATCAAGGGCGTGAACATTCATCCGTCCATCGCGAAGAACCGGATGACGAATGCGATCCGCCTCGCGGGCACGTTCCTCGATCGGCTCCCGAAGCGGCTCCTCTCTCCGGAAACGACCGACGGCCGACAGGGCTTCATTCACCCCATGACCATCGAGGGCGGCGTGGCCGAAGTGAAGATCCACTTCATCCTGCGCGACTTCGAGACGGGCCAACTCGCGGTCGAAGCCGACATCCTCCGCGAGATCGGCCGCCAGATCGAACGCGAGTATCCCGAGTCCGCTGTTCTGGTCGAGACGCGGAAACAGTATCGGAACATGAAGGACGGCATCGCGAAGGAACCGCGGGCGATCGAGTACGCGGCCATCGCCACGCGTCGCGCCGGGCTCGAACCGAAGTTCAAGAGCATCCGCGGCGGCACGGACGGCGCCCAACTCACCGAGAAGGGCCTCCCCACCCCCAACCTCTCCACCGGCGAACACAACCCGCACTCGCCCCTGGAATGGACCTGCCTCGAAGAGATCGAATCCGCCGTGAAGGTGATCCTCGAACTCGTCCAGGTCTGGGCCGGGAAGTGAAATCGCATCCGCGAGCATGAGCGGAAATCGCCTGCTATACTGAGGGATGTTCACCTACGGGGAAGCGGCATGCCCATCCGTTTTCGATGCAGCCAATGCGACCGGTTGCTCGGCATCGCGAGACGAAAAGCGGGCCAGCGAATTCGCTGCCCGCAGTGTGGGGAACAAGTCACCGTTCCGCCCGATGTTTCGAGCGAGCCGGTTCCGGCGGATCGGACGCTGAAAGACTTGGACGACTTGCTCGGCCCCGCACCGGTGGTGAACGGCACGCTCGTGGCCCCGCCGGATCCCGCGGTCGCCACGCTTCCTGCCTCGCGGCCCCTTCCCATCCCGCGGCCCGCGGCGTCCAAACCTTCCGTTTCGAAGCCCAAGAAGGCTCCCAATCCGGATTCGCTCTTCGAGCAGGATGTGGACGCCCTGCTTGGCATCGAACCCGAAGAGGCGATCCCTCTCGACGACGGCCCGAAGGCCAAGCCCGTGAACGGCATGGACGCGATGAGCTTGGACGAAGGATCGGGATCGATTACGCTCTCCTCCCAAAAGGCGACTCTCCTCGTCGTCGCGGCCGTGATCCTGATGGTGATCGCGTTCGTCGTCGGCTTCGCCATCCGCGCCACGATCTGATCATGAACCGCTTTTACACGCCCGAGCCGCTCGAACCGGGCGAGTTCGTTCTGGACGGCCCCGAGGCCCATCATCTCGTTTCGGTTCGCCGTCTCGGCCCCGGCGACCGTGTGACCCTGTTCAACGGGAATGGCCTCGAGTACCCGGCCGAGGTCGTCCACGCGGATCGCAAGCGGGCAACGCTGAACGTGTTCGAAGCCGTCGCCGTGGATCGCGAACGGGCCTTCCCGCTGACCATCGCCGCCGCCATGCCCAAAGGCGACCGCGGAGACTTCCTCGTCGAGAAACTCGTGGAGTTGGGCGCGACGCGATTCGTGCCGCTCCTCGCGGAACGGAGCGTCGTTCAACCCAAGGAATCGCGGCTGGAGAAGCTGCAACAAGCGGTGATCGAGGCGAGCAAGCAGTGCGGTCGGAACGCGCTCATGCGGATCGACGCACTCACGCGATGGTCCGACTTTCTGACGCGGGCGGAAGGCTGGCGGGCGATACTGCACCCGGGCTCGAGCGAAGCCACGGCTCCTCCGAACGCGGCGAGAACCTTCGCGATCGGGCCGGAGGGGGGCTTCACGGAGGGGGAGGTGGCGGCGGCCGAAGCCGCGGGATGGGTGCGGTTCTCAATCGGGCCGCGGATCCTTCGCGTGGAGACGGCCGCGATCGCGGCCGCGTGTCAGTAGTCCTGGCGGTCGAGATTCTTGAACGCTTCCTTCATTTCCTTCGCGGTCTGGAACCGCTCGGACGCGTCCCGCGAGATGCTCTTGAGCAGCAGTTTGTTGACGGGATCGTCCAGCTTCGGGTTCATGTCCTTGGGTTGCCGCGGCGGATTGTTCAGCCGGCGGCGGAAGTTCTCCTCGGAGGATGCCGTGCGTTCCCACGGCAACCCGCCGGAGAACATTTCGAACGCCGTGACTCCGAGCGCATACATGTCCACGCGGTGGTCGGTGGGCCGCCGCATCACCAGTTCCGGAGCGAGATAATCGGGCGTGCCGGTGCGGTTGCCCGGAGCGCAGAACGGCGGCGTGTACGGGATCGTGAGGCCGAAATCGATGAGCTTCAGCACGCCGTCCTTGTCGATCATCACGTTGCGAGGGCAGAGATCGCGGTGGAGCCACTTCGTGTCGTGCATGTACTGCAAGGCGTCGCACAACTGGCCGAGGTAGTCGATCCGCTTGCCGTTGAGTTGGGGAGACTTCGTCTCGATGAGGTAGTTCAACCCGAGCCCTTCGACCCACTCCATGATGAGGTACGGTTCGCCGTCCGTGGTGATGCCGTGCTCGTACGTGCGAACGACGTTTTCGTGCTTGATGGCGAGGCAGATCTCGCCTTCCGTGGGTTTGTTCAGCCCGGGAAAGCGCTCCTCGAACCGCTTCGTCTTCACCTTGTCGAGCAACTTCAAGGCGACGGTGCGGCCGATCTCGCGGTCGTAAGTGCGGAACACGCGGGACATGCTCCCCTGCCCCGTGCGGAGGAGCCCTTCGAACCGTTTGGGCACGTCGATCCGCTTGAGCGGCTTCTTGCCCTTGGCCCCGCCCCCGCCCTTGCCGAAGAGATTGCTGAACAGACCCACGGGCACACTCGGATGGAACTGGAAGGACCAAGTCGATTGTAACCGATCACTTGATCTGGCAGTAGTCCACGATGCGGGCGACCTCGGTGCGGAGATCGCGGCGATGGATCACGCGGTCCACGAAGCCGTGTTTCATGAGGAATTCGCTGGTCTGGAATCCTTCGGGGAGTTCGAGGCGAACGGTGTTCCAGATGGTGCGTTTGCCGGCGAATCCGACCATGGCGCCGGGCTCGGCGATCTGAATGTCGCCCTGGAGGGCCCAACTTGCGGCGACACCCCCCATCGTCGGGTTCGTGAGGATGGAGATGTACAACCCGCCGGCGGAGTCGTAGCGGGCGAGCGCAGCCGACACCTTCGCCATCTGCATGAGCGAGAGGATGCCCTCCTGCATGCGGGCGCCGCCGCCGGATCCCGAGACGAAGATCAGCGGAAGCTTCAACTCGGTGGCGCGTTCCGCGGCGCGGGTCAGTTTCTCGCCGACGACGGAGCCCATGCTCCCGGCCATGAAGTTGAAATCCGTGATGCCGAGGACGACGGGGCGGCCGCGGATGAAGCCCTTGCCGCACACGGCCGCGTCCCGCTGGCCGGTTTTCTTCTGCTCCTCGACGATGCGCTTCGAGTAGGGGATGCGGTCTTCGAAGCCGAGCGGATCGACCGGCGAGATCTCGGCATCCCACTCTTCAAAGGTGTCCGCGTCCAGAAGCTGGGCGATGCGATCGCGCACGGGCACGACAAAATGATGATCGCACTCCGGGCAGACGTGCAACCGGGCTTCGACTTCTTTCTTGTAGACGGTGGCCTTGCAGGTGGGGCATCGCAGCCACAACCCGTCCGGCACGGTCTTCTTCGGCCGCTCCGCCATGTTTCGCAATCCTGATTTCACCACACTGGCACAGAGATCACAGAGAAAAACACGCAGATCGACCGATCACGTTTTCTCTGGTTCCTGCATGCATACTTCTCTGTGTTCTCCGTGCCTCTGTGGTGAAGTACTATTTGTCATCGATTTGAGCCAGGCTTTGGAACTTCTTCCCTTCCACGTACGCGAGGAAGGCCCCGCCGCCCGTGGACACGTGAGTCATTTTCGCGTCGAAGCCGAACTGTTCCACGGCCTCGGCAGTCTCTCCGCCGCCCACGACGGTGACCGCCCCGCTGTTCGCCATGGCCTCGGCGATGCCCTTCGTGCCCGCGCTGAAGGCCGGCTTCTCGAACCAACCCACCGGCCCGTTCCAGATCACCGTGGCGCTTTGCTGGATCTTCGCGGCGTAGAGCGCGAGGGTCTTCGGCCCGATGTCCACGCCTTCGAACCCGACATCGATCGCGCCTTCGAACACCCGGGTGGTGTTCAGGTCGTCCGATTTTGCGGTCAGAGAGTCGACTGGCAGCGTGATCTTGGCTCCGACGTGTGGCAGGAGTTTCCTGGCGTTCTCGAGTTCCTCGGGGTCGATCGTCATGCTGCCGACCGGGATGCCCTGGGCCTTCAGGAACGTGTACGTCATCTTCCCGCCGATCAGCAGGTGATCGACTTTCGCGAGGAGGGCGTTGATGAAGTTGATTTTGTCCGAGACCTTGGCGCCGCCCATGATGCCGAGAAGCGGCCGCTTCGGCGATCCCATCAGCGACTCGATGATCTCGAGTTCCTTTTGAACCAGCAACCCTACGGCCCGTGACTTGCCGGCGGCCTTGAGCGCGGCCGGCACGGCGACCATGCTCGCGTCCTTGTCGTTGTGGCAGGTGCCGAAGGCGTCGTTGACGTAGACGTCTCCGAGGGCAGCGATCGCGGCGGCGAACTCGGGGTCGTTCTTCTGCTCGCGCGGATCGAAGCGGAGGTTCTCGAGCAGAATCACGTCGCCGGGCTTCATCGACCGGGCGGCCTCGCTCGCCGCGGCGCCCACGACCTCGTCCGCGGCCTTTTTCACCGGGCGGCCGAGCAGTTCGGCGAACCGCGCCGCGACCTTGTCCATCGTGAGAAACTTGCGTTCCTCGGGCGTGGCCTTCTCGGGGCGGCCGAGATGGCTCATGGCGATCACGGCCGCGCCCGCGTCCAGGAGCGCCCGAATCGTCGGGAGCGCTCCGCGGATGCGGCGATCGTTCTTCACCGCGCCGGTTTTCTTGTCCAGCGGAAGGTTGAAGTCCACGCGAATGAGGACCCGCTTCCCGCGGAGGTCACCCAGATCGGCAATCGTCGTCTTCGGCATCAGTGGTTCCTGGTACGTCGTCCGTATCCATCCTTACGAATGGGTCGTCACTCTTCACTTGCCAAGTAGCCGGTGCCTTCGTCCGGTGTGACCCCGACAATGACCTGAACGCGACGACGTTCATCCCGGCTCAGATGAGTGTCGATGAACTCTCCGATGAGGGTCTGCCGATCCATTGTGTCCATCCCCGCGAAGCGAGGAGAGGTGATGACGCCGATAATTCCATCGCGGTCTTCCAAACTCACGCTGGCGGGAGGAGGAAATTCCTGGGCCAGCAATCGCTCCAAACGCCGGTGAAGAGGATTCAGACGCGCCATAACATCACTCCCTTGTCGATGAAGCGCTGACAGGAGTCGAGGAATCTTCGGGCGACTTCCCTCAGGTAGTCAACCTTGATTCTCTTGTAGCCTGTGATCCCCTTCAAGTGGGACCGCAACCGCTCCTCCGAGACGAATCGGCAAGTGTTGGACCAAATTCTGAAGATCTCGTTCACCGCCACTCGAAGCGTTCGCAGGTGGTCCTCGATCCGCTCGTCATCCCATCCCTGAAGCCGCAACTTATCCCGATCGACACGCAACATCCCGCTGGCGGCAAACAAACGCAGCAGGTGGTGTTTCTCGTCGAATGTCGAGTTTCGCCTTGCTTTGAAAGCCCGCAACAAGCACTCGACGGCCACACCTCCGACATAGATCGACAGGGCGAAACTCGCCCCATCCTTAAAGAGATACTGAGCCTGCGCCATCCGTTAGGTCGCGGTTTGGAAGTAGTGTTCCTTGCTGAACAGCATCGCAGGATCAACCCTTCGCGATCATGAACTTGAGCAGATCCACGCAGCGGTTCGAGTAGCCCCACTCGTTGTCGTACCACGACACCAGTTTGAAGAACTTGTTGTTCAGTTCGATGCCGCTGCCCGCGTCGAAGATGCTCGAGTGGGCGTCGTGCACGAAGTCGCTGGAAACCACGTCGTCGTTCGTCCAGGCGAGGATGCCCTTGAGGTAAGTCTCGCTCGCTTTCTTCATCGCGGCCGAGATCTCGGCGTAGCTCGTCTCCTTCACCGTTTTCACGGTGAGGTCCACGACGGAGACCGTGGCGGTGGGCACGCGGAAGCTCATGCCGGTGAGCTTCCCCTTCACTTCGGGGATGGCAAGGCCGACGGCCTTGGCCGCTCCGGTGCCGCTCGGGATGATATTCGCCGCCGCGGCGCGGCCGCCCTTCCAGTCCTTCTTCCCGCCGGGGCCGTCCACCGTCTTTTGCGTCGCGGTGTAGCTGTGAACGGTGGTCATGAGGCCTTCGTCGATGCCGAAGCCTTCTTTCAGCAGGACGTGGACCAGCGGAGCGAGGCAGTTCGTCGTGCAACTCGCGTTCGAGATGATGTTGTGCTTCGCGGCGTCGTACTTCTCGTTGTTCACGCCCATCACGATGGTGATGTCTTCGCCCGAGGCCGGGGCGGAGATGATGACCTTCTTCGCGCCTGCGGCGATGTGCCCCTTCGCCTTCGCGGCGTCGGTCCAGAGGCCGGTGCTCTCGATCACGTAATCGACGCCGAGGTCCTTCCACGGCAGTTGCTCGGGGGTCGCCCGCAGGCCGAGGCTCTTGATCTCGTGGCCGTTCACGACGAGCACGTCCGGGTCGGCGAGATCCGGCTTGCTCTTCTTCGCTTCGACGGTGCCCTTGAAGCGGCCCTGCGTGGAATCGTACTTGAGGAGGTAGGCGAGGTTGTCCGCCGGGACGACGTCGTTGACCGCGACCACGTCGAGTTCCTTGCCGAGCAGTCCCTGATCGACCAGCGCCCGGAACACCAGCCGGCCGATCCGCCCGAACCCGTTGATCCCGATCTTCACGGCTGCCATCGTCTCTCCTCGGTTGCGAAGTTGGCGTACCCGATTTTGATACGGTTCGAGGGAGCGTGAGTCGAGAGTGCGGAGGAATGAACGAGCCGTGGCCGAGCTCATTCTGATGAACCCGGCCACGGCCCACGAGGATGGACGATTCGATCCCGCATCACGGCGCTTCGGCGATCTCCGTGGCGAGGATGTACGGCTTGGTCGTGTTCCGGTGCGTCTGCGTCGTGCCGAACACGTTCACGCGACGATTCTTGTAGGGCGTGAGGTCGACTCCGGGTGCGGCCACGACGTAGACTTGCGACACGCCGGCGGCGGTTTCCAGGGCATACGTCGTGCGGCCGTCCAGGACCAACGCCGAGACGACGAGCCGACCGACGCCCGTCCACGCGCCCTTGTCCGAAGTCGCGGCGGAAGCCGGCGTTTCGTTGCGGGTCGGCGGTAGGAGCTGCGGGCGGGCGGGAGCCTCGGTCCGCGGCACGGGCGTGGACGCGGGCACGACCGACGGCGGCAACATGCTGCTCCGCTTCTTCTCGCGGATCGCATGAATGCGGGTGTAGCACATGTTCGCCACGTCGTGATCGCCGCCCGGCTCGTTCATCATGCGGGCGAGTTGGAAGTAGAGTTTCTCGGCGTCGTCCGTGCGGCCTTCACGTTCCGCGGCCTCGGCTTTCTGCCAGAGGTCGTGATTCACGCCCGGCTTGTTCGGAACCGGTGCCGAAGGGGCGATATCGACTTTCGGAGTCGTCGCGGCGATCGGGGTGAGGTTCGGCGGCGTCGCATCGTTCACGATGAACGCCGTCCGTGCCGGCTCGCCCATCTTGATCGCGGACTTCGGGATGTAGCGAAAATCTCCGTACACCGGCTCCACAGGATACCACTGCTTGTTGTCGAAGGTCGCCTTCGGGCCGATCACCTTCAACACGGTCCCGGCGGGCAACTTGGTTTTGCGAATCTCCGCGAGCGGCCGCGCCAGCCCGACTTTGCCCGAGGCGAGCGTCACTTCTTCAGTCACCATCGCGTTCTGAGGCAGCGGGCGGGTCACGTCGAGTTCGACGAACGCGATCGGCACCCAACTCACGGCGCCTTTCGGAGCCTCGATCGCGAGCCAACCGAACTCTTCATGATCGACGATGACGGGCACGCCACGCTTGAGCGCGCCCGTGTCCGGAAACCTGTCGCTGGGCCCGGAGCGAACGAGAACTTCGGCGTCCACGATCGTGCCGAGATACGGCGCGTTCTGGGCCGCGGCCGCGGCGGGAATCAGGACCAGAGCCAGCATTCCGAAAACGACGCGGCGCATGTTCGCCTCCCGGGTTCGTGCCGGGTGATAACCGATGCCGCAAGCTGGTCAAGCCCGGATGATGGGGCGCAAAGTGCTCATGGAACGCGCTTGAGTTTCTTCTTCACGTCGTCAAGTCGGCCGTCGCGGCGGCCACGGGAATCGGTGGCGAGCAGTTTCTCGGCCTCGCGCCATGCCGCGGCGGCCTTCTCCTTGTCGCCCAATCGGAAGTGCACGTCCCCCAAATGATCCCAAACCACCCCGTCGAAGGATCCCTCGGGCATCGTGGTGACGCGGACGAGGAGATCCCGCGCCTCCGGGAGCTTCTCACGGCGCAGGAGCAGCCAAGCGAGGCTGTCCAGGTAGGGGGCCGATTCGAGTTCCGCATCTCCGGCGCGGCGACGGTCCACGCGATCGATCGCGATCGCCCGCCGGATCAGCCGTTCGGCTTCGTCGAGGTTGCGGCCCTGCTCCGCGAGGTGGTAGCCGAGGTCGTTGCAGGCGGAGGCATAGTCCGGATCCGTTTCGAGGATCGCACGGAGTTCCGCCTCGGCCTCCTCCAATTTCTTCGCGCCCCAGAGCGCGGTGGCAAGCGAATAACGAACTCGAAGGCGATCCGCGGCGTCGTCGAACTCCGCGAGCAGCTTCTTGCACAAGGCCACGGATTCGTCCCACTTCTCGAGCCGATTCAGAACGTACACCTTCTGCAACCGGATGGCGAGCCGATCCGCGGCGCCGGACTGCGCAATGGCTTTGTCCGCCGAGGCGATCGCGCCTTCGACATCGCCGAGTTCCGCGAGCGCGTGGGCGAGATGATAATGGAAGAAGGCCGGAAAGAGATTCGTGTTTCGCAGGCCTTCGCGGCACACGGCATCGAGTTCCGCGGGTTTGCGGCCGCGACGCAGAACGTGGATCAGTTGCGTGTAGGCCTCGCCCTGTGCGTTGAACGGCGCGGTACGAATCGCCTGCTCGTACTGCTTCGCGGCGAAGTCCAGTTTGCCGTGGCGAGCCGCGAGGGACGCCAGGGCCATCCACGTGGCGTGAACGCGGGGCCGCCCGAGCTTCAGATCGTCGGCCGCGGCGCGGAGCACGGCCGCGGCCCAATCGGGCTCCGCGCGGAGGATTTCCATGTAGCCTCGGGCTTTCTGCGCCGCGAGCGTTCGGGCCGGGTCGTTCTTCGCGTCTTCATCCTTCAACGCGGCATACGCCAAGTCGATCAGATCGATGGCATGGCTCGCGCGGTTCGTTTCCAGGCACGACTTCAACGCGAGACGCAGCGTCTTCGGATCGGCGTGAACCGCGAGCAACCCGATGAAGGCGTCGTCGCCCGCCTTCCGCCTCGACCCGTCGCGACATTGTTCGAGCGCCAGCACGGCCCGCAGCGGCGAGTTTCGCGGATCCTTCGCGAGATACGCTTCGAGCAGGGGCACGACATCGGTTCCCGGCCGAACCGCGTTCGTGAGTTCGACCAGTCGCTCGAAGGGCTCCGGCGCCTGGGGTTGAAGCTTGAGGAAGGCCTCGAGGTGTTTCAGCGTCGCGGCGGGGTTCGAGGCCGCGAACGCCGCCGAGAGGTTCCAGTCGAGCCGCGCCGCGGCCGCCGGATCGTTCACGCGTGCCCGATCGGAGTAGAGTTTGTGGGCCGACTGGAACGCGGCCGCGGCCCCCGCCGCGTCTCCGGCCTTCGCCAAGGCGTGGCCAAGCCGTTCGGAGGCGTCCGCGGTTTCGGCATCCAGTTCGCGAGGCGAGAACGCCACGATCGCGAGGATCGCCTTGCGGCGGGTCACGAGCAAGTCCATGGCCTGCCGCCACGCCTTCGCCGCTTCATTCCGCTGACCGGCGCGTTCGAGCAACGTGGCGAGGTCGCGGATCGCGGCGAGGGACTTCTCGGGCCACTCCGTGGCGTCCGTGTGCTCGGCGGCGATCCGGGCGAAGTCGATGGCGTCCGAGAGTTCTCCTAAGTCCCCGAGCAGGCGTGCGAGTTTGTGTGCCGTGGCGGCATCCGTCGGGCGGCGTTCCATCACGGTGCGGGCGGCGCGGATCGCTTCCGGCTCCCGGCCGATCCGTGCATACACCGACACGAGTTCCTTGAGCGCGGCGGTCGACTCCGGATCCAGAACGGCGGCGGCTTCCAGCGACTTGGCGGCGGAGAGAAGCCGTTCGCGACGGGCCTGCCAAACGCCGGCGCCGAACCGGGCCAAGGCATCCTTGCGGGCCTCGCTCGCGGCGGGCGGGGGCGGCGACTCCGGGGGAAGCCCCACGCACAGGATCAACAAGCCCGCGAACATCCATCGCCTCCGGCGAACGGCAGCGCGGCGATTCTACCGGAGAACTCGAACCGTGCCAACGCGAAGCGCCCCGGCGCGTTCCGGATTCCCCCACGGGGGTCTCACGCCCCCCGCTTGGTTTCGAGATGATACCAGAATGCGAAATCGAGTGGCGATCGTGGCGGCGGGGCTGGTCGGCGCCTTCGCCCTGTACCAGGCCGAGGCATGGAACGCGCAGCCGGACCTCTTCATCTATCGGCAGGGAGCGGCGATCGCGTTGCGGGGCGAGTCGCCCTACGAACCGGCCAAGATTCGGGCCGCGGTGAACGAGCAGTTCCCGAATCCGAATGCCGGTCCGGACGACTTCCAGAACAATTGCGGCTTCTTCCTGCCGCCCGCCGCGGCGCTTTGGTACGCGCCGCTGGCCGCCGTTCCGTGGCGGGAGGCGAAGTGGATTTGGGCCGTGCTTTGCGGCCTCGCCGCCCTCGGCGTCACGCGATTGGCCTGGACGAGCCGATCGCGTGAGCGACTGGAGTGTGAAGTGTCAGGAACACCGGTCGCTCACGCGACCGGCTCGACCGCTTTCGATCACGTCGTGCCGTTTCTACTTGTCGTGAACTTCCTCACGTTCGCGATCGTGCAGGTGGGGCAAACGACGCTCGTGACGGTCGGGTGCGTCGCGTTCGGGCTCGTTTGCTTCGAGAAGAAGCGACCGCTGGCGGGAACGATTCTCTGGTCCGTGGCGTTCGTGAAGCCGCATATCGCGTTGCCGTTGATCCCGCTGGCATGGTTCCTCGGCGGGTGGAAGCGTGCCGCCGGGCTCGTGCTGATCGTCGGATTCGAAAACGTGATCGGAGCGATGATCGCGGGCGGCACGCCCCTGTTCCTCGGCGAGTATCTGGAATTCCTCGCCGCCGGGCACAAGGCCGTGGCCTTCAACCTGGCCGAACGCAACTACGAAATCACGTCCTGGAATCGGCTTCTGTTCGTGTTCACCGGCCACGTCGTCGAGCAAACGGCGACGATCACGCTCGCGGGTGATCTCATCGGGTTCGGTATGGTCGTGGGCCGATGCGCGGTGGCGAACGCGAAGCCGGGCGTGGCGTGGGCGTTGGCCGCCGCCGGAACCGCCTCCGCGTTCATCCCGCAGGCGCTCGGGTACGAGGTGTTGATCCTCGCGTTGGCCGTGCCGTGGGTCCGCGAGGCGAGCGCGAACGGATACCGGCTCGTCGGCGGCCTTGGCATAGCGCTTCTCGTGGCCCAACTGATCCCCTTCGGCACATTCGCCAACCTCGGCGTCACGTTTCACCGCCCGCTCGCCGTCGCCGCGTTCGCGCTCCTGGTTCTGGCCGGGCCCGTAAACTTCACTCATGGCCCTGCGAGTGTCCAACCTCCGGCTTCCGATCGATGAGCCGGACGAAAAACTGCCCCTGCACCTGGCCCGCGCCCTTGGCGTGCCCGCGGCCGAACTTCGCGGCTGGCGGATCATCCGCAAGGCGCTCGATGTCCGCGACAAACGCCACCTGCGGTTCGTTTACAACTTCGAAGTCGATCTTCCGGATGAAGACAAGGTCGCGGCGAAACATCGCCCGCACCCGCTGGCGCAAATCGAAGCGCATACCGAACCGCCGTTCTCGATGCCGAATCCGGGTTCGGTTCCGTTGAAGGAACGTCCCGTGGTCGTGGGCTCGGGGCCGGGCGGGCTCGTCTGCGCGTACTTCCTCGCGATTCACGGCTACCGCCCCATCCTGCTCGAACGCGGCACCAAGGTGAACGACCGCATCCGCGACGTGGCCCAGTTCGATTCCGGCGGCGCGTTCCATCCCGAGAGCAACTACCTGTTCGGAGAGGGCGGCGCGGGCACGTTCTCGGACGGCAAACTCACTTGCCGTGGTACCGGGCCGGACGTACTCCGCGTGCTCGAACTCTTCGCCGAGTGCAAAGGGCAGCAACCGGGGCGGCCGAACATTCTCTACTACCACCGGCCGCACCTCGGATCGAACCGGCTGCCCGCCGTGGTGAAGGCGATCCGCCGCAAGATCGAGGAACACGGCGGGGAGGTGCGATTCCTCACGAAGGTCGAGGACTTGCGGTTCGACGGCGATCGAATCGCCGGAGTGCAGACGAGTTCCGGCCCGATCCCGACTGGCGTCGCGGTGCTGGCCATCGGCCACTCAGCGCGGGACACCTTCACCATGTTGGCGACTCGCCGCGTGCCGATGAGCCTCAAGCCCTTCCAGTTCGGCGTGCGCGTCGAGCATCCGCAGGCGGTGGTGAACGAGTCTCAGTTCGGCCCGCGCCACGCGAAGTACGAGAGCCTCCTCGGCAACGCGGACTACTCCCTCGTGGCCCACGGCGAGCACGACCTCTTCACGTTCTGCATGTGTGCCGGCGGCTACATCATCCCGAGCGTCTCCGCCGAGGGCGCGTTCTGCACCAACGGAATGAGCCTGAGCAAGCGCGATTCGCCGTTCGCGAACAGCGGCTTGGTCGTGACCATACCCACGGAGCATTTCGAAGGCACGGACATCCTCGCGGGCGTGCGACTGCAGGAGAAGTACGAGAAACGGGCGTTCGAACTGGGCCGGAGCGAGTATCGGGCGCCGGTTCAACGCGCGACGGACTTCCTGAGCGGCGTTCGATCGGCGGGTGCGGTTCGATCCAGCTATCCCCGCGGAGTCGAGCCCTGCGACCTCCGCGACGTGTTGCCGCCGATCGTGGTGGACGCGGTGATGAACGGCCTGCCGCAAATGGACGACCGCTGGCGCGGAACGTTCCTTCCCGAGGCCGTGTTGGCCGGCCCCGAGACCCGCGGCAGTTCGCCCATCCGCATCGACCGCGACCCGGACACTCGCGAATCGCCAGGCGTGGCCGGTCTCTATCCGGTGGGCGAGGGCGCGGGCTACGCCGGCGGTATCGTGAGCGCCGCCGTGGATGGCCTGCGCACGGCCCGCGCCATCATCGCGAAGTATGCGCGAACATCATTTTCCGGGTCGAGCCAGTGACGTGAGTCACCGGAGTTGGAAGCGCTTCAGACTCCGGTCTTGGAAGCGCTGCGGACTCCGGTGACTCACGTCACCGGCTCGACGGCGAATGTCTTCGATCAGCGGATCACTTCGAGTTGCCGGGTGAAGAGCTTGGCGATGTCCGCGCTGTGAGTGACGACCGCGAGTATCGTGTTCTCCTGGCGGTGAAGTTCGAGCAGAAGCTCGCCGATGGCTTGGGCATTCTTGCGGTCGAGGTTGCCGGTCGGTTCGTCCGCGAGGAGCAGGGTCGGTTTCAACACGAGGGAGCGGGCCACGGCGACGCGTTGGCGTTCGCCGCCGGAGAGTTCCGCGGGGCGATGATCGAGCCGGCCACCAAGCCCCACCCGTTCCAGCAGCGACTTCGCGTAGTCCGTCGCGCCTTTCGCGTCCCGATTCACCAGCGTCGGAATCAGCACGTTCTCCAGCACCGAGCACTGCGGCAGCAGATGATGGTCCTGGAACACGAACCCGATCTTCGAATTACGGAACGCGGCAAGGCCCGCCTCGGGAAGCGTGAACGGGTTCGTTCCTTCGATGGTCACCGTGCCGGAGGTGGGCGTGTCGAGCGTGCCGAGAATGTGAAGCAGCGTGCTCTTGCCTGCGCCGGATGGCCCCGTGATCGCCATGGACTCGCCGCGATTCAGCGAGAACGACAGCCCGCTCAGAATGTGCAGCGGCCCCGTTCGCGTCGGGTAGTCCTTCACAAGTTGATCGACGACGAGCATGAGAGCATCGCTTGCGGTTTCGCGGCCCGCGAACCCGCAACGGGTTCACTGCAACTCGGCGAGGGCGAGAGTCCCGAGCCCGTAGAAAGTGTATTCCACGTCGGCGGTGTCGTCCCAGAGGCCGCCGCGGAAGCCGCCGTCCGCCAGTTCGCAACCTTCCGCATACTGTCGAATCGCGAACCACTCGAGGCGGTCCGCGGCTCCAAGTTGATCCAGCGTCCAGCTTCCGGTGAAGGTCGAGAGCAGGTCCGCGGCGGGAATGCGATCGTTGGCGCGGAGGCCGCCTTCGAGGGGAGCGGGCAGAGCCGCAAGAAACGCCGCGACGGTTTCCCGCGCCGTGTCGTCGAGCCCGCCGAGGATCTGCAAAACGCCGACACCCGCGGCCGTCGGGTTGGTTCCGCTCCGCTTCATGGCCGAAATCTCCACGTAGCCGCCGTCCGGCCGCGCGCGACCGATCACGAACTTCACCAACTCTTCCGAACGCGGGATGGGTTTGTCCAGGAGTTGCAGGCAAAGCGCGACGAGAAAGCTGGTGTAGGTGCTGCCGTGCGGGGCGCCCGGCGTCTTGCCGTAGCCGCCGTCCGGAGTACGGAACGTTTCGAGAACCTCGGCCACGCGTTCGCGCCAGTCGCTGGGAGCCTCCTGCAGCACGTCCGGCCCGCCACCGATCGGCACCAGGTAGCAGCAGACGACGAGCGAAAAAAGATCGACGACGCTCGCCGAGCCGGTCATGCGTTGCCGCAGGAACCCGGCGGTGCGGGCGCACGATTCGGGATCCAGAGCCTGGAGCACGGCGAGAGAGCGAAGGGCGAATCCCGTGTAGTACAGATCCGATCCGCCTTCGCGACCGGAGAAGCCGCCGTCCGCGTTTTGCTTCCCGCGGATGAACCGCGCATGCCGTTCCCGCACCTCCGCCGGGAGGCGTTCGAGGCCGTCCAGCAGTCGCGTCGTCAGCCGCGTCAGGTAAGGGTCCATCGGCCGTCCCGATCTTGAAATCAGTCGCGTGAGTCCGATTTTATACCGTGGTATCCCCGCGTCGGCCTTCGCGCATCCTTCATCCTCTCCCGCGGGCCGGCGGAACATCATCGAGAGCCCGTTCAACATGGCCAATACGAACGCCCGCAAACTCGCCATCGTCGTCGGCGGCGGCCCCGCACCCGGCATCAACGGCGTCATCTCCTCCGTCACCATCGAGGCCATCAATCAGGGCTTCGACGTCTACGGCGTGATCGATGGCTTCAAGAATCTCGTCACCACCACATTCGATCCGAAGAACCGCGAGCATTTGCGGCCGCTCACCATCGCGGACGTGACGCCGCACTACACGAGCGGAGGCTCCATCCTTCGCACCAGCCGCACCAATCCCACGAAGGTGGTGAAGGAACTCGGCCGCGACCGCATGCCCGAGGTGCTCGCCGGCCTCGAGAAGCTCGGCGTGAAGTACCTCGTCACCATCGGCGGGGACGACACCGCGTTCAGCGGCAGCCAAGTCTACGCCCGCGCCGGCGGCAAGATCAAAGTCGCCCACGTGCCCAAGACCATCGACAACGATCTGCCGCTGCCCCCCGGCATCCCGACCTTCGGCTTCGAGACGGCCCGGCAGATCGGCGTCGAGATCGCCCGCGCCCTGAAGGAAGACGCGCGAACGACCACCCGATGGTACCTGCTCATCAGCATGGGCCGCGCCGCGGGGCACCTCGCCCTCGGCGTCGGCAAAGCCTCCGCCGCCACCGTCACGATCATCGCCGAGGAACTCAAGGGCAAGAAGGTCACGCTCGATCTCATTTGCGACATCCTCATCGGCTCCATGATCAAGCGGATGAGCCAGAACAAGAACTTCGGCCTCGCCGTGCTCGCGGAGGGGCTCCTCGAATCGATCGGCGAAGATCAGCTTCGCAAGGTCATGGACGAAAACCCCGGCGAGTTCGGCGCCATCGAACTGGACGACTTCAACCACATCCGGTTCAGCGAGATCGAGTTCGGCCGCATGATCCGCAAGTCCCTGAAGTCCCGCCTCAAGGCGCTCGACCTCAAGGTGGACATGGTGGACAAAGACCTCGGGTATGAACTGCGGTGCGCGGATCCGGTGCCCTTCGACGCTGAGTACACCCGCAACCTCGGCTACGGCGCCGTCAAGTTCCTCACCTCGCCCCAGTCCGACAAAACCGGAGCCGTCGTCAGCTTCGTCGGCGAGAAGATGGTGCCCCTGCCCTTCCAGAAGATCATCGACAAGAAGACGAAGAAGATGCGACCGCGGCTCGTGGACGTGAAGAGCCAGTCTTACGAGTGCGCTCGGGCGTACATGATCCGCCTCGAGCCGGAAGACTTCGCCCACGCGGACAAACTGAAGAAGCTCGCCGCCGTGGTGAAGATGTCGCCCGAGGAGTTCCGCAAGCGCTTCGAGTACACCACGAAGTGATGGCGTAGAATGCAGGCATGAAACGCGTGCGGATCGGGAACGGGTGCGGCTTCTGGGGCGACAGCCTCGACGCGCCCGTTCGCCTCGCCGAACACGGCCGTCTCGACTACCTCACCCTCGAATACCTCGCCGAACTGACCATGTCGATCCTCGCCGTTCAGAAGGCGAAGGATCCCACCGCCGGATTCGCTTCGGATTTTCTGGACGTGCTCGGCCGCCTCGGCCCGGTCCGCAAGCGACAACCGAACCTGAAGATCGTGACCAACGCGGGCGGAATGAACCCGCACGGCTGCGCCGCGAAGGCGAAGGCCCTCGCGCACGACACCCGGATCGGCATCGTGAGCGGGGACGACCTTTTCCCGCGGCTCGACGAACTTCTCGCGGCCGGGCACGCCCTCGCGAATCTGGATACCGGCGAACCGTTGACCGCGATTCGCGGCAAGGTCGTGAGCGCGAACGCGTACCTCGGAGCCAGGCCAATCGCCGAGGCCCTGGCGGGCGGAGCCGGCATCGTCGTCACCGGGCGCGTCGCGGACGCGTCCCTGACCGTCGGCCCCGCGGCTCACGAGTTCAAGTGGAACTTCGACGATCTGGATCGGCTCGCCTCCGCGACCGTCGCCGGGCACCTGATCGAGTGCGGGGCCCAAGCGACCGGCGGCCTCTGGATCCACGCGAACGAAGAGACTCGCCTCGCGGACGTCGGCTACCCGATCGCCGAGATGAATCCGGACGGCAGCTTCATCCTGACGAAGCCTGAGGGAACCGGCGGCACGGTGAACGTCGAGACCGCCGCCGAGCAACTTCTCTACGAGGTGACGGATCCGGCTCGGTACTACACCCCGGACGTGACCGCGGATTTCACCTCGGTTCGCCTCGCGAACGGCGCCGCGAACCAAGTCCACGTCTCGGCCGCGAAGGCGAACGGCGTCACCGATTCGTACAAGGTCTCGATCGCGTATCGGGACGGCTTCATGGCGGCGGGCACGCTTGTGATCGCGGGGCCGAACGCGGAACGCAAGGCCCGCCTCTCCGGCGCCATTCTTCTGGACCGACTCAAGAACGCGGGCATCACCTTCGCCGAAAGCCGCGTCGAGGCTCTCGGCGCGGGCGACTGCGTGCCCGGAGTCGTGAAGACATCGTGCGACCCGGCCGAGGTCGTGCTTCGCGTCGCGGTCCGCGATCCGAACCGCGCCCAAGTCGAACGATTCACGAAGGAGTTCGCACCGCTCGTGACCTCGGGATTCGCGGGCACCACGGGCTACACCACGGGCCGCCCTCCCGTACGTGAAGTGTTCGCCTATTGGCCCGCGCTCGTGGCCAAGTCCGCGGTCCGTCCGAACGTGGAGTTCCTGTGATGGCCCTGCTTTCCACCCTCGCTCACGGCCGCAGCGGCGACAAAGGCAACCACGCGAACGTGGCGATCATCGCTCATGACGACGCGGGCTTCGCCTGGTTGAAGCGCCATCTCACGGCCGAACGCGTCGCCGAGTATTTCGCCCCGCTCGGCCCGTCCCGCGTGGAACGGTTCGAAGCCGCCAATGTGCGTGGTTTGAACTTCATGCTGTACGACGTGCTCGCCGGCGGATCGAGCCGCAGCCTGCGAACCGATACGCAAGGCAAGACGCTCGCCCTCGCGCTCCTGCAGATGGAGATCGAGACGCCATGAGCGAGATTCTGAACTTCGACATCCGCGGTGGGTCGGCGATCCTGACGATTCATCGGCCGGAGCGGCGGAACGCGTTGTCCCGCGCTCTGATCGCCGAGTTGAGCGAAGCCGTGTCCCGCGCCGCGAACGACGACGCGGTTCGCACCCTGATCCTCACCGGCTCCGGAGCCGCGTTCTGCGCCGGCATGGACCTCGACGAACTCCGCGGCGCCCTGGGCGACGAATCGGACAAGGTCTGGGACGACGCCGCGAAGCTCTCCGCGCTTTACGAACAGATCTATTCGTTGCCGAAGCCGACGATCGCGGCGGTGAACGGGGCCGCGGTCGCGGGCGGGGCCGGGCTCGTGACGGTTTGCGATCTCGCGGTGGCGGCTCCGGACGCGAAGTTCGGATATCCCGAGGTGCGGCGCGGACTCGTCGCCGCGATGGTGATGCCGCACCTCCTGCGACACGTGGGGGAACGGGCCGCGCGGTGGATGCTGCTCGCGGGCGAACTTATCGACGCTGCCGAGGCTCATCGCATCGGCCTGATCAATGCCGTGGACGCGGCCCCGCTTGAAGCCGCAATTCGCTGGAGCAACCTTCTCGCCGAGGGCGGGCCGAAGGCGCTCGCGAAGACGAAGGAACTCCTCCGCCGCTGTTCGCATCAGGCAGTGCCCATGAGCGAACTGGCGAACGCCAGCGCCGAACCCCGCCTCAGCGAGGAATGCCGCGGCGGCCTCGCCGCGTTCTTCGAGAAGAAACCCGTCCCGTGGAAGCGAACGAACGTAATCTGATCGGATGCCTCCGGACGACACGACGACTTACGCCATTCTCTGCCTCGCGGCGTTCTTCGCCGGCGCGATGAACTCGATCGCCGGCGGCGGGACGCTGCTCACCTTCCCCGCGCTCACCTCCGTGATATCGCCCGCGGTCGCAAACGCCACCAGCACTCTCGCGTTGCTGCCGGGTTCGATCGCGGGCGCGATCGGGTATCGGAAGGAACTCGCTCCCTCACGGCGGTTCGTGCTGCGGATGCTGGCGCCGAGCGTCGTCGGCGGATTGCTCGGCGCGTGGCTGGTGGCCGAGTACCCCGGCGCGTTCGCCTCGCTGGTGCCGTGGCTGATCCTCACCGCCGCGCTTCTCTTCCTCGTTCAGGCTCCGATCGGTCGGTGGATGAAGTCTCACCGGCCGAACGGCGAGGCGGGCCCCGGCGCGCAGATCGGGCTCGTCTTCGCTCAGTTCCTCATCGCGGTGTACGGCGGGTATTTCGGCGCCGGGATCGGCATCCTGATGATCACGACGCTCGGCCTGATGGGCGTGGGAGACATTCACCGCGTGAACGCCGTGAAGACGTTCCTCGCTGCGGCGATCAACGGCGCCTCGGTGATCGTGTTCGTCTCGGCGAAGGACGACTTGATCCGCTGGGACTTCGCCGCGGCGATGGCCGGCTCCGCGATCGCGGGCGGCTTCCTCGGCGCCCGCGTGGCCCGCCGCCTCCCCGCGCTCTACGTCCGCTATGCGGTGATCGCTATCGGCTTCGGCCTCGCCGCGTTCTACTTCATCCGCCAGTACGGTTGAAGCGGCTCGCGTCACTTCGGGAACGCGGGCTCAGGAAGTTTCTGCCCGGCGATGGACAGGGCCACCTTCGCGGGATCGGCCAGCGGGGCCAGCGCCTTCACGTCCGCGATGGGCTGGCCGTTCCCCTTCCAACTCGGATTCAGTTTCGGCGAGGCGGAGTGATATCCGTCCGCGAAGGCGAGCCACGCGTCGTCCGCGCCGCTCCAGAACGTGGCGAGCAATCGCGAATCGGTCGCGTCCCAGAGTTTCACCACGCCTTCGGCCGTACCCGCGGCCATTCGTTTCCCCGCGGGATCGACGGCGAGCGCGAACACCGCCGCCGCGTTCGCCAGAGTCTTGAGCGCACTGCCGGTCGAGGCGTCGTACGTTCGCACGGTGCCGTCCCCTCCTGCCACCGCCATCAGCGTGCCCTTCGCGTCGAAGGCGATCTCATGGGTGGCGATGCCGGGGCCGCCCGTTCGCTTCCCGCGTTGGCTCGTCTTCGCGTCCCACCAACTCACCGCGGTCTCGAGCCCCGAGGTCACCACGTCCGCCTTGTCGGGTCGCACCGCGACAGCGAGCAATTCGTCGTTCGCTCCGCTCAGCGTGCCGAGGCTCTTTCCCGTCGTCGCGTCGATGATGCGGCCGGTGCGGTCCTTGCTCGCGGTCGCGATCCAGTCCCCCTTCGGCGAGAAGGCCACGGCGTAGACGAAGTCCGAGTGGCCGGTGAAGGTGTGCGTCGCGGCGCGGGTCTTCACGTCCCACAGCTTTACGGTTTTGTCGAAGCTGGCGGAGGCGAGGCGAGCGCCGTCCGGGCTCCAGGAGACTCCCGAGACCGTGTCCTGGTGGCCGCCGAGCGTGCCGATCAGCTTCCACTCGATGGTGTCGAAGAGTCGCAGATCGCCGCGGGCGGAAGGTTGGCCCCCGGCCACGGCCAGAGTTTTGCCGTCCGGTGAGAACTTGAGATCGTTCACGGAGCCGAGCACGTTCGTGAGGATCTTCGCGGGGGTGGCCGTCTTCAATTCCCAGACCGTGACGCGACCGTAGCTCCCGACCGCGAGGCGGGCGCCGTCCGGCGAGAAGGCCACGGCCGCGACGGGCGGCAACGGGCCCGCCATCAGCGTCGCGGTGATCGGGGCCGCGATCGGCGCTTTGCCGAGCGAGGAGGTTCGCGTGGTGAAGATCACAGGCAGCTTCCGCACCTTGCCTGGAACTGCCGGCCCGATCGCGACCGCTTCGTCGTCCTTCGGCTTCGTGCCCTCCTTCGCCCCGCTCCTCACCCATTCGCGAATCGTGGCCACATCCGCGGCCGGCAGCGGATCGGCGTCCAACGGCATCGCTCGCCGCTTGTCTTTCGTCGTCAGAAGCGTCACGAGAAGAGAATCGTCCGGCTTGCCGGGTACGAGCACTTTGCCCTTCTTGGTCCCCTTGGCGATCAGGTCCGGCTTGTCGAGCGCGAGCCCGGCCGAGACATCGAGTTCGCCGAGTTTCCGCTCCGCGTGGCAGACGGTGCAATGCTTGCGAAGGATCGGTCGCACGTCCTGCCAATACGTGGGTTCGGCGGCGCGAACGGACTCGGGTGCGAGCAGAACGACGAGAACGGCGGCGAGTCGAGTGGGAGTCATGGTGTGGTGCATTGTAAACGAGCAATCGACATTCGTGTGCGGCGTGTCTGTCCGATTCCCGCCGGGGGCGGACAATACCGGAACGTCAACCCCGCGAGGACCGCACCGCATGCCCGCCGAGAACGAACTGCGCGTCATCACCGAGCCCGCCGTGTACGTGCTCGGCCGGCAGACCATCGACGACGTCGAACTCGATCGCTTCCTCACGGATCACGGCGTGTCGTGGGAATCGGACAGTGAAGTCGCCGCGGAAGTGGCGACGGAGACGGCCGGCCGCGTGTGCTACATGAGCTTCGCGAAGCCGCGGCCGGGTGGGAACGCCGCCTATCTCCACCACATCAAGGAAGTCGGGCATGGGTCCGTTCTGGAACATGCCGTGTGGAACTTCCTCTTCACGGGGGTGAGCCGCAGCCTCACTCATGAACTGGTGCGGCACCGCGCCGGCATGGGCTACTCGCAACTCTCGCAGCGGTACGTGGACGAATCCGTGGCCGAGTACGTGGAACCGGACATCATCGCGACGGACCCGGAACTGCACGGCATCTGGCTGGACGCGGTGAAGCAGGTTCACGCCGCCTACGTGAGCCTGGCCGAGAAGTTGAACGCGAAACTGGCGGATCCCGCGGCCGCCGCCGCGGCCATGATCCCGCCCGGCGCCGACCGCACGACCCGCCGCAAAGCCGCCCGCCAGGCCGCCCGCAGCGTGCTCCCGAACGCCACCGAGACCAAGATCTTCGTCACCGCCAACGCCCGCGCCTTGCGGCACTTCCTCGAGATGCGGGGCTCCGCGTTCGCCGAGCCGGAAATCCGCAAGCTCGCCTGCCGCGTGCTGGACGTCATGCAGAAAGAAAGCCCCAACCTCTTCGGCGACTATGTGAAGGTCCCGCTTCCGGACGGCACCTTCGAAGTGACGACGCCCTTCAAGAAGGTATGACGCACGTGGCACGTTCCCGATTCAACTTCGCCTGGAGTTCCTCGGCTTCGCCACGCGTGAGGCCCGAGGCGATCGTGAACGGCAAGTTCGCCAGCGCTCCCTCCGACTCGTCCTGAGTCATGCGCGATGCGGCACGCACGATCTTCAGCATCTCGTCCTTCGCCGTGATCGGAAACGACACGAGTGTCACGCTCCGATCTCGCGGCGCGGGCTCGCGCCTCAGGAGCCGCTGCAAATCCGGCAACTCCGCGACCGCGGTCAGGCGATCGCCCGGCTTCAACCGGCGCTCGGAAACCTCGGCCGGGTCGAGGCCATCGAGGGCGACCGGGAGAAAGCGATAGTCCACGACCGCGGCCCGGAGCGATTGCCCGTTCAAACACGGATCGTCGTCCTGAACGAGCAGTTCGACGACGATGAGCGAATGCCCGGCGGCGGTGATCAGGGTTTGCACGCGATCGCCGAAGAGGGCCGCCGCGAACGCCGGGGCCGCGAGGCTCGGGATGCTCGCGGCGTATCGGATGTTCGCCGCTTCCCGCATCACTTCGGCGAACTGCGCATCCGAGAGCCGCACGACCACGCGTTGGTTCGGGTTCAACTCGCGAACGAGCAGGGCGATTTCGAGGTTGGCGAGTTCGGAACTCGTGGCGGCGATCACGGCCTTGGCCGTGTCCGCCCGGGCCTGTCGGAGCACCTCGGCGAGCGTGGCATCCCCGATGAAGGTGGGCACGCCGAGCCGCCGTGCGGTCATGACGAAGGGATTGTCGTGGGTGCGGTCGATGGCCACGACGCGTTCGTCAATGGCGAGCAGTTCTTCGACGCAGCGGTAGCCGACGTTACCGAGCCCGCAAACGACGACGTGACCGCCGTCCGGCACGCGGCGCATTTCGAGAGCGCCGCCGAGTCGGGCTCGGATCAGGTAGTTCGTCAGGATCGCGGTGAAACCGGCGACGAGGGCCGCGCCCGCGAGTTTCAGCACGCTGAGGAACACCTTCGCCCAGCCGGGTTTGTCCTCCCCGTGGAGTTCCGAACCGGTCGCGACGATCGTCACCGTCTGATAGAAACCGTCCGCCCACGGGAACTCGAACCCGTAACGGAAGATCAAGGTGCTCGCGAATAGCGTGAAGAAAAGCACCGGCGTGATGACTTTCACCGCGAGATCGACTTCGAGCATCGTGCGGCGAAAGGTGCGGAACCAGCGGCGGAGGGCGCTTGCCCAGCGCACGCCGGGGAGCAGGTCGCCGCGACCCTCGGCAATCAGCGTGCGGAGGTTCGCCGGGGCGCCGACGACGACGAGGCGATCGTTCGCCGCGAGTTTCGTGTCGCCCGAGACATCCAGCAGCAGCTTCGTCTCGCGATCGCAATTGGTCCAGGCCAATGGGACGAGCCGGTGCTGCCGGCAGATGTCCGCCACGGTGCGCCCCGCGAGGCTCGAACCGTCCTTCACCGTGAGTTCGGAGATTTGCTGCGGGCCGGATTCGAGTTTGAAGGCGCCGAGGGCTTCACCCGTTGCCGCGGTGAGCGCGAGCATCGGGGCCGTGAGCGCCGAGACGGAGAGGGCCACCGTGTTCCGCACCGCCGAGCCGAGCCGCGTGAGCAAGTTCTGATTGAACATGCGAACGACGATGCGGACGTCCGGATTCAGCCGGCGAACGAGGAACGCCGAGGAGACGTTGATGAGGTCGTCCGACGTGAGGAGGAGCACGCCGCGAGCTTGGGCGACGCCGGCACGCTCGAGCACGTTTTGCTGGCGGCAATCGCCCTGAATCACGGTGCAGCCCGCGAGTCGCGGGTCGTCCGGATTCACGGCAACGTCCACGATCGCGATCGTTTGGCCGGCGGCCTGAAGTTGCTCGAACACTCGCCACCCGACCCGACCCAGCCCGCAAAGGATCACCGGCTTTTCGGGTGTCGCGGGCATGCCGGCTCCGGGATAATGGCTGACATCATGCTATTCGGATGAACCGCGATGAACTTGGACGACAAAGTGTGTTATTGCTTCCACGTGAGCCGCCGGAAGCTCGTGAACTGGGTGCGGCTGCACGAGCCGACGGTGCCGAGCCAGCTTTCCGAGTGCGGCGGCGCCGGGACCGGCTGCGGCTGGTGCATCCCGTTTCTGAAGCAAATCTTCAAACAGGCCGAGATCGAGATGAGCGCGGAGGAGTACGCCCGACGGCGGGCCGAATACGTGACGAGCGGCCACGGCGCCCCGCCGCCCGGCGCCGAACCGCTTCCCATGGCCGACAATTGACGCGTCCCCGTCAGTCGTCTTCGACCACGACACCCAACAAACTGGCGACCTGCTGCCGGCAGTTCACGATCACGCGAACCGGATCGATCCCCGTTGGCGGAGGCGGAAGCAACCGCTCGTCCGCCTCGAGGTCGACGATCAACACGAAGTCGTCTCGAATGCGCGAGACGCCAATGCCCACCAGTCCCCAGGCGGCGTAGTGCTCCGCCACACTGGCCTTCGCGCGTTCGGCTTGTGCAAGCGTCACGGGCATGGGGCACCTCTTCGGGCGAGTTCTCAAGTCCATGCTACGAATTCGGCTTGGCGCGGAGCCGGGTCACGAACTTCACCAGGTCCGCGGGGAGCGGCATGGACCAGTGCAGATGTTCGTTCGTGGCGGGGTGTTCGAAGCCGAGTTCCGTGGCGTGCAGGGCCAGACGCGGGGCTCCGCTACGGTCGTCGAACAGTTCACCGTTGGGCTTGCGCACGTAGACCTTGTCTCCGCACACGGGGTGGCCCGATTCCGAGAGGTGGATGCGAATCTGATGCGTGCGGCCCGTCTCGAGCCGGCACGAGAGCATCGTGTGGCCGATCAATTCCTCTTCGATCGAGACGTGCGTCGTCGCGACTTTGCCCACGTCCGGCAACTTCGTGCTGCCGCGGCGGCCGTCCCCGCGATCGGGCACCAACCTCGAAGTGATCGATCGCGGCGAATACGACCCGGCGACCACGGCCAGATAGCGCCGCACCACGGTGTGCTTCCGAAACTGCAGTCCTAGTTCCTTCTCCGCCAAGGCGGATCGCGCGAACACCACGAGGCCGCTCGTCTCCTTGTCCAGCCGATGAACGATCCGCAGCCTCACCAACTCCTTCGGATTGCGGCCGAGCCGATTCGCGATGGCCCACTGCGTGAGGTCTTCGAGCGTCGGGTCGAGTTGGCGCCGCTGCTCGGACCACTCCAGTTCCGCCGGATGCCGCACCGTGTTCACTCCGGGCGGCTTCTCGACCACCACCACATGCTCATCCAGATGCCGAATCACGAGGCGCTGCGGATGCGCGACCTTCGGCAGCGGCTTCGGATGCTCCAGCAGCACGACGACATCGTTCTCTTTGAGTCGGCGTGCGTCGTCCGAGCAGATCGTGTCCCCGACTTTGACCCGCCGGGCGGCGACGAGCTTGCGCACGTCCGACCACGACGGCCCGCCGAGTCGGGACCGCAGTACCTTGGCGAGCGTGTGCCCGGCTTCGGCCGGGAGCACGGCGAAGGGAGGAAGGTGGGACATCGGCGCGTTTCCGTTCACGATTTCAGGCACTCGTCCGCGGCACGGGTTCCGTGGGAGAGGGCTTCCTCGAAGATGGGGATGCCGCTGAGATCCGCTCCAGCGAAGTGAATGCCGCGGAACGGGGCCGCGGCGCGGCGGCGATCCGCTCCCCAGATGAAGCCCGGCGTGGGGCGGATCATCGCGTGCCCCCAACGCATCACGTCCAGCTTCTCGGTGAGGCCGCGAATCTCACGGTGGGCGTGGCCCAAGTCCGCGAGGGCGACCTCGGCCCATCCGTCGCGATCCGTGCCGAGCAACTTCGCCCGCGAGTCCCGCGGGTCGGCGCCCGTCATCGGGTAGTAGTAGGTGAAGACGCATCCGCCGTGATCGACCCCGCGCTGATGTGTGTTCACCACGTAGCCGAGAGACGGGCTCTCGTAGAGCACATTGTCCCATGCGAGGGGGAAGCCGCGATCGATCGGGCGGTCGCGGAGGTGGAGGTTCGCCACCATCCACGCCCCGTATTGGAAGGCGTTCAGATGCGGGGGCGGGTTCATTCGGAATGGCCGGATGAAGTACTTCGCGAGGAACTGCGGCGCGGCGAAGATCACGTGTTGCGCCCGGATGCCGCGAACCTGAGTGCCATCGTGCGAGACGGCCGTGATCTCGATGCCGCGTTCGGTCGGATTCACGTCCGCTGCCGCCCAGCCGAGTCGCACGCGATCCTTCACCCGAGCATGCAGATGCTTCACGAGGCGGGCGTTGCCGTCCGGCCATGTCAGAAGGGGTTGAGCGTGTTCTCCGGGACCCTTGAGCCGCGAGGCGAAGTAGAACACGCCCGCCCATGCGCTCGTTTCGTCCGCCGTCATGCCGTAGTCGTCGCGACAGGCGTAGTTCACGAGCCACTTCAGACGTTCCGAGGTGAAGCCGTGCTTCGCCATCCAATCGCTCATCGTGAGGCGATCGAGTTCGGTCACGACCGGATCATCGGATCCGGCGGAGACGGGAATGGCGAACGCTTTGCGGCCGGCGGCGTCGCGCCAGGTCGCCCAGCGGCCCATCTCGGCGTTGAACTTCGCGAACTGCTCTTCATCCTCGGGTTGCTGGCCGACATGCAAATAGAGCCCTTCGTACCACCGGCCGCGGAAGAAGATGCGTTCCTCGGGGTCCCGGCAAAGGGCCTCTTCGGCGACGATCGGCGTGCCGTCCGGTTCCTTGCCTTCGATGACGCCGAGTTCGTCGAGCAGTTCGACGAGCAACGTGTTCTCGGCGAGCGGGGCCGGAATGTAGTGGGCGCCCCAGGGGTGGGGGCCGGTCGGGGATTCTCCGCCGCGTGAAGTGCCTCCGGGGGCCGTCTCGAGTTCGAGGAGCAGGAAGTCGGTCATGCCGGCGTTTCGAAGCCGCCGTGCGGCCGCGAGCCCGGCGACGCCGCCGCCGACGATCGCGACGCGGCAAGTCTCCCACGCGCCCGCCTCGGGCACGGGGCGCCAGCCGTCGCGAAGCCGATGCCCCAGCGAATCGGACGGCCCGACAAGTTCGCCTGGCGGCAGCGGCGGCTCCCGATCCGCCTGGCAGCCGACAGTCGCCAGCGCCGGGGCGCCGAGGAACGCGGTCAGAAGATCGCGACGCGACGGAGTCATTCCAACAAGTGCCTTTTGCTTTGGCGGCGCAGCCGCTCTTGGGTGGCACCGGCTTCCAGCCGGTGCGGGTGGCCAGCTTCCAGCCGGTGCGGGTGGCACCGGCTTCCAGCCGGTGCGGGTGGCCAGCTTCCAGCCGGCGCGGGTGGCACCGGCTTCCAGCCGGTGCTCCTTACGGGGGGCCAATTCCTTCGAAGTCAGCCACCCTTTGAAGGGACACCGGCGAGGACGCCGGTGCCACCTTGATCGGGCTTCGCGGAGTTCAAACGGGACATCCTATTCTCTTGATTTACGAGACTGCATCGGCGTGGCCGATGCCTCGCCTTCGGCGCGGGCGGTGGAAACGTCGCGGGCGCTCCCTAATCATGTTCACGTGGGCTGGAATCGCCGGCCCCCGATTCCCTCCGGAGAACGATCCCATGACGGCTCAGGTACAAAAAGAAGCCCCCGATTTCACCGCCACCGCCGTGGTGAACGAAGAGTTCAAGACGGTGAAACTCTCGGACTACCGCGGCAAGTATGTCGTGCTCTTCTTCTACCCGCTGGACTTCACCTTCGTGTGCCCGACGGAAATCGTCGCGTTCTCGGACCGCATCAAGGACTTCCACGATCGCGGGGCCGAGGTGCTCGGCGTGTCGATCGACAGCCAGTTTTCGCACCTCGCGTGGATCCAGACGCCGCGGGCGGCGGGCGGCCTCGGCGGGCTGAAGTATCCGCTCGTCGCGGACCTGACGAAGAAGATCAGCGCCGACTACGGCGTGCTCCTGGACGGCGGCATCGCCCTCCGCGGCACGTTTGTCATCGATCAGAAGGGCGTGGTGCGGGCGATCACCATCCACGACCTTCCGCTGGGCCGCAGCATCGACGAAGCCC